>Ga0181520_10002421_pt1 | contig 34647 bp, 37 predicted proteins | sample PEATcosm2014_Bin_29_FD_132451 | JGI IMG/M metagenome (GOLD analysis project Ga0181520, IMG submission 132451) | Peatland microbial communities from MTU Mesocosm Facility, Houghton, MI, USA - PEATcosm2014_Bin02_30_metaG | ecosystem: Environmental > Terrestrial > Soil > Wetlands > Peat | place...
ACAGTTCACAGAACGTCAGGCCGCGGGGAAAAGTACCTTGCCTGAGGCCGAACCTGATCCGTCAACAAACAGGCTCAGGACTCCACAAGTTGTGGGTAATTGAAAGCGCTGAAGCGCGGGGCTTACCATCCTTGCGCCTGCGGCGCGGTGAAAATCGGAAACGGCCACGTCCACCATTCGGATTCATGCGATTGACCTGCAACCAATTCAGCCTACTTTGGCTTTCAGCCTACTTCGGCTGCGGCGTCCCATTCTGCGGCGCAAAAGGGGACGCCGGATTGCCGGGGATGGGCTTATCGGTCACGGGTTTAGCGCTCACGGGCTTGTCGCCGATGGGTTTGCCGGGATCGGCGTCGTCGGCATCGTCTTCGCAACTGTGGCCCTGGACGCTATAGGCCGCTTTGACGCCGCGCTCGGCCGCCAGCCGGGTATCCAACTGCCCGTCGCGCACCGCCAGGGCCGCTTTGTACTCGGTCAAGGCCTCGTCGCGCTTGCAGTCCAGGTCGAGCATACGGCCCAGGTAGATGTGCGACCAGGCCAGCAGGCGCGGCTCCTGACTGGCGGCCAGGGTCTTCTGGAAGCCCTCGATAGCCTGATCGGGATGGCCGGACATGATCGCCGCGCGGGCCAGGATGAAGTGGGCGCGGGCGCTGTCTGCGGCCGATTGCAGGGTGTCGGCGTGCACCGTCAGCGCCTGCCGGGCCATGGCGCTGGCCGTGGCCACATCGCCAGCCGCCAGGCGGGCCTCGGCCAGATCCAGCCCTTCGAGCTTGCGGGGACGGCTGCGGGTGAGCACGTCGCCGTCGGCTTCCTTGTCGAACTCGATGGCCCTGGCGCGGTGTACCTGCTGGTCGATGTCCATGCTGTAGACCATCTCGCCAATGGTGTCGCGCAGGCTGGCCGGGTCGTGCTCGAAGTTGATCAACTGCTCGTAGAAATACTGCGTCAGCACGAAACCCTGGGTCATGTCGTGGCGCATGGCGGCCACCCGGATGACGTCCACCTTCTGCTGGTAGATCTGGCGCTCGTGCTCGTAGCGGGGCAGCTCGGAGCGGTCGACGCCGGGAGGAATCTTGAAGGCGGGAATGCCGGTGTCCATGGTGCGGGCCTCGATGGCCTTGATGAGGCACTCGATGGCCAGGGTTACCGTGTCGGAGCGCAGGCGGAACTCGAGCGGCGCCTCGCGTACCTCTTTCAGAATCGGCTGCATGCGGTCGACGGCGTTGGAGCGCGAGTAAAGCAGCGGCTCGATGACGTAGTGCAGGTAGGTGTGGCGCACATCGCTCAAGCGGATCTGCCCATTGACCGGCGAGACCACCACTACGTAGTCGGTTCCGTAGACGCGGGCGTTGACGGTGTGCGGCGAGAGCAGCGGCTCGGTGACCACGATAAAGCGGCGGCCATCGTAGGTGGAGGCGGGCATCTTCAGATAGAGGTTGGTGGAGACGATCATGGAGGAGAGTGCGTCGTGCACCTGGTCGGTCTCCGCGTCGTAGATGCGATGGACCGCCAGCCAGATGCCGTGCAGGTCCACGGCGGCGACAAAATCCCGCAGCAGGGGCAGAATCTCGACCACCTGGGTGGAGTCGGGGGGCATTTCGGTCAGATCCGCGGCCGTCTCCAGCGCCGGGGGCGGAGTAAGATAGAGCGCCAGCGAGACGTACTGGGCCACGTCGCGCACCCCGCCGGTCAGCCGGTGCTGGGCGATGTACAGGCAGACCTTGTCGCGCTTGGTGCGGGCGTCCTCGCTCTTGGCCAGGGCCAGATTCATCTCGTCGCGCACGCGCTTGCGCACCGGCGCGCTCTCATCGAGCCCCTCGTCGTAGCCGCAGGCGTTCAGCGCGGCGGCCATGGCGAAGACCGGCTCGGAGCTGATGAGCGAGATGGTTGGCCCGGCCGGATCGACCAGCGACGGCGCCTTCTCCTGCACCATGTTCATCGACGAAGAAGAACTCTGCCCCTTGGAGCTTCCGGACTGTGAGCTGCCGGATTGGGCGCTGCCGACGGCAGCCGCCAGCAGGCAAAGAGCGGCAAGCGTGCTGCCTGCGGCAAAAGAAGGCGAAAAAGTACGAAAAATTCGAAACGGCATCGTTTGGACCCTGCCTGCAAGTCTATTGAGACGCGCCGCAGGGGTCAAACGGTAGCAGCGCTAACACATCGCCTGCCAAGACAAATGAAGAGTTCAGGCTGAGCACGCTGCGCAAGCAATGGTTTGGAGTCAACCGGGCGATGCGGCGACGCCAACGACAGGCGTATCGTCAATAAAGTAGAGTCGTGACGTACCGGCACCGCGAAGCTCTGGCGTTTTCATCAGGGTATTCCGTTTCGAGTTCTGTCGAGGAGCTTAAAGTGTTTGCCACAGAGTTTCTTTGCGCGATGTTTTCAAACCCCCGGCTCGAATCCCCAAACCCCTGGTTGAGGCGCTTGCGGCGTAGCCGTGGCCCGGCTCTGCATTGTTTGCTGTTGCTTCTGATGGCCTTGCCCGCCGGCGCACGGGCAAGCGCTTCACCTGGGGCCGCCCTGCGCACAACGGAGACAACGCTGGCGGTGACGGTTGGCGGCACGCCGGCGGCCAGTGTGACAGCGGGCGCCGCGGTAACGCTTTCGGCAACGGTGACGAGGGGCGGCGCCGCGGTAACTACCGGTCAGGTCGAGTTTTGCGACGCATCCTCAGCTTTTTGCGAAGACATTCATCTTTTGGGAACGGCGCAACTCACCCGTACTGGAACAGCGAGTCTCAAGATCATCCCCGGAACCGGCAGCCACAGTTATAAGGCAGTGTTCCGGGCATCCGGCGGCAACGCGGCCAGCACCTCGCACAGCGTGGCGCTGGCGGTAACCGGCAACGGAACGGCAATCGCAACGGACGGCTCGTCGGGCGGCTGGAATGCGGGGGTGGACCCAATCCGTTGGCTGAATGCTCAGACTCCTGCAATTCCGAACAATCCCGTCTTCATTGCAACTGGGGACTTCAACGGCGACGGCATTCCCGATCTGGCGGTGGCCAGCGCCGACGAAAAGGGTGGCGGGGCGGTAACGATTCTTCTGGGCAATGGGAATGGCAGCTTCAGGAGTGCGGCCAGCCTGACGACGGGCGGTTCTCCGCAAACAATCGCGGTGGGCGACTTCAACGGCGACGGCATTCCCGACCTGGCTGTGGCCAACGCCTGCGGCAGCACTGCAAGCTCCAACACGATGACGATCTTTCTGGGCAACGGCGACGGCAGCTTCACCGCGACGGGCCAGGTTCTGAGCACCGGTTCCTACCCGGCCTCGATCGCGGTGGGCGACTTCAACGGCGACGGTACTGCCGATCTGGCCGTGGCCAACGCCGGGTCCAACACGGTGACGGTATTGCTGGGCGACGGGAATGGCAGCTTTACGGCTGGGGCAACCCAAGCGACGGGCGACTCGCCTGCTTCTATCGCCGCGGGCGACTTCAATGGGGATGGCGTTCTCGACATGGTGGTGGCGAATTCCTACTCGAACACCCTGACGATTTTATTGGGCAATGGGGACGGGAGTTTCACGTCAGCCGCGGTGAGCCCCGCTACAGGGCAATCGCCGAAAGCCGTGGTGGTGGGCGACTTCAACGGCGACGGCATTGCCGATTTGGCGGTAGCGAACGATGCCACCGGCACGGTAACCATTCTGTTAGGCAAGGGGGATGGGAGCTTCTCGGCGACCTCCATCAGCGCGGCGACGGGAGCCCATCCCACAGCTCTGGCCGTAGGCGACTTCAACGGCGACGGGATCGCCGATCTGGCCGTGGTCAACGGGGACACGGCAACGCTGCCTTACCATTTGACCATCCTGCTCGGCAACGGGGACGGCACATTCAAGGCAAGCGGCGTAGATCCACCGGCGGGCGAGCATCCCATCTCGGTAGCCGTAGCCGACTTCAACGGCGACGGGCATTCCGATCTGGCCGTGGCAAATCATGGCGATGGCAGCGCATCGATTCTGCTGACGCAAGGTGCGGAGACAGGCAGCGCCACCGGCGCCGTAGCGTCGCCCGATGCAACCCAGATTTGCCCCGGCCCGCAGACCATGAACATCACGTATTACACGATTGCGGAAACGGACAAGGATGCGAACCGGTTGACGAGCGGCCTGAGCAGCAACTATGTTTTGACTGCTCTTGGAACGAATGGTCTTCCGGTGTTCAACCCCAGCGCGACCGTGAATGGCGTGCCTGTCAGCCAGCCTCCCGACGACCTTCTCGGCGATAACGAGATCACCTGGTGGAGCCCAGCACTGAATAATGGCGGGACTGGCGGAATCTCCGACGTCGTTCAAACCAGCACTGGAGTGGTAACGCTTCCCTTCGCCAATAATAGGTTTTACCCTCCCAACGGAACCGGCCCGAACGACTCGAACGGATTCCAAGCGGCGGTGCTTTCCGCCAACCTAAACCTACCGGGAACGCAGACGATCAGTTTTACCATCTCCTCGGACGACATGGCCTTCCTTTATCTGGATGGGCAGATTGCTTGCGACGACGGCGGCGTTCATGCAGCCACATCCGTTCCCTGCACATCACCGACGCTATTGGCCGGCAGCCACACGCTGCAACTCTTCTTTGTCGATCTCAATAAAACCGACGCGGTGCTGGATTTCACCGTGACGACCTCGGGTGTATGCACCGCCCCCATCACACAGACCACCCCCACGATCACCTGGCCGACACCCGCGCCCATCACGTATGGAACAGCGCTGAGCGGGACCCAACTCGACGCGACAACGAATATAGCGGGCGCCTTCAGCTACTCGCCGGCGGCTGGCACTGTTTTGCAGGCCGGACTGCAGACACTCACCACAACCTTCACCCCCACCGACACGACGGATTACACGACGGCAGGGGCGACGGTGCCATTGACAGTCAACAAGGCGACACCCACGATCAACTGGGCGATACCCGCGGCTATCACGTATGGAACGGCACTGAGTACAACCCAACTCGACGCAACCTCGATTGTGGATGGAACCTTTAGTTATTCGCCGGCATTGGGCACCGTTTTACCGGCTGGACAGCAGACACTTACGGCAACCTTCACGCCCACCGATACGACGGATTACACGACCGCAACTTTGTCAGTGATCTTGACGGTGAACCAGGCGACACCCACGATCACCTGGGCGACTCCCGCGGCCATCACGTATGGGACAGCGCTGAGCGGAACACAGCTCGACGCAGCCTCGAGTGTTGCGGGAACGTATATCTACTCGCCTGCGATTGGCACTGTTTTGCCGGCTGGACAGCAGACGCTCACAGCCACACTCACCCCGACCGACACCACGGATTACACGACCGCAACTTTGTCGGTGATCTTGACGGTGAACAAAGCGGTACCCACGATTACCTGGGCAACACCCGCGGCCATCACCTATGGGACAGCGCTGAGCGGAACACAGCTCGACGCATCTTCGACTGTTACGGGGACGTATATTTACTCGCCAGCATTGGGCACTGTTTTGCCGGCTGGACAGCAGACGCTCACAGCCACACTCACCCCGACCGACACCACGGATTACACCACGGCTACGGATACGGTGATCTTGACGGTGAACAAGGCGACACCCACGATCACCTGGACGACACCCGCGGCCATCACCTATGGAACAGCGCTGAGCGGGACACAGCTCGACCCATCCTCGAATGTCGCGGGGACGTATATCTACTCGCCGGCGATTGGCACTGTTTTGCCGGCTGGCCAGCAGACGCTCACCGCAACACTTACGCCCACCGACACCACGGATTACGCGACCGCAACGGCCAATACACAACTTACCGTGCAACAGGCGGCGATAACCTTGGGACTTACCTCAAGCACAACTTCTGTTCCAGCCGGGACACCTTTTGCATTAACCGCCGTGGCCAAAAGCGGCTCGGCACAAATCCCTACCGGCACAGTAACCTTTTGGAACGGGGCAAGCTCCCTGGGCACGGCTTCGCTGGTAAATGGGGTCGCAACTTATTCCACAGCATTGTTTACTATCGGCGGAGCCACTCTTACCGCCAGTTACTCGGGCGATGCGAACTTTTTGCAAGCGACGTCGAACGCCGTTCCCGTCACCGTACTCGCGGCCACAACAACCAATCAGCTCAGCGCCTCGCCCAACCCCGTATCCTTTGGAACCACTGCTACTTTTACCTCGACGCTCACCAGCCTCGATGGAACGCCGACAGGCAGCGTCACCTTCTATGACGGGGGAACCGCGCTGGGTGTGTCTCCGCTGATCTCTGGAGTGGCGACGTACGCGACCAGCACGCTTAGCGTGGGATTGCACAACATTACATCCGTACTTGGTGGGACGCCGTCGTTTGCTGCAAGCACCTCGAATACGGTGGTTGAGAAGGTGGCCGATTTCACGCTCTCCGCCACTCCCGGTTCGGGCACGATCTACACCGGCGAATCGGCTTCCTTTACCGTCCTCGTTTTGCCCGTTACCGGCTTCGATTTACCTGTTTCTCTCAGTTGCTCTGGATTGCCGGGCGATGCGACCTGCAGCTTCTCACCGCAAACCGTGAGCAGCAACCAAGCCTCCACGATGGTGATTCAAACCACCGCTCCCAGCCCATCGGCGCATCGCTCGGGACCTTTTGCGGGCTTTCAAGTTACTGCGCTGGCCGGTCTTTTGCTGTTTCTTCTTCCCCGGCGCTGGCGCCGTGCAGGGAAAACCTGGGCGGTCATTTTCATCCTTTTTGCGTTCCTTGCCGCGGAGACAGCCATGACGGGCTGCAGCGGCAGCAGGTCGCTGGTGGGCGGCACGCCGGTGGGCGCACAAACCATCACGATCATTGGAACTGCGACCAGCGGTTCGCAATCGCTTATTCGTCAGACGACAGTGACGCTCAATGTCAAGTCGTTGTTTTAGAGGGCAGACTTTCGATGATGCGCAACAAGCATAAGTCATTTTTCAAGCATCCCCCCTGTCTCTCGCTTCTCTTTTGGGCGGCGATGCTGGCGGGGTCGTCGCTTTCATCTTCCGCGTGCGCACAGGCTGTCCCCTCGGCCAACTACCCGCTGCGAACGCTCTGGGTGGGAGTGCAATACTCCAATGTCCATGCCGGGTTTCCTTACCAGAGCAGTCAGCGGCTCAGCGGCATCAGCTTCTTTGCCGATTACCACATCCAGCCCCGGCTCAGCATCGAGGCGGATGCTCGTTTTCTGTACATGGGGGGCTTCAACGGCCAAACGGAAACCAATTATCTGGCCGGACCCCGCTTTGCGATCTGGAACACAGGCAAGCTGCGACCCTACGGGCAGTTCTTGGTGGGCCTTGGCGCGATGCACTTTCCATTCAACATCGGAGATGGCCGGTATTTGGCGCTGGCCCCTGGAGGAGGCGTGAATTATCGCCTCAGCCGCAGATGGTCTTTGAATGGAGAGTATGAGTACCAGCTATGGCCGGGTTCGCCTAATCTATCGAACCAGCCTGCTCATGCAATCACACCCAACGGCTTTCATGCCGGGCTGGCCTATCGAGTGTGCCGATAGGATCGACAGAACAACTTATCCCTGGCGGAGGTTGCAGGTAGCGGAATCTTTCTTCGACCCGCCGCGATGGCGCTGGCCTCACTCGCTTCGATTTGCTAATCTTGGCCTAAGGAACCTCCGATCAAGCGCGCTTCCTATGACCTAACCTTGCCTCAGGGGCTAAAGCCCATTGATTCTTTGAGCTTTATGTACGGGCTGAAGCCCGTACCCTTCAAACCGCCGACTTAATCAGAGGTTCCCTAACATGACCCAACCATCTGGCGCATACCGTGTGGCTTTGCTTTTGCTCTTCTCGCTCTCCGTGGCGGCGCAGAAAAGACTTCCGCTCCCGGCAATCCGCTTTCAAGGCGCGCCCCAATACACGCAACAAGAGCTGCTGGCGGCCGCCGGCTTGAAGCCGGAGGCGCACCTCAACAGCAGCGAAGTAAAGGCTCACGCCAAGCTGCTCAACGATACGGGCCTCTTTGAAGTCATCAAGTATTCCTCGACCAACAAGGGGCTGGTCTTCACACTGACCCCTTCGAGCCAGCTTTTCGCCCTGCACTTGGACAATGTCCCACTGACGCCGGGCAAAGAACTCGACGCCCAACTGCACGAGCGCTTCCCGCTGTATCACGGCCTGTTGCCGGCCAGCGGCTCGATGCTCGAAGGAGTCCGCCAGATGCTCGAAGAGATGCTGGCGGCGAACGGCATCAAAGCATCCGTGAAAGCCGCGCCCACCAGCGGCCTGGGCCCGCAAAAGCTCACGGCGATGAACTTCACCGTCGTTTCGCCGGCAGTGCATATCGGACCCATCCGGCTGATTGGAGTATCGCCGGCGATGCAAGCCAAAGCCAGCATCCTGGCCAGCGGCCAAACCGGCAATAACTTCGACACAGAGTACACGGCCCCTGGCCTGAAGCATACGTTTGAAGATCTCTATCAGGACCAGGGCTATGCGGCCGTGCAGATCGAAGTGACGCAGACCGATCCTCCCATCGTCTCGGATCGATCCATCGATATTCCCTATACGGCGACCATCAAGGAAGGTGGGATTTACAAGCTGGGAAGCATCGACTATCCGGCCGGCGCATTGGTGGCGCGCGCGGAGATCGAGAAGATTCAGTCGAAGTTCCCGGCCGGTTCCGGACGCCCGCTCGATTTATTTCTGGTGGCCGCCCGCGACGCCTATCATGCTCACGGCTATCTCGATTGCGCGATTGTTTTGCATCCTGCCTTCGATGAGACTACCCATATCGTGAACTATGGAGTGGAGATTGCTCCGGGCTTGCCGTACCGGTTGGCCGCGGTGAGATTCGATGGAGCCCCCGAGGGGATGGCAGCCAAGCTCAAACTGGCCTGGAAGATAGCCCCCGGCGAGATATTCGACGAGAGCTACCTGCCCACCTTTGCGGCGCTGGCAGAAAAGAAGGACAAGGCGATGACAAAATGGATGCAGACCGTCGTCGCCACCTACGACGTCGAGGCCGACCCCGGCACGCACCAGGTCAACTGCATCTTCCATTTCACCAAACCCGCGCAGAACCCGCACTAGGGAACCTCTGATTATGTGATCCTTGTAAGAGCCGACCTTCCCTCAGGGGCTAAAGCCCATCGCTTCCTCTGGCTTTATGTACGGGCTAAAGCCCGTACCCTTCAAACCTTCGACTTCATCAGAGATTCCCTTAAGTAGAGTTATCGATGTTAGAGTTATCGATGTTAGAGTTATCGATATTAGAGTTATCGATGAATTGGCGGAAGGTCAGGGATTCGAACCCTGGAGAGCCTCACAGCTCCGCCGGTTTTCCTTGCTCCTATAGCTTTCGCTACCGAGTCATTGCTCGTTTGGAGTCTGGACTTTGTCTTCACCCTAGCCCGAAAGGGCCTTAGGCGGGAGCCGTCAAGTCTCTACACGTTCCTGGCCATGCCAGGCTTCGCTCGGCGTTACCTCGGAGATCCAGGGGCTTCACCGAATTTGACTCCATCCATCTGCCGCGTTTCCACGGCAGCGCTCGATTGAACAAGACCGGTGCATTCAACCGCTCTGCCAACCTTCCGTAGGTTGGATCTTACCGTAAAAACCTCGATGCTGTAAACGCATTGGCCGGACAGCGGGGGTGTTGCTTGGGTCCTAGAAAACCCCTAATTTAGTGCTCTGTGTAAAAGCCGGCCTTCCCTCAGGGGCTAAAGCCCATTGATTCCTCTGGCTTTATGTACGGCCTAAAGTCCGTACCCTTCAGTTTTCCGACTTAATCAGAGGGTTCTTAGATAGAAACGAGCGTGGACCAGGAGGTCCACGATCCAGCCGGCCGGGAGGCCGGCGCTACAGTTTTATCTCCCGCAGGTCGGAAACGCCGGTGAAGGATCGGAAGCGAGGCAAGGGGGCGCTTGCGGTGGTACAACACCTTTTATGAGATGGTTCGAGAGCTGGCTTGGCCGGCGACGGTGAGGCGCAGCCCGGCTCGCAGGCTCACAGGCCAGCGCACAGTCTGCCTGAAATCGATTCTCTTTTGTCCACTGCAAGCTCGGCGGTTTAATGAAGCGTTGTGGCTGGCCGATAGGGTGAGAGTAGCTTTGCGCCACGGAGGAGAGGTTTGTTCCGAGCCAGCAACAGCCTCGAACCGTCCGCGGCGTCTGAGAGCTTCGAGAAGGCTACGTCCGCCATCGTCATCACCGATGCAAAGGGCAACATCCAATCTGTTTCGCCCTTCTTTACCTCGCTGACGGGCTATACCGGCGAGGAGGCGATGGGGAAGAATCTCCTTCTTTTCAACTCCGAACGCCAGGCCTCTGCATTTTACGAAGAGCTTTGGAAGACCCTGCGCGAGGGGAAGAACTGGTGCGGCGCGTCGATCAGTCGGCGCAAAGATGGTTCGCTCTACAGCGAAGAGATGCGGATCACGCCGCTACAGGGTGCGCAGGGCGCGATTACCGGGTATGTGGCGATCAAGCGAGCCCTCCCCGCGGAGCAAGGCGCCAAGCAGGCCGACGGCAAGCTCAACAGCATTCTGGCAGAGAAAGAGGAGGAATTTCGCCGGGTCTTCGAATATGCGCCCTTCGGGATTTGCGTCAGTGCGCTGGACGGGCGGTATCTTCAGGCCAACGCCGCATATTGCGCCATGATGGGGTACACCCAGGAGGAACTGCAGGATCTTCGCTGGCAAGACCTGACCATTCCCGAGGATGTTCCTGAATCGATGGGATTTGTGGAGCGGCTCATTCGGGAGCCGGGCGAGACCATGGAGTGGGAGAAGCGCTTCCGCCACCGCAGTGGGCGCACCATCTGGGCCCGTCTGAAAGTCTCCCTGATCCGCGACGGGCAAAACAACCCCCTTCATACCGTGGTTCATGTGGAAGACATCACGGAGCGTCGCCGGACCGCGGCGGCGCTGGCCGAGTCTGAGGCCCGCTTTCGCAAGTTCTTTGCGGAAAACGGACTTGTCATGCTGCTGATCGATCCCGAACGGCGCAAGATTGTCGATGCCAACCGTGCCGCCAGCGCCTATTTCGGCCAATCGCGCGAGCAGATGATCGGGCTGCATATCAGTGAACTCGACAGCGAATCCTCGGAGGAGTTTTCCATCGAGATGCATCGCGCCTACGTCGAGGAAAGGCCCAACTTCCATTTTCACAACCGGCTGGCCAATGGCGAGGATCGGGAGATCGAGTGCTATTTCTCGTTCATTGAAGTGGAAGGCAGACCGATCTATTTCGGGGTTCTGTTCGACATCACCGAGCGCCACCGCGCCGAGACACAACTGAAGGAAGCCACCGACCGCCTGGCCCTGGCCACCCGCGCCGGCGGCGTGGGCGTGTGGATGCACGAGATCGCCAGCGACCGCCTGGCGCTGGATGAGCAGATGTGCCGCATCTACGGCATTCAAGGGAAGTCTTTTGAGTGCTCGATGACGGAGTGGTCTGCAATGCTTCATCCGGAGGACCGCGAGCGCATTATGGAAGAGACCCGGCTGGCCAACCGGGGAGATCGAAAGCCGGAGTTCGAGTTCCGCGCCGTTTGGCCGGATGGGAGCATTCACCACATCCGCTCCTATGCCCTTCCGCAGCGCAGCGCAACCGGAAGACTGGTGCGGGTGATCGGCACCAACTGGGACATTACCGCCCAAAAGCAGGCGGACGAGGAGTTGCTGAGATCCAACCGGGAACTCGCCGAAGAGACCCGGCGCGCCGGCCGTCTGGCCGCAGAGGCGGCCAAGGCCAATGCGGCGAAGAGCGAATTTCTGGCCAACATGAGCCATGAGATCCGCACTCCCATGAATGGGATTATCGGCATCACCGGCCTTCTGCTGGACTCCCAGCTTGACCCGGCCCAGCGCGCACATGCCGAAATTGTGCTGGAATGCGGCGAATCGATGCTGAAGCTCATCAACGATATTCTGGATCTCTCCAAGATCGAGGCGGGGAGAGTCGACTTGGAGACGATGCACTTCGATCTCCAGGAGACGCTCGACGATCTGGTCGCCGTTCTGGCCGTGCGCGCACACAACAAAGGCCTGGAGATCCATTGCGAGATCGACCCCGCGGCGCCCACCCTGCTGCGCGGCGATAGGACCCGCTTGCGCCAGATCGTCACCAATCTGATGGGCAATGCCGTCAAGTTCACCACTCGCGGAGAAGTGATGCTGGGGGTTGCTGTCGAAGAGGAGAACGAGGAGAGCGCGCTGCTTCGCTTCAGGGTGCGCGACACCGGCATCGGTATTCCGGCAGACAAGATGGACCGGCTCTTCAACAAGTTCAGTCAGGTCGACTCTTCCACCACGCGCACATTCGGCGGCACCGGCCTGGGTCTGGCCATCAGCAAACAATTGGTTGCGTTGATGGGCGGCGAGATCGGCGTGGCGAGCGAGGCGGGGAAGGGCTCGGAGTTCTGGTTTACAGCCCGCTTCGGCAAACAACCCGGCGCGCATGTACAATTGCCCGCCATCGAAACCCAGCGTGGAGCGCGGGTGCTGATGGTGGGAGGGGAGACCGCCAGCCTGCGCGGCATCGAGCGGCGGCTGACTTCGGCGGGCATGATCGCCTCAGGGGCCATGGATTCCCCTGATGCGCTGCGGGCGCTGCAGGACGCGGCGGCATCGGGCCAGGGCTTTCAACTGGCGGTTATCGATCTGCAAATCCCCGCCCAAGGCGGCGAATGGCTAACCCGTAGGATTCAAGCCGATCCTCTGCTTCAGGAGTTGCGGGTCATGCTGCTCGATCCCATTTCCGCAGCGCAGAACTCTCGCTCCTTGCAAGCGGAAGGGTTTGGCGTCTCAATCGCGAGGCCGGTGCGCGGCAAGGAACTCCATCTTGCCCTTTGCCGGCTCTTCTCGGCAAGCGAAGAACCCGGCCAGATGGCGAGCGCCGCGCCCGCTGCGACGCAGCCAATCTTTGCCGGCAACGGTGCGCGCATCCTGCTGGCCGAGGACAACACCACCAACCAGAAGGTGGCGGTGGGCGTTCTGAGAAAGCTGGGGCTTGATGCGGAGATTGCCGTCAACGGCGCCGAGGCGCTGCGGGCAATTGTGAGCAAGCCCTTCGACCTGGTGCTGATGGACGTACAGATGCCGGTGATGGACGGCCTGGAAGCCACACGGCGGATTCGCGGCTTGACTGCATGGGCTCGGCAGCAACGGACTCCTATCATTGCCATGACCGCTCATGCGCAACAAAGCGATCGGGAGTTGTGCCTGGCGGCGGGGATGGACGACTTCATCTCCAAACCCATTTCGGTACAGGCGCTGAGCGAAGTTCTTCAGCGCTGGCTTCCCCAGACGCCTGCAAGCAGCGCGCAAACGGAGATCGTTCCCGCTCCATCGGCGCTTCCGGCCGTCGCATCGCCCGTCGTCTTCGACCGGGAGGGCATGGCATATCGCCTGTTGAACGATGAAGAGTTGATGCAGATGGTGATCGACGAATTCCTGATCGATATGCCGCGGCAGATCGAAGCCATGCACGAGCTGGTCAACTGCAACGACCTTATCGGCGCCGAGCGCAAGGCGCACCTCATCAAGGGCGCATCGTCCAACGTAGGCGGAGAAGCTCTGCGCGCGGTGGCCTTTGAGATGGAAAAGGCCGGCAAAGCCGGCGACATGGGCGCGCTCTCTGCCTGCGTCGACAACCTCGATCGGCAATACGTTCTGCTCAAGGATGCGATGACGCAGATGATGAAAGCCGGCACAACCGCCTGGAATCGAAAAGAAGGTGCACGATGAAATCGCTTGTCGTGGAAGACGAACTCAGTAGCCGGCTGATCTTGCAGATATTTCTCTCCCACTACGGGGACTGCCATATCGCCGTCAGCGGCGAAGAAGCGGTGGCGGCCTTCCGGCTCTCCCTTCAGGATGCCGCGCCCTACGATCTGATCTGCATGGACATTCAGATGCCAGGCATGGGCGGCATCGAGGCTGTGCGCCAGATTCGCGAGATCGAGACAGCCGATGGCGTCCCATCCAGCAATGGCGTCAAGATCCTCATGGCATCCGCCATCGACGATCCCAGGGAGGTCATGCGGTCGTTCAACGCTCTCTGCGACGACTATTTTTTGAAGCCTTTGGACGCCTCGAAGCTGCTGGACAAACTGCGGGGGATGGAGCTGATTGCCTGATGCGGGCAACGCAGAAATCAACCGGAGACCGCCGCCGCTCAGATTCCCGCACCTTGAAATCGCAAAGTTTTTCTCACGCGGCCGCCTATGTTTTGCGGCCCTTCGCTGCGGCGCAGGTGCGCAATCTTCATTGGCGTGAGGTTTTGGTGCAGCGGTTTGCACGGCCGCCAACACAAAGCGTTCAGAATCGGTGATCGGCGACCCGGTCCTTCTCAAATTCAGGCAGCGAGACTGGCGCCTGTTTCATGGACGAGACCGATGGGGGTCGACCGGATCTCCAATTCGATGCCGGCGACCTCGTGGTTGCATTCTCCCTGACGGCCGTGGGTGCAGAGGCAGAGTTCGGTGAGCCATATATGGCTATGCTGATCCAACTCGACCCCGGCGGCGGCCAGAGCGCCATAGATATCCTCGCTGACCCGACGCTCAAACTCAAAAGCCAGGTTCACATCACCGGGAGCAATGAAGCTCTTGCTGAGTATCCAGCCGCCACAAGCCGGGATGGAACTGGAAAGCGCTTGCACCAGCCGGGCTGGATCCTCGCTGGAGACAGCTCTCAACCCCATGAACCAAGAGGCATTCCTGATCGAGCCGTAATCGTCGAAGATAGGCGGGACCAGTCTCATCCTTTTCCTATCGGAGATGGCTTGGCGCAGCATCACGGTTGTGCCGGAGTTGAACGCCATTGCCCGTGGATGCGGCAATCGCCTCTAGCAGTTAGCTGTGCGGACTACGCGCTGGTAACCTGATTCATGCCGTGCATCCGCAACCATGATGGCTCTATGAAAAACGGGCGCAGCCCGCTGAGGGATGCGCCCGTTTGATTTGGTGCAGGTGAAAACGCAGATCCTTCGCTTCGCTCAGGATGACACGTCAGCTACAGGAATCTGCTTCAGTCCTTAAGCGGCCTTTTCGCCGCTCTCTTCATCCTTCTTGCTCTCTTCCATCTGCTTTTCGAGTTCGGCGCGCTTCTTGGCCTTGATCTCGTCGCGCTTCTCGCGCTTGGCGTCAAGCTGCTTCTCGGCTCCGAGGAGTTCGATGAAGGCAGTCTCGCCGCCGTCGCCCTTGCGGAAGCCGGCGCGCACAATGCGCAGGTAGCCGCCCTGGCGGTCGCCGTAGCGGGGTGCAACCACCTCGAAGAGGCGGGCGACCGCGGTGTCGGTCATGATATAGGCGAGGGCTTGACGGCGCGAGTGAACATCGCCCTTCTTGCCCAGGGTGATCATCTTTTCGATGAGCGGACGAACGGCCTTGGCCTTGGCCACGGTGGTCTGCACGCGGTCTTCGATGATGACGGAGGTTACCAGATTGCGCAACAGGGCGCGACGATGGCTGGTATTACGTCCGAGCTTGTTTCCTGCATTGCGATGGCGCATGATGCAAATCTCCAATCAGCTTCTAGCTGCTAGCTGCTAGCTTCTAGCTTGTTCCCGCCTGACTGGCACCTTCGATTCTCACTAGGAGTCGCCGGGCTAGAAGCTGGAGGCTAGAAGCTAAAAGCTGGTCTTAAAAGTTCTCAGTCTCGGTGGGCAACTGCAAGTCCACGGAGTCCAGGGGCTCGTCCTCGTCGTCGTAGCGGCCATAGCTGGCGGCCAGGGCGGCGGCGGGAGCGATGCTGGTGGGTCCGGGGACCGCATTGCCGTTCTCGTCGATCTTCATTCCCAGCGACAGACCCATCTGGGCGAGGATTTCCTTGATCTCGTTCAGGCTCTTGCGACCGAAGTTCTTGGTCTTGAGCATCTCCGCCTCGGTCTTCTGCACCAGTTCTCCGATGGTCTGGATATTGGCGTTCTTGAGGCAGTTATAGCTGCGGACCGAGAGTTCCAGCTCTTCCACCGAGCGATTGAGGTTGTCGTTGCGCAGCAGGATACGGCCCTCTTCGCCGCGCGCCTCGGCCTCGATCTCCTCCTCGAAGTTGATGAAGATGTTCATGTGGTCCTTGAGCAGCTTGGCGCTGAGGCCAACCGCATCGGCGGGCTGAACAGCCCCGTTGGTCCACACTTCGAGAGTGAGCTTGTCGTAGTCGGTGATCTGGCCCAGGCGGGCGGCTTCGACGATGTAGTTGACGCGGCGCACGGGCGAGTGCACGGAGTCCACCGGAATGAAGCCAATGCCCAGGTCGGCATCGAAGTTCTTGTCCGCGGAGATGTAGCCGCGCCCTCTCTTGAGGCGCATCTCCATATCCAGCTTGCCGCCTTCGCTGACGGTGGCGATGTAGATGTCCTTGTCGAGGATCTCGACGTCGCCATCGGCCTCAATCATGCCGCTGGTGACAACGCCCGGCGTATCGGCGCGCAGATAGAGCGCCTTGGGGCCTTCGCCGGCCAGCTTGAAGGGCACCTGCTTGAGGTTCAGGATGATGTCGGTGGCATCCTCAACCACGCCAGGAATGGACTGGAACTCGTGCAGCACACCCTCGATGCGAATCGCCGTGACCGCAGCGCCTTCAATGGAACTGAGAAGGGTGCGGCGCAGAGCGTTGCCGATGGTGGTGCCGAAGCCGCGCTCGAAGGGCTGAGCGCTGAACTTGCCAAAGGTGTTGGTCAGCGTCTCGGCGTCAACCGCCAAACGCTTGGGTTTTTGAAATCCTCTCCAAAGCATATCTGTCTCTCTTTTCCCGCGCGGCGGAAACGTCGCGATGCATTTTGCGGCGGCCGCGCAAGTTCTCCTTCGTTTTGGAATGCAGCTTCTAGCTTCTAGCTTTCAGCTTCTAGCTCGTCTTTCCAGAAACCAACATGGTTGGTCCAGACAGGACGAGCTAGTAGCTAGCGGCTAAAAGCTAACAGCTTATTTGCTGTACAGTTCGACGATGAGCTGCTCGTTGATGGGCAGGTTGATGTCGGCGCGCAAGGGCAGGCGGAGAATGCGGCCACTCATGTTCTCGAAGTTGGCTTCGATCCATGCGGGAACCGGGTTCTGCGCGGCGTACTGCACGCCCTGCTCGACGATGATCAGCTTCTTGGCGTTGTCGCGGATGGAGATCTCGTCGCCCACCTTCACCTGGAAGGAGGGAATGTTGACCTTGCGTCCGTTGACATTGACGTGACCGTGGCGAACCACCTGGCGCGCCTGACGGCGGCTGATGGCGAAGCCGAGCCGGAAGGCAACGTTGTCCAAACGCCGTTCGAGCTGCTGCAAGAGCAGTTCGCCGGTGACGCCTGGGGCGCGGCTGGCCTTCTCGTAGTACTCGCGGAACTGGCCTTCGAGCGTGAAGTACATACGCTTGGCCTTCTGCTTCTCATGCAACTGCAGGCCGTAGCCGACGATCTTGGCCTTGCGGTCCTTGCCGTGCTGACCGGGGGGGAAGTTGCGCTTCTCCAGCGGGCAATGCTCGGAGGCGCACTTGGGCCCCTTCAAAAAAAGTTTCGAGCCTTCGCGACGGCAAAGGCGGCAAACTGCTCCGGTATAACGTGCCATTTCTTCTCCTGACTGCGGATGACGGCCGGTTTACGCGTGGGTACAGCTACTAGCTACTAGCTTTCAGCTTCTAGCTTTCTGTGCAAATACGAAGCTGAAGTGAAGCATCTGGAGCAGTTTCCGTTTACGTGTCGTCCCGGCCCATGTTGATAAGGGAACAAGGGATCAAGGGACCGAGGGAACAAGGAGAATCGGCGTTTGCCTTGTTCCCTCGTTCTCCCTGTTCCCTCGTTCCCTGGTACTTACACTCTGCGGCGCTTGGGCGGACGGCAGCCGTTGTGCGGCACCGGCGTAACGTCGCGGATGGAGCGCACTTCGACGCCGGCGGCAGCCAGAGCGCGGATGGCGGACTCGCGGCCCGAACCGGGACCGGAGACGCGCACATCGACCGCACGCAGACCGTGATCGCGCGCCATGCTGGCAGCGTTCGAGGCAGCCTGCTGGGCCGCGAAGGGCGTGCCCTTGCGCGAGCCGCGGAAGCCCAACGAACCGGAACTCTTCCAGCTCAGCGTGTTGCCCACCTGGTCGGTGATGGTGACGATGGTGTTGTTGAAGGTAGCTTGAATGTGCGCGATACCAAATGGCACATTCTTTCGCTCGCGCTTCTTGAACTTCTTGTTTTTGGCGGCCTTGCCCGCGCCGGACTTGCCGGCTGCGCCCTTCTGCTCTTTCGCCATTAGGTTTTACCCGTCGCTTTCTTCTTGCCGGCCACCGTGCCCTTGCGGGGGCCCTTGCGGGTGCGGGCGTTGGTGTGGGTCCGCTGTCCGCGCACCGGCAACGACCGGCGGTGACGCGTACCGCGATAGCTTTGGATGTCGATGAGGCGCTTTATGTGCATCGTGACGTCCTTGCGCAGGTCGCCCTCGACGTTGCCCTCATCCTCGATCACCTGGCGGATATGGTTGACCTCTTCTTCGCTCAGATCCTGGATCTTCTTGAAGGGATCGACATGCGCCTTCTCCAGAATTTTGAGCGCCCGAGGATCGCCAATGCCAAAAATGTACGTGAGCGCGATCCTTGCCTGCTTGTTGCGGGGCAGATCGACGCCAGCAATACGTGCCATGGAAATTCCTTTGCGGCTACTGGTTGTGTGCCTCCGGCCTTAACCTGCTCGCACGGGGTGAAACGGTGGATCTCCAGGGGTTCATCGCAAGCCTTGAATCAAGCTAACTAGCCCCGGCCGAGGGGTTAGGGATGAGGGATGAGGGGTTAGAAAAACGACGGCAGCCATGTGCCTTAACTAACCCCTAACCCCTCTCCCCTTTCCCCTTCCGTGGAGTTTCCCGTCCATGCCAGGCAAACTAACCCTGGCGCTGCTTGTGCTTTGCGTTCTCGCAGATCACCCGAACCACACCGCGGCGCGTGATGACCTTGCACTTGACGCAAATCTTCTTGACCGATGCACGGACTTTCATTCTCTTGTTGCCCTTCTCCGCCCTCCCCTGAGGGAGTGTGGATGGAGTGGAGAAGCAAAATTCAGCTTCTAGCTTCTAGCTGCTAGCTGCCAGCTTTTCTTCCCTTATTTGGAGCCGCGTTAGAACCCGGCTCCTTTTCAACCCACCATCGAAAAGCTAGTAGCCAAAAGCTAGAAGCTAAAAGCTGTGGGCAAAAAAGCCTATTTGTAGCGGTAAACAATGCGCCCGCGATTCAGGTCGTAGGGACTCAGCTCCACGGCCACGCGGTCCCCCGGCAGGATGCGGATGAAGTTCTTGCGCATCCTTCCCGAGACATGGGCCAAAACCTCGTGATTGTTCTCGAGCTTGACCCTGAACATGGCATTGGGCAGGGTCTCGGAGACCACTGCCATGACCTCAATCGCGTCTTCCTTCGACAAACTGTTTCCCGCTTCTGCCGTCCGCTCCCGCGGCCCGGCCTGGTTGCCCGAGTGTGCTACTCGGTGAGAATCCTTGCTCCGGTCGCGGTCACCGCCACCGTATGCTCAAAATGAGCGCTCATGCTGCCGTCCACGGTAACCGCCGTCCAGCCGTCGTGCAGCACCTGCACATCCGGCGCGCCGGCATTCACCATGGGTTCGATGGCAATCACCATACCCTCGCGCAGCTTCATGCCCCGCCCCGCCTGGCCGAAATTCGGCACCTGCGGATCTTCGTGCATCTGCCTGCCGATTCCATGGCCGACAAAATCGCGCACCACAGAAAAGCCCTCGGCCTCGACCACTTGCTGCACCGCCCAGCCCACGTCGCCCAGCGTTGCTCCCGGCCGCACCACATCGATGGCGGCATGGAGCGATGCTTCGGTCACCCGCAGCAGCCGGGCCGTATCGGGGTGGATCTTCTCCCCCACCGGCACGGTAATGGCCGCGTCGCCGAAGTAGCCGTCGATGATCGCCCCGCAATCTACCGAGACGATCTCCCCCTCGCGCAAGACACGCTTGGCGTTCGGGATGCCGTGCACCACTTCGCCGTTCACCGAGGTGCAGAGCACACAGGGAAACCCGTGATAGCCCTTGAACGCCGGCTTGGCGCCGCGAGAGAGGATGTGCGCCTCGGCCGCCTTTTCCAGATCGAGAGTGGTGACGCCCGGCTTGACCATCCCGCGCACCAGTTCCAGCGTCTCGCGGACCACGATGCCCGCTACACGCATCTTCTCGATTTCTTTCGACGACTTGAGGACTACCGCCACGCAACCAGCTTTCAAAGACAGGGATGAGGGATGAGGTGTTAGGGGTTAGAAAGCAGCTTGCAGCCGGTCCTAACCCCTAACCCCTTATCCCTAACCCCTCGTTCCACACTTTAGCCGTCGAATTGCGCTACTTCCGCAACCCTTCGACGGCGGTCACAATGCCCGACGCGATCTCCAGGATCGGCCGGTCTCCATCCACTTCGGCAAAACGGCCCAGTTCGTGATAGTGCTCGACGACCGGCGCAGTCAAAGCCGAATAGGCGCGCATGCGCTCTTCGAAGACCTTCTCCGTATCGTCGGCGCGCTGCACCAGAGCCGCACCATCCACATCGCAGAATCCGGCCTTTACAGGCGGCTTTCCATGGATGTTATAGATGGCCCCGCAGGCTGGACAGCTTCTGCGGCCGGTGATGCGCCGCAATAACTGATTATAGTCCACATGGATACTGACGGCAACCACGGGGAGCGAAGGACCCTGCGCCGCCAACCGCCCATCGAGCCATGCGGCCTGGGGCAGGGTGCGGGGGAATCCATCGAGAATGTATCCGCGAAGGGTGTCCGGCTGCTGCAAACGGACGGCCACCATCTCGTTGACCAGAGAATCGGGAACCAGCTCGCCGCGGCCCATGATCTCCTTGGCGATCTTGCCCAGTTCGGTTCCCTGGGAGACATTGCCGCGCAGCAGGTCGCCGGTCGAGATCTGGGGAATCTCCCAGACCTTCACCAGCTCCTTGGCTTGAGTCCCCTTGCCCACGCCGGGTGCGCCCAACAAAAGAATCGGGCCGGGGAGAGTCTTTCGACTCTCTTCCCGGCCTTGAGTAAGTACCTCTACAGATGATGACATTACCAGGTTTTCCTTCCGCGGATGCGACCGGAGCGCGGGGAAAAGCCGTCATAATGGCGCATGATCAGCTGCGATTCGATCTGGTTGACAGTATCCATGGCCACACCCACAACGATAAGCAGCGAGGTGCCGCCAAAGTAGAAGTTGACGTTCATGCCATGCGTCATCCAGTTCGGCAGAGTCTCGAAGACCCGACCGATCAGCCAAAGCTTGTCGAAGCGGATGCCGGAGATCATGAAAGTGGGCACCAGGGTAATGATGATCAGATAAATGGCGCCTACCAAGGTGATACGAGTCAAAATGTCGTTGATGAAATCGGAGGTGCGCTTGCCGGGCCGGATGCCGGGAATGAAGGAGCCCGACTTGCGGAAGTTGTCGGCAATGTCGTCCGGCTTCATCACGATGGAGATGTAGAAGTAGGCAAAGAAGATGATGCCCAGAATGTTGAGAATCACATACCACGGGTAGCCGGGCTGGAGAGCCTGGACAATGGGCATGAGAAAGCGGTTGTTCTGCACAAACTCCATCTGCCCGATCATCAACGGCACGGAGAGAATGGAAGATGCGAAGATCACCGGCATCACGCCGCCGGAGTTGACCTTCAGCGGCAAGTGGCTGGATTGCCCACCCATCATGCGGCGGCCAACAATGCGGCGGGCGCTCTGAATGGGAATGCGGCGCTCGGAGCGCTCGACGAAGACGATAAAGGCCACCACGGCGATCATCGCCGCCAGCAGCGCCAAAACGGCGATGGCGGTGAAGTTGCCCCAGGCGTTGGTCTGAATCTTCGTCAGCAATTCGCCCACGGCGCGGGGCAGGCCGGCGACGATGCCGGCAAAGATCAGCAAGCTCATGCCGTTGCCGATGCCGCGGTCGGTGATCTGCTCGCCCAGCCACATGATGAAGGCGGTGCCGGTGGTGAGCGTCAACACCGTCATCAGAACAAAGCTGATGCCGGGATTCAACACCATGCCGCTCTTGGTCAGCATCAGGGCGATGCCCAGCGATTGCAGAGCGCCCAGAATGACCGTCATGTACCGGGTCCACTGAGTGATCTTGCGACGGCCGAGTTCGCCTTCCTTCTGAATGCGCGCCAGCGGTTCGTAGACCACGGTGAGCAATTGGAAGATGATGGAGGCGGTGATGTACGGCATGATGCCGAGGGCAAAGATGGTCATGCGGCGCAGGTTGCCGCCGCCGAAGAGATCCATCAGGCCCAGGGCAGAACCGCCCTGCGAACTGAAGAGCTGCTCGAGCAATTTGCCGTTCACGCCGGGCGTGGGAATGTGCGCGCCCAGGCGGTAGACGGCAAGAATGGCCAGGGTGAAGAGCACGCGCCTGCGCAGGTCGGGAATCCGGAAGATATTGAGGAACTTCTCAAGCATGTTTGAATATCCGCTTCAGGGCGTTTGCCGCCGCTTGAATCATTGCACTGCCATCTTACCCGCGCAGGGCCGGTTCTGTCGCGTATCCAGGGATCAGAGATCAGGGATCAGGGATCAGAAACCGGTTTGCTGTGCCTGAAATCAGGGCCTCCAGATGGAGGCCCCGATCGAAAACGAACTACGCTGCGGCAGGCGCCACCGGGCCGCCCAGAACCACAGCCTTGCCGCCGGCCTTTTCGATCTTCTCAACGGCCGACTTGCTGAACTTGTGCGCATGAATGGTGAGCGCCTGAGTAAGTTCGCCGGAGCCGAGGATCTTGATGAGAGCCTTCTTGCTGGAGGCCAGGCCGAGCTTGCGATAGTCGTCCTGACCGATCTCGGTCATGGAGAGGAACTCGATGGCCAGCGCCAGGCGGTCCAGATTGACGACGGTGTACTCGGTGCGGAAGATGTTGGTGAATCCGCGCTTGGGCAGGCGGCGGTGCAGCGGCATCTGGCCGCCTTCAAAACCGCGCATCAGGCTGAAGCCCGAACGGGAGCCCTGGCCCTTGTGGCCACGGGTCGAGGTCTTGCCCATGCCGGAACCCATACCGCGGCCGACACGCTTGCTCCCGGTATTTGCCTTGCGGGGAGCGCGTAAATTGGAAAGATTCAATGCCATGATAATCCTCGCTGTAGCGCCGGGAACTGGCCGTTCAGGCCTTCCCCGACTCGCGTAAAAGCAGCTTCTAGCTGCCAGCTTCCAGCTCCTAGCTCTTGCAGGCCGGCGCGTACGCTGATCTTCAAGAGCTTTGCAGGAGCCTCGTTGATACCATCTAGCTATTCGCCTCGCATCTGAACTTCTATCAGGCTCCGCCCCAGAGGAGCAGGACGAGCTAGAAGCTAGAGGCTAGAAGCTAGCGGCTAATTCTCAAGAATGCGAACCAGATGCGGAATGGTCTTCACCATGCCGCGAATGGATTCGTTGTCCACGCGCTCGACGATCTGGTTGAGGCGGGTAAAGCCAAGGCCCTTGACCACCAGCTTGTGCTTGGCGGGGGTGGAGTTCTTGGAGCGGTAGTATTCGATCTGGATCATCTTGGTATCGGCCATGATTACAGCTCCTCCACCGACTTGCCGCGCATGGCGGCAACTTCGGCGCGGTCGCGCAACTGCATCAGGGCGTCAAAGGTGGCCTTGATGACGTTATGCGGGTTGGCGGTGCCCAGGCACTTGGTGAGCACGTTCTGCACACCGACCGAGGTCATCACGGCGCGCACGGCGCCGCCGGCGATCACGCCCGTACCTTCGGGAGCCGGCTTGAGCAGCACCTGTCCGGCGCCGTAGTGGCCCAGGACCAGATGCGGAATGGAGGTATCGGTCAGGTTGACGCGGATCAGGTTCTTCTTGGCCGCTTCGATCCCCTTGCGAATCGCCTGGGGAACTTCCTTGGCCTTGCCCGAACCGTGGCCCACGACGCCCGAAGCGGCGTCGCCTACCACCACCAGCGCGGCAAACGACATGTTCTTGCCGCCCTTGACCACTTTGGTCACGCGATTGATGGCCACCACCTGATCCTTCAGGTTGTACTGGTTGGCATCGAGTTTCTTCTTCAAGATCGTCATTGCTCTCTCGTCTCTTTTGAGCTGCTAGCTTCTAGCCCCTAGCCTCTAGCAGTTCTTTCTGATACACAGCTCGTCGGCATAGCACGATTAGCTGGCAGCTAGAAGCTAGCAGCTAGTAGCTGCCTTAAAAATCCAGACCCGCCTCGCGCGCGGCATCGGCCAGAGCCTTGATGCGCCCGTGATAGAGGAAGCCGCCGCGGTCGAAGACCACCTTCTTGACGCCCTTGCTGACGCCCTGCTCGGCGATGGCCTTGCCGACTTCCTTGGCCGTGGCTATGTTGCCGCCGGTCTTGAGCTTGAGCGCCATGCTCGAAGCCGAAGCCACGGTTACACCCTGCGCGTCGTCGATCAACTGCGCGTAGATGTGGTTGAGCGAGCGGTAAACGCTGAGGCGCGGGCGCTCGGCGGTGCCGGCCACCTTGGCGCGAATGCGCGCGTGGATGCGCTGGCGAATGGCATTGCGATTGGTCTGCGTAATCATGTTCTCTCGTTCCTATCGGCGTTGCGGCCTGGCCGCATCGTTCGGTGAATTGGAGGGGTCAGGGGAAAGGGGTTAGGGGTTAGAAAACCCGAACATCAAAACCGTCCTAACCCCTAATCCCTAACCCCTAATCCCTAACCCCTAATCCCTAATCCCTACTTCGAGCCTGTCTTGCCGGCCTTCTTCTTCAGCTTCTCGTCGGAGTAGCGCACGCCCTTGTTCTTGTAAGGGTCGGGCTTACGCAGCGAACGCATGTCGGCGGCCACCTGGCCCACCTTCTGGCGATCGATGCCGCTGACCGTCAGGTGCGTCAGCTTGGGATCGATCGCAACTTCAATGCCGCTGGGCAGCGGGAACTCGATGGGGTGGGAGTAGCCCAGCGTAAAGACCACCATGCCCTTGCCCTTCAGCTCGGCGCGATAGCCGATGCCGACGATGTCCAGATCTTTCTTCCAGCCGTTGGTCACGCCCTCGACGGCATTGAAGACCAGCGCGCGGGTCAGGCCGTGAAAGGCGGCGACCTTGTCGCTCTCGCGGTTCACGTGCAGGATGCCGTCCTTGGTCTCCAGCGTAATGCCGTCGGCGATCAGCGCCGTGACCTTGCCCTTGGGACCTTCCACGGTGCAGACGTTGCCCTCAACCTTATACTTGACGCCCGCGGGCAGCGGGATGAGCTTCTTACCAATACGCGACATCTTCAATCCTTGGGTGGCTTGCGAGTCCCGGCGGAGACGATCCGCCGTTCCACTGCAGCCGGAAAGCAGCTTCTAGCTGCTAGCTTTTAGCCTCTAGCTGGTACGCTGCTCGCCCAGTTCCCGCTTCACTGGAACGGGCTAGCAGCTAGCGGCTAGAAGCTAGTAGCTGTTCTACCAAACTTCGCAGAGCACTTCGCCGCCAACGCCTTCGCGGCGCGCCTGACGGCCGGTCATGACGCCCTTGGGGGTGGTCATGATGGAGATGCCGAGTCCGCCCTGCACACGCTTGATCTCGTCGCGGCCGATGTAGACACGGCAGCCGGGACGGGAGATGCGGGCGAGATCGCGGATGGCGGCTTCCGTGCCGCCGTACTTGAGGTACACGCGGAGGATCGGCTTGCCGTCTTCTTCCTGCGTCTTGTAGTTCGAGATGTAACCCTCTTCCTTGAGGATGCGGGCGATCTCGGTCTTCAGCTTGGAAGCGGGACAATCCAGCTTCTGGTGGCGGGCACGGATCGCATTCCGGATGCGCGCCAGAAAATCCGCTACGGGGTCGGTCAGACTCATTCCATCTCCTTCATTCCCCGTTCGCTCCCCGCCCTGTGTGTCAGTGCGGCTGGAGAACCAGCGGGAATGTACGTAAAACAGCTTCTAGCTTCTAGCTGCCAGCTTTTAGCTCGTTCTGCGGAAGCGCCCGACCCGGATAGGCGGGTGGGCTAGCAGCTAGAGGCTAGAAGCTAGTAGCTGGCTTCTCTTACCAGCTCGACTTGACGACGCCGGGGATCTCGCCCTTGAGCGCCAGAGAGCGGAAGCACAGACGGCAAATGCCGAACTTGCGCAGAAAACCACGCGGCCGGCCGCAGAGCTGGCAGCGATTGTGCTTGCGGCAGCTAAACTTCGGCTTCCGCGCGTCCTTCACCCTTTTTGCAGTGGTTGCCATTTTTCCTCTTCACGAAAGCTACTAGCTTCTAGCTACTAGCTTCTAGCTCGTTCTTGCTCGGGGCGGCTTATCGCTCTCCGAATCGAATCAAACCCCGTCTTCTCAGTTGCCGCCCGCTTCGAAAAAGCTAGAAGCTAGTAGCCAGCAGCTAGAAGCTGTTCTTACGCGCCCTGGCGGAACGGCATTCCGAAGGCCTTCAGCAGAGCGCGGGCTCCGTTGTCGTCCTTAGCCGTGGTCACAATGGTGATGTTCATGCCCTTCAGCTTTTCCACCTTCGAGTAATCGATCTCGGGGAAGATCAGCTGGTCGCGCAGGCCGAGCGTGTAGTTGCCGCGTCCATCGAAGCTCTTGGTCGACACGCCGCGAAAGTCGCGCACGCGCGGGAGAGCGGTCGAAACCAGACGATCGAGAAACTCGTAGGCCTTGTCCTGGCGCAGCGTCACCATGGCGCCAATGGACATGCCGGCGCGCACCTTGAAGGCGGCGATGGACTTCTTGGCCTTGGTGGTGACCGGCTTCTGCCCGGCAATGGCGGCCAAATCGCCGACCAAGGGGTCGAGCAGCTTGGTGTTGCCCGTGGCTTCGCCCAATCCCATGTTGATGACGATCTTCTCCAGCCTGGGAACGGCCATCGGATTGTCAAGACCGAGCTCTTTTTGCAGAGCCTGCTTGATCTCCGTGTTGTACTTCTCTCTCAACCTTGCCGACATTGTTTCGCTCTCTTTCTTCCGGTCTCCGGAGTGGCTCGCGGGCCGTATACCGTTACGGAAGGTTGTCTGATCGGCTACTAGCTACTAGCCGATTCGGTGTGAATCCTGCTTTCCAGTTTCAGTCCGCTTCCGCCAAGATGGGCTGAAAGCCAGCGGCTAGAAGCTGGAAGCTATTTTTTCGTGGGCAGGGTCTGTCCACACTTCTTGCAAACGCGCACCTTGATGTCGCCTTCGCTCTTGTAGCCCACGCGCACCGGACCGCAATTGGGGCAAACCAGCGCCACATTGGAGACGGTGATGGGCGATTCCTGCTCGGCGATGCCGCCCTTGGTGCGCTTGCCCGACTTGCTGGACACGGTCTTCTTGACCACACGAACGTGTTCCACCAAGACGCTTCCCTTGTCGGGGAAGACGCGCAGCACCCGGCCTGTCTTGCCGCGGTCGGAGCCCGTCAGGACCTTGACCGTATCGTTGCGATGAATATTCAAACTCGGCATTTCTTCTCCAAAAGCAGCTACTAGCTTCTAGCTTATAGCTGCTAGCTTTTATCTTCCCGCTTGTCCAACTCCGCCCGCCTTCTCAGAAAACCAGCTAGAAGCTAGAGGCTGGAAGCTAGAAGCTGCCCTTAAACCACTTCGGGCGCCAGCGAAACGATCTTCAAAAACTTCTTCTCGCGCAGCTCGCGGGCCACGGGTCCGAAGACGCGGGTGCCCACCGGCTCGTTGGCGTCGTTGATCACCACCGCCGCATTCTCGTCGAAGCGGATGTAGGTGCCGTCGCGGCGGCGATATTCCTTGCGGGTGCGGACGATGACCGCCTTGACGACCTTGCCCTTCTTTACCGTGCCGTCGGGCGAGGCTTCCTTGACCGCGGCGGTGACCACATCCCCGAGGCCGGCCTTTTTGCCCAGTCCGCCGCCCAGGGGCAGAATCACTTGCAGCTTGCGCGCGCCGGAGTTGTCGGCCACCGCGAGCATGGTTCTCATTTGCACTGCCATGGGTTCTTCTCCTTGACTAGCTTCTAGCTTCTAGCTGCTAGCTGCTAGCTCATAGCTTTCGGCTCGTCCAACGCAGCCAGACTTCCCGGCAATCCAGCTAATGGCTAGAAGCTAGAAGCTGAAAGCTCGCGTCCTAGCTCGCTTAGTTCGCCGCCAGCTTGCTGGCAGCCGCGTCTTCGATCTGGCCCAGCGCCGAACGCCGTACGATCTCTTCCAGAGTCCACCGCTTGAGCTTGCTCAGCGGCCGCGTCTCGCGAATGCGCACCACGTCGCCCATGCGCGCCGAGCCCTGCTCGTCGTGGGCATAGAACTTCTTGGTGGAACGCACAATGCGCTTGTACTTGGGGTGCGCCTTGCGCATCTCGACCTCGACCACGATGGTCTTCTGCATCTTGGTCGAAACCACCTCGCCCACCTTCTCGTTGCGCCGCGCGCCAAGCGCCGGCGTTTGCTCCGCTGCTGTCGTCATCACTTAGCGGGCTCCCTTCTTGGCCGTCGCAGCATCCAGCACGGCATCCTTCGCCGCACCGCGAATGCTCAGCTCGCGTTCGCGGGCCACGGTCTTGATTTGTGCGATCTCCTTGCGCAGCTCGCGGAGCTTCTTGACTCCGTCGTTCTGCCCCAGCGAGACCTGAAAGCGCAGCCGGAACAGTTGCTCGGAGGTCGTCTTCTCCTGGTGCAGCAGCTCTTCGTCGCTCAGATTGCGAATCTTCTCGAGTTCCATCGTGTTTCTCTCCCGCCCTTGCGTCCTGTCCAGGGCGCGCAGCGCGTCAAACTTAACCGGCGCGGGCTTCCCAGCGCAGGCTTAGACCTGCTTCGCCGCGGCCACAATCTTGTCGGCGCCCGGCCGCATCACGAACTTGGTCCGCAACGGCAGCTTGTTGGACGCCAGACGCATCGCCTCTTGTGCGACCTCTGGCGCCACCCCTTCCATCTCGAAGAGGATCTTGCCCGGCCGCACCACGGCGACCCAATGATCCAAGGCGCCCTTGCCCGAGCCCATGCGGACTTCGGCGGGCTTCTTGGTGATCGGCTTGTCTGGGAACAAGCGCAACCAGACCTTGCCGCCGCGCTTGATAAAGCGGGTCATGGCGATACGGCTGGCCTCAATCTGTCGGTCGGTGATGTAACCGCATTCCATCACCTTCAACCCGTATTCCCCAAACGAGAGAGAAGATCCGCGCCACGCCTTGCCGCGTCTCTTGCCCTTCTGCTGCTTGCGGAATTTCACCTTCTTTGGCATCAACATAGCGAAAACCTCAATGAGGCCGGGAACAAGGGAACAAGGGATCGAGGGACCGGCCCTCGCTTACCTGTTTCCCTTCCCGCCAATTTCCTGCAAATCCTCACAACCTTTGGAACCGGTCGAGGTCCAGGGGGTTTGGTTCCCTATTCCCTCGTTCCCTTGGTCCCAGCTTCTAGAACACCGACGTGCCCACCGCGGGCGCCTGACGGCGCTTCTGCTCGTAGATGTCGCCGCGATAGATCCACGTCTTGACGCCGATCACACCGTAGGTGGTGTGGGCTTCGGTGAAGCCGTAGTCGATGTCGGCGCGCAGCGTGTGCAGGGGCAAACGGCCCTGCAGATACCACTCCGAGCGGGCGATTTCGTTGCCGTTCAAACGGCCCGAAACGCGCACCTTGATGCCCTTGCAGCCGAAGCGCAAGGCCGAATCCACGCTCTTGCGCATGGCGCGGCGGAAGCTGACGCGCTTCTCCAACTGCAGAGCGATGCTCTCGGAGACGAGTTGCGCATCCAGCTCGGGCTTGTTCACCTCGATGATGTCGATGAAGACCTCACGCTTGGTGCGCTTGCCCAGCTCCGTCTTGAGCTTCTCGATCTCCGCGCCCTTGCGGCCGATGACAATGCCGGGACGGGCGGTGCGGATCAGGAAGCGCAGCTTGTTGCCGGGACGCTCGATCTCGACCGAGCTGACGCCGGCGGCCTTCAGCTTGTCGCGCAGCTCGGCCTTGAGCTTGACGTCCTCGACCAGGAGCTTGTCATAGTCGCGCTCGGTGAACCAGCGCGAACGCCACGGCTTGTTCACGCCCAGCCGGAATCCGTAAGGATGGACTTTTTGTCCCATGCTCTTTTCCTCAAACCCTCTAGGCCTACTTCGCGGCCTTCTTCTTGCTCGCCTTCGGCGTCTTGTCTTCGACCTTGGTCACCAGCTCCGCGCCGCTGTTGCGCTCGGCCACGCTGATCACAATGTGCGCCAAACGGCGCTGGTAGCGGAATGCCCGGCCCATGGGCGCAGGGCGGATGCGCTTCATGCGCGGCCCGTCGTTGGCCAGAGCGGTCTTGACGTAGAGATCGTCCACGTCCAGATCCAGACCCTTTTCGCCGGATACGTACTTGGCGTTGTCAATCGCGCTGGTCAACAGCTTGTGAATCACCGGAGCGATGCGCTTCTTGGTGAAGGCCGCGGTGGTCAGCGCCTGCTCAACCCCCAGGCCCTTGATCAGATCCAGCACCAGCCGCGCCTTTTGCGGCGATACGCGCTGGAACCTGGCCTCGGCCCGATATTCCCTTGTCTCGACTGCCATTGGTATGCCTTCCTCAACCTTCTCGCGAGTCGCCCGCCTAGGCCGGCTCTCGCTTGTTCAAGCCCCATGCTCACAAAGCCACTGGAGCTAGCAGCCCGATGCTGCTGTTGTTACCGCGCCTTGGCGCCGGCCTCGGATTTCCCGCCCGTGTGCCCCTTGAAGGTGCGCGTGGCGGAAAACTCGCCCAATTTGTGGCCCACCATATTCTCGGTCACATAGACCGGAATGAACTTCCTGCCGTTGTGCACGGCAATGGTGTGACCGACGAACTCGGGAAAGATGGTCGAACGCCGCGACCACGTCTTGACCACCTTCTTGTCGTTGGCCGCGTTGAGAACCTCGACCTTGACCATCAAGTGCGCATCCACGAAGGGACCTTTTTTTGTCGAACGTGCCATAAAACTCAGCTCCTAGCTTCTAGCTCCTAGCCTCTAGCTTCTCGTTGCTCAAGCTAGTTGCCGGCCGTCTGCTCAATTCTGTTTGCGCCCTACTTAGCTAGCAGCCGGAAGCTGGTAGCTAAAAGCTGCACTGCTACTTCGCCCGGCGGCTGACGATGAAGGCGTCGGTCCGCTTGTTGTTGCGTGTCTTGTAGCCACGCGTCGGCTGGCCCCAAGGGGTAACCGGGTGGCGTCCGCCGCTGGTCTTGCCTTCGCCGCCGCCGTGGGGGTGATCGACAGGGTTCATGCTGACGCCGCGGTTGGTGGGGCGAATGCCCTTCCAACGATTGCGGCCGGCCTTGCCGATGGAGACATTCTCGTGATCGGTGTTGCCCACCTGGCCGATGGTCGCCATGCACTCGACCAGCACCTTGCGGGTCTCGCCGGAGGGCAGCTTGAGCAGGGCGTATCCACCCTCCTTGGCCACCAACTGGGCTTGCGTGCCGGCGGAGCGGGCCATCTGCGCGCCCTTGCCGGGACGCAGTTCAATGGCGTGCACCGTGGTGCCGGAGGGAATGTTGGCCAGCGGCAGCGCATTGCCCACCAGAATGTCGGCCTCGGGCCCGGAGGTTACCGTGGCTCCCACCTTCAGCCCAACGGGCTGCAGGATGTAGCGCTTCTCGCCGTCGGCATAGTGCACCAGAGCGATGCGGGCGCTGCGGTTGGGATCGTATTCGATCGTGGCGATCTTGCCGGGAATCCCGAACTTGTCGCGCTTGAAGTCGATCGCGCGCAGCTTCTGTTTGTGTCCGCCACCCTGGTGGCGCATGGTCAGATCGCCGGAGTTGCGGCGTCCGCCGGTGCGCTTGCGCGTCGTCAACAGCGGCTTGTGCGGCGACGAGGTGGTGATGTCGTCGTTGACCGTCGAGGTCTTGAAGCGCAACGTCGGCGTGATCGGTCTGTATGTCTTGATTGCCATCGTCTTTGTCCTGGAGCGCAGCGGGCCTTCGCCCTGTTGCGCCCTCGTTTCTCCGAAGCCCCGCGGGACTTCGATAATCTTCCAAAAGCTGCTAGCCGCTAGCTTCTAGCTTCTAGCCCTTGGGCTTGCTTCCACCCCGGGTTTCAGCTCATCCAAATGTTGAACAAGCTGGAAGCCAGAGACTGGAAGCTAAAAGCTGCCTTACAGGTTGCTCACGTACTCGGGCAGCTTCTCGCCGGCCTTGAGGCGGACGTAGGCCTTCTTCCAATCGGGCTTGAAGCCGGTGAACTTGCCCCGGCGGCGTTCCTTGCCCAGAACGTTGGCGGTGCGGACACCGGCAACCTTCACCTTGAAGAGGGTCTCGACGGCCTGCTTGACCTCGGTCTTGGTGGCCTCGGGAGCGACGTCGAATACCAGCGTCCCCTCGGTCTCCTTGACGTTCAAGCCCTTCTCGGTAATCAGCGGGCGGCGAATGACGGTATAGAGAGTCGACATTATGCGGCCTCCGTGTGCGCCGCGAGCGATCGCTTCGAGGCGTTCTTGAGCAGCATCTCGACCAGTTGCTCGAGGGCGGCCTTAGAGAAGATGGCGCGCTCGTAGCGGAGCAGGTCGTAAGGATGCACCTCGTTGTTGAGCACCAGCTCGACACCGGCCAGATTGCGCGCGCCCAGCACCAGAGCCGGGGTCAGCGTCTTGCCGTTCTCGACCAGCAGCGCGGTGCGGGTCACGTCCAGCTTGTCGAGCGCGGCGCGATAGAGCTTGGTCTTGGCGTCTTTCAGCTCCAGCGTGTCGACCACGGTCAGCTTGCCGTCGGCCAGCTTGGAAGCCAGCGCGGAGCGCAATGCGCCCAGCAGCTTCTTGCGCGGGAAGGCGTAGTCGTAGCTGCGCGGCTGGGGGCCATGCACGGTGTAGCCATGCCGCCAGAGAGGCGAACGCACCGAGCCGATACGCGCGCGGCCCGTGCCCTTCTGCTTCCACAGCTTCTTGCCGGAACCGGCAACCTCGGTGCGGCTCTTGGTCTTGTGCGTGCCCTGGCGCAGGGTGGCGCGGTAGTGCTTGACCGCCTCCCAGAGCAGAGCCTCGTTGACCTGCTCGGGCGCAAAGAGCGCGTCGGGCAGCTCCATCGAGCCCACCTTGTCCCCGTTCAAATTCAAAACATTCACGTTTGCCATCGTCTTCTTCCTGTCAGCTTCTAGCTGCTAGCCTCTAGCCGCTAGCCGCCGGCCGTTCGCGCCGGCCATTCCATATCTCTCAAATCGCGCAGGCATTAGCTAGCAGCCAAGAGCTAGTAGCTAATAGCTACCTGCCTACTTCTTTTTGCCCATGGCCTTCTTCGAAGCCTTCAACGGATCGACCGTACCCGATCCGGCGAATCCACGACGCTCGCGCGGCGGATTCTTGGCCTTGGAGATGACCACATACCCTTCACGCGATCCGGGAACCGCGCCTTCGACCATGAGGAGATTCTCTTCCAGATCGATGCCGCGGATGCGCAGATTGCGCACCGTCACCTGTGCGGCTCCATGATGCCCAGGCATACGCTGGCCAGGGAAGACGCGCGAGGGAAAGCTGGAGGCGCCGATCGAACCCTGCACCTGGAACATGTGTCCGTGCGACTTGGGACCGCCCGCAAAACCGTGGCGGCGAACCACGCCGGCAAAGCCGCGGCCCTTGGAGGTGCCGATCACATCGACAAACTTGGCGTTGGCGAAGATGTCCACCAGCACGCGGTCGCCCGCCTTGCAGGTCGATCCATCCTCGACTTCAGTCTCGAGCGCAAACTCGCGAATGACCTTGACGGGCGGCGCATCGGCCTTGGCGAAGTGACCCGCCTGGGGCTTGGTCACGTTCTTGGCCTTGATGAACTCCACCAGTCCAAGCTGTGCGGCCTCGTAGCCGTCGTTGAGCAGCGTCTTCAACTGCGTAATCACGCAAGGGCCGGCCTGCAGCACCGTAATCGGGTGCACATCGCCCTTTTCGTCGAAGACCTGCGTCATGCCGATCTTTTTACCAAGAATTCCTGTAACTGCCATGTCTTCCTCGCCTCATCATGCGATGGTTGATCCAACGCACTGCCGGATTTCTGGTGAGCTTCTAGCTACTAGCTGCTAGCTTCTAGCCCCGCATCCGAGGCCGCTTCGCCATCTTCCATGTTTCGTCCAGCCTGACAAGCTCGTTCCAGCGATAAGCAGCTAGAAGCTAGGAGCTAGCGGCTAGAAGCTACTTCTCGAATGCCTTGATCTCGACATCGACGCCGGCGGGAAGATCGAGCTTCATGAGCGCGTCCACCGTCTGCTGGGTCGGTTCAAGAATGTCGATCAGCCGCTTGTGGGTGCGGATCTCGAAGGCCTCGCGGGACTTCTTGTCGACGTGCGGCGAACGCAGCACGCAGTACTTGTTCTTGATCGTCGGCAGCGGAATCGGGCCGGCCACCGTGGCTCCGGTGCGCTTAGCCGTTTCTACGATCTCGCCGGTCGAGGTGTCGAGCACGCGATAGTCGTATGCCTTCAACCGAATGCGAATCCTTTGTCCTACCATGACTTCCATCTTCCCCGCGGGCAGCGGTTGGGCCGCCTGCGCACCTGATTTTTTCGCGATCAGCAATCAGTGCCGATTTGCTCAGGCTGCGGTACTGCTTCAGCCCTGTTCCCTGGTCGCGGTTGAAAAAGGGGTTAGGGGAAAGGGGTTAGGGGTTAGTTACTTACCGTCCAGAGCGCCTTCAGCCGCTCCCTAACCCCTGATCCCTAATCCCTGTTCCCTTGTTACTTAACGATTTCCGATACCGTGCCCGCGCCCACCGTGCGGCCGCCTTCGCGGATAGCAAAGCGCAGTCCCTTTTCCAGCGCCACCGGCGTGATCAGCTCGATGGCCAACTGCACGTTGTCGCCGGGCATCACCATCTCCACGCCCTCGGGAAGCTCGGCTACGCCGGTCACATCCGTG
>Ga0181520_10002423_pt1 | contig 34634 bp, 32 predicted proteins | sample PEATcosm2014_Bin_29_FD_132451 | JGI IMG/M metagenome (GOLD analysis project Ga0181520, IMG submission 132451) | Peatland microbial communities from MTU Mesocosm Facility, Houghton, MI, USA - PEATcosm2014_Bin02_30_metaG | ecosystem: Environmental > Terrestrial > Soil > Wetlands > Peat | place...
CAAGATGAGGGTGCCCCCGGTCCCTAGCTTTTGGGGACCGGGGATGGAAGCACGCGGGTTCCCCGGTCCCGGCGATTTTCTCCAACCAAGACGAGGGTGCCCCCGGTCCCTAGCTTTTGGGGACCGGGGATGGAAGCACGCGGGTTCCCCGGTCCCGGCGATTTTCTCCAACCAAGATGTGGGTGCCCCCGGTCCCTAGCTTTTGGGGACCGGGGATGGAAGCACGCTGGTGGGTTCCCTGGTCCCAGCGATTTTCTCCTACCAAGATGTGGGTGCCCCCGGTCCCTAGCTTTTGGGGACCGGGGATGGAAGCACGCGGGTTCCCCGGTCCCAGCGATTTTCTCCAACCAAGATGAGGGTGCCCCCGGTCCCTAGCTTTTGGGGACCGGGGATGGAAGCACGCCACCCAAACTTCAAGGAACCCAATCAAGCGGTCAAAGACCTGGCCGTCAATTTGTGTAAATTCGCGTAGCAGCTATGGTTTCACCAGATCAACTTTGGCGGCCTGCATCGCTTGGATCAGCGCCTTGTCCAAGGTTGCTTTTGGAACCTGAAATATCGCATCTCTTCTGCGAGCGAGAAGCGAGCGTCTGCCCCACCGCAGGTGGTTGCAGATCATTTCCCTTCATGCGCGCACAATAAAAGCATGAGCAACCATCACGGCCCAGCCAGAAGCCGTCTCTGCCCCATGCCGGAGCCCCGGAGCTTCGGACCAGGCAAACCGCGGACCTCCTCCCGCCGGCGAATCCTGAATTTTTTACAAAATTTGCAGATCATTTCCCACCCAGCGCGGATAATGAACAGAGGCGCGCTCCAACCCTTCTCGGATCTCCGGCTCCAAAACCGTCATTTTGAGCCGAAATCCCCACCCCCCCTACCCTGTTTTTCCAATCCTGAAGTCCTCCGTTCCAAGCTAACATAAATCAATACAACAATATGCAGCACATTACATCGCCGGATATAGTAACTAAAAAGTAAATAAAAACGCAGATTTTGCCTCTTTTTCAGCCTTGATCGGGCCTTAAAAGCAGAATCCAGCCCAGATTCTCTCACTTCTCAATCTCCAACCCAATTTTCAGCCACTCAGTTAAAATCCTCGATCCCTGTTCGCCATTCACTGTCCACTGCTGCCCATCTCCGGCGCGGCCATGCGCTCGGCTTCGGTGCTCAGTTGGATGGGAATGATTCTGACTCCGTCTCCTCAAGCGTGGCGCAAATCGAAGCTTGCCGTCATCGCGCGCCCGTTGCGATAAGCTAGAAATCAGGAGATTAAGCTCGGACCATGACTGCTTCCCCTTGCAAATACTCGACCCTTGCCGTTCACGCCGGCCAGTATCCTTGCCCGCTGACAGGCGCCGTGAATGTGCCCGTATATCTTTCCTCGACCTTTGAGCTGACCGGCATCGGCACCGATCGCGGTTGGGATTACTCGCGCGCCGGAAACCCCACGCGCGACCGCCTGGAAGAGGCTCTGGCGGCTCTCGAAGGCGGCACAAGCGCTCACGCCTTCACCAGCGGCATGGCGGCCATCAGCGCCCTCGTCGCCATGCTGCGTGCCGGCGATCACCTCATCTGCTCCAAAGATGTTTACGCCGGCACGGTGCGCCTTTTTAACCAAATAGTCTCCGGCTACGGCATCGAGATCGAGTACGTTGACACCAGCGATCTGGCCGCGGTTGAAGCGGCCATCCGGCCCGCGACCAAGCTGATTCACATCGAGACGCCCAGCAATCCCCTGATGATCCTCACCGACATTGCAGCGGTCAGCAAGCTCGCCCATGCGCGCGGCGTCGAAGTCAGCGTGGACAACACCTTCCTCTCGCCGGTGCTGCAAAGTCCGCTGGCCCTCGGCGCGGACATCGTGATGCACTCGACCACTAAATATCTCAACGGCCACTCCGACGGCCTCGGCGGCGCGCTCATCGGCTCCACGCCCGAGCACAAGGAGCGCTTCCTGTTGGTCCAGAAAGCCGCAGGCGGCGTCATGTCGCCCTTTGAATGTTTTCTAGTCCTGCGCGGCATCAAGACGCTGCCCCTGCGCATCCAGCAGCATGAGGAGAATGGCCGCGCGGTAGCTGAGTTTCTCTCTACGCATCCCAAGGTCGGCAAGCTCGCTTATCCGGGATTGAGGACTCATCCGCAGTACGATCTGGCCGTCAAGCAGCAAAGGGGTTTCGGCTCCATGATGAGCTTCGAGTTGGAGTCGCGCGAGGCCGCCGGGCGCTTCCTGGCCGCGATCAAGATCTTCCTCAGTGCCGAGTCGCTTGGCGGAGTCGAGTCGCTGGCCTCGCACTCGGCCACCACGACGCACGGCTCGGTCAGCGACGAGGTGCGCGCCTCGATGGGAATCACGCAGGGACGGGTGCGCCTTTCGATAGGCATTGAAGACAAGGAAGACCTGATCGCCGACCTGGACCAGGCGCTCGGGGCGGTGTAAGGTGGCTCATGTCTGAATCGCTGCTTCTGCTGGCCATCGATACCTGCGGGCCCACGGGTTCAGTGGCGCTGGGACGGTTTTCCGGGGGTTTGGTCGAGATCGCCGGCCAGGTCGAACTCGAAGGTCGCAACTACTCTTCTACACTGGTTGCGGCCGTCGGTGAGTTGCTCGCGCAAGCTGGAACCAAATTGAGCCTGCTCCATGCAATCGTCGCCGTCAACGGGCCGGGCAGCTTTACCGGTGTGCGCGTGGGCCTGAGCGCCGTAAAAGGCCTCGCCGAGGGCGCGCGGATTCCGGTGCTTGCTGTCTCGCGGCTCGAGGTGCTGGCCGCGGCGGCTGGCTTGGCCGCGGCGGCTCTGGACGCGCATCGGCATGAGATTTATCTGCGGATTGAAGAGGCTGGCGGCCGGGGCGTGGAATTGCTGGCTGGAGCCGATGAACTTGCTCTGCTTGCGCCGCCGCCGCGAATCGCTCTCTGCGACGAGGCGGCTGTTCTGCTGCTGGCTTCAGTCTGGCCGGCGACGGAGCTAGTTCGAGTAGCTCCGCCGACCGCCGCGGACGCACTTCGGCTCTGTGCGCCAAGGATTGCATCTGGAGAGTTCGCGGATCTGGCGCTGCTCGATGGCCACTACCTGCGCAAGAGCGATGCGGAAATCTTCGGTGAGCCTGTCGCCGCCTCGGAACATCCATGAACTCCGCGCAACACACCTTGCAAATTCGCCGCATGACGGCGGCCGACCTGGACCCCGTAATCGAGATTGCCCAGAGTCTCAGCGATGCGCCGGCATGGCCACGTTCGGCATATACGGCCGCGCTGAACCCGGATGGCTTGCCGCCACGCATTGCGCTCGTTGCCAGCTATGCCAGTTCCAACACGGTCGCGGGCTTTGCCATCGCCAGCCTGCTTGCTCCGGAGGCTGAACTGGAGTCCATCGCGGTTGCAGCCCAGTTTCAGCGGCACGGCATCGGTCGAGCGCTCTTGGCCTCGTTAGCGGTCGAACTCCGCGATGCCCAGGCCGCAGAGATCATTTTGGAGGCGCGCGCGTCTAACCAGCCGGCGCTTGCGCTCTACCTGGAATTCGGCTTTGTTGTAAGTGGACGCAGGACGCGCTATTATCAGTTTCCAGTTGACGATGCGGTTCTGATGCGCCTTCGGCTTTGAGCCTTGCGCAGTCGGCCGCCTGGCAGGGGACTCTGGGCCGGTGAGCCGCACCGATGGTGATTGCCATCACATAAGGCAGATTTCGGCACAGAATTCCACAATGGCGGTTACTTTCGGTCGATTTCTGACTTGCCGAAAGTGCCACGGGGGCGATATATGTAAGAGTTCCTTAACAATTCGGAGGTGCTTGATGGATGAAATTCAGGATTCCACGCTGAGCGAAGAGCTCGATCGCCTGCACGCGGAACATCGCAGCTACGCTCAGCGGCTGGAAGAGCTGCTGGAAAAGCCCTATCTCTCCGCAGAAGAAGAGATTGAAGAAATCAAGCTGAAGAAGCTCAAACTGCATGCCAAGGATCTTATTTTCGCCTTGGAACGCAGAATGCCCGTGATCGCTTAGGGCTTCCAAGCGGCGTTGAACGCAGGCGATTTGACCGAGTGCCAGCCATGCGCGGCCTCCGTGTGGATAGTGTGCCGCACGCGCCGCGCATTCCTGTGCAGGCGGACGCGCCGCGTGGCCGTATAATCGTCTGGGACTATGGTTCGAGACGGATACATCTACGGTTTGGTCTTTTTGTTGCTGGCGGTGGCCTTTTGGTGGCTTACCGGCGGCTGGTGGCTGGCCCTTGTGCCGGTCTTGCTGGCGGCGTTCTTTCTCTGGTTCTTCCGCGACCCTGAACGCGCGATTCCCTCCGAGCCCGGTCTAGTTGTTTCTCCCGGCGACGGCCTGGTTACCGAGACGGCCGTGATCCAAACTCCCAACGGAAATCGGCAGCGGATCAGCATCTTCCTCAGCGTCTTCAATGTGCATGTGAATCGTTCACCGATTGCCGGCGTTCTGACCTCCGTGCGCTATCAGAAGGGCAAGTATCTGAACGCGATGAACCCCGCCTCGGCCGACCGCAATGAGCAGAATATAGCCACGGTGCGCGGCGACGACGGCGTCGAGGTCACCTTCAAGCAGATTGCCGGCCTGCTGGCGCGGCGCATCGTTTTCAACTTCCGCGAGGGCGACACGCTCGCCCGCGGCCAGCGCGTGGGCCTGATCAAATTCGGTTCGCGCGTGGACGTGCTGCTGCCGGCTGAGGCGGTGCTTCGCGTCAAGGTGGGCCAGCGCGTTCAAGGCGGCGCAAGTGTGCTGGCGGCAATTTCTGGCGGAGTGCGTCCATGAGCCCCCGCGACGCGGCGCTGGCCAAGGCTCGGGCGCAGGCCCGTTTGCGCCGTGGCATGTTCCTGCTGCCATCGCTTTTTACAGTAGGCAATATTGGCGCGGGCTTCTTCTCAATTACTCAGACCATGGCGGCTTTGACCGGCATCGGTGATGTTCATACGCATCTGGATTGGGCGGCGATCGCCATTATCTTCGCCATCCCCTTCGACGCGCTTGATGGCCGTATCGCCCGCATGACCAACACGTGCAGCGACTTTGGCAAGGAGCTGGATTCGCTGGCCGACGCTATCACCTTTGGCGTTGCGCCCAGCCTGCTGGCCCTGATCTGGGGCTTTCACTTTCTGCCCGATTCCATCAACCCGCAGTTGCTTCAAGATCTGCGCCACGCCGGCGGCTTCATCTGCTTTCTCTTTCTGATCGGCGGAGTCTCGCGGCTGGCGCGCTTCAACATCAGCCACGACGCACAGCCGCGCAATCCTGGGCGGCCAGACCGCAAGTATTTTGTTGGTATGCCGATTCCGGCGGCGGCGGGATTGCTGGCCGCTTGCGTCCATTTCTGCGGCGGCTATCCTGTCATGGCCTGGTGGATCGCGCTGCTGTGGATGGCGCTGGTGGGCACCAGCGGATTTTTGATGGTGAGCACCTGGCGCTTCTGGTCCGGCAAGGAACTGAGCCTGTCGCGCCGTCATCCGTTCCAGGTTCTGCTGCTCATCGCGATTGTGCTCTATTTCATCGTGAGATTCTCTCAGGCGGTGCTTTTTGCCTGGGCGCTGACGTACATGTTCTCAGGCATCTGGGCGCGCACCGCATATTCCTGGTCGCGGCGGCGGCGTTGGCGCTCGGCCTCGACGCCCGCGCCTGACACGCTTCCGGCAGAGAGCCTGCACGAGGACCAGAACAGATAGTGCATAGGCTGCGGGCGTTATTCATTCCTGCGTTCTATAATTTGGAGAGGAGGTCCAAATGACGAGCAAAAGTGAAATGGCTAAGAAGCTTGCTGAAGCGCATCGCAACATTGAGCCTTCGATCAGCCGGATCATTCACCTGGTTGCGGACCGCGACTCCAGCGACGCTGAGCCTGTGAAGCTGCTGGAGGTCAATCCCGACACTTTCGAATCCGGAATTTGGCCTATCCATTTCGGCGCTTATCCGCCGCAGATTCCTTTCCCGTCGGTAGTGATTGAAGTGACGGAAAAGGAATTTGAAGAGATTCGCGCGGGAAGTTTGCTATTGCCCTATGGGTGGAAGCTTGGCGAGACTCTCTACCCCGCGGCGGCTTGATCCATGGCAAGCTGGAGTGAAGCATTCGCCGCCCAGGCCAGTTCGGACATGGATGCGTTCCTGGTTCTGGAGGGAAGCGGGCTGCCCAGCAGTCATCGTTTGCACTATCTGCAAATGTGGCTGGAAAAACTTTGCAAAGCATATCTCTGGACGCAGGAAGATGGCGCAGGTGAACTGCGATTCAGGCACAATGTCATTGCCAGGGTGCTGCCGAGCCTTATCGCAAAGTATGGACATCGCATCGGAACCGGAGCGTACAGGGATCTGACGGGGATTCGGCAACTGTGCCGGGAGATCGATTTACTCCATCCGCAGGTCGATGACGAGGGTCGCAGACCGGAAAATGTCGAGTATCCTTGGATGGGAAACTCCGGTGAGGCAGAGGTTCCGGCGCTTTGGAATTTTTCACTTGCCCGCCGCCTGTACTCCAACCCTGGGCGGCAGCTTCTCAAGGCTGCCTCAGTTTTAACGCGAAATGCTTCCGAATTTATTCATTAAGACAAAGCAAAAAGGAATGCCTGTGTATAAGATCGCCATTGCCGGAGCCTCTACCCTGGTGGGCCGGGAGTTGAAGGAAGCTCTGTCGGAGTCGCCCTTGGCCGCGGCCCACTTTACCTTGCTGGATGAAGACGAAGTACAGGGCAAGTTGGATCAAGTGGGCGACGAGGTAACCGTCGTCCAGGCCATTGCGCCCGACGCCTTCGAGCGCATGGACTTCACCTTCTTCTGCGGCGCTGAAGAGTTGACGCGCAAGCACTGGAGAGAGGCGCTGCGGGCCGGGTCCACGGTGCTGGATCTCTCGGGCGCTTTGGATCAGGAGGCAGGCGTGGTGGTGCGCGCGCCCTGGCTGGAATCGGAAGCGGCAACCGTTGACCTCTTTACCCCGGCCGTGGTTCCGGCGCATCCTGCGGCGCTGGCGCTGGCCCTGGTGCTGGAACGCCTTCAGCAGGCTGCCACGGTGCGCATTGCCTTTGCCACGCTCTTGCAGCCGGCCAGCGAGTTTGGCCGCGCCGCACTGGACGAGTTGCACCAGCAGACCGTGAGTCTGCTCAACTTTCAGGGTCCGCCGCAAGAGCTTTACGACGCTCAATCGGCCTTCAATCTTCTAGCCGGTTTGGGCGAAGCCGCCAAGGTCGATCTCAGCACGGTTGAGGCGCGGGTGCGCCGCCACTACGCCGCGCTCTCTGCTGGACGCTGGCCCGCGCTGGCGCTGCAAGTGATTCATGCGCCCGTCTTCCATGGCCACAGCTTTTCGATCGCTATCGAACTGGAGCGACCGGTAGAGCGGTTTGCGCTGGAAGAAGCTCTTAGCGGCGGGCATCTCGAACTGATTTTGGAAGAGAGCGATTCGCCCTCGAATCTGGCCGCCACCGGACAGAACAATGTATTGGTCCGGCTGCGTCCAGAGGCGGGCGCGCGCAATCCTAGCCAGGTTTCGCGGCTTTGGCTCTGGGCGGCTTCAGACAATCTACGCCTGCAAGCGCAAAACGCTGTAGCTTGCGCCCTGGATCTGAGACGGCTGCGGCCGCAGGGGACGGTGCAGTAAAAAAATTGAAAGCAGATCAGCCTTGCCTCACGGCTTCACCGCGAGCTTCGGCGGATCGGCAATGTACTCATCCCCAACCCGCGCTACAATCTGCTTGCGGCGATCGTCCAGCAGCTTCAGTTGCTTTGTCACATCGATGAACTCCTGCTTCTGCGCGGCGCTTAACGGCGCGGCGGGCGAACTCAGCTTGGTCAGTTCATCCAGCCGCGCTTGCAGCCTCGGCATCTCGCGGTCGATCAGAACGGGACGAATGACCGCACTCTTGGCGTGGCCGCTGGCCAACTCATTGCGGTTGTTTTCTCCCCACACTGGCAGAACGCCCACATGGCCCAACTCAACGCGCACACCGGCCGGCCCGTAATCCTTGCGCACCGCTGTGAAAAGCCCAATCATCTCATCGCGTGGATCGCCGTCCTTATCCGGCATTAACCCGTCCACATAATTGCGCGACTGGTTGGAGAGAAAATTTCCCAGCGAATAAAAGATGACCGCATCGCGGCCGTCGGCGGTGCGATAGGTCTCTACAGGCTGCAAGACATGAGGATGATGGCCCACAATAACCGATGCTCCTGCCTCCAGCATCTTGTGCGCGGTTTCCACATCTTCAGGCCGTGGCGCGGGCGCGTACTCGATGCCCCAGTGAATGGAAACCACCAGCAGATCGCACTGCGCGCGGGCCTTTTTGATCGCCACAAGCACGCCGTCTTCATCCATTCCCGGCGCACCGCCCGATTCATTCGGATAAGGAAAGAAGTTCACATGCGGTTGATCGTCCTTATCGGGATTGCGACCGCCATTGAGCCAGCGCGTCATTCCCAGCCAGCCGACCTTGATGCCGTTGGCTTCGACAATCACCGGCTGCCAGCTTTGCCCGGCCGTGTCGCCGGAGCCGGCAAAGAGCAGGCCCTCTTCGTGCAGATGCTCGCGCGTCTCAGTGAAGCCGGCCCAGCCCTGATCCATCACGTGATTGTTTGCAAAAGAGACCAGCTTGATGCCATTGGCCTTTAGCGCGTCAAGCAGCACAATCGGCGCGTCGAAGAGAAACGGCTTCGACCCATGCGAGTGCGCCGGGGCCACTGGAGTCTCCAGATTCACAAAGCCGAAGTCCGTCGCTTTGAAGACGTCGCTCACGTCGGAGAAGAGCGCGCCCCAACCTGCGGCACCCGATCCGGCAGCCTCAGCCGCGGCTCGCACCGGCTCATGCGGAATCACATCACCCGCAACGGCAAAGCTCACCTGCGCCAACTCATGCGGATAAGACGCAACCACAGCCGCCAAACGGCCAGAGTGAGAACCTAGCAGGAGATCCGCGCCAAAAGCCGCGGCAACCAGCAGCACGGCGCCGCCCGCGGTCAAGTGCCAGTGCCTGCGCACTCCCGTTCGGAGTCTTGCGCCCAAGCCAGCGCCAAACCAATCTGGGCGCATGGCCCAATCAACGGCCTTGATCAAACGGCACTCCTTTCGGGGCAGCAACTCCTCCCGGCCTAACATTAGGACGAACTCAGAATACAGCTTCGATGCCAGGCAACTCAGGAATTGTTTGCGTTCCTGTGGCGCCATGTCGAAAAATCAATTCTACGAGGGATGAAAACTTGCGGATTTTGCTGAATTCATGCTGGTCAGAAACAAGCGTCACCTCATGAATAAACAGATCGGACGGGATGGTTTGTAAACAAAATCAGCAAGTTAGCCACCGCTGCGCGGTGATGGCGAGTTAGCAAGTTGGCGGCGAGTTCATTGTAGGTATAACTTGCAGCGGCGAGTTGGGCTGCTCCTAACGGATCATGTTGTCCGCGTTGTCCAGACTGGCGCCAGAGTTGACATTTTTATGCGGCAGGGCGGATGTTTCTTGCATGGATTCAGAACACAGAGGAAAAGGAAAAACCAAATGGGGGCAAGGCTATGAAGGAACATGGCGTTTGAGCCGAAAGAGATATTAGATGTTGTCAATATTTATCAAGCGGATGGGATTGGCGATCACTGTTGCCTTGCTGGCGGCGATTGCAGGCGCTGGGTGCGGGTATCAGTTGGGCCGCAGCGCATTGCAGCGGGCGGCAAATGAACGGCTAACTCAGGCTGCAAGGCTTTCCGGCGGTCCGTTTGTCTCCTTGCTGGATGAATCGGATGCGCTGCTGGCCCAGGTGAATGCTTCTCCCTATCCTCCCTGCTCGGAGGCTGAGATTGCCTATCTGCGTAGGCTGCTTTTGCAATCGGAGTACCTGCGCGACGCAGGCAGGATGCGCGACGGGCGCATCGAATGCTCGACGCTCTTCGACCGCGGCCATCTTCCGGCTGCCTCCTTTCATCCTGCAATCACCGGGCAGGATGGGCTGAAGATTTACCGAGATGTGCCTCCCTATCTATCGCCGAAGTGGGTGGTCTTTCTGTTGCAGAAGGGTGATTCCTATGTAGTGGAAGACTTGAGCGCGAAGAATCGCTGGCATCCGCCGTCGCTGGAGTTTGAGAGCACGATGCTGGATGTGGAGAGCGGACTGCGAGTGCGTCCCGGCGGCAAGACGGTTGTGGGCCCCGGGGCCGTTCTGGACCGTAATATTCAGGCGAGCATCGGTGATCTGCATTATGTGACCGTATGCTGGCCGCGCAGTACCTTCTGCACCAGCGTTTTTGAACCTGCCGCGGAGATTCTGCGAAGCGGCCGAGTGCCGCTCGCGCTGGATACTTCGCTGGGCGCGGCAAGCGGCATGGTGCTGGCTTTGCTTTACCTCTTTCTGCACCGGCGCAGCCGCAATATGAGCCAGCAGTTGCGGCGCGCAATCCGGCGCGGAAACCTCAGGCTTCACTATCAGCCGATTGTGGATCTGGCCACGGGAAAAACCGTGGAGGCCGAAGCGCTGGCGCGCTGGACCGATGAGGATGGCTTTGCAGTAAGTCCGGAGATTTTTGTTCGCCTGGCCGAAGAACGCGGTTTTGTGAGTGAGTTGACGGAATGGGTAGTAAAAAGGTCGCTCAGCGACTGTGGAGAACTGCTGCGGCGCGATTCGACGTTCCGCATCAACGTGAATGTCAGCGCGCTGGATCTGGCTAACGAAAACTTCCTGCCAATGCTGGAGGGCAGCCTGCAGCAATTTGGCATTGTGCCGCGCTCTCTGGTTATCGAGATCAATGAGGGAGCGACGGCGCGCCACCAAACTGCGATCGAGGCGATCCGGCAACTGAGTCAGCGCGGCCATAGTGTGCAGATCGACGACTTCGGGACCGGCTACTCCAGCCTGGCCTACCTCAAGGATCTTGCTGTGGACGCGATCAAGATCGACAAGGCATTTCCGCAGGCGATCGGCACCGATGCCGTGGCCGTGGCGATACTGCCGCAGATACTGGCTATGGCCCAGGCGCTAAACTTACAGGTGATTGTCGAAGGGATTGAGACCATCGAGCAAGCAGCTTACTTTGCCGGCAAGGAGATGCCGGTGCTGGGGCAGGGCTGGCTCTTCGGACGGCCTGTTCCGGCGGCAGAGTTTCTGCGCAGCCTTGCAGAACAGCAGAAAAGCGCCGAGAAGGCCCATAGCTTGCTGGAGTGATCAGGCCTCATTCGCCGGAGAATCCTGAATGTGGCCCATCTTTACCTGCTTGGTGCGCACGTATCCGGCAAAGCTCTCCTGCGATTCGACCTCGGCGGAGACGCGCTCGACCACATTGATGCCGGCCGACTCAAGCGCCGCAACCTTCTCCGGGTTGTTGGTAATCAGGCGAACCTGCGAAACGCCTAGCAGTTTGAGAACCTCGGCGGGCAGTTCGTACTCGCGACAGTCGGCTGCAAAGCCCAACTTGACGTTGGCCTCGACCGTGTCCAGGCCGTGGTCTTGCAACTCGTAAGCTTTAAGCTTGGCCATCAGGCCGATGCCGCGACCCTCCTGCTGCTCATAGAGCAGAATGCCCGCGCCCTCCTGAGCAATGCGGTCCATGGCCAGTTCGAGTTGCAGGCGGCAATCGCAGCGCAACGAGCCAAAAACGTCTCCGGTCAAGCACTGCGAGTGGATGCGCACGACCGGCGGCGCGGAGTGAATATCGCCCATGACCAGCGCTACCAATTCCTCGACCTGCCCATCGCCCGCGCCAGATTGGTCGCAGGGGCGCGGCGTGGCCAGCCGGCCTTCAAAGCCAAAGATGCGGAAGTATCCCCAGCGGGTGGGGAAATCCGCCTCGGCAATCTTCTTCACGCTTTCAAATCCCATGCTTCCATTCTACTTGGCGGGGAGTTGTGGCGCGGTGCGGCTGGCCCAGGAGATGAGACAGGCCGGGAAATCAGTCCAGAGGCGAGCCAGGTCTGGATTGATTCTTCATTCAAATTTTCAATCAACCGCGAGGGGCCGAGGCGAGGCCATGAATGTCTCGGTTTTCAGCAGCATGTGCATCAGGTCTTTGGCTATGCGCGGGTCGGGGTCCATGCTCAGCCCGGTCAGCGAGCGGCCCAGCAGGCTTTCCGCGCCTACGCCGGACTCTCGCAAGAGGGCCTGATTGACGCGCACAATGCAGCCGAATTCATCCAACTGCACCATCGCGGTCGGCGTTTGATCGAAGCAGCGCCCCTCGTTGTAGGTCTCTTCAATGGCCTGGGTGCGCATGCGCTGGGCGGCATCGCGCACGGTCACAACAAAGCCGCTGCGCTGGCCGGCCAGGTTGGCTAGAGGAGTCATACAGAGATCCACCAGTGCCGGTGCGCGGTCCGCGCGCTGGACGGCCCAGCCAAACTCCTCACGGTTTATCGAGTCTGCCTTCAGTTCCAGCAGATTCGCCGGCTTCTGGTCGTTGTCGATCAGGCTCAAAACCTCGATCAGCAGCTTGGCTTTGGCGTCGTTCAGCGTCCAGCCGGAGATGGCTTCCGCGGCGGCATTCATGAATTGAACCCGCGCGTCGGGTGAGAGCATCAGAACGCCCTCGCGCATCCCGGTCATGGTTGCCGCCATCCGGCGGTGAGCCGCATTTTGCAGCGCGTCTACTCTGGCCTTGTGCAGCGCCACGCGCAGCGTCGCCTTGAGTTCGCCGCTCTGGAAGGGTTTGGTCAGATAGCCGTAGGGCATGGCGCGGGCGGCGCGCGCAATCGTTTTATCGTCGCAATAAGAGGTGAGAAAGATCGACGGAATCCGATACAGGCTGCGCAGCAATCGCGCTGTCTGTACGCCGTCCATGCTGCCCACGATGCGCACGTCCATCAGCGCCAGGTCTGGCCGGCAGCCATTGACCGCCATCAGAGCCTCATCGGCGCTCTCGGCAAGGCCGACCACCTCGCACCCCAGTTGTTCAATCTCCTGTTGCAGATCGAGGGCTACAATCGGTTCATCTTCAACGATTAAAATCTTCCCTGTCACGCATCCTCCTCGTTGGCACGGATCTACCGCGACGATCTTCGGCATGTTGTGCATAGGGTTCGTTGGGTTGTTCCCCTGAGTTTCACATCGGTCGATGGGGGACGATTCTTCGGCGTGGTTGGCAAGGACTTGGCATTCATTTCCCAATTAGGAAAAGACAGGTTTCAAAATGGGAGGGACGTGGGCCTCAAAGAATTTCATGAAAGATGCAGTGAGAAGAAATGGAAATGATGTCGCGATGAGGGGGCGCGGAAATATCCTCCGTTTGCGGCATGTATCCGATTGACCAGCGCTTAGGTTGTCGCGATGAAACACTTAGTTGACTGGAGTGTTGCGGATATTCCCAACCATGGTCGCGATCTTGGCGCTAAGGCACCGCTTGATTGAGATTTATTTAACAGGATCGGAGAACGCGATGTGCATTTCCAAATACGACGTCGCTTTCAAGACAGACAATATCCTGTCGGTTGTGCATGAAACTCCTAGTGCTGTAAAAAGGCGATAATTGTTATCGCCTCAACCCGAAACAGCTACCACGCGGTTCGCGCTCTAATAATATTCGCCTAATTTACAACCAAAGTCGGAAATGGAGGATGAACAAATGCCACTTGTCAATGTCGTTATCACGATTGGAGTAGTAGGTCTTTTGCTTTGGCTGGTGAACCGGTACATTCCCATGCAGAGCCAGATCAAGGGAATCCTGAATGCCGTTGTTGTAATTGCCGTAATTCTTTGGCTGTTAAGAATATTCGGCCTATTTCAGTATCTTTCCCAGTTTCGGGTTGGGCACTGATTGATCGAATGGCATAGGCACTGAAGGCCTTGATAATTGACACAATGGAAGTCCAACGCAGTACGGCAAAGTTTTGCCGGTAGGAGGAATCTTGAAGCATATGCTTTTGTTTGCAATGGGGAGTGTCCTTGGCCTGAGCGCGTTTGCCCAAGTCATTCCGACAGCGGCGGTGGTCGTAGAATCCACAGGCCCAACGTCCACTTATCGCGTGGTCGTAATCAGCCGCTCGATTCAGGCAGTCGACTACCGGCATCAGGGTGGCGCATCGACTGTGGATTTTGCCGGCACAACATTGTTGCCTTCGGCAACCGGCAAGGCCAAAGTGCGTAGCAAGCGCGGTACTATGGAAGTCGAAGCGGAATTTGCGAGCTTGCAAACTCCTACGACCTTTGGCGGCGAATACCTCACATATGTTATGTGGGCAATCTCGCCTGAAGGCCGGGCCGCAAACCTTGGCGAAGTTCTTGTTGGTGAAAATGGCCAAAGCAAGTTGACAGCTACCACAGAACTGCAATCCTTTGCTTTGATTGTAACCGCAGAACCGTACTACGCTGTCCGCCAGCCCAGCAACGTCGTAGTTCTTGAGAATATCGTTCGCGCCGATACCAAAGGGACCGTCGAGGCGGTCAACGCAAAATATGAGTTGATGGAGCGCGGCGGTTACATCCCTACAGGCTACAAGTTTGATCCGGTTGTTTTGAGCGCAAGTCTTCCCTTGGAATTCTACGAAGCTCGAAATGCATTGCGCATCGCCCAATCCGAAGGAGCTGAGCAATATGCCGGCGCTAGCTACCAACACGCCGTACAATTGATGAATAACGCCGATGCCGATGCGACAGACAAGCATGTTGATCGGAAACCCCTGATTGCGGTAGCTCGCGAAACGGTGCAAACGGCAGAGGATGCACGCGAGATCGCGGTCAAAAAGATCGGCGAGGAGCGCCTTGCGGCCGATCGTCAGGCGTCAATTGACGCTCAGGCAAAATCGCAGGCCCAGGCTGACGAAGCAACGCGCCTTAAGGAAAATGCGCAAGTCGATGCCGCAAATGCACAAGTTGCAGCTGCAAACGCGCAAGCCGATACAGCGAAGGCGCAAGCCGACATGACCGCCAGCCAGGCAGCGTCAACGGCTGCCGTTTCCGCGGCGCAGGCGGATGCCGAACAAGCCCGCACAGCCGCACAGATCGCGCAACAGGGTCTGCAAAAAGCGGATTCCGATAAGGCCGCAATACGTGCACAACTCTCCGAGCAGCTCAACCAGATACTTGCTACCCGGGATAGCGCTCGCGGTTTAATTGTTAGCATGTCCGATGTGCTGTTCGACACTGGAAAGTATTCATTGAAGCCTGGCGCGCGCGAGAAACTGGCCAAGGTCGCCGGTATTCTGGTTTCCTACCCTGGACTTAACATTGAGGTCGGCGGCTACACCGACAATGTCGGCGGCGATGCAATGAACCAGACATTGTCGGAAAACCGCGCAAGTTCCGTGCGAAGCTATCTTGTTGAACAGGGCGTGACAACAGGCGCTGTAAATGCGATAGGCTTTGGAAACACATCGCCCGTCGCCTCCAATGACAACTCGGCAGGACGACAAGAGAATCGCAGAGTGGAACTGGTTGTGTCCGGAGATGCAATTGGCAGCCCGATCAGCGTGACGACGGGGACTCAAAACTAGCAATACTTGGGATGCGCCGCGATTCAGAAACAAGAGCGCTGCGCATCCTGAGGAATTCTGTATTTCTGCAATTGTAGAAGTTGTAAATGTGCTTAGTACTGCCTTGATGGTTGTTCCACTTTTGCACTTATCGGCTTTATTGCGGTGGCTGGCTGGCAGAGATTGGAAATATTACCTAAGGAGCGAAGGTGAGCTCGTCCTTCTAATTGTCGTCGCACTACTTCCACTCGACCAGATTTGAAACAGAATGGGTGACAAAATGTCAGTTTCCAGAAAAACGTTCTCAGACCATATAGATTCATTTACTGCTTCTGAGTTGACTCCGCTTCAAGAGACAAAAGCGAGCAGACTGCCTTTGCCGACTCGAATAGCGTTTATTGGAAACTATCTTCCTCGCGAATGCGGCATCGCCACTTTTACAACAGATCTTTGCACTGCGGTTGCTGCCGAATATGGAGACGGACGGTTGTTTGCGGTTCCCGTCAACGACCCGGATTCAAGTTACGACTATCCAAAACAGGTTAGACTGGAAATCACGCAAGAAGATATTTCTTCCTATGAACGCGCTGCCGATTTTCTTAATTTCAACGGCAACGATCTTGTCTGCTTGCAGCATGAATATGGAATTTACGGCGGCAACGCCGGCAGCCACATTCTTGCGCTTCTGCGCAAATTGAAAATGCCGCTCGTCACTACACTGCATACGGTTTTGCGCGACCCCGACCTGAATCAGCGCGTGGTACTTGAAGAAATTGCACGGCTGTCAGATCGCATGGTTGTCATGAGCGATCTGGCAGCGGAACTTCTGCACGGAGTATATGCGGTTCCATGCGAGAAGATCGATGTGATTCCCCATGGTGTTCCAGATCTCCCCTTTATGGACCCCAATTATTTCAAAGATAAATTCGGCACGGAAGGTAAATCCGTTCTGCTGACTTTTGGATTGCTTTCTCCTAACAAAGGGATAGAAAACGTGATTCAGGCACTGCCTGCGATCCTTGCGCGGCAGCCAAATGTCGTGTATATCGTCTCTGGAGTTACCCATCCGCATATTCGCCGGCACGAAGGTGAGCATTATCGTGAGGGATTGCAAGCGCTGGCTGCACAGCTTGGCGTATCGGATCACCTGATTCTCAACAATCGCTTTGTGAGTTCGGAGGAACTTGTCGAGCACGTAGGCGCGGCGGACATTTACATCACTCCATATCAACACGAGGCGCAGGTCGTTTCCGGTACACTGGCGATTGCGCTCGGAGCAGGAAAGGCTATTATCTCGACGCCCTACTGGCATGCCAAGGAGTTGCTTGCCGAGGACCGAGGCGTAATCGTTCCATTTCAGAATCCAAACGCGATTGCCGAGGCAGTTCTCGATTTACTGGAAAACGATGCGAAGCGACATGCCATGCGCAAGCGCGCCTATCTTCACTCCCGAGGCACAACGTGGGAGAAGACGGCGCGAGCTTATATGGCGAGTTTCCAGAGGGCACGCTTTGAGCGGTCACTACACCCAAGAGCCGCACAAACAGACTACACCATGATAAATTCGATTGGCCAATTGCCCTTTTTGAACACTGGTCATCTTCTTAACATGACAGATGATACAGGGATGCTTCAGCACGCCATTTTCTCAGTGCCAAACACGCGCGAGGGATATACGACAGACGACAACGCGCGGGCGCTGATCGTATCCGTGCTTCTGGATGAAAGCCCCGAGCATTCAGACCGGCGAGAATATCCTAACCTCTCTCATCGTTATCTTTCCTTTCTCTGGCTTGCCTTTCATGCCGATTCCGGAAGGTTTAGAAACTTTCTCGACTACGACCGCAAATGGCTTGAGAATTTCGGATCCGACGATAGCCATGGGCGTGCACTGTGGTCGCTCGGAAAGGTGCTGGGAGCCTCGCGCAATGCCGGATTGAGAGGTGCCGCGGGAAGGCTATTTGAGGCCGCCGTTCCCGCGACGCTTACATTCACAAGCCCGCGCGCCTGGGCGTATTGCATCCTGGGAATGCAGGCATATCTGGACTGGTTTCCCGGCGACAGAGCTATTCAGGGAGTCCGCAACGAGCTTGCGAATCGACTCCTTGATATCTACGAACGCAGCCACTCCGATACGTGGAGGTGGTTTGAGAAGAGTCTTTCCTACTCAAACGCCAGACTCTCGCAGGCGCTTATTTTGGCGGGTTGGCGAAGTGATAATCAAAGAATGATTGAAGCTGGAATGGATTCTTTGAAGTGGCTTGTTGCTGAACAGCACCGCGGCGATGAAAATGTTTTCGTTCCGATCGGATCCAACGGGTTCTTCATCGAGGGAAGTGAAAAAGCACGCTTCGATCAGCAACCCGTAGAGGCCTGCGCGACCGTCTCAACTTGCTTAGAGGTATACAGGTTGACAGAGGAGCGCCAATGGCTTGAAGAGGCTCGGAAGGCGTTTAGTTGGTTTCTGGGAAAAAACGATTTGCTGGTTCCCCTGTATGATGCTGTAACAGGCGGTTGCAGGGATGGCCTTCATCCTGACCGCGTGAACGAGAATCAAGGCGCTGAGTCCACGCTCTCGTTTCTTATGGCGCTGCTGGAAATGCAGGCGGCCAAAGTTGCAAGCGTTGAAGAACTGCATCATGGAATGAGTATCACCCATTGAATCCTATCAAACCAACGGATGTTTCGGCAGAGGCTGTTGTACTAGCTCAACAAAATCATGGGCCATATAGAGCCGATCAACCACTGTTTGCGCGCTACGCAGACAATCCTCTTTTGAGCCGGGATAATTGGCCTTACCCCATCAACAGCGTCTTGAATGCGGGGGTTGTTATGTTGGCCGACGGAGAAACCCTGCTTCTTTGCCGTGTTGAAGATCGCAGCGGCTTGTCCCATCTTTGTGCCGCGCGCTCCGCGAACGGAATTGACAATTGGCGAATTGATTCTCAACCGACTTTGCTGGCAAGTCCATTGGAATTTCCTGAAGAGATTTGGGGCATTGAAGATCCGCGCATTACTTATGTCCCGGAACTGGAGCAATATGCTGTTGCATACACATCGTTTGCGCGAGGCGGTCCAGGAGTCTCGCTTGCTTTGACTAAGGATTTTCGGAGTTTTGAGAGATACGGCGTCATCATGCCACCCGAGGACAAAGATGCCGCATTGCTGCCTAGAAGAATTGGTGGCCGGTGGGCTCTTATTCATCGTCCAATGACCGCGTTAGGCGCTCATATGTGGATCTCCTATTCACCAGATCTGCGGCATTGGGGAAGCCATAAGATTATCCTGGAAGCGCGGCGTGGTGGATGGTGGGATGCAAACAAGATTGGTCTTTGTTCGCCTCCGATTGAAACCGCTAAAGGCTGGCTAGTGATTTACCATGGCGTGCGGCAAACTGCATCGGGAAGCATTTATCGGCTTGGCCTTGCTCTCTTCGATTTGGAAAAGCCGGAAATTTGCCTGCAACGGGGAAACTCATGGATCTTTGGGCCAGAGGCGCCCTATGAACGGAACGGAGATGTGAATGATGTAGTCTTTCCTTGCGGACAAACCATCGCAGTCGATGGAGACACAATCAACTTGTATTACGGTGCGGCCGATTCTTGTATCGCTCTGGCCACGGGCAGCATCAGCCGTCTCCTCTCTTGGCTGGACACGAACGGTAGTCAATCGGAGAGGCGAGCATTCTAACGATCGCGGCGATAGGTCCGAAAGGCACTGGCATATGAGTAACTCAAGCTGTAATTGGCCCGACTGGCTTCCACATCTTATTTGGATGCGGCATCAATGCCCGCGTTGCAACTCTGTGAAATTCAAAGAGGCGGAGTTGCGCTCGGTCGATGGCCTGTTAGCTCTGTTTGCATTGCGTCCGGTTCGCTGCATGTTTTGCTGGCGACGCTATTATTGGATCACCTTGCGCGGCGCAAACGCTGGATAGGTTCTTAGTTGCCGCGGATTCTCAGAAACTATAGCGAGCAAATACAAAGGCAATTCTGTATGATTCTTTTCCGCCAGCCTCACGTTCAAGTTCCCGTGCCGAGCCCGCATTCATCGCTTGCTCCGCAATGGCTTACGCATCTTGGCGCGCTAGGTCTATTCTTTGTTGCGGTCGTAGATTCCTCGGTCATCCCACTGCCACTTCCAGGCAGTACCGATCTGCTGTTGCTCTGGTTGGTAGCGCACGGCGGAGATCCTTGGTTACTGGCGTCCTGTGCTGTAGCTGGCAGCATCCTGGGCGGATACACTACCTGGCATATTGGCCGCAGAGGAGGCGAAGCGGCACTGCGCCACTTCGTTCCGGCGCGTCTCCTCAGCCGAGTTGTTGCTTGGGTTGAGCATCATCCGGTTTTGGCAGTCTTTCTTCCTGCCATGCTGCCTCCGCCAATTCCGCTATTGCCGTTTGCGCTTGCTTCCGGCGCCCTCGGAGTACCGCGCAGGCGCTTTCTCGCCATCTTCGGCGCGGCTCGCAGTCTACGCTACTTCTTCATAGCCTGGCTCGGCGTGATCTACGGACGCCGTATCGTCCGCTTATGGTCTGGAAGCCTCCAGAAGTGGTCTACTCCGCTGTTGTGCGTATTTGTGGGTTTACTCATAGCTGGAATTTCTTTCGGAGTTTGGAAGATTCGAGGACTGCGAAATATTGATGACGCAAAGAAACTTGTTTTACAGGGCGGAGGAGTAAATGTGGGCTAGATACTGGAGTCGCTCTGTTTTCCTCGTTTTGTTTCGCGCATTTGCACTGTCTTCGGAAGCAACGGTTCATTCAGGCAAACGCAATAAATGGCCGGGTAGATGATACCCGGCCAAAATCGTCTTCAATAACTAACTCTATCTATCCGAGAAAATGGTTCCTCTAGTTGCGGGCTCTTGGCTCGGCTGCGCGGGGCTGCGGCTGACGGGCCTGCAAAGATTGCTGTTGAATGGTGTGTTTCTGCACCAGCACCTGTGTCTGCTGCTGATGCTTCTGCTCCAATTTTTGCGTCTGAGCATCGTTCATCTTCTGTTGATGCTCAGTGTCCTGCTTCACCTGCAACTGTTGCCTCTCTTGGGTCTGCCTGGCGATCAACTCATCCTGCTGTTGTTCGTATTTTTTGTCGGCCTTCGCATCTCCTGAGTTGACCGGTGCGGGTCGAGCGATTGGGGAAAGGTCATTCGGATGGACTACAGCGCGTGGTGTGGTGCTATTGGAAGGCCCGGTCGGCACTTCAGATCGCGGCTGCGTTTCGCCGCCGTTCATTGGAGATTTGGATGCCTCCGCTGCCTGCTGCGGCGCTGCCGTCTGGCGATCGTTATAACCTACCGGTAAGGTGGTTGGCCCGGTGCCCGGCCTTCCGTGGTTGACCGACGCTCTCGTTTCCGGGTTTGCTCGCGCGGCTTGTGCATGTTCATTTTGTGCAGCAACGGGTGCTAGATGTCTTTCTCTTGCCACTGCTTCTTGCTGTGCGTTTGCATGTGCAGCAATACCGCCGGTTCCGCCATTGAAGCTAACACGATTCTCGTTGTGATTCTCAATTGCGGTGTTATAGACATTGTGATTGATGGAGATGTTCACGTTGTTCACGGAACGGTTATAAAAGAAATGTCCATGATCCCAACGGCCTCCGCCATAACCTTCGCCGAAATAACCAAAGCCATAGTTGACTCCGCCATAAAATCCGACTTCCTGGCCCCAGTAGCCATCATTGAAGAAGAATCCGCCGTCTCTCCAAACCCAGTAGCCCGGAGTCCAGAGGAATCCCTCTTTCGGCGCCAATACCCATGCGCCCTCTACCCAGTAGTAATCGGAGATGCTCTCATCATAGGCCCAGTAGCCTGGCGTCCAGAGATATCCGTCCGCTGGGCAAATTGGCTGCTCGTAAACTGGCAGTGGGGGTGGGCCGATCGGAATCAATACTCCAGCCTGTCCGAATACGACGGCCGGTATGGCCAACGCGAGAAATATCAGCAATGCACGAAAGGTACTCATATAACTCCTCTTTCATCAGAGCATTATTGAATAGCTGCAAAGTTACTTGCAGTCTCTTAGTGTGGCATCTGCTGTTGGATTATTCACGCCGAGTTCAACGTGAGCGTCGAGCCGCAACTCGGTGTCTGCGAGCACGTTCTGAAGGCCGTCCTTTGCCTTGCCCCATGCACCTTCAACTTTGCCCTTTGCCTGCTGAATCCCGCCCTCCGCCTCAAGCTTGGGATTGTCGGTCAGTTCGCCCGCTTTGCGCCTGACGCTACCGGCCACTTCATCGATGATGCCTTTTATACGATCCTTGTTCATAAATTCTCCCTACGGTTATGGAAGTTATTGATTTACTTCCCGGTGTTTGTGAGATTAACAATTTCGATTATTCTTGTCTGAGCTTTTAAGGCCAGTGCAATTTTCGCAATCTGCAAGCAAATAACTGCTTTCGAGAAAATGTCTATTGCGGACCGATCCGTTCTGCCTTGGAGGAGATCAACATCTCTTTAAGCTGGGGCATGGCGCTACTAAAGTACGGGTACAGTGCGGCTGCGGAGGGCGGAAGACGCCTGGAAGGACGCGCGGCTGGAATCGGGTCTCCTTCAATAGACAAACGCAATTCGGTTCCTTGCTGAATTCGGCGAGGAGACACTGTAACCCTGGCCAGATAAAACCACGGATATTGCGTTAACTCTACATGCTCCACTTCCGCGGCATTGAAATGCGGGCGTATGCGGCGAAGAGCCAGATTGAGTGCATTTGCGATCGCTTCCTGCGATGTATCTCCGACGCCGCTTCTCAGTTGTCCGTTATTGATCTTGATAAAACTCCACCCGTGCGCGGCGATTTGTTTTTCCAGTCTGTATGCATTGACAACTCGAGCAAATTCCCAGCCCTCGCGAAATTCGTCCGTTGCCAACCTGAGTCCTTCAGGGAGTTCAATTCGTGCCCGTAAAAGCAGATTCTGTTCGGCGATTGTACGCATCGTTCACTCTTTCTGTTGCTATTTCAGTAGCTTGAGATGGATGCGCTCTGCCGAATGGGTATTACCGCGGCATTGTTCTGAAAAACCTGTAACGGCATCCGGTCTGCTGGCGGCACAATTGCATAGTGAATCAAAGTGCGGCAATAAATGCAGTTTGTCTTGCGCTTTTGTTGACCAGTGTCGAGAGTTTGAGGAAACGTCCGCAAGCACTCCGGGCACGCGATTGTGACGTATGCACCCGGCGAATAGTCATGAGAATTGCGATGAATCCAAAGAGGCATTTCGTTGCTGGCCAATTGGTGAGTTTGCCGTTCAATTTGTGGCAGGCCTTCTATAATCCGCATCAGAGCAAGAAGGCTACTGCCTTTTTGGTAAAAAGCGTCGGCTGCAACTCCGGATGGCACCTCATTTCCGGAAAATGATCCACTCATTGCGATAGTCTGGATTGCCGGAAAACGGCGGCGCACAACCGAAAGCAACTCGAAACCGGACATGCCCGGCATTCTAAGATCGGATAGAAGAAGTTGGGGCGCTTCATTTCGTATTTCACGCAATGCGGTGAAGCCGTCTTCGGCGCAACGCGCGCGGTACCCTATCTCATTCAGCATCTGCGACAGCAACTGCCGTATGGACGGTTCGTCGTCTACGATGAGGAGTGTTGCAAGCGAATTCTGCATCTCTGATTCCTCAACTTTCACGTCCGGGGAATTGAAGAGAGTATGGCCTTTATTACAAATATCCTGCTGGTCAATTCCGCACAGGGGATGTAACAAAGCCATTAAACGCGCTATGAGAGACTCTGAAACGATAACGCTGCAGCCGGTTTTCCAGTGTTATCGCCTGGAAGTTGATCGTGCAGAACTACATTTAGAAGGGATCTTCGCACTGTGATGCGGCCGTTGTAGTCGATAAGACCGAATTTGCGAAAGCGGTTCATAAAAAAACTGACTCGCGATCTGGTGGTCCCAATCATCTCCGCCAGAGTTTCCTGCGAGATCTTGGGAAGCAGTGATTCTGGTTCGCCGGGCTCACTGAAGTCCGCCATCAGAAGTAGAATCCTCGCCAGCCGTTTCTCGCTGGAGTTGAAAAGCTGATCCACTAAATCGGCCTGGACTCGCATACTGCGGGCTAAAAGAAATTTCCGGAACATATCTGAAAACTCGGGCTCGTCGTGCAAAACGCGAACCATCTCTTCTCTTCCGATTTTAAGAGCGGTGCAATAAGTGATAGCCGTTGTTGTGGATAAACGAAGCCCTGGCCCTGCGGCAAGCGCCGATTCTCCCGCAAAATCTCCCGCCGAAACAAGCGTGATTGTGGCTTCTTTTCCGGTGGCCGAAACGACTGTCACTCTCGCCCGGCCTTTTTGAAGATAAAAGACCGAATCGGCGGGATCTCCCTGGGAATAAAGGGTCTCGCCAGGCGCCAGTTTGACGATTCTGCGTCCAAAACCGCCGTTAGCTAAAAAGGCAGTTGTATCAAAGGCGCAATTCGCTAGTCCAATCATGGGCGGCTCCCATCTCAATCACAGCGGCGAAGCGGGATGCAGGGAAGGATGCGCAACAGTCAAGCACTGCGGTTCACGAGCCAGTTGCGCCGATGAATGCGGATTCATCGGCAATCATCAGGTCCAAGTATTGCCGGAAGCAGCAGATTCGCGCATCTTTCGCAACGCTGTTCGTACTTGCCTATGCCGACACCTACAGAAAGTTTAATTCGGTTTGAACTATATGCGTCTGTCCTCTTTTGCTCACTTATTGAAAAAATGATCGTACCGTGGCTTACTGGCCAGGCACTGCCTTTTTCTGCTGTGCGTTCTTGCTCAGACCTCATCCGCTTTCACCATTAATGTGGAAACTACCTATTGCGCCTTAGTGCGCGGAAAGAAAGTGACGCTGCGCATGGGTAGAAAAAGGTGATATTCATGAAAAAAGTTATGGCGTTTGTGGCGGTAATTGGTATGACAACCATTGGCTGGGCTGGTACCGGCCGCGAAGCAACGGTCGACCGATTGGATCATGCGGGCGCTGTTCTGCATGAGATCATGCTGGCTCCAGACAAGGGAATTCCAGAAGAAGTTCTGGAACACGCCAAGTGCGTTGCCGTGGTGCCGCATCTACTCAAAGGCGGCTTTGTTTTCGGCGCTGAAAATGGCAGAGGCGTCGCCACCTGCCGCACTGCGGACGGTTGGAGCGCGCCGGCGTTCTTCACCATTACTGGAGGCAGTTGGGGTTTGCAGATCGGCGTTGAAGGCGTTGACTTGGTCATGATTATTCAAGACGAACGCGGCATGCAGCATTTGATCAACAGCAATTTTGAATTGGGCGGAGATGCTTCCGCGGCAGCCGGCCCAGTTGGACGCCATGCTTCGGCCGACACCGATTGGAAGCTGAACACAGAGGTTCTCACTTACTCGCGCGCCAGGGGGCTCTTTGCCGGAATCACGCTGAATGGCGCTTCGATTCGCCGCGATGATGATTCCACCGAGGCCATCTATGGCCACGATGTTTCGACAAAGCGCATCCTGCGCGGCGAAATCGCCGTGCCGGCCGCGGCTGCCTCATTTATCGATGCAGTAAGAGAGGCAAAGCATCAGGCGATCGCGTCAAGGTAACTGTCAATACTAAGAGCTTGCGGGCGCGCGAAATCACTTGTATTTTCGTTCGCCCGCAAAGAAAAAGGAGCACATATGCTTTGGACAATCTTTGTCATTATTCTGGTCTTGTGGCTTCTGGGATTCAGTTTTCACATCGCCGGCGGCCTGATTCATATTCTGCTGGTGGTCGCTTTGATCGTGCTGATTATCAACCTGATTACTGGACGGCGATCCTAACCTCCGGTTTCCCAGCGCTAAGCCCCGGTTCCATTACTTGACGATCCGGTTCACTTAGTACCATTGCCGGTGAATTCCACTCCGCAATCGGCGCATTCGGATTACCGCAATACGACTATCCGCGAGTCCATCTCGTCTCGGTGAGATAAGATGGACTCACCGGGAAGAGATTGATCTTTCGTAAGCTTGTATCTTGTGTGCCTTCCACCCGGTCCATCGCCAACTAGCCTCCCCAGCCGCTCAATTCTGCCGCGCAAACAATGATTGCATTGCGTGGCATCCTCATCGACGCAGGCTTTGCCCGGATAAATCTCATACATCTGCCGGTAAGGTGCGGGCGTAAGAATGGGCATGAAGACATTGGCGCCGCTTTCCAATCCATGCTCGCGGCCATCAATGGTATTGATGGTGGCAAGCGCCGTCGTCGCGGGAAGATTGGCTTCCGGGCAGACGATGCGAGTGAGCGCCACTGCCTTCAGAACCATCCATTCGTTGCTGAATACCTGATCTTCGACACTGATCGCCGCGGCCTGCGCGCCAAGCGGAGTATCGGGGTGGGCAAGAAACGGACCGATGCCAATCATATCCAAGTCCAACTCTTCAAATAACTCGATATCTCTGGCCAGCATCTCATAACTCTGCCCTGGAATCCCAGTCATTACTCCGCTGCCAATTTCGTAGCCCATGGCGCGCAGCTCACGCAGCAGAGAGACGCGGTCACTGACAGCCGCGCCGCGCCGAGGATGAATTGCGGCATAGAGCGCTGGATCGGAGGTCTCAAATCGCAGCAGATAACGGTCCGCCCCGGCTTTGCGCCACAAGCGCAACTCATCGGGCAGCCGCTCACCAAGGCTCAGTGTAACGGCCAGGGTTGTTTCCGCTTTGATGGCGCCAATGATTTCAGCAAGCCACTCGGATTCTATGCCAAAGTCTTCTCCGGCCTGCAGGACGACCGAGCCAAAACCAAGAAGCACGGCCTTGCGAACACAATCCATAATCTCATCGCGAGTCATGCGATAGCGCGGCATGGAGCGGGCGGCGCGCAAGCCGCAGTAGTGGCATTGGCGCACACAGTAGCTTGAAATTTCAATCAGCCCGCGAAGGTGAACGGCATCGCCAACGTGCTCGCGGCGCGCCGCGTCTGCCTGGGCAAATAACTGCCCCAGCTTGGACGAGTCGGTTTCTCGCAGCCAGCCGAGAATTTCAGTGTGAGTTAGCCGAGGCATCTTTTGAATTCGATTTCCTTTTTGGCCGCTTTCCGTATCGACAATCCTCCGGTGGTGGATCGTTGCTATGTTATCGCTGATCTTGCGTCAACTCATCTAAGAACCTTGCGCGCCGCTCAAATCTTGCCAGGGAAGATGAGCGGCACTACTCACAAAACTATTCCCCGGTGACAATTGACGCGGTGACCAGAATCACGTTCACAGAGGTTGCAACCATCGCTATGGTTGCAACCAGCCAAATTAGAAACACTCCCAATGCATGACATCGGCGAGGGAGCGCTTTTCTATAACTGGAGTTTCCGCCGGGTAACCAAAGCAGACGATCGCGATGAGTTGGCGGTCAACCGGCGCTCCAAATGTCTTGGCCACTGCCGGCGCATAGGCCTGCTGCGTGCCCGCAACCCAGCATGAACCCAGCCCGTGGGCGGCGGCGGCGATGAGCAGATTCTCTGTAGCGGCACAGCAATCCTCGACGGCGTATTGGGTCTGGCGCGCCAGCACGAGCACGGTAAAGGCTGCATTGGCAATATATTCGGCGTGGCCCAGCATGGGCGGAATCGAGGCCAGTGCGGCTTTTTCGGTGACGACAACAAAATCCCAGGGCTGATCGTTCATCGCCGTTGGGGCCAGGCGAGCGCAATCGACAATCTCTTCAATGATCTTGCGCTCAACCGGCTGCTCGGTGTAGGCGCGAACGCTGCGGCGGCTCTGCAATGCTTCAATGGCTTCCATGAGTGCTCCTTGGCGCGGAAGAAATAGGCGCAAGCGGTCCTTCTCATTTTGAGAAGAACTTTTGATGATTCTCTTTGATGCTAAGCCCAACGGCCAAGCCGCGCTGCGACATTGGTCACAGGCATGATTTGGTCATTCGCACGCCGGGGATGGACAATAAGATATGCAGTACAACAAAGAGGAAACATGAGCCAGCAACGCATCGAAAAAGATTCCCTCGGCGAACGTTCGCTGGCCGCGCAGGCCCTCTACGGTATTCACACCGCGCGGGCGCTGGAGAATTTTCCGTTGGCGGGGCGGCCAGTGCACACCGCGCTGGGGCGGGCCTTTGGAGATGTGAAGCTGGCCTGCGCGCAGACGAATCGCGCGCTGGGCGCATGGGCCGGCGATGCGGCGAAGGCCGATGCAATCGAGCGCGCTTGCCGCGAATTGAGCGAAGGCTTGCTCGATGCGCAGATCGTTGTGGACGCTCTGCAAGGCGGCGCGGGAACCAGCTCCAATATGAATGTAAATGAGGTGCTGGCCAATCGCGCGCTGGAAATTCTTGGCGAGCCGCTGGGAAATTACGAGAGGATCTCGCCGCTGGACGACATCAATCTGCATCAGTCCACCAACGACACTTATCCGACGGCGCTGCGGCTGGCGGCGATCCGGCTGCTGCACGCGCTGGAGCAGAATGTAGTCGCGCTGCAAGAGTCCTTTCAGCGCGCGGAGAAGAAATTCGCACATGTCGTAAAGGTAGGCCGCACACAGTATCAGGATGCGGTGCTGACCACGCTGGGCCGCGAGATGAGCGCCTATGCCGAGGCCATCAATCGCGACCGCTGGCGCATCTATAAATGCGAAGAGCGGCTGCGCGTCGTGAATCTGGGCGGAACGGCGATCGGCACCGGGCTGGCCGCGCCGCGCGAGTTCATCTTTCGCGTTGTGGAGCAGTTGCGCGCGCTTACGGGCATTGGTTTTGCGCGCGCTGAAAACCTGATTGAAGCCACGCAGAACACCGATGTTTTTGCCGAGATATCGGGAATTCTGAAAGCACATGCGGTTTCGCTGATCAAAATCTCGACGGATCTGCGGCTGCTCTCTTCCGGTCCCGACGCGGGCTTGGGAGAGATTCGGCTTCCGGCGCGGCAGGCGGGCTCGTCGATCATGCCCGGCAAGGTGAACCCGGTGATTCCTGAAGCAGCCACGCAGGCGGCAATGCTGGCGATGGGCAACGACAGCGTAATCGGCGCGGCCTGTGCCGCGGGCAGTTTGGAACTGAATGCCTTTCTTCCGCTGATTGCGCATTGCCTGCTGGAAAACCTGGAGATACTTGCTCGCGCCGACGATCTGCTCTGCCGATATTGTGTGGATGGGATCGAGGCCGACGAGGTGCGTTGCCGTGCGCATGTAGAGAACTCGACCGCCGCTGCCACGGCGCTGGTGCCGGCGCTGGGCTATGAGCGCGCGGGTGATGCCGCGAAGCTGGCGAAGCAACAGAGCAAGTCACTTCGTGCTGTAGTGACTGAAAACAACTGGATGAGCGCGGATGAATTCGACGAAGCAATCAGCCCAGAGGCAGTTTGCCGGCTTGGTTCGCCTGCGCTGGCTGCGCGCAAGGAGACGATGGAATGAGCACTGCACCGAAGGGATTGCGCCTCCATATCGGCTTTTTTGGCCGCCGCAATGTGGGTAAATCGAGCCTGTTGAATGCCATCACGCGGCAGCAGGTTTCCATTGTCTCGGAGGTTGCGGGTACCACGACCGATCCGGTGGAGAAGCCGATGGAGTTGTTGCCGTTGGGCCCGGTGCTCTTTATTGATACGGCCGGCATCGACGAAGAGGGAAGCCTCGGCGCGCTGCGCGTTGAAAAAACGCGGCAAGCGCTGGAGCGCACTGAGATTGCCGTGCTGGTGGCCGAGCCGAATGTCTGGGGTGAATTTGAGGATCGACTGCTGCGCGACTTTGCGGCGCGGCAAACGCCCACTGCAGTTGTCTTCAACAAGTGCGATCTTTCCTCGCCAAGTGAAGCTCTGCTCGAGCGCCTGCAAGCAGCCAAGCTGCGCGTGGTCCAGGCTTCAGCAACCACCGGCCACGGCTTGACAGAGCTGCGCGCGGCGCTGCTCGATCTTGCGCCGCCGGATTTTATCGACTCGCCCGCGATTGTGGGCGACCTGGTCGGTCCCGGCGAGTTGGCAATCCTGGTGGTGCCCATCGACAAGGAAGCGCCCAAGGGACGGCTGATTCTGCCGCAGGTGCAAACCATCCGCGATCTTCTCGATTCCGACGCGCTGTGCATGGTGGTCAAAGAGCGCGAACTGCGCACCGCGCTCGGCCGGCTCAAGACTCCGCCCAAGCTCGTCGTCACCGACTCGCAGGCCTTTCTGAAAGTTGCCGCCGATACGCCGCTCGATGTGCCGCTGACCAGCTTCTCGATTTTGATGGCACGCTTCAAAGGCGATCTAGCGGCGCAGGTCGAAGGCACTCTGGCCGTGGAGAAGCTGCGCTCCGGCGACCGCGTGCTCATCGCCGAAGCTTGTACGCATCATCCCATCGGCGAAGACATAGGCCGCGTCAAGATTCCTCGCTGGCTGACGCAGTACACCGGCGTCAAACTGGATTTTGTGCCCATGCAGGGGCGCGATTTTCCTCCAGATCTCAAGGATCTGGCCAGCTACAAGCTCGTCATTCACTGCGGCGCATGCATGTGGAATCGCCGCCAGATGCTGAGCCGCATTTTGCAATGTCAGCAAGCGGGTGTGCCGATCACGAATTATGGTCTGACCATCGCGTATAGTTTGGGAATATTCGAGCGCGCGCTGGAGCCATTTCCCGCGGCGATGACTCGTTATCGAACATTGGCGCATAAACGATAAAGATACTTACCGTATTGCGGTGCGTCTTGCATTGCGAAGTCAGAGTTGAATATTTGCAGGAACTAATGTAAATGCCGCATATTTACTCACTAATTACTAACTTGTCCGCAAACTATCGTGACAATTATCACTGCTTTTAATATCTCACAGCCAATAGAGTTTGAAGCAGAGGGCATTTCCCCGCAAGCAACACCTCTATCGCCAGCTAGCACGATTCTCAAAACCAGCTAGCACGATTCTCAAAATAGGATGCGTGGCGCGCACTCTCTCAGGGGCAGTCACTTTCAAGCCCGGAAATTTTGGCGGACAGGATAAGACAGGATAAAAATGAGCACACCGATCGATGTAACGACGACTGTGAAAGTGGCGGCGCCCAAGGCTGCGCCCAAGGCTGCGCCAGCGCCCAAGGATGAGATTATCGCCCTGGCGCAAAAATGGAAGAAAAAACGCGGCAGCCTCATCATGGCGCTTCACGATCTGCAAGGGCGGCTGGGCTACGTGCCGCGCGAGTCGGCCATGAAGCTGGGACGCGCCATGGATGTGCCGCTGGCGCGCATCTATGAAGTGGTCACCTTCTACAACTACTTCAAGCTTGAAGCGCCGGGCAAGTACATCATCTCCGTCTGCACCGGAACGGCCTGCCACATCAAGGGCTCAAACCAGTTGCTCAAGGGCCTGGAAAAGGAACTGCATGTCTCCGAGGGCCAGAGCACGCCGGACAAGGAATACCATCTGCAGGGCGTCCGCTGCCTGGGCTGCTGCGGCCTGGCGCCGCTGGCCGCGGTCAACGGAAAGGTCTACGGCAAGCTCGACACCAGTGAAAGTCACTACCTGATCGAGCGCATCCAGGAAGACAAGCCCATGGTCGCGGCTCGCGAAGAAATCGCGGCCGAGTAATTTTCTCAATGCGCAATCCCACCAAGACACAGGATATTTATGAAACCCGAAGAACTTGAAATCAAGGCTGCCGCGGAAGTCGCCAAGCAGCAGGCTTTTGACGCGCGCCTGGTTTGTTGCTCGAGTACGGGCTGCCAGTCGTCTGGCGCCTCTGAGATCATCGCCAATCTCAAGGCCGAACTCAAAGCCAGGCAACTCGACACCAAGGTGCAAGTGAGCGGAACCGGCTGCATGGGACTGTGCAGCAAGGGGCCGCTGATTCGCATGACAAGCAAGACGCAGAAGGATATTCTCTTCAGCGACATCAAGCCGGAGATGGCCGCCGTCGTCATCGATCGCGTGGTCGCTCCGGTGCTCGGCGGCGCAACAATTGAATCGCCGGACGGCGAGCTCGAGACGCACTTCCTCGATCTCGACGAGCCCTTCTTCACCATGCAGGACCGCATCGTGCTTGAGAACAACGGGCGCAGCGATCCAGAAAAACTGGAAGAGTATCTGGCGCATGGCGGCTATCAGGGCTTGCGCAAGGCGCTGACCATGAGCGCCGAGGAGATATGCAAAGAGCTTCTCGACTCCGGCCTGCGCGGCCGCGGCGGGGCGGGCTTCCCCACCGGCTTGAAGTGGGATCTGACGCGCAAGGTGCAGTCGGATGTGAAGTACGTCATCTGCAATGGCGACGAGGGCGATCCTGGAGCCTTCATGGATCGCTCGGTTCTGGAAGGCGATCCGCATGCGGTAATCGAGGGCATGTTGATTGCCGCGCGCGCCATGAATTCCACCAACGGCGTCTTCTACATCCGCGCCGAGTATCCGCTGGCCGTCGAGCGGGTTGAAAAAGCGCTGCGCCAGGCCCGCGCCGCGGGGCTCGTGGGGAAGAACATTCTCGACTCCGGCTGGGCCTTCGATTTCGAGATTCGTCTTGGCGCTGGAGCCTTTGTTTGCGGAGAAGAAACGGCGCTGATTGCCTCGGTAGAAGGCAAGCGCGGCACGCCGAGGCCGCGTCCTCCGTTTCCCGCTGTCAAGGGTTTGTGGGGCTTTCCGACCTGCGTCAACAACGTCGAGACGCTGGCCAATGTCTCTCGCATTCTGCTGCGCGGCGCACCGTGGTTTGCCGGCAAGGGCACTGAAAAATCCAAAGGCACCAAGGTCTTCGCGCTCACTGGCAAGATCAAGAACAACGGCCTGGTCGAGGTTCCCATGGGCATCACGCTTCGAGAGATTGTGGAGACCATTGGCGGCGGAACCGGAACCGAGCGCAAAGTCAAGGCGATTCAAACCGGCGGGCCCTCGGGCGGCATGATCCCCGAGCATCAGTTCGATACGCCCATGAGTTACGAGCACCTGCAGAAGCTGGGTTCGATGATGGGCTCCGGCGGTCTCATCGTGATCGACGACAAGGACAGCGTCATCGAGCTGGCTCGCTTCTATCTGGATTTCTGCGTGGACGAATCCTGCGGAAAGTGCGCTCCATGCCGTATCGGCGGCACGCAGATTCTGAAGATGCTCGATCGCATTGTGGATGGCACGGGAACCACCGAGGATATTCGCAAGATTCGCAAGGTTGCCAAGGCCATGCAGAAGGCTTCGCTCTGCGCCCTGGGCCAGACGGCGCCCAATCCGATCCTCTCCGCGCTCAAGCATTTTGAGTCGGAGTTCACGGAGCGTTTGCAGCCGGTCGAAACCGCCAAAGCCTGACCAACGACTTGAGCGCTGGATCGATCAGCGCATCAAATCACCGCATCAGACTCACCGCATCAATCGAGAGATTGATCGAGAGGGCTCAATACCAAGGCCCAATGTACAGGAATTGAGAAGAAGCTGCCATGACCGAGAAAATTCAAGCCAGGATTAACGGGTTGTCCGTTGACGTCGAGCCCGGTACAACCATTTTGGAAGCCGCAAGCCAGGTTCACGTAAAGATACCCACGCTCTGCAAGCATCCCAATCTGGATGCCACCGCGGCCTGCGGCATTTGCGTCGTCCAGAACAAGAGCAACGGCAGAATGATGCGTGCCTGTTGCACTCCCATCGAAAACAACATGGAGATCCTCACCGAGACGCCGGAGATTGTTCAGGTCCGCCGCTCCGTGCTCAAGCTGACGCTCTCCCGCCATCCCAACGAGTGCCTCACCTGCCTGCGCAATCAGAACTGCGAGTTGCAGAATCTCTCCGCCGACTTCGGCTTGACCGGCAGCGGCCTCGATAACATCGTTCCTGACCTCCCGCTGGACGATTCCACGCACAGCATTGTGCTCGATCCCCGCAAGTGCATCCTCTGCGGGCGCTGCATTCAGGTCTGCCAGCAGGATCAGGATGTGTGGGCGCTCAGCTTTCTCAATCGCGGCTTCGATACGCGCATTGCCGCCGCCGGCGATATTCCGCTGGCCGACTCGCCCTGCATCCGCTGCGGCCAATGCTCGGCGCACTGCCCCACCGGAGCCATCACCGAGTACGATGAATCGGTTGCCGTTTGGGATAAGCTTGCAGACCCGGATGCCTTCTGCGTTGCTCAGATCGCTCCGGCCGTCCGCGTCGCCATCGGCGAGGCCTTCGGCTTCCCCATCGGCGAGAACCTCACCGGCAAGATCTACGCCGCGCTGCGCCGCATGGGCTTCCAGGCCGTCTTCGACACCAACTTCGGCGCCGATCTGACCATCATGGAAGAAGCCACCGAGTTCAAGGCGCGCTTTCTCGATGGCAAAGGCGAGCTGCCCTTGATTACCAGTTGCTGCCCCAGTTGGGTCTATTTCATGGAAAAATTCCACGGCGACATGATCCAGCACTTCTCCAGTTGCAAGTCGCCGCACGCCATGATCGGCGCGCTGGCCAAGACCTACTATGCGGAAAAACAGGGGATCGATCCAGCCAAGATTTTCATGGTCTCCATCATGCCCTGCACGGCCAAGAAGTCCGAGATCATCCGCAGCAAGGAGATGCGCTCCTCCGGTTTTCAGGATGTGGATGTCTCGCTGACAACGCGCGAGTTTGCCCGCATGATCAAGCAGTCCGGCATCGATTTTGTCACCGTTCCAGACGAGCAGCCCGACTGCATTCTGGGCGCATACACCGGTGCCGGCACCATCTTCGGCGCCACAGGCGGCGTCATGGAAGCGGCTCTGCGCACGGCCTGCTACTTCATCACTGGCGAAGATGCTCCGCGTGTCGATTTCCAGGTTACGCGCGGCTTGACCGGCGTCAAGGAAGGCTCCATCGAAGTGGCCGGCAAGACGGTGAGAATCGCCGTGGCTCACGGTCTGGCCAATGTCGAGCAGGTCATCGACAAGATCCGCGCGGCCAAGGCGGCGGGCGAGGAGACTCCCTATCACTTTGTTGAAGTGATGGCCTGCCCAGGCGGCTGCGTTGGCGGCGGAGGCCAGCCCTACGGCGCAACCAATGAATTGCGCGTCAAGCGCGCCGCCGGTCTCTATAACGACGATCAGTCGGGCCTCTGGCGCTGCTCCCACCACAATCCCTACATCAAACAACTGTATGAGGAGTTCCTCGGAGAACCGGCCAGTCACAAAGCCGAGCAGCTTCTCCACACCACGTACCAGGTCTTGCCTGAGTACAAACGCTAGAACATTTTAGTTTTTTCTATAAACTTCCGTGCACCATCCATTTCAAGTTCTCTGTGAAATGGGTGGGATAGCACGAACCTCAACTGGACTTGCCCCCAAAATTGAGACAACCAGTTAAGACTCGATTTTCAGCGAATGGAGAATTGAGTCATGGGTATTTTGCGCAGGAAGTTCACCAAGGAATTCAAGTTGGAGGCGGTTCGGCGG
>Ga0181520_10002424_pt1 | contig 34614 bp, 27 predicted proteins | sample PEATcosm2014_Bin_29_FD_132451 | JGI IMG/M metagenome (GOLD analysis project Ga0181520, IMG submission 132451) | Peatland microbial communities from MTU Mesocosm Facility, Houghton, MI, USA - PEATcosm2014_Bin02_30_metaG | ecosystem: Environmental > Terrestrial > Soil > Wetlands > Peat | place...
GTTATCTTTGGAAAATATTTTAGTAAACAATAACAACTAGAGGCTAAGTCATGGAACTGTGGCAGCAAATGGTCAGAGACAGTGTTCATACTGTTGATCAGCTGGTGGAAAAATTCAATATAGATAGAAAAGTTGCTGAAGATTTGGATGAATTTTTCCAGGCAAGAATTAATCCTTATTATTTAAGTTTAATCCGATACCCGGGAGATCCGATTTGGAAACAGTGTGTACCGGATAAGGTTGAGCTTGAGGATTTAGATTCTGATGAGGATCCGCTGATGGAAGATGCTATGAGCCCTGTTCCTAACATTACTCACCGGTACCCTGATCGGGCTCTTTTTTTAGTTACAAGCCAGTGCGGTCTATACTGCCGTTTTTGTACTAGAAAACGGAAAGTGGGCGATTATGAAAAAATCTCTATGAAGGGTTTGGAAAGCGCTTTTAAGTATCTTGAAGCACATACTGAAATTAGAGATGTAATTATGTCCGGTGGTGATCCTTTAATGCTGACTGATACTATGTTGGAAAAAATTCTTCAACGCCTTAGATCAATTCCTCATATTGAGATAATCAGGCTTGGAAGTAAAATGCCTTGCGTTCTTCCTCATAGAATAACAACACAATTGTGTGACATGTTGAAAAAATATCATCCGATTTATGTTAACACACATTTTAATCATCCCTGGGAAATTACTCCGGAAAGCTCCCGTGCATGCGAAATGCTCGCTAATGCCGGTATTCCTGTTGGCAATCAGATGGTTTTGATGAAAGGCGTAAATGATGAGCCTGCTATTGTAAAAGAATTAATGCAAAAGTTATTAAGGATTAGAGTCCGGCCGTATTATATGTATATGGCAGATGAAACTAAAGGTGCGAATCATTTCAGAACTTCGATTGAAACCGGGCTTAATATAATTGAAAATCTGAGAGGTCATACTAGCGGACTTGCAATTCCTCATTTTGTTATTGATGCCCCCGGCGGAGGCGGAAAAATACCTCTACTTCCAAATTATGTTATTCATCAAGATGAAAATAAAATTATTCTGCGTAATTATCAGAAGAAGATTTATTCCTACAAAAATTATCATGATAAAAATAATCCTGCTGGCCAGTATGGAAGAAATGGTAAAAATGGAAAAAGCTCAAAAACTAAAGTTAAAGAGCTTGAATTTATGAGAATAGAGCTACCGGAATTGGAAGAAATAGAAAATTAAATTGAATTATACGTTCGATCCCGGATACTCCCGGGATCGAACATCAATTAATATCAACTATCCAATATTTTTAATACATCCTTCTCGATGGTCTCCTTGGGTGACTCGACTATTCTTCCAATTTCCTTCCCATTTCTATAGAAAATTATTGTTGGAACAAGTTCAATTTTCAAACTATCGGTTTCATTCGCCCTGCCTTTTTTATCCCGTCCTATTGTAAGTATTGAAACATCATTATCAGGAATTTTCAGATAGTCCGTTACTTTTAAAAATTTTGGAACTACTCTGCGGCTATCGCTGCACCAGGTTCCCATAATGATTGTTATTTTTATATTATCAACCTTATCTTTTAATTTTAATGCAGTAATTGAATCTACATCATACATGTCGTATACAGAATTGAACCACCAGGAAAAACTTGTATCCTTAAATGCCTGTCGATTGCAATAACCCAAGAGAATTCTTTGGTGATTAGAGGTATCAATTACAATTGTATCCTTGGCAATTATACATAAATTGTTATTCTGTGCAAAAAGTATACTCTTGAAAAATAGAATAGAAAAAATAATAATCAGAACTTTCATATTTAATCCTGTTCATTGAGAGAATTTTTTCTTAAATCAATACCCCACAGTAGTTTTTTTCTCAGCGTTTCGTAGTAATTTGAAAGTGAAGTATGGACAAGCTTAAGCGGGCGTTCACATTTTTTGATTTTAATTTCAAGAGGAGGCGGGAAAGCAAATACTCTTTGTCCATCGCAATTTACGTGAATCTCTTTATAAAGGGAAATTGCCTTTATTGTAATTTCAGAATTTCCCGGGAGCACTATCGGACGTATGTTCAAACTGTGCGGTGAAATAGGTGAAAGAGTAATTACATCTGCACCCGGGCTTACAATCGGCCCGCCGGCGGATATTGAGTAACCGGTTGAACCCGTTGGTGTAGCAGCTATAATTCCATCGGCCGCAAAAGTTGTAACATATTCCCCGTTTACTTCAATGGTTATATCAATCATTTTCGGCCACCCGCCTTTATCAATAACCATATCATTGATAGAATATAGCTTTTCAACTTTGTGCCCGCAGCATTCAGTTTCGATTACCATTCTCTTACCAATTTTATATTTTCCCCTCCTGATAGCTTCCATAAAATCATCAATTTGATTAATATTAGCTTCAGCAAGAAAGCCGAGTTTTCCAAGATTTATCCCCAGGACGGGTTTGTCATATTGATGTGCCTTATATGCTGTAGCTAGCATAGTCCCATCGCCGCCGATAGAAATAATCATATCGGCTCTTTCACAAAGCTTATCATTATTAGCGAAATTGGATTTATCCATTTTTTCTTCAAGCAAATCTCTTTTATGATATAAACTGTCTCCTAAAAGAAAATCTAAATTCTTTGCTTTTAACTTTTTTATTAGAGCGGAAACAACTTCAAAAACATTTTTTTTGTTAATATTTGCAATAATTCCAATAATCATTTTTTTGTGTTTATATTATTTTTTAATTCCCATAATTTACAATATTTAACGAAAACATACGCCGATGAAAAGATGGCGAGAATAAATCCCTGAATACCATCTAAATATCCGCTTTTTATAATGTACATTTTTATAAAAAGAAAAAATGGACGTAAAATAATATCGGTGATCCTGAACTGTTTTCGATTTTTATTGAGTTCTTCGGCGGAAAGAGATGTATAATTGTTAAATTTTTCAAAGTAGTGTTTTATGCTTGGATCTGTATAATGCTCCAGATCATTTTTTAATTGCCCGATTATACCTTTAATGACAAGTCCCTCGTGCACAGCCTTTTCACTGAAATTTATAATGTCTTTGTTGAATAACCTTGTAACCTTGCCGGGATACCAGCCGCTGTGTTTAATCCATCTGCCGAGGAAATTTGCAATTCGGGGTACCGAATAAGCATTAAATGCCGGATTTTTAGTTTTAAATTCGTTTAGTTCATTTGATAATCCGGGTGTAATAACTTCATCGGAGTCTATCCAAAAAATCCAGTTGTTTGAAGTTAAGGATAATGCGTATTGTTTTGTGCCTGAATAACCCATCCATTTTATTAGATTACATTTTACTTTTTGAAAAGATTTAGCCACTTCAAAAGTTTTATCTTTTGTTCTGTCATCCACAAGAACGATTATCTCATCAATGCAATTTAATTGGCTTTCAATACATTTTTGAATATTTTCCTGTTCATCCCTGGCGATAATAATGGATGATATTTTAATATTTTCAATCATAATGATTTATAATTTTATTAATTATTGCTGTTACCCTATCAACTTTAATTTTATTAATATCAAGTTTTGATTTGAATCTAAATCTATTTTGTTTAAAATTTTCGGTACCTATTAAGTTATCAACCTCTTTAGGATAGATATAATTAGCTTTGGGGAAAATACTTTGAGGGTATGGATTAAACCTTCCAAGATGATTTCCGTTTGAAATACATATTAAAGGTGTATTAACTGCCGCAGCAATATGTACCGGACCGGTTTCATTTGATATCAGTAGTTTAGCGTTTTCAATATATTTTACAAGGTTGCTTAAAGATATTTGCCCTGCCAAATTAAAAACAGAATTAGAATTCAATTTTGATATTAATATAGTTGCTAGATTAAATTCCTTTTCAGATCCAATGATGATAATATCCATTTTATAATTAGTAATAATAAATCTGGCAACGGAAACAAAATTTTCTATATCCCATATTCTTTCTTTGTCTTTGGCCCCAGGCACAATCACCACATATTCATTTTGCGTAACCTTTTTTATGGTTGTTGAAAGCGTTTTAAAATAAGGTTTTTTAATTTCTAATTTTGAATTTAGTAGATTTTCAAAAAATTCTTTATTCCTGTAAAATTCGAACAAATTATCTTTTGTGGAATTAAATAAAGTTGTATAATAATTATCGGATATGAGATTCCGTTTCCATTCTGAATGCTTATCCAAAGATCCGCTGCATCCGATTCTCTCTTTAGCATTACTAACTTTGATTAGCAAATCTCCAAATAATATTTCACGTGAGTATGTTGAATCTATAACTACTTCAAATCCCGAATTATGAATTCTTTTCAATAATTGATATTTATATCCCGGGTTAGTATAGAATTTATTCCTATTTAACCAGATGAATTCATCAGCAAATTCCTTATCAAAAGTTATTGCTAAATCTTTCCATGTAATATTTCCGCATAATGTAATTCTGTATCCGCTAAATTTATTGCTTTTTTTTAAAATTTCAAGAAAATTTCGGAATAGTACATAATCGCCTATTGAATCCAAACGAATTATTAATAAACTTTTAGGTTGTATCTTGACTTTCTTTAGATTAAGCAGATTACTTAATAATAAAGAAATTATATATACTCCCATGTTTTGAATCTTTTTTATCAAGTTCCTAATATTCATTGCTATTCTGTATTGATTATTTATCCCATATACCTGTAGCTTTTACATTTATCAGTTTTTTATATTGAATTGGCGCTAAAATTGATCCTACTGCAACACAAATACATGTGGCAAGCATTATGCCCGGTGACCCGAATTTTAAATATTTTGCGAAATAAATTGATAGGGGAATATTAATTAATGCTACAAATATTGAACTATAGAATTGTATCCTGATCTTTCCTGTTCCGTTTATAAAATAAACGAAAATATTATTCCAGTTGGAAATGATTATAAATATGCACATAACGAGTGATAGTGTTATTGGGACGTGAATTTCCGAACCAACCCATAGCCTATACACGATATTTGAAAATCCAAACATCAGAACAGTAATAATTGAGAGTATGATCCAGATTCTAAATATTTTCTTAATGGAATTTTTTATCCATTCAAATTCCCCTTTTACATAAGCTTCGGTATATGCCGACCAGAATGGCGTTAATATCATTTGGAATATGATAGAAATATAAAAAAAATATTTATATGCAATGTTATAAGTGGTTACTTCTTTAGGTCCCATAATTTGTACAATAATCATATTGTCTGTGGCAAATAAAATTAAGCCGGCAAATTGGATTACAAAGAATTGCAGCCCCAAACTTACCAGGCCTTTGGCATAATACATCTTGATTGATTTTAGCGAGGGTGCTATTTCCCTGAAATATTTTATATAAAGGAAAAAACTGGCTGCAATTAAGATTATAACCGGTAATGCACTTGTTCCAATTCCAAGAGCAAAAATTGATTTTCCCGGAGTATTCAATAAAAAATAGACAAATACAACTGATGAAAAATTTATTGTAACACTAATAAAACCGTTGATCGCCGGCTTTTGGTAAGCGCTGGTTATTGAATAAATCAGTTTAAGCAGGAATTGTAGTGATACTAAAACAAATACAACAAGAACAAGCTTATTTATTTCATTATTCATGTACCCGGGTGAGTTCAGTACTTTCGACCAATTTATAAAGCCGTATATAACAAAAAATATAATCCATAAGATTAGCAGCGATAATGAAAAAACTGCATATGCAGTGCTGACAAATGTCTTCCCTGTTTCGTTCTTTCCGTTTGCTAAAGCTTCGGAAAGTTTGTTTCTTAACCCGTTCCCTATTCCAAAATCAAGATAACTTAGCCATACCAGCAAAGAACTTAATGTAAGCCATATTCCGTATTCAAGGGCTCCAAGATATTTTAGAGTTAATGGAACGATTAGAATGGTAAATAAAAAGTTAAATCCGTTTAAAAAAAATAAAATAATAACATTTTTTTTAGCTTTTCCGGATCTGCTTGCTTCCTTGAAGTTAAAAAGATTTTTTAATATTGTGTTTAATGATTGCAATTTTATAATAATTGAATTTATTAAAGATATATCTGGTAATTTTTATCGCCATTTATAAATTCGCCATATCCTGACAATAAAATTCAGATTTACAAAAGTTAAAATTTGTTTTATCCTGGTTCTAATAATTCTTGCATAATAATATCTTTTGGCAGCAAAGTTCCAATAGCCGTGAAGCTTAAGTGAACTTCTCATTTCTTTGATGCCTCTTAATTCATGGTTCCAGGATGCGCCGCCGGCATTCATAATTGCGAATGGTTTGTTGTTTATATAAGAAAAAATATCTTTTGTGTTTTTATATGCCTTGTTCAATCTATAAAAATATTCTGTATCCATTGCTATCCGAAAGTTCTCATTATAAAGCCCAAGTTTGTCATAAACAGACCTTCTTATGAACATAGCCGGATGGTTAAATAATATAGCGCCTGAAGCCGGACACTCTCTCGGAAATCTTATATTTGAACCAAAAAGCGAATCGGTAAATAAAACATCCCCGTGTACAATCAATATGTTGTTATTCTCAAATTCTTTTATTACTCTTTCAAAAATAGAATTGTCAAAGTATTCATCATCTCCATTTAAAATGGCAATAATTTCGCCTTTTGAAGCTCTAATACCTTTGTTAAAAGCATCAGAAATACCGTGATCTTTTTCAGAAATAATTTTGAGTTTCTCAAATAAACCAAACTCTTTATATAAACTTTCGATTTTAGTAATCGTGTCGTCAGTACTTGCATTATCTACAATTATATGTTCAAATTCCTTAAAGCTTTGGGCAATAACAGATTGAATATTTTTTGTTATTGTATTACTTGAATTGAACGTCGGTGTAATAATTGAAATCATTAAATATTAGATCTTTTAGGGATTAAATAAAAGGAATTACCCGGTAAATCAGCAAATAATAATATTATTATATTCAGTCCAAAATGTTATAAATTTGTAAGTAAAGATAATATATTTAGCTATTATTCATAACTATGAATGCATATCATAAAAAGATCTTAATTATAAAGATAGGCGCTATAGGCGATGCTGTTATGGCTCTTTCTATGCTTAATGAGATTGATAGAAAATATCCGGGTGCGGAAATAACATGGATATGTGGAAAAATAATTGCTCCGCTTATTAATAAATTTGAAAGAATAAATAAAGTTATCGTCATTGATGATTTTGCACTATTACGAGGAAATTTTATATCCCGGATAAATGTGCTTTGTAAAGCATGGTTTTTGCTTGCTTTTAAGAGATTCGATATTGTTATAAGCCCATATAAATATAGCGGTTACGGATTATTAGCCCTAACAGCAATTAAAAAAGAATTTATAAGTTTTAGCGGTAAAAATAGAAAAAATCAGATGGTAAAAGGAAGATACCATGCTTCGGAGTACGCAAGGTTAATTCATGAAATGGATGATTGGCAGCTTCCTGAACCAATGCTTCCCGGGATTAGATTGACTCCAAACGATAGAATTAATGGACTTATTGATAAATTAAATTATCCCCGATTTATCCTGGTACCAGCTGGTGCAAAAAATTTAATTAATGGTGGGCTTCAAAGAAGGTGGCCGGTCGAGCACTATCGCTCTTTAGCAAAAGATTTGTTTGCAATATATCCAGATTGTTCTGTAATATTAGCAGGCTCAAAAGATGACTGCTGGGCCTTTGATTATTTTAAAGATTTGCCCGTCATTAACTTAATAGGTGAGACAACATTAATCGATTTAATTGATTTGTATAATAAGTGCAATATATTAATCACTCACGATACCGGCTTGTTTCATCTCGCAAAACTTTCGAGTATCAAGATTTTAGCTCTTTTTGGGCCTGTTAATCCAATGGAAATGGCAGGAAATCAAAAAAATATAGATTGGTTATGGAAAGGTGCTGAACTGCCTTGCTCGCCATGCTATGATGGAAAATCTTTCGCAGATTGCAGCAATAATCTCTGTATGAAGAATATCTCTGTTGAGATGGTTATGCAAAAGATATCAGATATTATGAAGTCATAGTAAACAAGGTGGAACTATTATAATTAAACATTTTATCAGAATATATTAATTAAATAACTATTCTTAAAGATTAAAAATTGAAAATTGCAATTGTACATGATTGGTTCAGTGTGTATGCCGGCTCGGAAAAATGTGTCGAATCATTCACTAACATCTGGCCGCAAGCCGATGTTTATACACTCTTTAATTTTCTTAATCCGGAACAACAAAAAATTATTCTGAAAGATAGGGTGCCGGTTACCTCGTTTCTTCAAAATTGGCGCTCTGTTAAGAAAAATCACAGAAAATTTTTACCTTTGTTCCCTTACGCCATTGAACAATTCGATCTATCAAATTATGACTTAATTATTTCAAGTTCGCACGCAGTCGCTAAAGGCGTTCTTACAAATTCGAATCAACTGCATATCAATTACTGTCATACACCTGTAAGGTATGCCTGGGATTTAACCCATCAGTATTTGAATGAAAGCGGATTATCGGGCGGTGTTAAAGGTTTGGTTGCTAAATCTATTCTGCATTATATAAGAATGTGGGATGTAATTGCTTCCAATAGAGTTGATTATTTTGTGGCAAATTCAAATTATATTGCTGGCAGGATAAAAAAAATTTATAGACGCGATGCAGAGGTTATTTATCCCCCGGTAGATACACTGCATTATTCTCTACAAATGAATAAAGAAAATTATTATTTAGCTGCTTCCCGCTTTGTACCCTATAAAAGAATTGATTTGATTGTGAAAGCATTTTCAACGATGCCTGATAAGCAATTGATAATTATTGGGGAAGGGCCGGACGAAGACAAAATAAAATTAAAAGCATCCTCAAATATCAAATTCCTTGGTTATCAATCAAATGAAAAACTGAAAGAATATTTGCAAAATGCTAAAGCGTTCATATTTGCAGCAGATGAAGACTTTGGGATAATGATAATAGAGGCTCTATCTTGTGGTACGCCCGTGATTGCTTATAATAAAGGTGGTGCCGCCGAGACAATTGTGGATAATAAAACAGGTATTCATTTTAACGAGCAAAGTGCAGTTTCAATAAAAAACGCTGTGGAAAAATTCGAATTTAATTTGAAAATGTTCAGCCCCGGGTTATTAAGTGAATTTGCAAAACAATTCGATAGAAAAGTTTTTGAAGAAAAAATTAAATCTTTTGTGGATTTAAAGTATGACGAATTTTTAAATAAATAATATTTAGCTGCGGAATTAAATGATAACAGGTAAAAAATCCACATATTATTTAAGGTTGTTTTTAGACTTGGCGGTCTTAAATCTTTCTTTTATTGTAGCTGCATTACTTTCACAGTCGTTTAAAGTTCTTCTTCAAAGAAATTATATGTTCATATTGTTAACCGGGCTAAATTTCGTTTGGTATTTCTTTTCGAATGTCATCAATTTCTATGAAGATTTCAATACAAGGAATTTTTCATATCAGTTTATTAAAATTTTAAGGAGTGTAATTGTACAGATAATTGCCACTATACTATTCATTTTCGTTGTTAAGGAAGATCTATTTACAAGAAACTTTATATTTATTTATACAGTTCTGTTGTTATTACTAATTAGCCTGCAAACGCATTCAGTAAAATTTATACTTGCAAAAATAAAAGGGAATGACAAAAATGTTAAAAATGTATTGGTTATTGGCGCAGGCGAACTGGGGAAAAATTTTTACGAAATGGTTAGCAGCCATATTGATTTTGGTTTTAACTTTATTGGCTTTTTGGATGATGATGCTGCATTAGATGTAAAAAATATTCTTGGCAAAATTAGAGACCTTGATATTATTCTAAGTGAACATAATGTTGAGGAAGTGGTGATCGCGCTTCCCATCTATGCTTCAAATATGCTGGAACAGATAATCAGGATATGCAATAAGCATGCAGTTAGAGTCAATATTATTCCCGATTATTTCCAATTTCTTTCAAAAAAATTTCAGATTAGTATGATGGGGAATTTCCCCATTATTACTGTGAGAAGCGAACCACTGGCTGAATTCCATTGGAGATTATTAAAGCGCATAATTGATATAGTGTTTTCAGTTATCATTATTTCCTTTATCCTTTTATGGTTTATCCCCATTTTATACTTGCTGAATAAATTATTTGCACCCGGCCCTGTATTCTTTATCCAGGATAGAATAGGTACAAAAAACAAAATATTTAAATGCTATAAATTCAGAACTATGTTTACCGGCAATAAAAGCATCAATAAATATCAGCCTGCCGTTGAAAATGATGATAGAATAACAAAAGTAGGAAAATTTTTAAGAAAATCTAATTTAGATGAACTTCCGCAATTTTTTAATATACTTAAGGGTGAAATGTCTGTAATTGGCCCAAGGCCTCACCCGATTGCATTTAATGAAATATATAAAGAAATGGTGGACGAAATCAAAATTAGGAGCTGGGTCAAGCCAGGTCTTACTGGTTGGGCGCAAATCCATGGCTTCAGAGGTGACGTGTCGGATTATAACGAAAATAAAAAGCGCACTATAAAGAGAATTGAATATGATTTATGGTATATAGAAAATTGGTCAATTTGGTTGGATATTCAAATTATCTTAACTACAGTCTGGCAAATGATTAAAGGAGATACTAAAGGTATCTAATATTTCAGCCTTTTTTTTCGATAATATAAATCGTAGTCACGGAAGCTTTTAGGATTAAATGCTTGACATTATATTGAACGCAAACTAATTTAACTAAATAATTGCATTAAATTTTAAAGTAGGCTATCATGTTGTCCATAAATAAAAAAGTAATAATCCTTTTAAGCTTTGTCCTTTTGGTATTTTTTATGGTTTTTGTTGAAGGTTGTAGAACGGATGAAGTAGTAAGCTCCACTACATCTTCAGGAAGTGGAAACAGCCAAACTAGCTCAAAAGCAGTGATTAGCGGACTTGTGATAAGCAGTTTAACGGGTATCCCGATTGACAGTGCACTTGTACAGATTATTGGTTCATCAATTAATATATCTTTACTTACTGATTCAAAAGGTAAATTTGCAGATACTATTGAAACGGCTTCAAACATTAGTTTATCAATATTTATTTCAAAGTCCGGTTATACACAGGATACTACAAATATTAATGTTACTGCCGGAGTTAATTATCCGGTGCCCGCAATAACATTAACTGCTTCCAACTCGACAGGTACAAAACCTTCAGGTAATCCGGTCAGTATTTATTTATATTCTCAATCTACAAATAGCATTGGTGTGAAAGGAAGCGGTTCCGTTGAAACAGCAACTATTACGTTTGTTGCTGTTGATTCTTCAGGTTCACCGATTGATTTGGACCATTCTGTAAGTGTTAACTTTTCCTTCGGTGCCAGGCCTAATGGCGGAGAAGTATTAAGTCCTAGTACGGTAACTACTAATGATTCTGGTTTAGCCTCTGTTAATATTACGAGTGGAACAAAAGCTGGAGCAGTCCAAATTTATGCTTCTCTTGTCGTGAGCGGAACAAAGATATATTCCATGCCTGTTGCAATTTCTATTTTTGGCGGCCTTCCTGATCAAAATCATTTTAGCGTCGCACCTGCTGCTCTTAATTTTCCCGGGTACAATATTTATGGATTAACTGATGCTATTAGTGCTTATGTGGGAGACATATATGGTAACCCGGCACGCCCCGGGACTTCTGTGTATTTTACTACTACCGGTGGGATAATTGGAGGATCTGCTAATACTAGTAGTCTTGGAGTTGGTACTGTATCATTATTGTCGGCTGCCCCGCAGCCTTATGATGCCACCTTGGGTGCAGGCTTTGCTACTATTACAGCTTCAACGGCAAACCAAAACCTGAATACTATTAGTGTAAGTACTATTGTACTGTTTTCTGGTGTTGCAAATATAACTGGCGTTTCTCCTACAACCTTTAATATTCCTAACGGAGGTTCCCAAACCTTTAGCTATACTGTTTGCGATCAAAATCAAAATCCACTTGCCGCTGGGACTGCAATAAATGTCAACCTCGACGGACCCAGTGTTGCGGATCAGGGCGATGTTCAGGTTAACTTACCAGATACCCAAAGCAAAGCTTGGACTCATTTCAGCTTTTTAGTTTATGACTCCGATGATACAACAAACGTTCAGGAACCTATTATAATAACTATTACGGTGTCTGGCCCCAATGGCTCGGCAAAAGCAACAATTTCGGGATATAGTCATTAGATTATGAAGATGTAACTAAAATGAGCAATGAACATAAATCATATATTGCCGGCATATATAATTACTGCGATCGCTGGTGTGAAAAATGTAAGTTTACTACTCATTGCCTTTTATTTACTAATGAATCTAAGATTGTTACACAGGAAATATTGAAACCGGGTGAATCTTTGGACATTGATAAAATTTTTGATACAAATTTTGACAATTATCTTGATGAAATGGAAGATGATATCCTTAAAAATTCATCGGATGATGAAAAACCACTATATGGAGACTTGGAAGAGGATTTAGAAATTAATAGGCAGCCCCTCAGCAAATTAGCTGATGAATTCTTTATAGACTCTCATTTACTTATTAAAAGCCTTGATGAAAGATATAATTTTTATGCCTTGTCAAACAAAAGAAACATTGATGAACAGTTTAATATGTTGTTTGAAGATTATGAAAGATTTGTTTGGTTCCATTCATTTATTGTTGCCAAGATAAAAAGAGCAGTTAGCGGTAAAATTGAAATATTTAAAGATGACGATAAAGATATGATTAATATCAGAGAGTATGATATGAACGGCAGTGCAAAAATTACAGTAATTGCTTTAAGAAAAACAATTAAGGCATTAAATAAACTATTCGAAAAAATGCCTGAGTATAAAAATGATATTTCGAATCTTCTGGTTCTTGCAGGGAAACTTTTAAATATGGTTGAATCTGAATTCCCCGGTTATAATAATTTCATCAGGCCGGGCTTTGATGAGTAAAATCAACATCCTGCCTCCTAATATTTATTATTATTAAACTTATAAGTATATTAGATAAAATTAATTTTAATTCCTTCACTTTTTTAATTATTAGGAACTATAATATGGCATCGGATTTATTAGCGCACGCAGAAATTCCTTCAACCGACCTTGACAGAAGCAAAGACTTTTTTACAAAACTTTTTGGCTGGGAATTTAAAGCTTTTGGAAATGGATATTTATTATTTAATACTCACAAGGGCTTTACAATTGGGTTAAGAAAGTCAGACAATATAGCTAAAGGTGATACAACAATTTTTCATGTTAGGGTGAATAATGTTGAAGAATACATAACTAAAGCTAAAGAATCCGGCGGAGATATCTATCGGGGTAAAACAATTATTCCCGCAATGGGTGCATATGCACTTGTTAAAGATCCGGACGGCAATGTTATCGGATTGTATCAAGGGAATTAAGGATAGTATTAGCTGTTGAATAAGGGTTGTCCCAAAATCTTTCAAAATATGGTAGCTCCTTGAATAGCAGTAATTTTTATACAACTGTAAGATCTGATATATTCAGGCCTCGGTATATAATCAATTAATTTTTCATCAAGCTGCAGATCATTGGTAATAGTTGCAAAAGTAGCATACTCGCCTGCACTTCAATGCGCATATCTATTTCTACATCAACTGTCATTATAAATTAAAAATAATTACTTTTATTATATTTAAGTTGCGTTGAAACAAAATATGTCATAATTTTCCTAAATTATAGCATAATTATACTTACTAATTGAGTATTACAGTTGTCTAGAATAAATCAAGATTAACTAATTAATAATTACATATATGAATACACATAATTTTTTGTTCTGTACTATTTTAATAATATTAGTCCTTTCTGTTATCAACATCGCACAACAAAACGGCAGAAGCGATTTTTTAACGCAGGCCATAGATACAACAGTTAAACCGGGAGTAGATTTTTTTAAATATGCTACCGGTACGTGGATGAAGAATAATCCGATTCCCCCTACAGAACATGCTTGGGGTATCGGAAATCTGGTTCAGGAAGAAACTTATACCAGATTAAAAATCATTCTTGAAGAATCTGAAAAATCTAATTCGCCGGAAGGCAGTAATGAACAGAAAATAGGTGATTTTTATTTTACGGGATTGGATTCATCCGGTATTGCAAAACAGGGCATTTCCTCATTAAAACCGGAAATGGATAGAATTAATTCAATTACAAATATCAACGAACTCTTCAATGTTGTCGCTCTTCTTCAAAAAGAAGGGGTAGGTGCTTTGTTCAGTCTTTTTGTGGATCAGGATCAAATGAAAAGTGATCAATGGGCTTTATATCTCTGGCAGGGGGGCCTCGGGCTCCCAAACAGGGAATATTATTTCAGGGAAGATTCTAGAACTGAAAATATAAGAACTGAATATAAAAAACATGTCATTAAAATGTATCAGCTGCTTGGAGAAAGCTATAATACTTCCCAAAGGGATGCCGATGCTATCTATCAAATTGAATTATTTTTAGCTGATTCTTCCAGGAAGCTCGAAGATCTTCGTGACCCCTATCTTAATTATAATAAAATGGCAATTAGTGATTTACAGAAGATTTCTCCTGAGGTTGATTGGCACGCTGTATTGGCCGGGATGGGTGCATATAACCTGGATTCTTTAATTGTCGGTCAGCCGGAATTTTTTAAAGCTGTAAGCCTGGCAATTAATAAATTCTCAATAGATCAATGGAAAGCCTATTTAATATGGAATTTGATTAATTCTTACGCAGATAGACTGAGTGATGATTTTGATTTGGAAAATTTTCACTTTAGGGGAACTGTGATGTCCGGAGTAACTGAACAGAGACCCAGATGGAAACGTGTTCAGGATGCTGTTGAGGATGCTATGGGTGAACTTCTCGGTCAGGTATATGTAAAAAGATATTATTCACCTGAAACAAAAAAAAGATATGAAAATCTTGTAGATAATATGATTAAGGCTTTTGAAGGGAGAATTAAAAAACTTAACTGGATGGGGGATTCTACTAAAGACAAAGCATTATTTAAGTTAAGTAAGCTAATAAAGAAAGTTGGATATCCGGATAAATGGAAAGATTTTTCAAAATTATTGGTGGATCGAAGTTCTTACGCCAGGAATACAATTCATGCAAAAGTATTCTGGTTTGAACGGGATATTAATAAGCTGGGAAAACCTGTAGACAGAACCGAATGGAATATGACTCCGCAAACATATAATGCTTATTATAATCCTTCCAATAATGAAATAGTACTGCCTGCAGCTATATTCATTGTCCCGGGTGTTTCCGATTCTTTGCTCGATGATGCTTTCATTTATTCTTATGCAGGTGCATCAACTATAGGTCATGAAATGACTCATGGTTTTGATGATCAGGGCAGGCAATATGATGAAAATGGAAATTTATCGGATTGGTGGACTAAGCAGGATGAGGAAAAATTTAATGAGAGAACTAAATTGATGGTTGAACAATTTGATAATTATATTGTTTTGGACAGTATGCATATTAACGGTAAAGCAACATTGGGAGAAAATATTGCCGATCTGGGCGGCAACGTAATAGGTTTTGATGCTTTTAAACAGACACAACAATATAAGGATGGTAAGGTAATAAATGGGTTAACGCCGTCTCAAAGATTTTGGCTCGGGTATGCATATTCCTGGTTGGGGCATTCAAGACCTGAAGCTTTAGCTCAGCAGGTACTTACCGATGTTCACGCACCAAATTTTCTTCGTGTGAATGGACCGCTTAGTGATATACAGGATTTTTATGAAGCGTTTGGTATTAAAGAAGGCGAACCGTTATGGGTGCCGGAAGCTAAAAGAGTAAAAATCTGGTAGAAAATTTTATGACGCCGGAATCTTTTACAGCAAAAGAGCTTGCAATACTTAAAAGCTTTAAGAAACCTTATGACATTCAGCAATTTCTTAATTCGTTAAAATATAATTCTGAATATATTACAAATTCTCCCAGAAAGGTTTTAAAATTTAGAAAAGCTAACTGCTTTGAAGGGGCAATCTTTGCTGCTGCCGCTCTGCGCTTGCTTGGATTTAAACCCCTGATAGTAGACATGATGGCTCATAATGACGACGACCATGTTATCGCAATATTTAAACATGGTAATTTTTATGGAGCCGTGGCTAAATCTAATACAAAATTACTTAGATACCGCGAGCCTGTTTATAAAACCTTGCGTGAATTGGTTATGTCATACTTTGATTTTTACTTTAATGTTCTGGGTGAATTGTCCTTGCGCAGCTATTCTAATCCCGTTGACTTGAGCAAATTTGATGGGTATAACTGGATTGTAACTGACGAGGATTTGGAATTCATCGGCGACTATCTTTATACTATAAAACATCATCTGTTGCTAAGTAAAAAGCAGTTTAATTTATTAAATAAAGCAGACAAGGATATAGTTGATCTCTGCTTCAGTAGTTCAGTTAAAAACGGATTATATAAGCCGGTTAAGAAAAAATCAAGTAAATGATTTTTCAGCGTAAATTTGAATTGAGTCCATTGGGGAAGTGACTCCCTTGCAATACTAAAATCTTAAAGTAAAAATGGTTTCTTTTTTAGGTATGGATTTTACTGTAATTCCGCCTTTATGCAGCCGCATTATTTGCCTTGATAAGCTTAGGCCAATACCCGATCCATCCTTCCGCGTAGTGAAAAAAGGAATAAATATTTTATCATACAATTCCTCAGGCACACCCTTGCCGTTATCAGCTACCTGTATCATAACTTTACCGTAATTATCAATCGTTCCCAGCAAATTTATTTCGGGAGCCGGCATATTAGAAACGGCATTAAATGAATTTAAAATCAAATTAATAATAACTTGTTCAATTAAATCCGGATCAGCCGTAACCTCAAGTCCGGCAGGCTGGGTAGTATAAGTGAATTTAATATTCTTTTCCTTTAATTGATCGGAAAATAATTTTGAAATTCTCTCAAATAATGAAGTAATATAAATTATTTGAAAATTTGGTACGGGGATTCTCGTCAGGTTTCTGTAATCATCAACAAAGTGCAGAAGGCCTTTACTCCTTCTGATTATCGTATTCAAAGCCTCTTTAACATCATCCAAATTATCTATGCTGGGGTCACAAACAGCTTTTATCTTTTTATCTACCTCTTCAAGAAGTAAACTTGCGGTTGACGATAAGGAGACGATAGGAGTTACTGAATTCATTATTTCATGAGTAAGTACGCGGATTAGATTTTGCCAGGCTTCCATTTCTTTTTCTTCCAATTCGCTTTGAATATTGCTAATGGAAGAAAGTTTATAGTGATTACCTTTTAATTTAAATTCCGCAGCATGAATGGATAATTGTGAAAGTTCGTTGCCGTCTGCTATCTTAACAAGTATTTTTTCACCTGCACTTATTTTTAATAAAGCTTCTAATAATGAGTTGCTTATAGCCGAAAGCTCTGATATATTTTTAATATTGTTGATTTTAATTAAACGTTTTGCAGCATTATTAATTAGTTCAACATTCCCGTCCGAAGTATAAGCCAGTAATCCTATGCTTACATGCTGTACCACCGTCTGTAAATACCGGAAGTGTTCTTCCTTTTCTGTTCTTGCTTTCCTGAATTCATCAATTACCTCCGAAAAGGATGAACTAAGCTCTTCAAATGCCGAACCTTTAATATTAAACTTAAAACTTTGTGAAAAATCAGAATACTTTACTGAACTGAAAAATCTTGCTATTTCCCGGTTAGTCTTTTGTACAAAATGAATTAAAGAATAAATTTGAATAATAATTATAATAAAGACAATGAACGTTGTTGCAATTAATTTGGTTTCATCAAATAAATAGAAAAGGACGAAGATGGAAAGGCTTAGAAATATAATACGCACAAATACTATTGTGCCGAATCTTTTATAGACCATATTTTTCCAATCTCCGGTAAAGAGAGGCTCTTGTTAGTCCAAGATCTTTTGCAGCCTTAGTTAAATTACCGCCGTGTTTGCTTACCGCCTTGATAATTAATAATTTTTCAGTTTCTTCCAGGTGATAATTTTCCGGTTCTGCTTCTCCTTCTTTCGAGTCATTGGAAGGAAAATAAAAATCAGCCGGTTGCAGTGATTCTGAATCACTCATTATTATTACACGTTCAATTGTATGCTGTAATTCCCTTATGTTGCCCGGCCAAAAATAATTTTTTAGTTTCTCTAAAGCTGCGTTGCTTATTCTTTTTACCGGTTTATTATATTTTTTATTATAAATCTGGAGGAAATGATCAACTAGTAATGGGATGTCTTCCATCCGTTTTCGCAAAGGAGGTAAATTTATTTCAACAGTATTAATCCTGTAAAGCAAATCCTGCCTGAATCTTTTTTCAGACATTAATTCTTCAATGGGAAGATTAGTTGCACATATTAAGCGAATATCAATTGGTCTTGGTGTACTTGATCCCAGTCTTGTTACCTGCCTGTTTTGGAGGACCGATAGAAGCTTTGATTGGAGGCCAAAATTTAAATTTCCTATTTCATCAAGAAATAATGTTCCTCCGGAAGCAATTTCAAATCTTCCGGCTCTATCATCTTTTGCATCGGTAAATGCGCCTTTTACATAACCGAATAGCTCACTTTCAAAAAGTGATTCTGAAATAGCTCCCATATCTACATTTAAGAATATTTCTTTTTCTCTGTTTGACTGCCGGTGAATCGCCCTGGCAATTAGTTCTTTGCCCGTTCCATTCTCGCCGAGAATTAATATATTGGCATCTGTTTCTGCTACTTTTTGAATAGTAGCAAATATTTTTTTCATTTCTTCGGATACACCAATAATATCATGAAACTTGCGGTCCAGATCGGAGCTTAACTGCTTTTGCTGGGATTTTAGATTATCAATTTCCAGTTTGGATTCACTTAACTTCATCGCGGATGATATTGTTGCAAGTAGTTTTTCGTTTTGCCAGGGTTTTAATACAAAATCTGTGGCCCCCTCTTTTATTGCTTTAACCGCCATTTCAATATTTCCGAATGCCGTCATCAGTATAATCACCGCATTCGGGTCTAATTCAAGAATTTTTTTCAACCAGTTAAACCCTTCGGATCCGCTTGTTGCATCGCCTGAAAAATTCATATCAAGCAGGATGATGTTGTAATGATCATCTTTTAATATTTCGGTAAGTTCTTCAGGATTTTTTTCAATACGGACAATGGAATAATGCTGTTTTAGTAGTAGTCTGGCTGAAAATAATATATCATCATCATCATCAACTATTAAAATTTTTCCCGGTTTTGCATTCATAATGTTTTATTAATAAAAGTATCTAAACTGATTTTTTATATAAAAGAAACTTGCAATAATTATTCCCTTAAATAATGCATTAAAATGACGAATATTAAAAATTGATAACAAAACCCGATCTTTTTATTGTCCGGTATTGGACAATAGTGTCCGGTTTCGAACAATTTAAATTTTAAACTAAATATTCTAATAGTCAATCTATTAGCAAAATATTTTAGTTCCTCTTAAAATAAAACCGTTTATAACAATTTAATTCTGTTATTGAGGTTAAGTGCTTACTTTAATGAAGTATAATAATTCTGAAGAACGAATTAAAGGCATACAAATTGACTTGGAATAATTGGGCAGAGTGAAATTTATTGCTAGAACCGTGCATGAAATATTAATAATAAGTATTCGTTTATAAAGTTTATAATGAATGTTGTAACTATAAGTTCATTTAAATCTTTTAAGTTTTAACGGTCTTGGAATACTGAATAAATAGCTTTTTAATAGAGAGAGTTCCGTTGATTATTTTCATAAATATAAGTTAGGAAAATAAAATGAAAACTAGAGTATTCATTAAATATTTGGCGATTCTGATATCCACAATTTATGCCGGAAATTTTAGGGCTCAAGATACCAGGGAACTTCTGGACTTGGAAGGTAATTGGAAATTTAAATTGGGCGACGAACAACGTTGGGCAGATCCTAAATTCAATGACAGCAAGTGGCAGGAAATTTATGTCCCTGCTAATTGGGAAGACGAGGGTTATCCCGGCTATGACGGTTATGCCTGGTACAGGATTCACTTTAATGTTGAAAAGGATTGGCTGTCAAAAGATCTACTGCTTGATCTTGGATTAATTGATGATATTGATGAAACTTATATTAATGGACAATTTGTTGATTTCTCAGGGCTTTTCCCGCCTAACTATTTTAGTACATATAATGTGCCCCGTAAATATCCGGTTCCGGCGGGGATACTTCATCCTGGAAAAGATAATGTAATTGCCGTACGTGTATATGATGGCGGCGGATACGGCGGTATAAATCACGGTCCGATAGGATTATATGAACGTATAAATTTCATCCATCCTGATGTTTCCTTGCCTTCAACGTGGAAGTTTACTACGGGTGATAACATGGAGTGGAAAGAAGTTAGTTTTGATGACAAACATTGGAAAAATGTTCGGGTTCCTGCTTACTGGGAAACGCAAGGTTTCAAAGATTATGACGGGTTTGGCTGGTACCGTGTTGCTTTTAATGTGCCTGAAGAATATATAAATAAAGATGTAATTATTCTCGTGGGCAAGGTAGATGATTTTGATGAAACTTATTTAAACGGGGAAAAAATTGGAAAAACGGGAGCAAGATTAACGGAAGGTTTTGAAATGCATCATCCTAATTCAGATGCTTATCTTGAGCTAAGGGCATATACAATTCCTGCCGGGTTGCTTAAAGCAGGCAGGCAGAATATTCTTGCAGTTAGAGTATATGATTGCTGGCTTGGCGGCGGAGTATATGATGGTCCCATTGGAATTATTACTCGCGAACATTATTTGAAATACAAGCATTCTATAAGAAATCCATATAGGTGGTTTAGGAATTTAATGGAAGATATTTTTAATTGATTTAGGATATCGTTTTAAAGAATTCAAGTTTGATGAAAATCACTTTTGATTTCGTTCGTTTTAAAACTTCCTATTCGAATTGAACAGAACTTATCTATTATATAGGATGTTAAAGCCGGTGTATTCTACTTTTCAAAAAAGTGCAAATCTCCGGTTTTTTTAATTTAAACTAATTTGAAAATACCATTTGTGTACATTTTTATAAAATAGTCTGTTTTTGTCCGGTATCGAACGATATTGTCCATTTACGAACGATTATAATATTAATACTTATTCTTGCTTATTTAATTTTCTAATTTGATTGTGTTCTTAATTCTAAATTTTAATTAAAACAGTTCATTTTTATAATTATTAAAAAGAAATTTAAGTGATAACAACAATTATTCTGAAAACCCCCATAGAATAATTAATAGGCATGCAAATTGAATAATTTCAATAATAAGAAATAACATAATTTAAATTTTAACTTTTTTGGTGAAAACTTGGACAGAAAAATAGATAAAAAACCACTATACAGGCGTAGAAATTTTTGGTTCTCCTGCGGCGGTGGGGCATTATTTTTGGTTTTAATTATTGCAATTCTTACAGACACTGGTTCAAAGCTTAATGTTGAAACAGATAAAATTACAATTTCAACTGTTAGCGAGGGAGATTTTCAGGAGTTTATCCCGGTTACCGGGAATGTTATGCCACGGACTACTTTCTATCTTGATTTGATAACAGGAGGAGCGGTAGAACAAAAATATGTTGAAGAGGGTGTAATGTTAAAGAAAGGTGATAAAATTATAAAACTTTCTAATTCAAATGTACAGCTTAACTCTCTTCAACAAGAAACATTAACATACCAGCAAATTAACGATGCAAGGAATACACGTTTACAAATTGAACAAAATAGTAATAATTTACAATCAGTGTTGATTGAGGATAATTATAATTTATTAACTTCAAAACAATCATTTAACCGTCAAAAAGTTATGTGGGAAAAAAAGCTTATTGCAGATCAGGATTATGAACTGGCAAGAGACAAATTTAATCATGATATTGAACAACAGAAAATAGCACGGCAAAATTTTTTAGCAGATTCAGTTACAAAACAAACCCAATTATCGCAGATTGAAGAATCAATTAAGCGTCTTCAGATGAATCTTGAATTGATCAGGGAAAATATAGAAAACCTGACAGTTAAAGCGCCTATAGACGGCCAGCTTACGGCATTAAATGCTGAAACCGGGCAGTCTAAATCCCCCGGAGATCGCCTCGGACAAATTGATGCACTTGACGGTTTTAAAGTTAGGGCGGATATAGATGAGTACTATATAGCAAGAGTTGTTAAAGATTTACATGCAACTGCCGAAATAGACGGAAATGATTATAAACTTGTTGTTATAAAGGTGTATCCGGAAGTTAAAGATTCAAAATTTCAGGTAGATATGGAATTTGAGGGAAAAGTCCCTGAAGGAATTAGACGCGGGCAAACTTTACAAATAAGGTTGCAGCTTAGTGAAAGGACAAAAGCATTACTTTTATCACGGGGCGGGTTTTATCAAAAAACCGGCGGGCAATGGGTTTTTATTCTAGATAAATCTGGTAGTATGGCCGTTAAAAGATCAATTAGCCTTGGCAGGCAAAATCCCGATTATTTTGAAGTGCTAAGCGGATTATTACCTGGTGATAAAGTTGTAACATCTTCGTATGATAATTTTGGCGATGTGCAGAAACTGATATTAAAATAAGTTGAATATTAATCATGAAAAAACGATCAAAAAAAGTGAGTAACATTATGAAAAACAAATCTATTAAAACCAGCCATGAGCTTGTAATGTCAATTTATAAATATACACAGCATTTCCCGGCTGAAGAAACAAATGGACTTGCGCTGCATCTTCGAAATATTGCAGTAAGCATTCCTGAAAGCATTGCTGAAGGTTTAGGAAGATCATATAATAATGAGTTAGGTCTTTTTTTAAGCACATCGCTTGGACTTGTTTCCAGACTTGCTTATATCGCTGAACTTTCATTTCAGCTTGGATATCTGGATGATGTTGAATTTCATGATATCGAAGGAAAAATTCATGAGATAAAATCATTATTAAATGAATCGATACAAAAAATTGCAGCTTAATAATCATGCTAATAAAAATCTTAAAAATTTTAGAAGGATAAAATTATGCTAAAAACGGTTAATTTAAAGAAAATTTATACAACCGAGGAGGTTGAAACTACTGCTTTAAATAGCGTTAATATTGAAATTAATGCAAAAGAATTTGTCGCTATTATGGGGCCTTCAGGCTGCGGCAAATCAACTTTGCTCAATATATTCGGTTTGCTTGATAATCCTTCAGAAGGTGAATATCATTTTATGGATTATGAAGTTTCCAAATATACTGAACGCCAAAGGGCAAATTTAAGAAAAGCCAGTATAGGTTTTGTATTTCAAAGTTTCAACCTGATTGATGAGTTAACTGTTTTTGAAAATGTAGAACTGCCTTTATTGTATTTGGGTGTACCATCTAAGGATAGAGAAAAAATGGTTGTTGAAGTTTTAGAAAGGATGCAGATCATGCATCGAAAAGATCATTTCCCGCAGCAATTATCAGGCGGGCAGCAACAGCGCGTTGCGGTATCCAGGGCTGTAGTTGCAAAACCAAAATTAATCCTGGCGGATGAGCCGACGGGCAATCTTGATTCTTCAAACGGTGAAGAAGTAATGAATATTCTTACCCAGCTAAATGAAGAGGGTACTACAATCGTTATGGTAACTCACTCTCCGCACGATTCCGAGTTTGCACACCGTATTATCCACTTGTTTGATGGGCATGTTGTAACTGAAAATTATAAAGAAAAATTTCACGTCTAACCTCAAAGCAAATAGAGCATGGCGAAAAGCGAAACACATATAATTCAATTTTCTAAACAATTTTAATTTAATGATAGGATAAAGAGGGTGGTAACAAAATTTAGGTTTCAGGATTTACAAATTTGGCAGTTTGCAATTGAAATTTGCGATGAACTCCTGGATATAGCGGATGACTTAGCGGATAGAAAATTATATAGATTTTCTGAACAACTTAGAGGCACCGCTATGAGCATGGGTAATAATATCGCTGAAGGTTCAGGCTCTAATTCTGATAAAGTTTTTAATAATTCTTAATAGAAGAAAATTAATCGTCGACGAAACACTAAACAGTCTTTTAGACAAGTTAGATAAAGAATGCAGAATGATAACAAATTTTAAAAAAGCACTATAAAACGCTATGCGCTTTGCGCCATGCTCTTTGCGCTGCGCTAATTCAAACAATTTAAAGGAGAAATAATGATCAAATTAAATAACATCGAAAAGTTCTACAGCAACAAAATTATAAAAACTTACGTTCTTAGAAATGTAAATCTTCAAATCGAAGAAGGTGAATTTGTCTCGGTTATGGGGCCTTCCGGTTCAGGGAAATCAACTCTCCTGAATATTATTGGTATGCTTGACGTTCCATCCGGCGGAGAATATTACTTTTTTGATGAGCCCGTTCATAAGATGAATGAAAAGAAACTTTCCGAACTCCATAAAATGTTTATTGGATTCGTTTTCCAGAGTTACCACTTAATTGATGAACTTACGGTTTATGAGAACTTGGAAACACCACTCCTGTATCAAAAAATTAAAACAGATGAAAGAAAAGGCAGGGTTGCGGAGACCCTGGATAAATTTAATATGGTAGCAAAGAAAGATTTATTCCCAAATCAGCTTTCCGGAGGACAGCAGCAATTGGTGGCAATTGCAAGAGCTATTATTGCACAGCCGAAACTAATACTTGCGGATGAACCTACCGGCAATCTTCATTCCGATCAGGGTAAGGAAATAATGGAAGTATTGAAAAAATTAAATCAGAATGGAACGACTATTATCCAGGTTACGCATTCGGAAACAAATGCAGCCTATGGAAACAGAATTATAAAATTGAAAGACGGGTGGATAGAAAAATAGCGTGTGCACAGTGCCATACGAAAAAGGATAATGCATGTTAAGAAATTATTTAAAAATAGCTGTAAAAAATCTGAGTAAAAGCAAAACTCATTCAATTATCAATATATTCGGATTGGCCGTTGGGATGGCTGTTTTTCTTTTGATTGTATTATATAGCCAAAATGAATTGAGTTACAATAAATTTCACACTCAGCATAAAAATATCTACCAGGTTGAAATTGGCGATGGGTTTTATACCATGGCGCCGCTGGGCACAATGATTAAAAATAATATTCCCGATTCCGAAACAATTGTAAGAATAGACTATTATTTGGGCGGCGGACAATCGCCGTTGATGGAAACTAATACCGGCAGCAACAGTAAAAAATTGGTAAAGGTAAAAGATGTTGTTTTTGCAGATAGTACAATGTTTAATGTCTTTAATTTCCCGGTATTATTTGGCGATCCCGCTGCAGCTTTAAAAGCGCCTTATTCAATTGTATTAACCCGGAGCACGGCGCTGCGTTTATTTGGCAAAGAAAACGTAGTTGGTCAATCACTCCTTTACATCGGGGATAGAAACGGCCAGCCGAGAATTAATATGACTGTAACGGCAGTTGTAGAGGATATCCCAAATAATTCAACCATTTCATTCAATGCGGTGGGCTCATTATCAACATTAGAAGCTGTTAAACCTACCGGCCAGCCAATTGATGAAGATTGGGCTAATTGGATGTACGCTACGTTTATTATGTACAAACAACCCGGTGTAAACACATTCTCAAACAAAATTAATAATATATGGCATGAACAGGAAACAAGGTTAGGAAATAGCCATCAGAATATTAATTTGATTCCGTTGGCTGATGTTCACTTTCATAATAATAACAAACGGCAATTTATTTTTTTATTACAGCTGATTGGCCTTTTTATACTTTTAATTGCCATAATTAATTTCATTAATTTAACCATTTCCAGGTCAACCTCCCGTGCTAAAGAAATCGGCGTTCGTAAAGTTTTGGGCTCTCATCGTACATCTCTTATAAAACAATTTATATCTGAATCAGTTTTTACAAGTTTACTTGCTGCAATTGTTGCCATATTAATTGTCGAGCTTGGCAAACCCCTTTTTTTTAAGATGATTGGCAAACAAATCCCATTAGATATATTGTATCAACCATACTTTATACTTATACTTATTGTATCCATCGTTGTTATTGGTATCATTGCTGGTATTTATCCGGCAGTAGTACTTTCCGCCTTCAAACCAATTTCTATTCTAAAAAATGAAATAACCCGGGGCAAAAAAGGAAATACATTACGGCATGTTCTTATCGTGTTTCAATTCACCATCTCTACTGCCCTGATTATTTGCACATTACTGGTTTCCAAACAAGTGGATTACTTAAAAAACAAAGATATTGGATTCGATAATAAAAACATTATTCATTTCAATCAAAGTGAACAAATCGGTAAAAAATATGATGTATTTAAACAGGAATTACTAAAAAATCCAAATGTAATCGCTATATCACGTTCAAATGGTGCACTTGGTCAGGACCTGCCCATTGGGACTCAAAATGAATTAAATGGCCTTATGAAACCTTATCATGCCACTACAGCCGATCCTGATTTTATTCCAACTATGAAGATTGAAATGATTGAAGGGCGACCGTTTTCATGGAATATTCAAAGCGATCATTATATGGTAATAGTCAATGAAACGTTTGTTAAAGAATTTGAACTGAAACATCCCTTGGGTACCGAAATAAATTTCCTTAATTGGAAATTAAGGATTATAGGCGTAATGAAAGATTTTCATTACAACTCTTTTCATCAGAAGGTTGGACCTGCCGCGTTGCTGGATGCTGACTGGAATTTCCATATAAACATCCGGATTAATAGCCAAAATATTTCCCAAACAATTCAGTATGTCAAAGAAACCTGGGATAAACTCTCGCCGGAAATACCATTTGAATTTGAATTCCTCGATCAAACATATGGTGAGCTTTATAAATCGGATGAACAAATTCAGGGCATTATTAATACTTTTTCTATTCTTGTAGTCATTATTGCCTGTTTGGGTTTGTACGGACTGGTTTCTAATAGCATTGATCGCCGCACTAAGGAAATTGGTATTCGAAAAATTCTTGGTGCTAATACGAATTCTATTTTACACATGCTTACATGGGAATTTATTATATGGGTGCTGTTGGCAAATATTATCGCCTGGCCGCTTGCCTGGTATTCGATGCATAAATGGCTGCAGAATTTCGCTTATCATACGGAAATGAATTGGTGGATATTTATCCTTTCAGGCGGAATAGCTTTATTGATTGCATTCGTTACCATCAGTTTCCAGGCAATTAAGGCGGCAACTGCTAACCCGGTAAAAGCATTGAAGTATGAGTGAGCGAAGCGCCCAGCGAAAAAGGTACAACACTAAGCGCTTAGCGCCCAGCGCTATGCAAATAAATGTAAAGGAATGAATGATGATAAGAAATTATATACGAATTGCTACCCGAAAATTACTTCGGAATAAAAGTTACACAACAATTAATATTATAGGCTTATCGGTTGGCATCGCTTCATGCCTGCTTATTTTTCTTATTGTGCAATTTGAACTTAGTTTTGATACTTATCATTCAAAAAAAGACAGGATATACAGGTTAGTTACAATTTCACATACATCCGATGGAACAAACTATACTCCGGGCATTCCTTTTCCCGTTGCTGACGGCTTAAGATCGGAATATCCGCAATTGGAAAAGGTAGCTTCAATATTTGGAATGGAAGATGCACTTATCTATATATTAAATAGTGACGGTAAAGTTGAAAAAAAGTTTATAGAAAAAAATGGGGTTTATTTCGCTGAACCCCAGTTTTTTGATATTATTGATTCAAAATGGCTGGCCGGTAATCAGAAAACGGCTTTAACCGGACCTAACGACATGGTGCTAACCCGTAAAACGGCTGAAAAGTATTTTGGTAATTGGAAAACTGCAATTGGAAAAACAATTAAATACAACGATTTTAATGAAAACGGTCTTTATAAAATTACAGGAATACTTGAAGATATTCCTGCTAACAGCGATTATCAATTAAAGGCTATATTCTCATATAAAGCATTTAAAGAACACAATCTCTACAAGTTCAATGACTGGACAACTGAATTTGGTGATCATAATTGTTTAGTATTATTATCCCCGTCTATGCCGGTAACCAGGTTAAATTATTATTTATCAGAGTTAGTAAAAAAACATAAACCTCCGGAATCGGCAAAAGACATAATTACGTGTCAGCCTCTCAGCGATGTACATTTTGATACTCGTTTTAATAACACTGCGTTCAGTAAAGAACTAATTACTGCATTGTCGTTAATCGGGGTCTTCATTTTATTAATAGCATGTGTAAATTTTATCAATTTAGCAACTGCGCAGTCTGTTAATCGCTCGCGTGAAATAGGCGTAAGAAAAGTACTGGGAAGTAATAAATGGCAGATAGTTGCACAATTTCTGGGAGAAACTGCTGCCATAACTATTGTTGCTGTAATGGTTGCTCTTGTAATTGCTGAAGTTTCATTACATTTTATTAATAATTTCCTTCATGTAAAACTTAGTTTAAATCTCTTAAATAACTCCGCAATCATTGTTTTTCTATTAGCAATTTCCGTTTTAGTAATATGTCTATCCGGGTTTTATCCTGCGCTCATATTATCGGGAATAAATCCTATTGCTGCATTCAAAAATAAAATATCTATAATTACACTGGGTGGTATATCTCTGCGAAGAGGTCTGGTAGTTTTACAATTTGTTATAGCCCAGGTATTAATTACAGGGATGTTGACTATAGTAAGTCAGATGGATTTTTTCAAATATGCTTCGTACGGTTTTACAAAGGATGCCGTTATTCTGGTGCCCATCCCGGGTGATACATTAAGTCTAAAAAAAATAGGTGCATTAAAGAATCAGCTATTACTACAACCTGGCATTTCTAAGGTTAGTTTTAGTACATTCAGTCCGGTTGATGATTCACATTGGACAAGTGAATTTAAATTTAATGGTTCTTCAGAACTCACAAACTTTGCAGCCGATCTTAAATGGGCTGATGCAGATTATTTCAAACTTTACAATATCCGGTTTATGGCAGGTAGATCTTATATCCAATCTGATTCGATAAATGGACTTGTGGTAAATGATGCATTTGCAACAAAATTTGGTTATAAAAATCCTAACGATATTTTAGGAAAAAAAATTAGTTTTTGGCACGATGCTATTTCTGCTCCGATAGTTGGGGTAGTTAATGATTTTCATAATAGGCCTTTAGGCGGTAAAATAAATCCTATCGTGCTGGGATGCTGGAGATTTCAATATCAATTAATTAATATTAAAATACAAACTTCAAAGGAAAAACAAGCTTTAACGTCCATTGAAAAACTTTGGAATGAAGCATTTCCGGATTATGTATATGATTACGAGTTTTTAGATCAAAAAATTGATGATTTCTATAAAAAAGAAGACACGCTTTCTCAGTTATATAAAGTATTTGCAGGTTTGGCGATTTTTATTTCATGTCTTGGATTATATGGCTTAGTTTCATTTATGGCTGTGCAGCGCACAAAAGAAGTCGGCATAAGAAAAGTATTGGGCGCTTCTGTTTCGCATATAGTTTATTTATTCTCAAAAGAGTTCACAATATTAATAGGTATTGCATTTTTAGCAGCAACTCCAATTGCTTATTACTTTATGAATCAATGGCTGGAAAAATTTGCTTATCGCATAAAACTTGGTGCAGGTTTGTTTTTTCTGTCATTATTAATTTCAATTGCCGTAGCTTGGTTAACTGTTGGATACCGGGCGCTAATGTCTGCTGCTGCAAATCCTGTAAAATCATTAAAGTATGAATAAGCGGAGTGCAGTAGTACAAAGCTATGCGCTTAACGCTTTGCCCACAGCGAAAATTATAAAGGAATAAATAGTGTTAAAAAATTATTTAAAGATCGCAATAAGAAATATTTTAAGAAATAAAACGTATTCGTTAATTAATGTTATCGGGCTGGCCGTGGGTGTCGCGTGCGCTATAACGTTATATCTTTTTATAACTGATGAGCTTAGTTACGATAAGTTTAACAATAATGCTGATCAGATATACCGGGTATACGTAAAAATGCTTTTTAACGGTAAAGAGTCAGTTAATGCGAAAACTTCTGCTCCGCTGGGAGCCGCACTTGTCAATAATTTTCCTGAAGTGCTTAATTATACAAGGATTGGCTTTTTCGGAAATCATGTTTTTAAATATAAAAACAAAGAATTTAGAGAATGGAAGGTTTATACCGCAGATTCAACTTTTTTTGAAATATTTACGATGAATTTTTTAGCTGGAAATTCAATAACAGCTCTGAATCAACCAAATTCAATGGTGATAACAGAATCCGCTGCCGGAAGATACTTCGGTAATGAAAATCCTGTTGGTAAAACTTTGAATGAAGAAGGAGTTGGTAGTTTTATAATAACCGGTTTAATAAAAGATTTTCCTAAAAATTCACATTTCAGTTGTGATTTTTTGCTATCAATGTCAACTTATCAGGAGGCAAGAAACCAAAAATGGCTTTCCACCGGCTATTCTACATATATTAAATTAAAAAAGGGTACTGATCCGGTTGTTTTAGAAAATAAATTTAAAAAGATTGTTCGTGATTACGTAGGTCCGGCGGCAGCGGCGTTACTTGGAATTTCGTTAAATCAATTCCTCGATCAGGGTAACAGTTACGATTTCCTTTTGCAGCCCTTAACGTCCATTTATCTGGAATCAAAACGGGAATATGGGATTGACCCGAATACTGAATGGAGTGATGTTAAATCAAGCGATATTGCATTTATTTATATTTTCTCTGCTGTTGGGCTTGCAATTTTATTTGTTGCGATAATAAATTTTATGAACCTTTCAACTGCAAGATCAGGGAAACGTTCAAAGGAAGTAGGCATAAGGAAAACCCTGGGTTCGAATAAATTAAAGTTGATAATGCAGTTTATCACAGAATCTATTTTAATGAGTGCAATTTCGGTAATCCTCGCTTTAGCTTTGTTGGAGGTTATACTTCCAGTATTCAACAACTTATCCGGCAAAGAATTAAAGTTAAATTTATTTAGCAATCCTTATGCAATCCCTTCGTTAATTGGTTTTATCCTTTCCGTTGGTATACTTGCGGGCAGTTATCCGGCATTTTATCTGTCTTCATTTCAACCTGTCCAAATTTTGAAACCTTATACACAGGGAAGAAACCGGAAAAATTTATTCAGAAGTACTTTAGTTATAATCCAGTTTTCCGTATCTATTTCATTATTAATCGGAACTCTGATTATTAAAAATCAGCTTACTTATTTACAAAATAAAGATCTTGGATTCAACAAAGAGCATCTCATACTAATTAAAAACGCTGCCGTTCTCGGCAGTAAAATTGAAACCTTTAAAAATGAATTGACAAAAAATCATCAAATAACTTCACTTGGTTATTCATCATTAATGTTTTCTTCAGGAATTCCGGGGAGCGCTTATTTGTTTGATAAAAAAACAGGCGCCAATCCGTTATTCTTTCAGGTTTTAGATGTTGATTATGGATTTTTAAATACATTCCGGATTGAGCTTTTGGATGGCCGCTTCTTTTCAAAAGAATTTCCATCTGATTCCGTAGCTGTTGTTATTAACCAGGCTGCATTAAAAGAAATTGGAACTGATCACCCGGTCGGGAAAGATTTAAATTTTATAGGGAATGTTAAAGATCAGGTTTCTTACAAAATAATAGGTGTAATAAAAGATTTTAATTATGAGTCTCTTCATCAGCAGGTCCGTCCATTAGTTCTTCAATTACATACGCCAAGACAAGCCGCATACTTACTCACTTTACGTGTAATTTCAAATAACCCTGAAGACGCTCTGGGTTATATAAAAAACACATGGCAAAAATTCGCGGGTAAAGAAAATATTAATTTTGGATTTATGGATCAGGATTTGACCCATCTCTATGATTCGTAAGAAAAAACAGGAATTGTTGCGGCTATATTTTCTTTCCTTGCAATTTTTATTGCTTGTCTGGGGTTGTTCGGGCTTGCTGCTTTTGTGACCGAACAAAGAACTAAAGAAATCGGTATAAGGAAAGCCCTTGGTGCCTCGGTTTCAGAAATTGTAATTATTCTTTCAAAACAATTTACAAAATGGGTTGTGTTTGCAAATTTAATCGCTTGGCCTGTTGCCTATTACATTATGAATAAGTGGTTGGAAAATTTTGCTTACCGGATAGAATTAAATCTTTGGGTATTTGTATTGTCCGGGTTGTCTGCACTATTAATAGCATTAATTACTATAAGCTTTCATGCTGTTAAAGCAGCAACGGCAAATCCTATTAAATCTTTAAAATACGAGTAGCTTTCCCAAAGCCAAAGATAGCCGGATGTGTCTTTAATAGGCCATTCGGCTATCAATAAAAGAACATAGGAAGGTATTATGTTAAATAATTATATAAAAACGGCAATAAGAAGCTTATTCAGGCATAAAGTATTTTCATCTATCAATATTTTGGGCTTTGCTTTCAGTATAGCTGTTTGTATAGTTATAATATTGTTTGTTATTAAAGAAAATAGTTATGACAACTGTTATCCAAATGCTTCACATATTTATAAACTAATCGCAAGCAATTCAAGCACTATTGATTACCGTTTAAAATCAAATCTTGTAAACAATTATTCTGAAATAAAAGGCGGATGTATTTGCCAGATTATCAATACTCAATCGGAAATAAATTATGATCTTAATAATTATTTTGAAGATAATATTATGTCTGCTGATAATGATTACTTCAAAATATTTAACATTAATTTTATTTATGGAAATATTGCGGAGCCGTTTAGGGATAAGAATTCGGCCATACTTACAGAAAGTCTTGCAAATAAAATATTCGGAAAAGAAAATCCTGTTGGTAAAGAGATTGTTTTAAATTTGTCACTTTTAGACACTGCAAGATTAGTAATTACGGGTGTAATAAAAGACTTCTCTGAAAATTCGAGTAATAAAGCCGGATTTATTGTAAATGCCGATAATGATAGGTTTAAATTCAACTTTAGCCGTGCCAATAATGATGACCCGGCTACATACAGGTATCTTTTTAATGTTTATCTGTTAATTAAAAATAATTCAAATGTAGAACAGGTTATTAAAGAAATAAATAATCATCCGGAAATCTTATATCCTTATGAAAAACAAATTGGGTTAATATCTTTAAGAGATATTTACTTGTCCGATAAAACAACCGGAAATATCAGCCTGAAAGGGAACTCTGAGTTATTAAGAATACTTATAATTATCGGTGTTATAATACTAACACTTGCTTCAATTAATTATATAAATCTTACATTAGCCCAGCAAAAACGCCGGAACAAAGAAATAGGTATAAGAAAAACCGTAGGCGCGGGGAAAAATGATATAATAACCGGACTGATAACCGAATCCATTGTAATAACATTATTAGCTTTTTTATGTGCATTGATTTTTGTCGAAGTAACACTCCCCTACTTCAGCCATATTTTTAGCAGCAGGTTAAGCTTGCAGCCGCTTTTGTTATTTCCATTAAATATAATAATAATCACTTCCGTATTAGTGATTGGTGCAATTGCAGGGCTGATTCCTTCATTAATTCTTTCTTCATTCAACCCGGTAAAAATATTCAGCGGGAATGCCTGGATCTTAACCGGTAAAGGAGGTATGAGAAATGTTTTAACTGTTTTTCAATTCACAGTTTCTATTGCTCTCATTTTTTGCCTGATAGTAATTCAAAAACAAATATCATTTGTTAAGCATAAAGACCTCGGCTTTAATAAAGAGCAATTATTAAGTGTGGATTTGCCTCACGGAGTTGGTTTTAACCCGACTAAAACCGGTGTTCTAATAAATGAGTTAAAACAAAACTCAAACATCCTCGATATTTCCGCTTCTTATGGAGCCCCGGGTAAAATTAGTTTGTCTATGGGATCCGGAATTCCGGGTAAAGACGGGCATATAAGATGTATTATTGCCGATTCAACATTTGTTAAAACTTTTGGTATTCACTTAATATCAGGTAGAAGTTTATTACCCGGTGATATTGGTAAAGCATGCATGATTAATGAATCAGCTTACAAATATTATGGTTGGAATAATCTGGTTAACAAAATATATAATAATGGAAGAAAAGGCGGCTTTGAGGTTATAGGGGTAGTTAAGGACTTCCATTTTTCTTCACTGCGTGAACCTATTGAGCCGGCATGTATAATGTTTGTTTCTGATGCACCAATTAATACTCTAAGTATAAGAATGAAATCCGGTTCAGTGGGTGAAACAATGAATTGCATAAACAAGACCTGGAAAAAGATTGTGCCCGACTATCCACTTAAATATCATTTTTATGATGATTTTTTTAACGAAATGTATATAAAAGAAGAACAGCTTGCCCAAACAATAGGATTATTTGCCACACTGGCAATAAGCATATCTTGTATGGGAATTCTTGGTTTGGTAATATTTGCCTCGGAAAGGCGGGCTAAGGAAATAGGCATACGCAAAGTACATGGTGCTAAAGTAAGCGGACTAATGTATATGCTTAATAAGGATTTTCTGAAATGGGTATTATTATCTTCTGTTATTGCGCTTCCGCTCGGCTGGTATGCAATGAATAGATGGCTGCAGGATTTTGCTTATAAGACAGATATAAACTGGTGGGTATATTTATTAGCAGGGCTTTCTGCA
>Ga0181520_10002425_pt1 | contig 34600 bp, 45 predicted proteins | sample PEATcosm2014_Bin_29_FD_132451 | JGI IMG/M metagenome (GOLD analysis project Ga0181520, IMG submission 132451) | Peatland microbial communities from MTU Mesocosm Facility, Houghton, MI, USA - PEATcosm2014_Bin02_30_metaG | ecosystem: Environmental > Terrestrial > Soil > Wetlands > Peat | place...
CTGTCACGGCAGAGGTCGCGAGTTCGAGTCTCGTCGTCCCCGCCAATTCTTTCAAACGCCTCGCAAGGAATTGGCAATTTGCGTCATGGTCCAGTTAGGCCAGTGCTTCTCCCTGGTTGAGCACCATCCGAACATGTTTGCTTTGTGGCAGCCGTTTGTTCGGCATTCCCGCCTGAGCGTAAAGATCCAGCGTGATGCGACTGTTCGCATGACGTAGGAGCTCCTGTACCACCCTCACTTCCTAGGTGTTCTGAGTCAGCAAAGTTGTGTACGTGTGATGGAAGGTATGGAACCCAACCCGCTTCTGGATATTCGCCGCCTTGACCGCCGGTCGGCCGTATCGTCGCCACAGGGTCTCTGGCCAGAGCGGTTAGCACCGAGAGGCTTGGAGACGGTATTGATGGAAATATCGCCGAGTACTGGGAACGCCTGTGCGATTTGGATAGCGGCTATTGGAAAGAGGAAATACAAGTTGAGTATGAAGCTTTGGAATGTAGTAATTTATTGATCATCAATTGCATTGCGGTCCATCCGAAGCTTCGCGGACGCGGAATCGGCCCGTCCGCCATCGACCGGTGGAGCATGCTGAAGAGAATCTACGTTCCGGCTGCTATTGCAACGGCCTTGGGGGTTGTTCTGTCCCTTCCCCTATCGGTGCGCGCACAAACCGCATCGGACACTCCTTACACATCGAAATGTGCGGGCTGTCACGGAAGTGATGGGGCTGGTTCAGCGATGGGAAAGACGATGGGTGCTCACGATTTCACGTCGATTGAAGTGCAGCAAATGTCGGACGCAGAGCTTACGGATATCATTACGAACGGAAAAAGCAAGATGCCTGCTTACGGAGAGTCTTTGAAGCTGGACGACATTAAAGGGTTGGTAGCTTACATCCGCACTCTGAAAAAATAATCCTGCAAAACGCCGCCCGAAAGGCCGCATCCGGAACACCAGGAAGTTGTTGATTCTGGCTGCGGACTCAATTCGTCGACGGTGTGGTCTCCTACCCGCCGTGCAGCTCTTTCCCCTGGCTCACCGAGTCACCGTCTCCTCTTTTCAATTCGCAGAACACGATTGTGGAGAGCAGTGTCATCCCGCCCAAAACAAAGAACGCGTGGTGGATGCCGCGAATGAATTGTTCGGTATTGGAACCATAGCGACTGGGAAGAAAGAAGACTGTTACCAGCGAAGCCGAAGCGACGCCAAAACTAATGGCCATTTGCTGCATCGTGCTGGCGATAGAGCTTGCGCTGCTCGCCTGTTCTTCCGTGACGTCGGCATAGACAAGCGTGTTCATACTTGTGTATTGCAAGGAAGTGAAGAACCCGTAAAAAAACACTTCTGGCACGATCAACCACACCGGGGTAGCCTTCCCGATGGTCGCAAAAAGCAGGATCATCAGGCCGATGACCAGGGTGTTGGAAATCAGCACGCCACGGTATCCGACACGACCCAAGATTCTGGGCATGACTATTTTCAGGCTCATGGCAGCGATGGCCTGCGGCATCATAAGCAGGCCGGATTGAACAGGAGTGAACCCGAGGCCAACCTGATACAAAAGCGGAAAGAGAAATGGAATGCCGCCAATGCCGAGGCGAGTCACGAAACTACCAGCCACGGCAGCGCGAAATGTGCGAATGCGAAACAGAGTGAGACGCAGCATGGGATATGCCGTGCGTGTCGCGTGAAACCCGTAGCCTGCGAGGAGGAAAATCGAAACCGCTAACAGCCCCAGAATTTCGCCCTTGCTCAGCGTATGTTCGCCAAACACCTCCAGTACGTACGAAAGCAGCGCTACGCCGGATCCGAAGAGAAGCAGCCCGATTACGTCCAAGGGATTGGTGTGCTCGCGGTAGTCCGGCAGGTGCAAGTAGACCAGGAACAAACCCACGAGGCCAATCGGAATATTGACGAAGAAAATAAGCCTCCAGTGGAGATATCCGACAATCAGGCCGCCGGCGATCGGTCCCAGCATGGGGCCAATTAAACTCGGAATCGCGACGAAACTCATCGCGCGAACCAGTTCGAACTTGGCGAACGTCCGCACCAGGGTGAGCCGGCCGACGGGCACCATCATCGATCCGCCGCAGCCTTGCAAGATGCGGCACGCGACCAGCAGGTGGATGTCGCTCGATATGCCGCAGAGAAACGATCCTAGGGTGAAGATGCCGATCGCAGAGGCGAACACCCGGCGTGTCCCGAACCGGTCGGCCATCCAGCCGCTGATCGGAATGAACACCGCAAGGCTCAGGGTGTAACTTGCGAGTACCGACTTCATGCTGAGTGGAGCAACGTGGAGGGCCGCTGCGATCGTCGGCACCCCGGTATTTAGAATCGTGGTGTCGAGAGACTCCATGAAAAATGCGACCGCGATCAGCCACGGTAGCAGCCGTCTGCTCGAATCAGGCAACGGCGGGGAGGAAGGCTCAGTCGGACTCGGCGGGCTCCCGTTTGTCGAACTTGGCTGCATCGGTCTCCGTGGTCGCGTTCATCAGTTCGCAGAAAACCAATTATCGCTGATTCGCACATCGATTCCGGTTCATCAACCGTTGATGGCCAGTCGGCCTCGCATTTCAACACCAGGTAAACGAAACGTCATGTGTGGGGTTTTCGCGCCACCGAATGCAACATTTCACAGCTGGAAACGCACAATATTGCTCATTTTCAACACCTTAGCCCGGCGCCGATTTCATTCTGCGCACAACGGCGCTTCTTACCAGTTCTGAGCAAAAGTGAACATCCTGGGTATTCAGCGCTCCGCTAAAATCTTAGGGAGTGTAGGTTGGTCCACACCGGGAGAAGGCTTTTGGTCCTACGAACCAAATCGGTTAACAAAATACACGACTTCGATCCCAAGGAATTCCTTGCCACGATTGGCGAGGGTAGGAAAGTCGTGGCCTTTCCCAAGAAGCAAACAATCTTCTCGCAGGGGGACACAGCGGACGCAGTGTTCTATATCCAGGAAGGAAAGGTTCGACTCACGGTCGTGTCCAAGATTGGCAAGGAAGCAACCCTGGGCATATTGAGCGAGGGAGATTTTTTCGGAGAGGGTTGCTTGGTCGGAAAGCTCGTCCGCATGAAGTCTGCAACCACGATGACGGAGTGCAAACTTCTGCGCGTTGAGAAGAAGGCAATGATGCAAGCGCTTCACCGGGAACATACGTTCTCGGATTTGTTCGTAGCGTATCTGCTGGCTCGAAACATCCGATACGAAGAGGATCTAGTCGACCAGCTCTTCAATTCCAGCGAAAAAAGACTGGCTCGGCTCCTGCTCTTGCTTGCTCACTTCGGCAAGGAGGGGGTGCCCGAGACTGTAATCGCCAAGATGAGCCAGGAAACCTTGGCGGATATGGTCGGTACAACCCGGTCGCGGGTCAGCTTTTTCATGAACCGATTCAGGAAGCTGGGCTTCATCGACTATGACGCTGGGAGCGGGTTGCAGGTTCATAGTTCACTTCTAAACATTGTCCTGCACGATTAGTCTCCACGCCAAAAGCTGCTTCCGAGATAGCCATAAGCAATGTCAGGCGTTTGCTGGATCTAATCCGGAGAGCGGCGTTATCTTCATCGCCACTAACACTTCCAACAACGTGGCCGTGCTGCGAACGCTTCCTGAGATGGAGATCAGTGCCTCTTCGACGAGGGGGTGCTGCTCCGCCAGCGAGTCAAGACGGTCACTCACGTTGTACAGTTGCTGAACTTCGTGCAAGATCGCATTCGAGTCCATCAGATGCGCGGCTTTCCGAGACGCCTAGGAGAAGCGAGGAACTTCAGATGGGCCTCACGTAAGTTTGGGAAACTTGAAAAAGGGTTCGCGGTCTAGCTCCGGAACCCTCATAAAGATCAAAAAGCGGGATCAAGCAGCTTTAAGCGTGTATCCCACGTTCGCTAGTTGCGCCAACGAGAGTATCCCCAGCCCCCGCCGCCGAGCAAAAACAGCACCACAAGAACAATCAATACGGTTTCCATTGTTGCACCTCACTTGTAAGAGGAAGGTGGACTGACCTTGATAACGGCCATCTCATTTCTTCGCTACAGATCATGGTATAAGTGCCGAAGACACGTGTCTGAGCACATTGGACCACTTTAAGTTCTCGATTCGTACAGCGCGTTATCAAGATATTGGTGTCTAGCTTCGCGTCGCGATTTCGTGGGAGTTTTCGCTTTAACATTTGTCGTGGCGATCACCACAGTAGCAATGTTCGCCGCTGGCATTGCCATGTTTGTTGTATAGGGTGCCGGTCTCGCTGCCGTCGATCCGCACGTTCGCTCAGTTTCGCCAAACTAATTGTCAGAACTGTGCTATTTGGACCTGTGATCCATTCTTTCTAGGCCTATCTTCTATCTATCTAGCCGATGACCAGTCGTGACGAAGCCCGATCCTCCGGCCTGGTGGGAATGAGAACACTATGATCCATGGCACTAAGAAGGCGATACCCAAACTGCGCAAAGCTCCCCAACCACCCCTGTCTCACGCTGGTGCGATCCCTGACTCAGACCGTGCCAAGAGACCACCACTCTCCGAGCCCGCCACCACCGGCCAGGAACTGAATCGCGGAGATCGCGTCGAGGGTTTGGGCAACTTCGGAAAGCCGAATGGAGAATTCGGCACAGTTGAGCGAGCTAACGATGAGGACGCGGTCGTCAAGTGGGATGATGACGGTCGCGTGAGACTCCACCAACCGTCACTTAAGAAGGTTTAACCCACAAGGCCGGGCCAATTCGCTGTCGCGCGCATCTGTTGTTGGCCGCACTGTTCCGTTTTGCTCAGTTTTGGCGAGGTTGTCCTTGTTACCGTGAGGGCGACTCCTATCCTACATTTCAAACAACGGAAGGTCCGAAAATAGCTCCCACACTCTATCTTGGAGGAAAGCACCTTGAGAGATGAAACGACTGTTGGAGTTTTCAAGAAAGTATCTCGTCCCGAACTGATCGATCTTTTGAATCAGGATCTATCGCGCGAATACCAGGCAATCATCGGGTACGTCGTCTATTCACAGGTCTTGAAGGGTGCTGAGTTCATGAACATCACCGGCGAACTCGCAAAACACGCTGCGGAAGAACTCAGCCACGCCCTCATCATCGCCAAGCAAATTGACTATCTTGGCGGCATGCCGGCGGTTGAAGCCAAGACTGTCCGGACATCAGAGAAAGCCGCCGAAATGTTGCAGTTCGATCTCGAAAACGAAACGGAAACGATTCGAAATTATCGCGAGAAAGTCCGCCAGTGTGAGGAGTTGGCCGAGTATGCCATGAGCGAACAAATTCGCGAGATCTTGATCGACGAACAAGACCACCAAATTGCTCTGGCCACGGCCCTGGGCAAGAGCGTCCCACAGCAGCTTAAGGCCGCATAGGAAACGTGAGAGGGTTCCGGCCGGGCAGCGAAATCATCGACCTTCTGAAGACCAATCTATTTTTTGTAGTGATACCAGGTGCGTGTTAGGAAGGGCACTCAACGTGAAGGTCATGGCAGAAGTAGAGTTTCGAACGATTGAACCGAAGATCCTCTACTTCGGAACGCCCGTAGCGCTGATTAGTTCGCTGAACGAAGACGGCAGTACGAATCTGGCGCCAGTATCGTCATTCTGGGCGTTGGGATGGACGTTTATGTTAGGACTGTTGGACGAGACGAAGACAGCGGACAATTTAGGACGACATCCTGAGTGCGTTGTGAACTTGCCCGCGCCGGATATGTGGCGAGAAGTGGAGAAGCTAGCGCCACTCACCGGCAAGAATCCTGTTCCACAGATTAAGGCTAAGCAGTTCCGCTTCGAGGCGGACAAGTTCGAAGCCTGTGGACTTACACAGCTTGCGAGCGAGATTGTGCAGCCGGCGCGGGCTCGAGAATGCCCGATCCAGATGGAAGCTAAGGTCCATCGGCTGCACAGTATGGGCGGAGAAAGACTACAGCAACTCGGAGGCGGTGTGGCGGCCGAGGTGGAAATCGTCCGAGTGCACGCAGCAAGCCAGTTTGTCCTCGGTGAGAACTATATCGACCCGCAAAAGTGGTCCCCGCTCATTTACAACTTTCGGCACTATTTCCGGTTGGCAGAGAATGAATTGGGAAAGACATTTCGGGCAGAACGGTGACTTCTTGAGGCAGAACGCCCTAATTCCCGCCCCGCCGCGCTATCCCACGACATTCAGAACTAGCAGACTCAACACTCTATAAGGAGCTTTGCAATGAAGATTCTAGTAACAGGCGGTACCGGTAAGGTCGGGTCGGAAGTAATTAAGGCACTGGTTAAACGCAACGCGAGCGTCCGCGCTCTGGTTCGCAAACAGGAGGCATCGACAGCGATGCCAGAAGGAATCGAGGTATCCCTCGGAGACCTGCTCGACCCGGTCGCGGTCCGTAAAGCGCTCGATGGGGTCGACAAGCTCTACCTGTTGAATGCTGTCGTTCCCGACGAGTTGACGCAGGGGCTGATTGCCTATGACCTGGCAAGAAAGCTCAAGCTTAAACAGATCGTCTATCACTCTGTTTTCAAGGTGGAGGAGTTCAAGGACGTTCCTCACTTTGCCGCCAAGCTTGCGCTCGAGAGTGCTCTCCATGAGTTCAATCTCCCTTTCACTATCATTCGCCCGAATTATTTCTTTCAAAACGACGTTTCGCTGAAGGACGCGTTGATGCAGGCTGGCATTTATCCCATGCCCCTTGGGACACCTGGCGTTTCTGCCGTTGACACGCGTGATATCGCCGAAGCTGCCGCCATCGCCCTAACGAGCGACGGACACCTCGGCAGGACTTACAACCTGAATGGTCCGGAGATTCTGAGTGGCAAAAAGATAGCGTCCATCTGGAGCGGGCTGCTTGGCAAAGAGATCCGATACCCCGGCGAGGACTTGGACTCCTTCGAGGAACAGACGCGGAAGAGTGCACCATCCTGGTCGGCGTTTGATATCCGCATGATGTTCCAAGGCTATCTAGAACGAGGGTTCGTGGCGGAGGACGGAGATATTGAGATCCTAACGAACCTGCTTGGCCATCCGCCCCGCCGATACGAGGACTTCGCAAAGGAGACGGTCGAAGCGTGGCGACAAGTAGCAGAGCCTCAGTACCGTCAACCCGCTGCGTGAGAACACCGGGCTTGCGCTTAGGTGTCCAAGCCAAGGCCACGGGGATTCCCCGCCGTTGCCGGCAAGACGACGTTAACGGGCAGTCAGTTGCATTACCGGCAAATACCGGAGAACTGATTTGCAACACGATCAATTCTGACCAGTTTTGCGAACCCCAATCTTCGATACTGGCGATTCACGTGTACCAAAGACCGAGAAAAAGAGGTGTCGTAATGGCTGAACCAAAGAGAATCGATGAGGATATTTCGACGGCCGAGTTGGCGAGCTACGGCATTCCGGCAAAGCAGCCAGAAAAACCCATGCTGGTAAAAGCCCCAGAGCCGAAACCTCCGGAAAGTGCGGCTGCATTCTCGAAGCCCATGCCCTTGTTCTCCGAATCGGAGATGGGAGAGTTCCGATCGCAGTGGAGCAAGGTACAGACTGGCTTCGTGGATGAACCACGCCGGACGGTTGAAGACGCAGACAAGTTGGTTGCTGCAGTGATGCAGCGACTCGCGGAAGGTTTCGCCAACGAGCGGTCAGGCTTGGAAAAGCAGTGGGAGAGCGGTGACAACGTATCCACTGAGGACCTGCGCGTTGCCCTGCAGCGTTATCGTTCGTTTTTTGACAGACTGCTGAAGCTGTAGGAAGAACACGCTTTGGATGCGGGAACGAATCCTCTCCATGAGGATCTGCGGATCTATGTTATTCAACCACGAGGAGAAAACAATGAACCCCAGTACGACAGATGAGATTAAAGGCATTGTTCATGAAGTGAAAGGCAAAGTCAAAGAGACGGCCGGCAAAGTCACGAATAATCCTAATTTACAGGCCGAAGGCAACGCCGAAAAAAACACCGGCAAAGTTGAGAAGAAGGTCGGACAGATCGAAAAAGTGTTCGAGAAGTAAATCAGGCGGCTCTATCCGGAGCCTGTTGATCCTCTTGAGACAGCTGGTGTGCCGCCGATCTCCGCCCAGTACTGCAGAGACCCGGAGTGCGTCAGACTAGCGCCCGCAGTTCGTCTATTGGATCGGGGCACATATTTCAACGCCTCAAACCCAATCAACTTCGGCGCCGAACGCGCTTTCCTGAATCCGTCTCCAACCAAATGGCGCATCTACGCGTCAAAAAGCGCATGTCTGGCCAGGTCAGCAATATGAGCACGGCTGCCGAACCAAATCAGGTGAGCGTACCGGAGATGGGCCCGCCGTCTTCGACCTCGTCGTCCGACAAGCTGCTCAGCAGAATCGCGATTCTGCTCTTCATTTTAGTCGCGGGCTTGCTGACGGTGTTTGGGTACTATGCGAGCTCGATTTGCATCACGGTCGTCTTGGCGGGATTTCTTGCGATCCTGTTTGACCCCCTAGTGGTGAAACTGGAGAGACTGCATATACCGCGCAGTGTAGCCGCGGCAAGTATTGTACTCGCAGGCATCGGGCTGATCGGCCTGCTGGGTTACGCGCTCTACGGAAGAGCGACGAGCTTTGCAGAAGAACTTCCAGTCTACGCCTCGACGATTCAGCAGACCGTTGCGCCCATTAGCCGGAAGATCCAAAACTTTCAACAAAGCGCTGGCAACCTTACGAACGACGTACATCCTACCAAGAAAATCCCAGAGGTTCGGATACAGGAATCGCCAACCTGGCCTGATTATCTGGTGCGCGGCGTAGGATCTGTGTGGGGAGCGCTGATTATTGCCGGAGTGGTTCCATTTCTGACGTTTTTCATGCTCTGCACCAAGCACCAAATGGCCGTTCGAACGAACGGCCTCTTCAGCTCCAGGATAGATGCGGCTCAGTTCATCACGAACCTAAATCAGATGATTCACGGTTTCGTAACTGGGAACCTTATCGTTGGCTCGCTTATGGCCGTGGCCACTACTCTGGTCTTGTGGGGTGTGGGCGTAAAAGGCGCCATACCTCTCGGAATCGCCAGCGGACTCTTGAATCTTCTGCCATTCCTCGGTCTGATCGCTTCGCTTGCGCTTCCTTTAGCGGCGGCCCTCCTTCAGTTCAGCACACCGGGACCATACATTGTCATCACTCTGACAATTCTCTGCCTGCATGTCGTGTCCGCGAATCTCCTTATTCCGAAATTTATTGCGAATCGCGTGAGTATCGGGCCGGTGGCGGCAACGGTTGGGATTCTCTTCTGGGGTTGGTTGTGGGGTGTGATGGGCTTACTGCTCGCTATACCGCTCACCGCATTCATCAAGGTGGTCGCGGATTTGCATCCGTCCTTATGTCACTTGTCGAACATGCTGGCCCTGACGCCACGTCCGACTCCGCGTTGGGTGCGCTACGGCGAAACGGCTTTGGAGCGGACAATCCCTTACTTGCGCCCCCGTCCGGGAAAAGTTCCCGGGCGCCAACATTAGGCGACCGAACACCGAGAGGGCAATGATAGCTGCACATTGTATTTGGACGCGCCCGCATCAGCCCGTCCAGCAACTGTCGCGAAAAGTGTGCAAATTTGACCAGCCTTAGCCGGCCCACATCGTCGATCATCAATGGTGGGTGGAGTTCAAAGGTGTTCAATTACCCCGGATCCAAAACGATTCTGTGCATTGACGATGATGACGGCATGCTGCGTTACCAAAAGGCGCTGTTCGAAAGACGTGGGTATAAGGTGCTTACCGCCGCCTCCGCCCGACAAGGCTTAAGAATTGCGGCGGCCTGCGCGGTTGTTGCCGTGGTCGTTGACTACCACATGCCCGAGATGAACGGTCATGAGGTTGCGATCGAAATAAAGCGCCTTAAGCCGCAAATACCGATAGTGTTGTTTTCCAGTGACGACGCGATTCCAGAATCCGCATTGAATGTCGTGGATGCTTTCGTCTCTAAGAATGAAGCGTCCCACTGCTTGTTGCCGGTGATCACTCGAATCTGCGGTGAAAATCCCTCCGGTTTCCAAGAAACCAGTATCACGGTGTGAGCTTGGCCGTATTAGAGTTAGCTCGGATGGGAAGCCTCCCCGTTCGACGGGATGGAATATTCGTCCACCCCACCGTTGCCGCTCGCAGGCGAAGGACAATCTTTTGGGGCGACAGCGAGCAGAAACTACTTCGCCTGAGACCGGGACTCCTATTTACGGACTAGTGTATTAAGAAGCAGCATATCCTATCGCCAAAAGGTTTAGCTCATGAGCGAAAATTCCGTGCAGAGCCAGTCGCACATAGACTCGATTGTGAGGCAAGAGGAAGAATCGCTAGAGCGAAGGTCCAGCTCAGAACGTCTCGCCGATGCGGTAGGAGGCTTCGCAGGAAGCCTTCTGTTCGTTGTGCTCCACCTGTTGCTGTTAGTCGCCTGGCTGCTGGTAAACAGCGGCAAGATTCCCAGCACACGACCGTTCGACCCTTACCCCTTCTCGCTACTCGGAGTTATTGTTGCGGTGGAGGCCGTCATTCTCTCCAGCTTCATACTCATGCGTCAGAACCGCATGATGCGCCGAGGAGAGCGTCGCGACCACCTGAATTTGCAGGTTGACTTGTTGGCAGAGAAGGAAATCACGAAGCTGTTACAGATGGTGCGCGCAATTTGCGGGCAAATGGGACTTCAGAACATCGTGGCGGATAAGGAGATCCATGATCTCAGCCAGAACACCTCGATTGAGTCGCTCAGTCAGACGTTGGAGGATCGGCTGCCGGGGACATAAGGTCAAGCATCCTCAGCAGCAACCGGACCTATCAGGGTGCGGAAAAATGGACTCCGCGACTTAGATTCTCTGATTCCCTCCAGTCTCAGAGATTTTGTGATTCGGGAAGGGTTCTGGCGGCATTCGCTGGTGTTCCGCGGATTCATTTTCGGTCCTGCGAGCACATTACGACCTCGGCTTACGTCGCTTGTATCGCCAGAGGGGGCTGATGTAGCTGAACACGTCCAACTGTTGCTCGTCTTTTCGGCGCATGCCTTCTTCTTATCAGGTTGTGCCGTAGAAACGAGAGTGTTTCGCGGTACTGCGTCCGCTTCAAATCGAGTTTCTCGGTAACCTGCTCGCGGGCCCGACAACGGAGTTGCGGGTATGTCAGAGCCCGGGTCGTTGGCGCATTGTGTGGACGATAATCGCGACGTGAATGGCAATCGCTGCTCCCGCGCCGGTCATGTGCATCAAGAAAGTCCCGCCGCCAGTCTGCTGAATGGCGGCGATACCGTATCCGCCTAGTGGAAGAAACAAGACGATCGCGGTTCCCAGTCCTGGGTTGTAGCCTCGGGAAATGACCGCCTGGACGATGTGAATGGTGCCATTCAGGAGAACTAGATAGACCGCGAGAAGTCCGAACCCAGCGCTCACCGTCGCCGCCAGTGCCAGAGAGATCCCGATGACGCCCCACACTCCGGGCACGTTAATGACGAAGACAGCCAACGGTGAGAGTCCTACTCTTCGTTTCCCAATCTTCTGATTGACGAACAGTCTGAACCGATCGTTGTCGTGCTCCTCGTATTGGTGGACCATGTAAACCGGTAGGCAGAGAAACGTAGTCACGAGCGAAACAGGCCAAGAGTGCACGAGGACAGGAGTCAGTAAAAGCAACCATAAACCGGCTAGGAACCCACCATAGACCCAGTTGGCGATTAGTCGGGCGAACATTCGTTCCTCCCCCTCGAACCCCTCGCGTAACGGATTTCTTGACTGCCCTGGTCTAAAACGAGGGTTATTCTATTTTGGTAGCGAGAGCCGATACCGTTTCCCGCGTCGCCCTGGCAAGTTGCGGGAAAATTCGCACGTACATCAAAAAGCGACACCCTCAGACGCTAAAGCGCACGCTCATTTTCAACGACCTAACGGCAGGAGTCTTCGCAAAACCTGCCTGAGAGCTCGAGTTTTTCCGCAACCTGCTAGTTCGCTCCGGCTCCCGGGTTGGATAGAGGAAGAACTTGGTGCGCGGAGCTACTTCAGCGGGAATAACCGCGGGCAGGCTGTTCCGCTGAGGCGAACAACAAACTGTAATGGGCTGAGGAATAGGACTCCGTATATCGCGATTCGGCTGACCGGGAGGAAATCCCGGCTGGAAAGCGAAGAGGTTCTGCGGACCGGAAGAGCCATTTCCACTATTGTTTGGACGTCATTTCTTAGCGGTAACCCGATCTGCAATTTTGTCATACTCTGCCTTCGGCATGATACGCCGCGTCACCAGGTCGCCAGCTTCGCTATAGGGACGCCCGGCAATCATTCGGTCTGCCTCTGCCGCAGTCACGCCCGGCAGGCTTAGCAACTGGTCTCTTGTGGCAGTGTTCAAATCGAGTTGCTTGTCGCGGCTCCAGCCTTCGCTGATCCCTGCCGCTATAGCGTTAGCATCGCGCTTCACATCCGCGGTTGCTTGCGCGGTTTGCTCCTTCAGGTCCTGCGAGCTCTGTTGTTGAGTGCAACCCGCGAGAATAGCAAGCAGCAAACAAATGAAAACGTGCCGATATCTGAGGAAATCCATTTTGATCAGCTCCTTTCCGTTGTATTCGATCATTCTCAGCCCTGGTATAGAACCGCGGACGTCGCGAACCCGAGGAGGATGTCCAGAGTCTGGTCACCGTCCAGCTGATCGTTGCTGTCCTCAACGGATTCGCGCGGCCAGTTGGCGGGCGCTCGATTGCGAACCAAGACCCAGCCCGCTATTTCAGTCTCTCGCACGGCAGATCGACCGACTACTTCCGCATGCTGTCGGTCTTTTTGCGTTCACTTCGCCATCTTGAGCGACATGACGTGGACTTCGTTCTTGTCAGTATTACATTGTGCTGTCAGGGTGACGTGGTGGCCTTCGTGTCCCTTTACTGCCTCTGGGTTGTTGATGGTCCAGCTCTTGCTGTCCGTGTCACCCACAAACGTCTTGCCGTCATCGCTAACTTTGCCTGTGACGTGAACCGCTTTCATGGACGCATCACCCTTCATGTTGTCATTGTGCATGTTGTCCTGAGCCGAAGCCACTCCGAAGGTTAGGAGGGCCAGGGCGAAACAAATTGTCATCAGCATTTTCATGTTGTTCTCCTGAGATATGCCAACCCGGTCGACACGAACCACGCCTGCCCCGGGGGGCTTTCCGTGTTTCAGGCGCCGCGCTGAGCAAGTTGGAATGCTAGTATCCCCGCCGTCGGGTGAACTGTACAGAATTGCTCAGTCCCTCACTTTGTTTTGAGAAGCTACCCATTCGAATCAGAGTGTTCGTAGCCGCGGAGCTTTGCCAGCACCTCACTTCCACCACTCCACTTATTGCGGGATCGTTGACATAGAGCTAAAGTGGACAGCTTGGAAGTCGCCAGTTCTGCCACACTCTGGCTATGACAACGAAAACGATTCCGGCATACCTAGAAGGCGAGCGCCGAAAAGACTGCGACGCTCAGCTGCGGATGGAAGCAGAAGCCGCGCGTATCCAACCACTAAACCATGGCCACCATCGCACTGGGAAACAAACCAAGCTGGAATCGCCATCTGTGGTGAAAACCGCACCCAAAGCGAGAAAGACCGCGCCACAGGCCCTGAGAAAGCCACGTGCCGCGCGAAAGACGGCGACGAAATCCCGGAAGGCGGCGTGAAGGCAAGGCTGCAGGACACTGAAGTGGGTATCCCTGTGCTCAACACATGGTGGTTAATCGCGAGTCTCGCATTGTGCGTGGGAATCGTCACACCTTTGCATACGCAGGCGATTCAACCAGTCCCGCCGACTCCCATCGACGTGAAAAAGGTCGAACTCGGCGGGACGCCTTGGAATCCACAATGGGATGGGATCATCGAGAATGCGCTGCCACCCCAGATGCTTTCTTCTCAGGTCCCCCGGGGTGTCCGTCGATTCTGCCCACGATTTTACGAGATGGCCGAAACCGACAAACGCACATTTTGGGCTTACTTCTTCCAGGCACTTGCGGCAGCTGAAGCCGGACTGAATCCGAATGTGAGCGTTCGTCACACAGAACCGGAAGGCCTAAAGGCCATGCGCAGTGAAGGGTTGTTGCAGCTCGCGTACGCGGACCACAAGCGTTACGGTTGCGATTTCAATTGGCAACTGGACCGAGCGTTGAAAGCGAACGACCCGGCCAAAACCATTCTCCGGCCGAAGAACAATCTCGAATGTGGAGTGAAGATTCTGGTTAACCAGACGATCGTCCGTCACAAACCTTTGTTGAGCCGGTCGGGATACTGGTCGACGTTGCGCCCTGATGGTCCCAGCTTCCGTGTATTCGCCAAGCAGATGACAAATCCCCCGGACGCGTGTGGTCTGTCCACCAAGTCGCGGATCGACAAGTCAGCTACAACCAAGTCCGTGCAGGACGACGCGAACCGGCCTGAGACGCCCAAATAGCTTCGCACGGAACGTCCTGTTTAGTGCTTCTCTCAGCTTTCACGATGTCGGACTTTAGATCGGCGTAGATAACACGTTGGCTCCGTCCAAAGAAACAGCAAAAATATACCCTCTAGGATCTGAGCAGAATTGACCGCCTCCGGATGTGCCTCGAAATCATCCAAATAAAATAGAGGTAGATTTCTTCGCGTCAATTCGTCGGGAATTTCCGCGTGCCAAGTGTGAGCTTTTTTGCTCAGACCGTTTTAGTCCTGATTTGCTAAGTTCGAATTGACCTCGGTGTGCCCGAATTTGGATCCGGATTTGTGCGCAAGGCACAGTACGAAACCGGAGAAGGGGCGAAGAGGTAACAGAAAAGAAAGAGGGTGTTCCATGAAAAAAGTAATCTTCGTACTCGCGATGTTTGGTCTCGGCACGCTCTGCTGGGCGGGGTCGGCGCGGGAAGATGCCACCGACCGGCTCGACAACGCCACCAGCGTGATGCACGAAATTATGGGGATGCCTGACAAGGGGATCCCGGAAGAAGTGCTGGAGCATGCAAAGTGCTTAGCCGTCATACCGCACATGGTCAAAGGCGGATTTGTCTTCGGAGCTGAAGGGGGTAAGGGCGTAGCCACCTGCCGCACGGCGAATGGCTGGAGCGCGCCGGCGTTCATCACGATTTCGGGTGGAAGCTGGGGCCTGCAGATCGGGGTGGAAGCTGTGGACGTGGTCATGATCTTTCAGAATGACAAAGCAATGCAAAGGCTGCTCTCCAGCAATTTCCAGGTTGGAGGGGATGCTTCCGCGGCAGCGGGTCCAGTTGGACGGCATGCCCAGGCTGGCACGGATTGGAAGTTGGATACAGAGATCCTGACCTACTCGCGTGCCAAAGGCGCGTTCGCGGGGCTTACGCTGACCGGCGCATCGCTCCGTCAAGACAATGATTCCCGACGTGCGATCTACGGACGAAATGTCACAACTCGGGCTTTGCTGTTGGGCAGAGTGCCGGTTCCAGCCGCGGCCGAGCCCTTCGTTGCGGAAATTCGGGGAGCCAAAGCTGAGGCTAACGTTCACAAAAAGTAGTGCTTCTGGACTCGGCCTCTGCCTCTGCTGTCGCTTGTCAACAGCCGGCACCATCGTATTCGAGGCGCGCGCACAGCCCATCATTTGTTGTTCTATCAGTTCGCGCGAAGCGGTTTTCTTGCGAAGGTTTGGATAAGACTCACATTCAGGTGCTCGCGCATGAGCACAGGAGGTCGACATGGTTTGGACCATTTTCGTTGTTCTTCTAGTTTTGTGGCTTTTGGGTTTCAGTCTGCATTTCGGCGGAGCCCTGATCCACCTGCTGCTGGTTGTGGCGTTGGCGGTTCTGATCATTAACTTATTGAGTGGGCGGCGAACGGCGGTTTGAAGAGGGTCAGTACGAGCTCAGCACTAGGAGGCTCGGGTGTAGCCTCCTGGTGTACATCTTCTGTTCGTAGCCTTCCAACCGGACCACATCGTTAAGGAGCCTGCAATGTTTGCGCCTGCTACCCTCGTGAGTTTGAAACCCAACACCCAGACGAGCCGCAAAGCGAGTCCTCTCGCGTTCGAAAAGAAGCCTGCATCATCTGTACAAGGGAGCCACTCGTTTCTAGTGCGGGTGGCGGTTATCGGGAACCACCTCCCTCGCCAGTGTGGAATTGCCACCTTCACTACAGACTTGTGTGATGCGATTGCGGCTGAATACGGCGCCGCTGGAGTATCCGTAGTAGCCGTCAATGACCTGCATGCGCGTTATCGCTATCCAGCGCGAGTGCGATTCGAGATAACCGAGAGCGAGCTTTCATCCTATAAAGCCGCCGCCGACTTTCTTAATTCCAGCAATGTCGATCTGGTGTGTTTGCAGCACGAGTATGGAATTTTTGGAGGGAAAGCCGGCAGCCATGTCTTGCGGCTGCTGCAGCGCCTCACAATGCCGGTGGTAACAACGCTGCATACGGTCCTTCGTGAGCCAGATGTTGACCAATTAGTTGTCATGCAAGAAATTGCCACGCTCTCCAATCGTCTTGTTGTTATGAGCGAGCATTCTTCTCAATTTCTAGAAGACGTATTTAGAGTTCCAAGCCGAAAGATTGACCTGATTCCTCACGGCATCCCCGACTTGCCTTTTGTGGAACCGGCTTCTTGCAAGAATTCGTTTTCAACGGGAAAGACTGTTCTACTCACGTTCGGATTGTTGTCTCCAAATAAGGGATTTGAAAGTGTCATTCAAGCCCTGCCCTGCATCTTGTCCCAGCACCCCGACGTTGTTTACATAATCGCAGGTGCTACCCACCCGCATGTCAGACACCGCGAGGGCGATCGATACCGGGTCCAATTGCAAGCCTTGGCCAAGGAACTCGGAGTTGAGGAGAACGTGGTCTTCTACAACCGCTTCGTAAGTCCGCAAGAGATGGCTGCGCTGGTTGGTTCGGCCGACATTTACGTCACGCCGTACCGCTACGAGACGCAGGCCGTGTCAGGAACACTCGCGTATGCCTTGGGAGCCGGGAAAGCAATCATTTCGACGCCGTACTGGCACGCCGCCGAACTCTTGGGCGATGGCCGCGGAGTGCTAGTTTCCTTCCAGGACCCAGCTGCCATCGCGGCTGCGGCGATTGAACTTTTGGACAACGATGCCGTCCGCGAGGCGATGCGCGAACGTGCTTATCTCTATGCACGCCAAATGGTGTGGGGCCAGGTAGCACAGTCTTATATGCGGGTCTTCGTACGAGCTTGCGCCAATCGCATGCAACCTGCCCATGTGGCGCCTCCCATCCAGGCTGCCGAGAAGAATGCTGCGAGCCGATTCATGAATGTCTGAGCTCTTTCTCCGACCCGGGGTAGACCACGCGTAAAGCGGGTTATAGAAGAGAATGGGTAGATGCGCTTTTGCGGAAAGTGGTCCAGTTTGAACCGGCGAGTGCCCTTTGCTCCTGGATTCAGACGAACAGCGAAATTTAGGTCCTTTGTGAGCCCGCGCAGCAAATACTCGTCTGATGTTTTTCGAAAGGACCATACGCTGAACGCGTGTTTCATGGGGTGCTAAGCAACTTCGGCGGATTTTCTGCTGCGCGGCCCATGGAGCGAGCAAGGCTTAGTTTGGCGACGTTGTGGGAGAACACGCTGTTTTTAGAGTCTGTAGGAAAAAAGAAGCGTTCGTTATCGAACGGTTTACCAAGCCTCAATGTCTGTAGGCTCTTTACTGGGCAGCGCAAACCGAGTGAGGGAGTGTTTGAGTCTGACAGGAAAAAGGTCACAGGAACCCCGGTGTCCCTATTGTGTGTTAGGGAAGGGATTCAGGGTGATGAAGGTTCTACCCAACGGGAGGCAGATTTGTGAAAACTGCGGTCACATCGTTTTCCCGAACGACATAGCTTTCAGGTGCCCGTGCCCGAAGTGTCTCGAAGTTAATTTCTCTCCCAGAATTCGCCGCCTGCGGCGGAGCTAGGCATGCCTGTCCCTCCCGCCTTCGGTAGCGACGCAGGTTGAATTTTCACAGGCTTTACTTTGCTTTGTACCCGTGTACGGAGAATTCGCCATCATTCAACCCAACCTCCATTCCCCAACCCTCCTCAGGGTATTTACGCTTTGCGCCATTCATTGCTTCGCCAGCGGCGCTCTCGGTCAGGGGCCTTCTTCGTTGGGGATGACCTTGGCTTCGCCGCCATCCATAACCGCTACAACCGAATTCGTGGTACCGAGATCAATGCCGATAGTCTGGTCCGGGGTAGTAATGCGAAACTGATGAAGATTTACCACCACACATCCCGGCAGTTTTGGATGATGTGACATGTCGCAGCTTCGGCAGGCAAGGCTCACGCACGTGTTCCGAATAGCGATCCGACTCCAGCGGTCACCGCCATAGCCAGAGCTCCCCAGAATGTGACGCGCAAGGCACCAACGATCACTCCTGCCCCACCCGCGCGTGCCGCCAAGCCACCGAGAAGTGCCAGGAAAAGCAACGAACTTCCGGCGACAAGCGGAATAACCCTTGCTGGCGAGGTTATAGTAGCGACCAAAAGAGGCATGACTGCCCCTACGGCGAAGCTGCCAGCCGATGCCAACGCGGCTTGAATCGGACGCGCACGGGAAGTTTCGGAGATGCTGAGTTCGTCGCGGGCATGTGCGCCGATCGCGTCGTGGGCCATCAACTGTTGGGCGACCTGTTTCGCGAGCGCAGGGTCGAGTCCGCGAGCGACGTAGATTGTCGCCAGTTCCTTGTGTTCACCCTTGTCGTCAGCTTTCAGTTCAGCACGCTCAAGCTTGAGGTCGGCTTTTTCGGTGTCCGCCTGCGAGTGGACAGACACGTACTCGCCCGCTGCCATTGACATGGCCCCGGCTACGAGGCCTGCGACGCCTGCGACCACCACGTTGCTGTGAGTCGCGTGTGCGGCTGCGACACCCAAGACTAGACTAGATGTTGAGAGAATCCCGTCGTTCGCGCCCAGCACTGCCGCGCGTAACCAACCGATGCGTGATGTGCGGTGTCGTTCGTTGTTATTTGCCGGCATTCTCGATGACTTGGTGGTCACGGAACCCCTAGTCGTATTGGTGATGAAGACGTATCCTGGAATCGCCGTCCATTGTTCGTCGTGTCATCGTTCGTCGTATTCGCGGGGTACATCGTCCTGTGGCACTTCTCTGGTTTTCACTTCATGAATATCAGGATCGTCGGCATCTTCCACGCCGCTCACGGCCGCGGCTTCGAAAGATTGCCCATCAGCTGCCAATTCTTCGACGCTTTCACTATTCGCCTGCTCGGCATTTGACAAACCTTGCATGTCACCGGACTGCACGTCGGCTTCGCGACTGCTACGATCAGGCGGCGTGGCGATCAGTCGGTTCATTTTCTCTGTCACTTTGTCCTCCTGGCTAACCTTGGCAGATCACACCGATACTGGGCATTTTCTAGGCGACCAGTATGATTTTCCCAATCCCACCCTTCTCAGCGATCGGATCGGCTGCTCGAATTGCTCGGCGCTGTCGTACGAATCCTGATTAGTTTCCTCTCGAATGTCGGCATGGATACTGCGATCTCCGCGAAACAGTTCGTTTAGCTGTCCCACAAAGATGGTGCGCACTAACTCAGTCTCACCCCCGTGCCTGAGATTGGCTGATCAATTCTGATCAGTATTGCGAGCGCGGTTCGACGACCCTATAAAAAGGGCAAAGGGGACAACATGGCGAAAACCGCAGTCGGTCTGTTGGAAAACTCAGGGTTGGTTCCGGCGCGGACGCGCCCATGATTAACGGGACTGCGGAGCATCGGCGAGGAACCTCGTTGAAGCCTTTGTCGAGTGACAGGATACAAACAGTTACCGCCAGCACGTTTACCCGGCTGGTTCTAGAGGCAGAGGGACCAATCGTGGTTGAGTTTATGTCTTACGGGTGTGAACATTGTCGAGCGATCGAGCCGGTCCTGGAGCAGGTGGCAAAGATGGTGGAACCTCGGGAGACGATCTTCAGGGTCAACATCGCAGTCGAACAGGAACTCGCTGGCAGCTATCAGATCCAGGGCACGCCAACTCTAATCATGTTTCTCGACGGGAATGAAGTTGGACGTGTCGAGGGACCATCCCCGACCGTATCGAGCGTCCTGACAGCGGTGACGCAGCCCTTTGAGTTACGAACGGAGAACAATTGACGATGATCCAGAAGCAGACTAAGCCAATTCTCCTGTTCAATGACGAATGCGCCGTCTGCCGCCACATTGGGCATTGGGTGCAAAGGTCCGCGCAGAGCAAATCTGGCGAGACGGGCATCCTCGTACAACCGATTGGTGATGATCCGGAGAGGCTGCGGTCGCTCAATCCTAATCTCGATATCTGGGATGCCTATGAAACGATCCACGTCCTAATGCCCGATGGCTCGATGAGGCTGGGAGGGGAAGCCGTCGCGGAGACTCTAAGGAATTTGCCCAACACAAAATGGTTCGCCGGGAGTTTCGCCACTCGCATATTCGGATTCCGACCATTTCAAGTACTACTCAACATGGCCTATGCGATCCTTTCAGATGTGCGACCGCTTTTCGGCTGCGCGAGTTGCGGCAAACCAAAAGTTCTGAGACGGATTCAGTGGGTGACCAAAGGGGTGAAGAACTTATTTGGCGGGAGTCCTCGCCCGAGCCCGACTCCGCATTTCAGTTCGCTTTCGGCCGCGAGGCGTCGACCGCTAGCGGTTTCGGTACAGCCACTTCCTCAATCAACTCACTCCTGAGGTTTCGAGAGTTCAGGTCGCCTCCGCAGTTGTCCGAGTGAATATGGAAGCGAGAGGCCCGCTTATGACGACGACAGCTCTCAATCCTGCATCAGCCCAACCCCGAAAATCTCCCAGCAAACTATCCGGGGGTAAATTGGCTGATAAATGCGGACTAACGACGGAGGAGGCTCGGAGCCGCCTGGAAACGATTGGGCCAAATTCCATGCCCAGCACTGCGCTTCACCCCTTGCGCAGAATGATCGACAAATTATGGGCTCCCGTTCCATGGATGCTTGAGGCAGCGATCGTGCTGCAGTTAGTGCTGCACAAAGTCACCGAGGCAGCGGTCATCGCGTTTTTACTTTTTTTCAACGCCGCATTGGGTTTCTTGCAGGAAGGAAAAGCTCAAGCAACACTCGCGGCCCTGAAGTCGCGTCTTGCCTTAAATGCGTCGGTGCAGAGGGATGGCGCATGGAAAATCGTACCGTCTGCGGAGTTGGTGCCGGGTGACTTGGTCAAGCTATCCCTGGGCGCAGTGGTGGCCGCGGATGTGAAGATCGTGGACGGATCCGTTCTCCTCGACCAATCGATGCTGACGGGTGAGTCTGTGCCGGTCGAGTCTGGTGCGGGCGTGGAGACGTATGCAGGTGCACTCGTGCGGCGAGGCGAGGCTACTGCGAAAGTAATCCAGACCGGGGCACGAACCAAATTCGGACACACTGCCGAGTTGGTGCGTACAGCGCATGTTGTGAGCTCCCAGCAAAAGGCTGTTCTCCATGTCGTGCGCAACCTTGCGATTTTCAACGGCGTGATCATCGTCGGGCTGATCGCCTATGCGACCTTCCGTGGTCTGCCTTGGAGTGAAACGATTCCTCTTCTGCTCACGGCAGTGCTCGCAGCCATCCCAGTGGCTTTGCCAGCGACGTTCACGCTCGCCACTGCTCTTGGGGCTCGATCCCTTGCGAAAATGGGAGTCCTTTCGACTCGACTTTCCGCCGTCGATGAAGCGGCGACCATGGATGTGCTCTGCTCCGATAAGACGGGTACGTTGACCCAGAACCAATTGTCCGTGAACAGCGTCCATCCGATGCCGGGTTTCGATGAAGCACACGTCCTCGCATTGGCCTCGCTGGCAAGTGCGGATGGTGGCCAGGATCCCGTAGACGAAGCCATTCGAGGCGCTGCGAAACAGAAGAGCGAGCAGAATCCCCCCAAGCTCGTTAAATTCGTACCGTTCGACCCGGCCAGGAAGATGTCGGAGGCGATGGCCACCGCAGGAAACGGTCAAAGCTTACGGATCGTGAAGGGAGCATATGGCACGGTGATAGCTCTTGCGCAACCGTCTACTACAGGGGCGAGTTCCGCAGGAGCGACGGAGGCCGATGAACTTGAGAAACAAGGTTACAGAGTCCTCGCAGTGGTTGCCGGCGCTCCAAACGACATGCAACTCATCGGACTCGTCGCGCTCAGTGATCCACCTCGATCCGACGCCGCCGATCTCATCACTGAGTTAAAAGGTCTAGGCGTGCGCATGGTTATGGTGACTGGCGATGCGCCCGCTACGGCCAGCATCGTGGCTCATGCAGTGGGACTGGACGGGCCGATCTGCCCTCCTGGCCCGCTTCCGAACGATGTGCGCCCGGAGCAGTTCGCTGTCTTCGCCGGTGTCTTTCCCGAGGGAAAGTATGACTTGGTGAAGGCGTTTGAGAAGAGTGGCCACACGGTTGGGATGTGCGGGGATGGTGCGAACGATGCGCCCGCTCTGCGCCAGGCACAGATTGGAGTTGCAGTATCCACAGCAACGGACGTAGCGAAGTCGGCCGCAGGAATCGTGTTGACCACTGCCGGACTCGGCGGCATCGTTTTCGCCGTCAAGGAAGGCCGGTCGGCATTCCAGCGCATCCTTACCTATACGCTTAACTCCGTTACCAAGAAGATAGTCAATGTGCTATTCCTCGCCATTGGGCTGATCGTCACCGGTCACGCCATCCTCACGCCCTTACTCATGGTGATCATTATGATCACCGGTGATTTTCTTGGGATGTCTGTCACCGCCGACAACGTCCGGCCGTCGGCAAAGCCCAATCAGTGGCAAATCGGCAAGCTGGTGTTGGCATGCTCCGTCCTAGGAATCTGCCTTCTAGGGTTCTGTACGGGTTCGCTACTTGTAGGTAAATACCAGCTAGGGCTCGACCTGGGCGCGCTCCAGACCCTCGCCGCGATCGCGCTTGTGTTCGGCGGCGAGGCTACCCTCTATGCCATCCGCGAACGCCAACATTTGTGGAACTCTCGCCCAGGCACATGGCTGATTGTTTCGACGATAGGGGACATCTTGATAATCTCCGCACTGGCAATGCGCGGTATCGCGATGCGGCCCCTGCCCATTGCGGTCGTCGCTTCTACGCTTTTGGCAGCACTGCTTTTTGCATTCCTATTGGATTTGATCAAAGTACCCGTCTTTCGGCGATTCCAGATTGCGTGAGACCGGAATGTTCGCCTCAGGGCTCGCGCGGTGAGCGTTATTGCTCAGATTGCGAGCCCTCATTGCCATAGGCTTGCATCGAGGGCGATGTGTTGTTTCCTGTCGAAAACACCTGCGGCCGTCTTCACCAAGGAGAACGCACATGCTACGACTAGCCGGAGACTTGAGAGGTTATAAACTGAGCGCCCGCGATGGAGACATCGGCAAGGCTGAGGAGTTCTACTTCGATGACCGGAGTTGGGCGGTTCGATATCTCATTGCCGATACAGGTGGCTGGCTGGGCGGTCGGCAGGTCTTGATTTCGCCTTATGCACTCGACCCAGCTCGCAAGGACGACCAGGTCATTCCCGTCGATTTGACCAAGAAGCAAATTGAGAGCAGTCCATCCCTGGACACCGACAAACCAGTCTCCCGACAGTACGAGATTCAGTACTACTCGTTTTATGGCTGGCCGGCATACTGGGGCGGGCCTTACATGTGGGGCGGTTTTGCTTACCCTCAGCGACAAGGGCGATGGTCGGCAGCCACTCGTCACAAAAAAGATGATGACCCGCATCTGCGCAGCACGAAGGATGTAACCGGCCGTACGATTCAGGCCCGGGACGGAGAGATCGGTCACGTCTCTGATTTTGTGGTGGATGACGAGGATTGGGCGATTCGCTACTTGATTGTGGACACGCGTAACTGGTGGCCGGGTAAAAAGGTCCTGATTTCAACCCAGTGGATTGAACGAATCAGCTGGGAAGAATCGAAAGTCTTCATTAACCTCACGCGGGAAGCCGTCAAAGGATCTCCGGAATATACCGAAGAAGCTCTCATCACTCGCGACTACGAAGAGGAATTGCATCGTCACTATCTGCGCGAGAGGTATTGGCTTGCAGATGAGCCCGGCCGGGAACAAAAAGAACTCGTTGGGCGTCATTGATCCGGCCTCCGAAATCCCAGGGTAGTCGATCGCCATCGAGAACAGTTGCTGCGGACGCACAGAAGGGCAGAATCCGAAAACCATGGCCACCCGCAGTCTTGTCACCGACAAAACAACTGTCCATGAGCGCAATGCAGTCCATGTCAAACGAACGCACGCGGAGCTGAAGCCCGATCCGTCGCGGGTTCTCCTGCGGCCCTTTACCCCCGGGGATCACCGGCGAGTGCAGAGGATTGTCAGTTCGATCTTGTCGATCTCCGAGAGTGACGTCGGGCCATTGCTGGGTGCGATTTCCTCGAAGCTAGCTGCACACCACCCGCGAATCGAAGAGCTTTTCCAGGAACGATTTGAGCACCTACGGAAGATTGTCTCCATTGAACACAAACTGTCCGAGCAACGACGATTGTTGATTGGATCGTATTTCCTGTCTGAATTCGCGGTTGAGTCCGCAGCTCTATTCAACCCATCGATTGTCGCTGATCCCAATCAACAAGGCCTGCCTCCCGGGGCACTGCGTTTTGTTTTGAGCTTGCGCGCAACCGGGGATGGCAGCATTTCCTCTATCGTTTTCCGCACCGGCATCATCCACGCCAACCACCGGATCGAGGTCATGGCCGCCACTGGCGATATTGTTGAACCTAACCAGGTGCCCCACAACGTCTATCACAAGGCCCTCTTCGAGCGGACCTGTCTCGAACTTGGATTGGATAACGAGCGTACACGCCGCGTTATGCGACGGCTGCCGGATTCTTTCAACTTGAAAGAGCTGCTGGCCGCGGTCGACACCGAATTAAAGGAAGGGCCGACGCCGGATGGTGAAAAGGCCCGCCAAGACACCTTGGAGCGAATCTCGATGCTGGCCAAATCCAACTACTCGGTCCGATTCCCTGCGGAACAGTGCTTGTCCGAGCGAGTCATTTTTCCCGTCATCCGCTCGCAGCGAAACGGCATCGAGGATGCCCGCTTCGTACGATTTCACAACGACGACGGAACCCACGTCTACTATGCCACCTTCACAGCTTTTAATGGGCAGCTCGGCATTCCGCAACTCCTGGAGACGTCCGACTTCCTTCTTTTTCAGCTCATGACTCTGAATGGTCCAGCGGTCAAGAACAAAGGGATGGCTCTTTTCCCCAGGCAGATCAATGGCTCCTATGCCATGTTGTCCCGGCAGGACTCGGAGAATGTTTATCTCATGTTCTCCGACCATGTCCGTTTCTGGTATGAGCCCAAGGTTCTTCTCAAACCGATTTTTCCATGGGAACTCGTTCAAATCGGCAACTGCGGATCGCCCATCGAAACCAAGGCTGGCTGGTTGGTCCTCACTCACGGCGTTGGCCCGGGACGTGTCTACTCGATAGGCGCTTGTCTTCTCGATCTTGACGATCCATCCAAAGTGATCGGCCGTCTGCATGATCCCCTGCTGAAACCAATTCCCAGCGAATGGGAAGGGAATGTTCCAAACGTCGTTTATTCGTGCGGTGCACTGCTCCACGACGGTGAGCTGTTTATTCCTTACGGCGTGTCCGATTATGCTGCCCGCTTCGCGACCGTTCCGCTGGATGAATTGCTCTCCGCTCTGCAACCGGAATCGCGTCCATGAGCCCACCGAGAATTCAGAGATGCAGGAGGATTTCATGAGTGTGGCAACACAAACCCATACGCTTCGATCGAGCCTGAAGTACGAACCCCGAGAATTGGAGTTCGGTACCAGCGGACGGCGGGGCAAGGTGGTAGACCTCACGCAGTTGGAGGTCTATATCAACGCTCTAGCGGAACTGGAATTTTTGCAGTCATTCGGCTCTGCCGAGGGTGGAATCCTGCGGGGCGACGAGTTTTTCTTTGCTCTTGACTTGCGTCTCAGTTCCGACCGTTTTGTGCCCGACGAGGAAGGCCGTGGGAAGATCGCTCAAGCCATAGTGGCTGCGATCCGCGACGCCGGCATGCAGGCGATCAATCTTGGGAAGATCCCCACTCCCGCGCTAACCTGTTATGCGCTTGCCCGCGGCAAAGGCAGCATGATGATTACCGGCAGCCATATTCCATTCGACCGGAATGGATACAAAACCAATAGCAGCAAAGGCGAGTTGCGTAAGGAGCAGGAAGCACCGATCAACGAGCGCGTCCGCAAGGAACGCCAACGGCTGTACAGCCAGGATCGGGATGAGTCTCTGTTTGATGAGCGTGGCATGTTCAGAACCGGCCACCAGGAACTTCCAGCAGAGGATGCTGAAGCGCGTGCCGCGTGGATCAAACGATTCACCAGCTTCTTCAAGAACGCATCTCTGCGCGGCAAGCGCATACTGGTCGACCAACAATCCGCAGTCGGGCGCGATCTGCTCGTGGAGATCCTCGAACGCTTGAATGCGCAAGTGATCGCGGTCGGACGCAGCGCTACGTTCGTTCCCATCGACACCGAGAACATCGGGGCGGCACAACTGGCCACCATCCAGGCACTGGCTGCAGAGGCTACCGCGAAGCATGGACCGATCGATGCCATTGTGTCGACGGACGGTGACAGCGACCGGCCGTTGATTCTCGGAGTGGATGCGGCAACGGGCAAAGCGCACTTTTTCGGCGGAGATCTAGTGGGCATGGTGGTAGCTGAGTTTCTAAAGGCCGATGCCGTCGTGGTTCCCATCAGTTGCAATGATGCCGTTGATCGCGGGAATCTAAAATCCGTGGTCGAAGCCAAGACGCGCATCGGTTCACCCTTTGTGATTGCCGGTATGGAGGAAGCACGGCGCTCAGGGAAAAAGCGGGTCTGTGGCTGGGAACCCAATGGTGGCTTCCTGACTGGCACGGACATCACGCGGGATGGTGCGGTTTTGCCCGCTCTCCTTACTAGGGATGCCATCTTACCGATCCTCTGTGTTCTTTACGCTGCGGATGAGTCCGCAGTTTCTGTGGTCGATCTGTTTGAACGGCTGCCGAAACGCTTCAGCCGCGCCGCGCTGTTGGAAAACTTTCCCAAAGCGCTTGGGCTCAAACTCGTGGCGTTCTTCTCACCCAGTACTGATGACGGTGCAAACGATCCTGAGTCGAGCCTCGAATCCCTTCGACAAAGCCTCGCGACATTCTTCACTCGGGAAATGGGATTCGGAGAGATCACGCACGTGGATTACACGGACGGAGTGCGCGTCCTGTTCGATAACGGCGATGTGGCACACGTGCGACCGTCGGGGAACGCCGATGAACTGCGCATCTATGCCGTAGCCGATACCCAGTCGCGCGCCGACGCGATCGCGGCGATGGGAGTCGCAGAGCCGAACGGCATACTACGTTCCATGGAGAGAGCGGTTACCACCCATGCCTGAAAGCGTGCTGAGACTGCACGGCGCGGTCCAGCATTACGCCTGGGGCGGCTGCGACTTCATTCCCGGTCTCTTGGGCATTGCGAACGATGAGAGAATACCCTTCGCGGAATTATGGATGGGCGCTCATCCAAACGGGCCGGCGACCGCGAATGTCTCAGGCATTGAGATCCCGCTGAACCGGCTCATCGCGGAAGCCCCAGAGAAAATTCTTGGTCCAACGGCCAGTGCCCATTTCGGCGGCCGTCTGCCCTATCTATTCAAGGTGTTGGACGTTGCCAAGATGCTCTCAATTCAGGCGCATCCCACGAAGAAACAGGCTGAAGAAGGTTTCGCCCGCGAGAACGCGGCAGGAATTGACTTGCAGGCTCCCGGACGGGATTACAAGGATGACAACGACAAACCAGAGGTCGCCGTAGCCTTGACCGAGTTCTGGATGCTGCACGGATTCCGGCCACTGGAACAAATCGCCGAAATGTTTCGCACGATTCCTGAACTGCGCGCGATCATGCCGGACTTTCCGGAAAAGCTCGTACGGACCGAAAACACTGTTCAGGCCCGCCGAGCGCTGCTCCAAGACCTTTACCGCACAGTGATGACGACACCGCAGGAGCACGCGGACCTTCTACTGAATACTCTCATCACGCGCCTTGCCAAGACAGATCTGACTGATAAGAACGATCCAGGTTTTTGGGTCGCACGGGCGTCAGAAACACTTGGCCCGGTCGACGGCCATCGTGACCGCGGCATCTTTTCGATCTATCTGTTGAACCTGGTGCATCTGCGACCAGGACAGGGTACGTTCCAGCCTGCAGGCACGCTCCATGCTTATCTCGAAGGTGTAACCGTTGAGTTGATGTCAAATTCTGATAACGTCCTGCGCGGAGGCCTGACGCCGAAGCACGTTGATGTGCCGGGATTGATGAGAATCCTCTCTTTCGACAGTGGTCTGCCGGTTGTAATGAATGGTGTCCACGCAGGCGCCTCCGAATGTATCTACCAAACCTCATCTGATGAATTTCAATTGAGCAGCATCAATCTAGAGTCGGGCACGCAATACCTGGGAAACGCAGTTAATGGCCCAGAGACGATCATCGTTCTAAGCGGCAGCGCAACTCTGGCAACGAACGGCCGCAGCACCGAACTCACCCGGGGCACCATCACTTTTGCTCCCTTCGGAATGCACTACTTGCTCCACGCAAGTGGCGATCGAGCAATGTTATTCAAAGCGTCCGTCCCTTTTACGGCCGCATGACGGGCTCGATCACCGCAACCAAAGCGGCAACGGAATCGTCAGAATCTGGGCAGCCATGTAAATCCAATAAGGCTTGGCGAATCCTTTCTGGAGCGGCATTCGCGGCCGTCATAGGGCCGCTGGTGGAAGTGCCCGTGATGATCGCGCTGGTCAATGTGGCCTTCTATTTTCAGTCTTGATCGGGGATGATTAGAAATCCCGGTACGACAGCCCACATGGGCGTACCGTTTCGTCTTCGATGCCTCCTACATATACTTAATGGTCACGTTGAGGTTCGGGTGACGCAAGTGGTCGCGGCTCGTCAACTGATGTTTCCCAGTTCAGCGAACATCGTCTCCACCGTATGGCGGAACGTGTGCCAGCCGACTGACCATTCCTGATCGCGGTATGCTGGCATCCCATCACTTCCTGTTTGCCGATAACCCGTCCAGAAGCCCGAGGCCGGTCGTGGTAGCTCAGCCATAGTCTGTTCTTGCGGCCGGCCGCCGTCTTCGAGGTCACAGGAAAGATTTCGGTTGACACTGCTCCCGGTCCTTTTATAATCATTCTCATCCGATAATTATGCGTCTCACCCATGAACAGTTCCGTGAGCTGGCCGCGAAGCACGGTTTGGCGGTCACGCACCAGCGCCAGGTGGTCTATGAGGCCGTCGTCGCTTCCCACGGACACTATTCCCCGGAAGACATTTACGCCGCGGTCCGGCGGCTCATTCCATCTGTTTCTTTGGCTACGGTCTACAACAATCTGCGGCTTTTCATCGAGTGTGGGTTGCTGCGGGAGGTCACTCCTCACGCGACCACGCTGCGCGTGGACGGCAATCTCAAGCCTCATCACCACCTGGTCTGCTCCCGCTGCAAATCGGTGCAGGACATCGAAGGAGAGTTCATCGATTTCAACCGGCTGTCCCGGCATCTGCCGGATGGCTTTGATCTGACGCAGCCGTTGGTCGAGGTCTTTGGCCTTTGCCGCCGCTGCCGCAGCAAAAAATAGTTTCTTACGCAATTCATAGTCAATATTCGAAGGGAAGAAAACATTATGGAAAATACACTCGCGAGTTCATCGGGGAGTGTCGTCCCCGAAGCTAAGGAAAAAAACACAACAACCGAATCGAAGTGCCCAGTAGCGCACGGCGTTCGCAAATCTCACGCAAATGTTGATTGGTGGCCGAATCAGGTGAACCTGAAGGTCCTGCACCAGCATTCATCAAAGTCTGATCCGATGGGCAAGGAGTTCAATTACGCGGAACAGTTCAAGACGCTCGACCTGAAGGCCGTGATCAAGGATCTGCATTCCCTGATGACGGACTCGCAGGAGTGGTGGCCGGCCGACTTTGGGCACTATGGGCCGCTGTTCATTCGCATGGCCTGGCACAGCGCCGGCACATACCGCATTGGCGACGGCCGCGGCGGTGCCGGATCTGGTCAGCAACGTTTCGCGCCACTCAATAGCTGGCCGGACAACGTCAACCTGGACAAGGCACGCCGGCTGCTGTGGCCGATCAAGCAGAAGTATGGCCGGAAAATCTCGTGGGCCGACCTCATGATTCTCGCCGGCAACGTCGCACTCGAATCGATGGGCTTCAAGACATTCGGTTTTGGCGGCGGGCGCGCGGACGTGTGGGAGCCCGAAGAGGAGATTTATTGGGGACCCGAGGGCACGTGGCTGGCAGACGAGCGTTACTCCGGGGATCGTAACCTCGAGAATCCTCTCGGCGCGGTGCAAATGGGCCTGATTTACGTGAATCCGGAAGGGCCGAATGGCAAGCCGGATCCAATTGCCGCGGCACGCGATATCCGCGAGACTTTCGCCCGCATGGCGATGAATGACGAAGAAACAGTCGCACTCATTGCCGGCGGACATACATTCGGCAAAACGCACGGCGCTGCCGTTCCCGCTCAATATGTGGGTAACGATCCAGAAGGTGCCGCCATCGAGGAGCAAGGCCTCGGGTGGAAGAATAAGTTTGGCAAAGGTTTTGGTGCTGACACCATTGGCAGCGGCCTGGAAGTCATTTGGACCGCGACGCCTACGAAGTGGAGCAACAACTTCTTCACCAACCTGTTCAGCTATGAATGGGAACTGACGAAGAGTCCGGCCGGTGCACATCAGTGGACGCCGAAGAATGGCGCAGGCGCCGCTACGGTACCGGATGCGCACGATCCCTCAAAGCATCACGCCCCCTCCATGCTGACCACGGACCTCGCCTTGCGGTTCGACCCAGCTTACGAAAAAATTTCACGGCGCTTCTACGAGCATCCGGATCAGCTCGCAGACGCGTTTGCGCGGACGTGGTTCAAGCTGACGCACCGCGATATGGGGCCGATCGCGCGCTACCTTGGCCCGCTCGTTCCGAAGGAGGTCTTAGTCTGGCAAGACCCTGTTCCCGCTGTGGATCATAAATTGATTGGGGAGAAGGACATTGCTGCTCTGAAGGCCAAGATCCTCGCATCCGGACTGTCGATCTCGCAACTGGTCACGATTGCCTGGGCGTCAGCGGCGTCGTTCCGCGGCTCCGACAAGCGTGGCGGGGCGAACGGGGCGCGCATTCGTCTCGCGCCGCAAAAGGATTGGGAAGTAAACCAGCCGGCCGCACTGGCGAAGGTTATCAAGAAGCTGGAGGCGATCCAAAAGGAGTTCAACAGCTCGCAGTCCAACGGGAACAAAGGGAAGAAGATCTCGCTGGCAGACCTGATCGTTCTGGGCGGCTGCGCAGCCGTCGAGGAAGCTGCGAAAAGGGCCGGGCACAAAGTGAAGGTTCCCTTCTCGCCCGGGCGCATGGATGCTTCGCAGAAGCAGACCGACGTGCACTCATTCGCCGCAATGGAGCCGGTCGCTGACGGGTTCCGCAACTATCTTCGAAGCGGACAGGTTCTGTCGGCTGAGGAGTTGCTGGTGGATCGGGCGCAGTTGCTGACACTGACCGCCCCCGAGATGACGCTTCTCGTCGGCGGCATGAGGGCTCTGAATGCGAACTTCGGGCAGACGAAACACGGCGTCTTCACCAACCGGCCCGAGACGCTGACGAATGATTTCTTCGTCAACTTGCTCGACATGAATACGAAGTGGGAACCCTCCTCCACAACCGAAGGCGTGTATGAGGGGCGCGACCGAGCCACGGGCAAAACCAAGTGGACCGGCACACGGGTCGACCTTGTCTTCGGTTCTAACTCCCAGCTGCGGGCAATCGCAGAAGTCTATGGAAGTAACGACTCGAAGGAGGCGTTTGTGGAGGACTTCGCGGCTGCGTGGACCAAGGTGATGAACCTTGACCGCTACGACCTGGCCTGAGCTCGCCGAAAGAGAGCCATTAACTCAGTACGAACCCGGTAGTGGGGCTACTTCATTTCAAAGTAGCCCCACTACTTACCGGCTTCAATCCCCAGTCCGCCAAAGTCACCTACCTCAAACGTGGTATGTATCTGCAAGCCTTCCGTGGTAGCAAGAAAACACTGCATCTCGTGATGTGTTTTCGCAGCCCAGGTGCGAAACTTCGAATCGCGCGGACCGAAGATTAATAGGAACGCGCTTGTCGTGCCGGCGGATGCGAAGGCTTCGGTCGATACCATCGTCTAATGGATTTTTCTACGCGGTTCTGGACTACTCGCAACTGTGAATCGCCTCCGAAAACAATCGGAAACAATGAAATTGTCACAAGGAGAACACACCATGAGCCCACTCGAAAAAGAGCACACCATAACCCAAATTGAGAAAGTAATCTACACCGCCAAAGCGCATACCACCGAGGCCGGGACGGAGGAGCCTCCCGCACCTCCGATGGCCGCCTGGAGGTTAAGCTGTCGGTTCCTGGCACTCCCGGCACCGGCACCAACCCGGAGCAGTTGTTCGCCGTCGGTTGGTCGGCTTGCTTCCTGTCCGCGATGAAGATCGTGGCTGCCAGAAAAAGAGTCAAGCTACCGGGTGAAACCGTCGTGGACGCCGAAGTGGACCTGGGCACAACCGGCGGCGGTTACCTCCTTCAGGCTCGCCTCAATGTCACCATGCCGGGTGTAGAGCGCGAAGTCGCCCAGGCGATAGTGGACGGCGCGCACCTGGAGTGCCCATATTCCAAAGCCACGCACGGCAACATCAATGTTGTGACGAAAGTCGAAACCGCACCCATCGCAAATGTCGCATAATTTTTCTTGTTGAAAGACTCACTATCCTTTCGGAGGGCCCACTCCGGCGACATCGTTTTCAATCGGACTGGAGAGAGAGCAATGAATGCAAATTCGACAGCGCGGCTAGAAGCCCCCGAAAGTCTGCCGGCCAGCGCCGAACAGCGGTTGAAAGAACTTGGCATCAAGCTTCCAGCGCCGCCCCAGCCGTTTGGTACCTACGTAGAAGCGGTGCAGACGGGCAATCTGCTCTTTTTGACTGGGATGCTGCCTACTGAAGGTCGTGGGGCTAAATTCATCGGGCGCGTGGGCGCGGAACTCGATGTAGAAGCGGGGTGCCAAGCGGCTCATCTCGCGGCGCTCAATGTCCTCGCCGTCGCGCGGCTGCATTTGGGATCGCTCGACAGAGTGACGCGCATCGTCCGGCTCGGCGTGTCGGTGGCCACTTCGGGAGATTTCCGCGATCAGCCGAAAGTCGCTGACGCCGCTTCGGAGTTGCTGCAGGACGTCTTCGGAAAAGACAAGAACCCTTGCCGCCTGGTGTATGGCGTCGCAAGCCTTCCTCTCGCCACCCCCGTCGAACTGGAAGTCATTTTCGAGGTGAGGGACTAGGGGGACCAGGCAAAGAGTTAATAGAGATGAAGCGCAAGAAAATCCCGGCGAGGTAGATTACCGGCACCGATGGTAGAAAATTCCCAGGAGGAATTATGGCAACGAGCAGAGTAGTACCAATGAAGACGACACAGATGAAGTCGGCGCAAATCTCCAAGCCCGGAGGAGATTTCGAGATTGTCGAGCGCGAGATTCCTGAGCCGGATGCCGGGCACGTGCGCATTAAGGTGCAAGCCTGTGGGGTTTGCCACAGTGATGTGCTCACCAAAGAAGGCTATTGGCCAGGAATTCAGTATCCTCGCGTTCCAGGACACGAGGTCGCGGGGGTCATCGATGAAGTAGGAGCAGGGGTTTCTGCGTGGAAGAAGGGGCAGCGTATCGGTGTCGGCTGGCACGGTGGCCAGGACAACACCTGCCGCGAATGCCGGCGCGGAGATTTTCGCAATTGCCGGAATTTGAAAGTCTGTGGCATCAGCTATGACGGCGGATATCAGCAATACATGGTGGCTCCCGTGGAGGCGCTGGTGTCCATCCCCGAAACCCTCAGTGACGTCGATGCCGCACCGTTACTCTGCGCGGGAATTACCACCTATAACGCGCTGCGCCACAGTGGCGCGTTTCCCGGCGATTTGGTTGCGGTGCAGGGAATCGGCGGATTGGGTCATCTGGGAGTTCAATTCGCGAACAAATTCGGTTATAAGGTTGCGGCGATTGGGCGCGGTGCTGAAAACGCAGCCCTCGCCAAGAAACTTGGGGCCAGCGTGTACATCGACAGCCAGGCGACGAAAGCAGCCGAAGAATTACAAAAACTGGGCGGAGCGCAGGTGATTCTGGCGACGGCCCCAAGCTCGAAAGCGATGTCCGAGTTGATCGACGGCCTGGGACCGAACGGCAAGCTCATGGTGGTCGGTGCGACATTCGATCCCATTGAGGTCACCCCGCTCCAGCTCATTAGCGGAAGTCGAGCGATTCAGGGTTGGGCCTCCGGAACGCCAGCCGACTCCGAGGACACACTGCGCTTCGCCGAACTGAGCGGCGTACGTCCCATGATCGAAACCTATCCGCTGGAAAAAGCAGCCGAAGCCTACGCGCGCATGTTGAGCGGCAAAGCAGAGTTCCGCGTCGTTCTGACGATGTAAGGCTGGCCAAAGCCATGGAGGTCAAAATGTCACTAGATCTTTTGCAGGTCCGCGAAATTTTCAAAAATCTTGAAACCGGTGACGGGCGCGGATTCTTCGCCCACGTTGCCGACGACGTCGACTGGATCGTCGAGGGAACTCATCCGCTCGCCGGACATTACCGCAGCAAGGTGGATTTTGTGGCCCACACTTTCGAGAAGCTAAAC
>Ga0181520_10002426_pt1 | contig 34591 bp, 28 predicted proteins | sample PEATcosm2014_Bin_29_FD_132451 | JGI IMG/M metagenome (GOLD analysis project Ga0181520, IMG submission 132451) | Peatland microbial communities from MTU Mesocosm Facility, Houghton, MI, USA - PEATcosm2014_Bin02_30_metaG | ecosystem: Environmental > Terrestrial > Soil > Wetlands > Peat | place...
GGCCGAGCATGCCCGCCTCTGCTTCGATGCCGCCGACGCCCCAGCCGACAATGCCAAGGCCGTTGATCATGGTGGTGTGCGAATCGGTGCCGACGAGGGGGGCGGGGTAATAAACGCCGCCCGATTCCAGCACGCCTTTGGCGAGGAATTCAAGATTCACCTGATGCACGATGCCGATGCCCGGCGGCACGACCTTGAAGGTGTCGAACGCCTGCATGCCCCATTTCAAGAACTGGTAACGCTCGCGGTTGCGCGTAAATTCCAGGTCCAGGTTGCGCGCCATCGAATCCGCGCCGCCGGCAAAATCCACCTGCACGGAGTGGTCCACCACCAAATCCACGGGCACGAGCGGCTCGATCATTTTGGGATTTTTGCCGAGCTTGGAGACGGCGCTGCGCATGGCTGCCAAATCCACCAGCAGCGGCACGCCGGTGAAATCCTGCAGCACGATGCGCGCGACCACGAACGGGATTTCCGCCGTGCGCGTTTCCGTCGGCTGCCAGTTGGCGAGTTCCCTGATGTTCGCTTCGCTGACCTTTTTGCCGTCGCAATTGCGCAGGACGGATTCAAGGACGAGGCGGATGGAAACGGGCAGTTTGGACACGGGGCCGACGCCGGCTTTTTCCAGCGCGGGCAGCGAGTAAAAATTTCCGTGTTTGCCATTGCCGAGGTCAAAGCTCTGCAAGGCGCCGAATAAATTGTGTGATGCGCTCATTTAATGATCAAAGTCAAAAACAATCACATGAAAATGAGGTTTACGGGTTGCGCTGTCAAGCGAAGCGCAACGGGGGTGCTCGGGAAACCTACGACGGGTCGCCCGACCAGGCCAGTTTTCGGATTCCCGCCAGCCCGCCGGTTTGGCTGCGGTGTTTCCAAGGAAAGGTGCAAAATGGGGCGGCCCCCTAATGACGGTTTTCATTATTTTTTGGCTTGAGCAGGCTTGATTCACCTTGATTCACCTTGATTTACCTTGAGTGAACTTGATTTGCAGGAGGTTACGTCAGGCAGCTTTGGGCTTGCTGCCATAGGAAAAAGAACGCAGCCGTAACGGAATATGGGGGCGTCCGATTTTGTCATTCTGGATGTTTCGTTAATTTTTTAGTCGGATTCACTTTGATTCACTCGGATAAACGCCGGGTCTGAAGGGTGCGCGCTCCCACCACCCCCCCCCGGCAGACCGGCAGGTCTGCCCTACCGACTGCGCCTGGCTTCCGCCTTCGCCTGACTACGGCGCGACAAGTCGGTACGGCGTTTCAAGTGTTAGTGTAGCCACAGACAAGCAGGCGCTGATTACGAGCCAGGCGGTTGGAAGGCTTGGGAGCGCTGCTTGCGCCCGTGTTTTCCGCGAGGGCGCGGAAAACAGCACCCGGGGCGGGTGCGCTCCCCGGGCATTGACGCTCCCCGGACATTCATTTGGCACCCTGGTGGCTGCAGAATTACTTAAAATGCCATAGGGTGTGCGGCGTGGTCGCGCACGCCGTTCGGGGTGATTTTCCGGTTTAATTCCTGCTGATTCATAATCCCAAAATGCCAGTTTATCATGAAATCCGGGAATGTCCTGTTAGCCGCGAACACTATTTTTAGAGCAAATCAACGGAGTCAGCCGCGCCCTCACGGGACGCGGCCACAAGGCCAATAATTACCGCACGGTGCGGTAATTGATTTTCGGCAGATGCCGCTCCTGAACGGAGCTTCGGCATTTTTTTGGTCGTGGGCTACAGAGATGCCAGCCCTACGGGCTTTCGGTTGGTGTGTTGCGGCTTTCAGCCCAAAGCGGAAAGGCACGGCGGTCAACGGCGGTCACAGACCGCCGCTACAACGTGGAGGGGGCGCTGATTACGAGCCATGCGGTTGGAAGGCTTGGGAGCGCCGCTTGCGCCCGTGTTTTCCGCGAGGCGCGTAAAACTGCACCCGGGGCGGGTGCGCTCCCCGGGCATTGACGCTCCCCGGGCATTGATTTGGCACCCTGGTGGCTACAGTATTAATTGAAATGCTATGGACATTTAAAACTCTGCGCTCCTAATAAAATATGGCGGCGCTCTGCCGGGTCGCCGCTACGAATCTCAAAAATGCGGCGGTTACGGATTGGCCAGACGGAAGAAGAGGGGACTAGGGGGCGGGGGGATGGTCACGCGATTGGTGCCGCTGGCGCTGGTGACCGTGCCACCGTAACCGGTCCAGCCCGACGTGGACAGATTCTGGTTGGTCTGCAAGATATGGCTGCCGTGTACCACTGGCCGCGTTAGTTCGCCTTGGGCTCTATATTGAGGAGTTCGTCAATGCGCTTTTCGAGGCGGTTCAAGTCGAGCGGCTTGGTGAAGAAATCGTCGGCCTGCAGCACGGCGGTGCGCTTGGTCACGTCGCCGGTCAGCGCGCTCATGAAAATAATCGGAATCTTCCGCGTGGCCGGCTGGCGGCGCAAAATTTCACAGACCGACAGGCCGTCCAGGTCCGGCAGGAGAATATCCAGGAGAATGAGGTTGGGTTTCTGGGTGCGCGCCTGGCTCAACGCATGCACGCCGTCGTAGGCCACGATGAGTTCATAGCCGTGACCGCCGAGTTTGTATTGCAACAGCTCGATGAAATCATTTTCGTCATCTACGATGAGAATGCGCGGCACCATGCTCGCAGTGTAGCCGGCTCTGCGCCAAAGGCAAAGACGCTGGGGTTACATCCCGGTGACGAAATGGCAACGAACCCACCTTAAAACCCCGTAAAAGCGGGGAAAATTTGCAATTCTGGTGGAACGACTCACCATGAACCGGAAGACAAGTTGGAGTTGGATGGAAGCTCGCCCTCACCCCAGCCCTCTCCCCCCAGGAGAGGGAGAAACGCTCCCAGCGGCTTGGCGAAATCGGACATTCGGCCGGTTAAATTTGTCCGGTCTGAACCCGCAGCAATCCCAGGCGACCGCGCTGCTTATTGATTTTCGATTTTCGGTTCGCCGCGTGCGCCATGCCAAAAGCGAAGGATATAAACAGTGTTTTGGCCGGGAAAAATTTCGTAAATGATCCGATACGGACGGTGGACGATTTCCCGGACGGAAGGCTCGGAAATTTCCGGAACGACGCGACCGCGTTCCGGCAGTTCGTCCAGCGTCAAAGCGTGATCAATTAATTCATAACCAAAAGACTTTGCGCGTTGAAGATTGTGCCGCGCAATGAACGAAACAATTCCACGCAAATCGTCCTGTGCCTACGGGGTGAGGATTACTTTGAAGCCCATGAATCAACCAGTTTCCGCGCGTCCTCCGCGGGAATACCTTCACCCCTGAGCGCCTGGTCGCGCGCCGTCTGGATACCGGCCAGCAATTCAATCTCGCGCGCAATGTCCGCCAGCGGAGCGTCCTCCGGCAGCTTGTTAACCAGCTCAATGACCAACTCTCGACTGCTCATGTCAAAACTATCAGCGTTTCCCGTAGAAAATGCAAACGGGAAGTGACCGGTGATGCGGCGCGGAAAAGTGACGCGGTTGCAAAAAACACCCCTGCCCATGAACCCGGAAGTCAAATTGGAGTTGGACGGAAGGCCGCCCTCATCCCGGCCCTCTCAAGGTTGGGCGCAGAGTAATGCCCTTGCGTTAGCCAACATTATGTTTTTTTGCTTATCTGAGCTTCGCCAAAAGTAAAAAACACAAATGTCGCGCCCGCCGGCCCACGGTATGCGCCATTGGCGTTGCACAACCGACTGGCCAGCGCAGCCATCTGCCAACAATCAGCCTCTGTTGCCCGCCATTTGGCTGTCGTCAACTTCTTTATGTCATGCTGCTCGCCATATTCCCTAACCTTTAGGGCATCACGCTTGATGGAATCCACGATTGTTGAATTTGCCCACGCCCACAGCCATGAGCCCGCCTGGCAGTTAAACGAGCCAATAATTTGGGCCGGTGCATGAACGATCCGATCGGAAAATGTAAAGATCAACTCGCCTGCGTCTTGTGCGAAATCCCAACGCTCGGCTTTGCCAAGCCCCCAAGTGTCTTGATGTGTCTGATTCTGAAGACGCAAGCCATTCATGCAGTTGCCAAGGAACGTCTCGAAATCCGCCGTCTCCCGAGCGTCTTCCTTTCTATGAAATAATTTGTTGAAAATACTCATACACAACGAAATCTGTATGTTGGTTGACAAAATCTCAACTGCTTCAGCATGGTTGAACCCGCGTCGGTTTGATCGTAAGACGCCTGATAACATTGTCAATCCTGATGCGCTGGTTGCGATCCGCCTCAAATTGTATGGTGCCAAATGATGGGGAAGTAATGCCGCAACCTGATTTGGTTCTTCAGCCCAACGCATCAGAAAATATAGTCATATATGTATTTACCTGTCCCCTTGGGAGAGTGGGAAATGCTCCCAGCGGCTTGGCGAAATCGGACGTTTGGTTAGTTCGGGGGGGGGTCACGGCGCGAAATTTTTCAGGGGAATCTCATCCTCAAACGGGATTTGACCGGTCGTGCCGCGCGGAAAGAGACGCCGGTTGCAAAAACCACCCCTCATCCTCAATCCTTCTCCCCGTTGAGGGGAGAAGGAGGCCATGAGCGTGGGCGCTGAAATCTCTCCGTGTTTTTGTCGTTGCTGGAATCGCAAGAATTTATCCAGCCCGATGCCCGCCTGCACGCTTGCGTTCGTTTGGCGGCAAATTAAACTCCGCGACCGATGTTGAATTTGTCCAGTCTCAACCCGCAGCAGCGCCAGGCTGTCGAAACCATTCGCGGCCCGGTGTTGATCCTGGCCGGCGCGGGCACAGGCAAGACCCGCGTGATCACCTTTCGCATCGCCCACATGGTCGAAAAAGGCGTGGCCCCGGGCAACATTCTGGGCGTGACGTTCACCAACAAGGCGGCGCGCGAAATGCAGGCGCGCGTAACCAAACTGCTGCCCAGACGGGCGACGGTGGATGGCAAAAAGCCGGACCGCCCGACGATCTGCACGTTTCATTCGCTGTGCGTGAGGATTTTGCGGCAGCACATCGAGAAGCTTGGTTACAAGAAGAATTTTGTCATCTACGACGAGTCCGAGCAGCTCGCGGCGGTGAAGAAAATTCTTTCCGCCATTTCGGCCAAGGGCGAGAAGACCGATCCGGGCGCGGTGCTGGCCATGTTGAGCCGGTTCAAGAACGGCGGCGAACGCGCGGCGGTCTTTGACGATCCGAACGTCCGCGCGCTGGCCCACCATGTGGCCAAGCGCTATGAAAGCGCGCTGCACGCCTGCAATGCCGTGGATTTCGACGATCTGATTCTGCTGACGCTCCGCCTGTTCCGCGAGCATCCCGAGGCGCTGGAAGCCTGTCGGGCCAAGTATCGCTACGTCATGGTGGACGAATATCAGGACACCAACGCGTCGCAGTTTGAGCTGGTGCATTCGCTCACGAAGGAGCACCGGAATTTCTGCGTGGTGGGCGACGACGACCAGAGCATTTACGGCTGGCGCGGTGCGGAAGTGGCCAATCTGCTCAACCTGGAGGAGCATTTTCCGGAGGTCAAAATCGTCAAGCTGGAACAGAATTACCGCAGTACCACGACGATTCTCAACGCCGCCAACGCCATCATCAAAAACAACGTCCGCCGGCGCGGCAAAACGCTGTGGTCGGGCAAGGGTGCCGGCACAAAAATCCAGTTGCAGACCTATGCCAGCGACGAGGACGAGGCGCGTGAGGTGGTGGCGCAGATCGAATTCAAACGGCTGGCGCACCGGATTCCGTGGAAGGACTGCGCCATTCTGTTCCGCACCAACCAGCAGTCGCGTCCGCTCGAAATCGAGCTGCGCAAAGCGAGCGTGCGGTATCATTTGATCGGGGGACAAAGCTTTTTCGACCGGCGCGAAATCAAGGATTTCCTGGCCTATTTGAAGATGTTTGTGAATCCGCACGACGACATCAGCCTGCTGCGCATCGCCAACGTGCCGGCGCGCGGCTTGAGCGACGTGACGATGGAACGGCTGCTGGGCGCGAGCCACGAGCGGAAAGGTTCCGTCTTTGCCGCGATGAAAAATCCGCTGGTGACGATCACGTTTCAAAAAGGCACGCGCGAAAGCATCGAGGCGTTTGTGGAATTCGTGGAGCGGATTCGCGGGCAGCTTGAAAGCGGCGACGGCGTCGCGCCGTTAATGCTCCAGACCTGGACTGAAAATTTTCTGAACGAGACCGGCTATTTCGCCGAGTTGAAACGGCTGGAGAAGGACCCGGAAGTGGCCGAAGGCCGCAGTCGCAACTTGCGCGAGTTGATGGCCACCATGGACGGCATCGGCAACGCGCCAGCCGAGCGGCTGGAACATTTTCTGGAAAACATCACGCTCGACAGCGACCGCGAGGAGGAAAAGGAAAACACCAGCGACGCCGTGACGCTCATCACCATGCATTCCTGCAAGGGGCTGGAATTTCCGCACGTGTTCATCGTGGGGCTGGAAGACGGGCTGCTGCCGCATTCGCGCTCCAAGGTGGAGGGGACGCTGGACGAGGAACGGCGGCTGTTTTACGTGGCCGTCACCCGCGCGATGCAGACGCTGGCCATCAGCCATTGCGGCGGCCGCAAGAAATATGGCCAGGTTCTGCCCTGCCATCCGTCGCCCTTCCTCAAGGAACTGCCGGAGGAACTCGTTGAACACGCCGATGCGAAATCGAAAACGCCGGTCCCGCAGGAATCGGGAAAAGACCTGTTTGCGGCCATGCGCGCGGCGATTTCGTGAGCGGAGCCAGGGGTTGACCTGGATGCGGTGATGCGTTAGCATCAGATGCATGAGGACGACTTTGGACATTGAAGACGATGTGCTGCAAGCGGCCAAAGAGCTGGCGTTGCGCGGAGGCGGCACGGCGGGAAAAGTCATTTCCCAACTGGCACGGCGCGGGCTCGCCGCCGCCGCCACCAAATCCAAAAAAATTCCCGCCACCCGCGGCGGTGTGCCATTGTTGCCTTCACGTGGCGAGGTGGTGACGCTCGAACAGGTTCAACATTTACGGGACGAGGAAGGCATTTGAGCCATGCGTGCGCTGCTGGATGTGAATGTCATCATCGCGCTGCTTGATCCGGACCACGCCTTTCACGAACGCGCCCACGACTGGTGGGCGGCGCAGGCCAGGCAGGGCTGGGCGAGCTGCCCGCTGACGGAAAACGGCGTGGTGCGCATCATGTCAAATCCCAACTACAGCCGGCAGGCGACCTTCACGCCCGGCGATTTGATCAGCCGGTTGCGCCGGTTCGCCAGGGACAGCAACCATGAGTTCTGGCCGGATGACATTTCCCTGCGCGACGAGGCGGTCTTTTCCGCGGACCACATCCATAGTTCCCGGCTGCTTACCGACCTTTATTTGCTGGCGTTGGCAACCAAACATCATGGACGGCTGGCAACATTCGATCAGGGGATTCCGTTGTCGGCAATCGCCGCGGCAAAAAACGCGAACTTGCAGGTGGTTTGATCCGGGTTTTCAGTTTGAACGAAAACGCCAACCACCCATCCAACAATCAACGGGGCCAACCCGGCTCCACGGCCGTCCGGGATGCCTGATGCCACACAGGAAATCCTTTACAGAAATTTAACAAAAACGCAGAGTATGGGAGTGTTGACTGAGAGCAAATTACGGGTAAAGCCGGCCGCCCTGGCCTCCCTGCCCGTGCCAGATGAATTTTCCGCCCGCGTCGCGGCCGCCCTGCAGCGGTCGCAGAATTTCCTGCTGTCCGAACAAAAGCCGGAAGGTTACTGGGTGGGCGAATTGATGGTGGACTCCACGCTCGTATCCGACACGGTGGCGTATCACCATTGGAACGGGAAGGTTGATCCTGTCTGGCAGCGCAAGGCCGTCAACCACATCTTTTCCATGCAACTGCCGGATGGCGGCTGGAACATCTATTATGGCGGGCCGTCGGAGGTGAACGCCACCATCAAGGCGTATCTCGCGCTCAAGCTGGCCGGGGTGTCCGTCAAAGACCGGCGCATGTTGAAGGCGCGGGAAGTGGCGCTGCATTTCGGGGGCGTGCCGCGCATGAACACGTTTTCCAAATTGTATCTGGCGCTCATCGGCCTCTACCCGTGGGAATATGTCCCCACCATTCCGTGCGAGGTGCTGCTGATAGGCAGGTGGTTTGGCGTGCAATTCTGGGACATGAGCAACTGGTCGCGCGGCATGCTGGTGCCGCTGGCCATCATCAATCATTTCAAGCCGACGCACCCGGTCAAGGTGACGCTCGACGAACTGTACCCCGAAGGCATTCACGAACGCGACCTCGCGCTGGCGCCGGACCCGGAAAACATCTCGTTCCGCAATTTTTTCCTGTGGCTGGACCGGGTCCACAAGCTGGCGGAATGGTTTGCGGATCACGGCATTCATCCGTTCCGCAAAACGGCGCTGAAGAAATGCGCGCGGTGGATGCTGGAACGTTTCGAGGGCAGCGACGGGCTCGCGGCCATTTTCCCGGCCATGCTGAACGCCCTCATCGCGCTCAAGGCGCTCGGTTATCCGGATGACCATCCCGAGGTGGTCCGCGCCGCGCACGAATTGAAAAAGCTGGAGCATGAAACCGAGGACAGCGTGCGCATCGAACCCTGTTTCTCGCCAGTCTGGGACACGGCGATTGTGGCGATCTGCCTGCGCGAATCGGGCGTTCCGGAAAATCATCCGGCCATGAAACGCGCCGGCGAGTGGCTGATGGAAAAGGAAATTCGTTTTGCCGGCGACTGGATTCACAAAAATTCGGCGAAAGTCGAGCCGAGCGGCTGGGTGTTTGAATACAACAACAAATGGAATCCGGACGTGGACGACACCGCGATGGTGCTGCTGGCGCTGCGCAAAATTGCCACGGATAATCCGCCAAAGCGCGACGAGTGCTTTCAGCGCGGCTTGAAATGGATGATGACGTTTCAGTGCCGGGACGGCGGCTGGGCGGCGTTTGACAAGGATTGCACGAAAAATATTTTGGAGAAGGTTCCGTTTGCCGACCACAACGCCATGCTGGACCCCGAGTGCGCCGACATCACCGCGCGCATTCTGGAACTGCTCGGCTATGAAGGCTGGAGGGTGGACCATCCGCAAGTGGTCGAGGCGCTCGACTTTGTGAAAAAGCACCAGGAGGAGGATGGCTCGTGGTATGGCCGCTGGGGCGTGAATTACATTTACGGCACCTGGCAGGTGCTGCGCGGCATGAGGGCCATGAACCTGAACATGAATGAGGACTGGCTGCAACGCGGCCGGGCTTGGCTGGAAAGCGTTCAGCACGAGGACGGCGGCTGGGGCGAGCGTTGCAACACCTACGACGACCCGGTTTTCAAGGGGCAGGGCCCCAGCACGGCATCGCAGACGGCGTGGGCGGTCATGGGCTTGTGCGCGTTCGACGACCCGGAAAATCCCGCCCTCAAACGCGGCATCGAATATCTCGTACAGACTCAAAATGCCGACGGTTCGTGGACGGAACACGAAACGACCGGCACCGGGTTTCCGAAAGTTTTTTATCTGAAATACGACATGTATCGCAACGCCTGGCCGCTGCTGGCGCTGGCCACTTACCGGCAGATTTGCGAGCGGGCAGGGGCCGTCCACGCCGGCAAGTTAAACGGTGAGGCGAAATAACGAATGGAATCCGAACGCGTTGCCGTGACATTGGAGCGCCCAGGACCGGCGCTCCGTTTTTGCCGCGTAATTTGGGATTCGTCGTCTGAAAATTATTTCGTCATGGGCTTTTAGCCGTTAGAATTTGCGCCAGATGCTTGAACAAACCGTCCAGATAATCTCAAACGAGCGCGATACTGATTCCTACTTTCGCCTCGTCTTGCGGGCGCCGGAAATCGCGCCGCTCATTCAGCCAGGACAGTTCGCGCACGTTCGCATTTTGCCGATGAAGGACGCACTGCTCCGGCGGCCGTTCAGCATTTTTCAGGCGACGGGCGACGCCTTTTCCATTCTCTACAAAACCGTTGGCAAAGGCACGGAAGTCCTCTCGCGGATGCGCGCCGGCCAGGAAGTCAGCGCGATTGCGCCGCTCGGCCACGGTTTTACCGTGCCGAAAGCCGGCGGCGAAACGCCCTTGCTGGTCGCGGGCGGCTATGGCATGGCGGCGATGTTCCTGCTGGCGCAACGCTCGCCGCAAAAGGGCATCGTCTTCGTCGGCGGCCGGCGGCGCGTGGATATTTTGTGCGAGCAGGAATTTGCGGCCATCGGCTGGGAGGTTCGCGCGATGACGGAAGACGGCAGCCACGGCGAGAAAGGCCTGGTGACGCATCCGTTGATCGCGGAGTTGCAAAAAAGGCTGCCTGACCGGAAGGTGTTTGCCTGCGGTCCCACGCCCATGCTCAAGGCCGTTGGCAAAATCGCGGAGGATTTCAACGTGCCCGCCGAACTTTCCATGGACGAACACATGTGCTGCGGCGTGGGCACCTGCCTGACGTGTGTGATTCCGGTGAAAGCCGGCGACAGTTGGGAATACCAGCGCACCTGCACCGAGGGGCCGGTGTTTGATTCGCGGGAAATTGTATGGGAGGCTGCCAAATGAAATTTACGATGAAGAAACATTCCTCGCAGTTCAGCCGGGAGGTTCAGTCGTGAATCTTTCTGTAAAAATTGGCAGTTTGACGATGCAGAACCCGGTGACGGTGGCCTCCGGGACGTTTGGCTACGGCGCGGAATACGCGCAGATCATTGACGTCAACCTGCTTGGCGCCGTCACGGTCAAGGGCATCCGGCTAAATCCCGTCCTGGGCAATGCCACGCCGCGCACGGCGGAAGTCACGGGCGGCATGTTGAATGCCATCGGTTTGCAAGGACCCGGCGTGGACGGCTTCATCAAAAAATACTGGCCGTTTCTCAAGGGGCTGAAAGTGCCCACGATCATCAATATCTGGGGCACGACCGTGGAGGAATACGCCGAGGTGGCGCGGCGGTTCGATGCGCTCGGCGGCGTCGGCGCGCTGGAGTTGAATGTCTCCTGCCCGAACATCAAGGAAGGCGGCGCGCAGTTCGGCACGGATTGCAAACTGCTCGCCCAGGTGGTCGCGGCGTGCCGCAAGGTCACCACGCTGCCGCTGATCACGAAGATGAGTCCGAACGTGCCGAGCATCGCGCCCTTCGCCAAGGCGGCCGAAAATGAAGGCAGCGACGCGCTGGCCGTGACAAACAGTTTCCCCGCGATGGCAATAGACATTCACACGCGCAAGCCGAAGCTGGCCAACATCACCGGCGGACTCACCGGCCCGGCCATCAAGCCGATTGCCGTCAAGCTGGTCTGGGAAGCCGCCCAAGCGGTGAAAATTCCAATCATCGGCATGGGCGGCATTCAAAACGCGGACGACGCGGTGGAATTTCTCATGGCTGGCGCGACTGCCGTGGCCGTGGGCACGGCGAATTTCTACGAACCGCAGACGGCGTTGCAGGTGATCGCCGGCATCCGCGATTTCATGGCACAAAAGAAAATAGCTGACGTCCGAGAAATCACCGGCAGCGTGTTGGCGAAGAAATGATTTACGATATGCGATATACGATTTGCGAGCGCCTTGGCGAGAGGCCACGTTGCGGAACCACCGCGCTCGCAAATCGTATATCGTAAATCCAATATGTTCGAGCATCACAGCAAGCCGTTGTTGCCGCGGAAGATTTATTACCAGCGGCTCGCGCGCCACGCCGCTCTGGGCATCGTGGTCATTGTCGTTTCGCTGGGTCTGGGCATGATCGGCTATCACGTTTTTGAAAAGCTGCCGTGGGTGGATGCGTTTGTGAACGCCGCGATGATTCTTTCAGGCATGGGGCCGGTGGCCACGCTGCAAACCGACGCCGGGAAAATTTTCGCCGGCTGTTACGCGCTCTTCAGCGGCCTTACCCTGGTGGCCATTTTGGGAATCATCTTTGCGCCCGTCGTGCATCGCTTCCTGCACAAATTCCATCTCGAAGACGAAGGCCGCAACGCCAAAAAATAAAATGGGGGATTTATGATATGCGATTTACGATATACGAGGGCGGCGGCTTTACGACGCGGCCTTTCGCCGGGTGGCGCGTCAATCGCATATCGTCAATCGTAAATGCTTCCGCTACTCTGCCCCGATGAATTTTGCTTTCTCTAAATATCACGCGCTCGGCAACGATTACATCGTCATTGACCCGAAAAATCTGCCCGCGCCGCTGACCACCGAACAGGTAAAGACCATTTGTCACCGCAATTTCGGCGTCGGCTCGGACGGCATTTTGCTCGGGCCGCTGCCCGCGCAAAGTGCCAAATGCGCGCTGAAGATTTACAATCCCGACGGCAGCCTCGCCGAAAAAAGCGGCAACGGCCTGCGCATTTTTTCGCGGTATCTCTGGGACACCAAATTCATCGGCAACGACGAGTTCGCGATTCAAACGGATGGCGGACTGGTGCGCTCGACGGTGTTTGACGGCGGCAAAATGGTGCGCGTCGAGATGGGCAAGGTGAGTTTTGCCAGCGACAAAATTCCGGTGGCCGGGCCGCCACGCGATGTCATCAACGAAAAGATTTCCGCGGGCGGGCGCGAATTCACTTATTGCGCCGCGACCATCGGGAATCCGCATTGCATTGTGGTAGGGCGGGTTGCTCCGCACGCGCCGGACTCGATGACAGAAGCGGCGCGCGCGGAGCGACGCGCCCTACCTGAAATCAGCGAAGCGATGGCCAGGGAATTCGGCCCCTTGCTGGAGGTACACCAGAATTTTCCGCGCAAGACCAATGTGCAGTTCCTGAAAGTGCTCGACCGCGCGAACATCCAGATCGAGATTTGGGAGCGCGGTGCGGGCTACACGCTGGCCAGCGGCAGCAGCAGCAGCGCGTCAGCGGCGGTAGCGCACAAGCTCGGCTTGGTGGACGAAAGCGTTTCCGTGCATTGTCCCGGCGGCATTATCAAAATCGAAATCCGCGAGGGTTTTGATATTTTGATGACCGGCAGCGTGACGAAAGTTTCTGAAGGTGTCATCAGTCCGGAGATTTTTTGGTGAAAGTTTAAAGGAGCGCGGACGACTCTGCCCGCGTGATCCAAGCCACGAAACACGCGGGCGAGCCGCCCGCGCTCCGGCTATGCATGGATTCATCGCCTGCAACTACCCCTCCAAAATCGCCGTGGCAGCCGCGTAATGTTCCGTATGGCTGAGGCTGACGTGCAGGTTTTTTCCCCCGCGCGCTTCGAATAATTCCTGTCCCTTGCCGTGCAGCACCACGAACGGCTCGCCGGATTCCTTGCGGCGGATTTCGATGTCCCGCCAGCCCAGTTGCGCGCCGATGCCGGTGCCGAACGCCTTGGAGACGGCCTCCTTGGCCGCAAAGCGCACGGCCAGAAACGGCGCGGGCTGGCGATGCGTGAGGCAGTACGCGATTTCGTCCGGCAGCAAAATCCGGTTCACAAAGCGTTCGCCGAATTTCTCAAAGGACGACGCGATGCGCGCGACTTCGATGATGTCCATGCCGGTGCCGAGGATCATTTTGGATTTACGATTTACGATTTACGATGGCGGCGCAAGAAAACTCGCGGATGTGAGGCCAGGCTCGATTTAACCACTCTTACCAGCAACCAGTTTAATTCGTGGAAAATTCCGCCAAATCTGCGAGAATACGACTGGCGATGACAACCGCGAACAAAATCACCATCCTGCGGATTTTGCTGGTCCCATTTTTCGTGGTGGAAATCCTGTATTACGTTCAATCGGGCAACGAACTGCACCGTCTGCTCGGCCTGCTCGCCTTTGCCGTGGCCGCGATTTTGGACGGCGTGGACGGCTATGTTGCCCGGCATTACAACCAGCGGAGCGAACTCGGCACCCTGCTGGACCCGCTCGCGGACAAACTGCTGCTGGCCTCCGGTATCGTGGTGTTGAGCTTCGACCACGCGCCGCGGCTGGGCCAGATTCCCCTCTGGCTCACCGGCACCATCATCGGCCGCGACCTTCTGCTGGGTCTCGGGGCCGTGACCGTGCGGCTGGTGGTCGGGCAAATCACCGTACATCCGCGGCTCACGGGAAAAATTGCCACCGTTTTCCAGATGGTGGTCGTGCTCTGGATTTTGCTGCGCTGGGATTTTACTTTTCAAGCGCAATACCTCAAATTCTGGATTTTGGGCGCGGGCCTGTTTACCGGCGTCTCCGGCCTGCTTTACATCTGGGATGGCACGCAGCAATTGAGTTCCCACCCCTCCAGTTCACCCACAACAAAATAATATAATCATGGCCAAAGAAATTCAGCTCAAACTCAAGGAAGGCGACCCGGCCCCGGATTTTTCCGCGGCCACCAACGGCGGCGGAACTGTTTCGCTCGCCGGGTTACTGGGAAAGAATGTCATTCTTTATTTTTATCCCAAGGATGACACGCCCGGCTGCACCAAGGAGGCCTGCGCCTTCCGCGACCAGTACGGCGCGTTTAAGAAAAAAGGCGCCGTCGTCCTCGGCGTCAGCACCGACCCCGTGAAGGCCCACGATAAATTCGTGGAGAAATTTCAACTGCCCTTTACGCTGCTGGCGGACGTGGATAAAAAAATTGTCGCGGCGTATGGGGTATGGGGCGAGAAAAGTTTCATGGGCCGAAAATATATGGGCACGTTTCGCGTGACGTTTCTCATCGGCCCCGATGGCCGCCTCAAAAAAATCTGGCCGCTGGTCAAACCGGAGGAACACGCCGCCGAGGTGCTGGCGGCCTTGTGATGCAATCTCTTTGCCCTGAACGCCTTTCCGCGCCGCAATTTCGTTGCCCGCCCGATTTTGGCAATTTCTGTCAAATATCCGGCAATATATGGTTAGCATGCATTTGCCTCCTGAATAATATTCTCTCTAATGAAATTAGGCGGCCAGGCTTCGGAGAACAGTGCAAGCCGGCTGGCGACAGCGCGATATGATTGCGAGTCGGCAGGCCAGAGCGGTTCCGAAGAATTGGCCCGGAGGGGTCATACGACCCGCCTGGCAACGATTTTGGAAATCCCGGTGGGATACCAGGATGAGACAGGTTTTCATTGCGGAGAGCCGCGGTTGGACGAAAACCATTTGTTCTTTGAGCAGAAAATAAATATTACGAGTACATATCAATTTTGATCCGGGCGCACAGCCGTTTCTTCAGTGGACATCCCCTGTCCCGCCTCCTTGGCGGCTGTGGCCCGGATCGGTTTTTTTAACGGGTGGTTTCTGAAAAATCCCCGTTTGACACAGGCCCGGCGAAGGTTAATTATTTGGCGGTGGCGTAAATCTCAACCAAATAACCAAACATACCATTATGGCAATTCCCGTCGGCTCCAAAGCCCCTGATTTCACCCTCAAATCCAAGACTCCGGCTGACCTCGAAGTCAAATTAAGCAGCAACCACGGCCAGAAGAACACCGTGCTGCTGTTTTTTCCGCTCGCCTTTACCAGCGTCTGCACCAAGGAAATGTGCGACATCACCTCCGGCCTGGGCGCCTATTCCAGCCTGAATGCCGACGTCATTGGCATCAGCGTGGACAGCCCGTTTGCGCAGGCTGCCTGGGCGCAAAAGGAAAAGATTGGCATCACCCTCGCCAGCGACCTGAACAAGACCGTAATCAAGGCCTACGACGTGGTGTTTCCGATGCTGGCCGGCGTGGGCGACACCGCGGCCCGCGCCGCGTTTGTGATTGATAAAAACGGCGTGGTGCAATACAGCGAACAGACCCCCACGCCGAAAGATCTGCCGAACTTTGAAGCCATCAAGGCCGCGCTGGCAAAGCTGCACTAAAAGCTTCCGGAATATTGTCCAAGGCGCGCCGCCCGGCGCGCCTTTTTTATTTTCAATTCGGTGAGGCGATTTTGTCTCAGCCTCATTCCAGCGCATTTGGTGACGCGGCTTCATATCCTTTCGTTCATCATCTACATCTGTAAAGAATCTGCTTGACATGATCTACATTTGTAGAGACTATGGCCGCATGTCCAAGCCCACCGTCGAACTTACCGAATCCGAATGGTCCATTATCAAGGCCGTTTGGGAAACCGAACCCTGCACCGCGCCCGTCATCCAGGAACGCCTGTCCAAGCCCACCGGCTGGACGTATTCCACCGTGCGCACGCTCATGGACCGCATGGTGGTCAAGGGCGTGCTGGCGGCCAGGAAGGCCGGCAAGCTGACCATTTACAACTCTGTGCTCACGCGCGAACAGGCGCAGCGCGGCGAGCTGTTTTACGCGCTTAAACATGCCTTCAATGGCGCGCTCACGCCCATGGTGCAATGCCTGCTGGACAACCACGACCTGAACGCCGAGGAACTCGGCAAAATCGAGGCGCTCATCAAGGCGCGCCGGAAATCGGCAAAAGGGAATTAAACCCGGCACCCCCCATTATGCGCCCGACACATTTCGCATCCACAGCCATGGTTTTTGCAACCCTGTTCATCGCGGGTTGCTCGAAGAATTCCAGCCAACCGCCAGCGCCCGCCACCCTGCCGCCAAAAATGGCCGAATTGGGGCGCGTTGAACTCACCCCTCAAATGCCGGCGCAGTTTGCCTTGGCCACCAATCAATGCTGCATTTTGACCGGCAAGCAGCTTCCAACAGGCATTGAAATAATAGTTGCCATTCTGACAACCAACACCGACGGCACCGTAACTCTCTCGAAAGGCCAAATTGAAACGCTGCCGGGCCACTCCTGCGGTATTTCGACGGGCGATGTCGGGGTGGAATTAACGCCAACTCTGAAAACACAGTAACATCAATGCATCTGGGCGCGGTCGGGCCCACGGGAGAAAAGCGCCAGAGGGCTGGCGCACTCCAAGACGCTGGCGCGATGGACGGCAGCCTGGATACGGGGAACGGCTTGAGTTGCACATGAGTCCTCGATTGGGCGGCAAACATAAACATGAGATTTTGAAACGGCGGCAGACCAGAAGCTTGGAAGCACTGAAAACAAAACTGAATATGATGAGTTCCATTACCGGGTATCTCAACGAGCATGGCGAAAGTTTCCTGAACTTCGCCTGGCCCATGCTCTGGCAATCCAGCCTGCTTATGGTCTTGGTCGGGACGGTGGATGTTTTGCTGTCCCGCAGAATTCGCGCGTCTGTCCGGCATGCGCTCTGGCTGGTCGTGCTGGTGAAACTGCTGCTGCCGCCAACCCTGGCGCTGCCCACGGGGGCCGCCTGGTGGCTGTTTCCGGTCAAACCGGCGGTCAAAGCGCCCGCAGCCAGAAATTTCACCGTTACTTTTGACAACGCCACGCCGCCGCCGGCCTTTGACCTGGAAACCGTCCCGCTGGACAAACCACCGCCGCCAGCACTGGAGCGCGCCGGTTGGGCGCTGCTCGCTGCTGGCACGGCCAGCACGGGGCTGCTGTTGTGGCTGCTGTTTCGCTGGTGGCAGGTCATGCGCCTGGTTCGCCGCGCCACGCCAGCCGGGGAATTTTCCGGACCGCTGGACGAGGCCCGGCGGCTGGCCAGACTGCGCCGGCCGGTGCGCGTGAGAATTGTGGATGACCGGATGTCGCCCGCAGTCTGCGGCCTGTTTCGTCCCGTTATTTTGCTGCCGCGAATGCTGGCCGAAAAATTGTCCGCCGGACAATTGCGCGCCGTGCTGTTGCACGAGGCGATTCATCTGCGCCGCCAGGACATCTGGGTCAACTGCGCGCAGGCATTGTTACAGGTCATTTACTGGTGGCATCCGCTGGTCTGGGTGGCCAATGCCCGTATCCGCCGCGTGCGCGAGGAAGCGGTGGATGACGCGGTGATGCTGGCGCTGACGGATGACGCGGAGACCTACGCACCCACGTTGCTGGAAGTGGCGCGGCTGGCGTTCCGGCGTCCGCGGATGAGCCTGGGTCTGGTCGGCATCATGGAATCGCGGAGCGCGCTGCGGCAGCGCATCGAGCGGCTGATGGATTTCCGGGCGCCGCGCAAGGCCGGGCTGACCTTCCTCCCGCTGTGCGGAATTTTTGTATTCAGCGCCGTGGCCGTACCCATGGGCCAGGGGCCAAGTCCGGCGGAAGCGGGGCAAACGATAAGAACTTTTGGCCTGAAGCCTCACACATCCGAAGCGCAGTTGAGAAAGCTATTGCTTGATGCCGGAGTGAAAATGCCGCCCACGATGTTCATTTATAACAGTGACGGCGGAGTTTTTCTGGTTCGCGGTACGCCGGAACAACTGGCCTTGGTTTACTGCCGCGTGGCCGGGCAACAAAATGGCCATCCGGCCAATGATGCCGCTGCCAGGCGGGATTTTATCGCGTCACTGCAACGGGAATCTGCTGACAACTTGGGAACAAATGCCGCGACGCTTTTCACGCGAACCTTCAAGCTGGACACGAATTTGTTTCCCGTGCGTTTGCATCATGCGATTGAGAGTTTGCGTGGGCAAGGACTGGAAATAGACGATTCGGGCAAGACCGTATCTGCGGCAGCCAAAGATTTTTTCAGCCAGTTGGGAGTAAATTGGGCCGTGCCCGCGGGTAAATCTGTTTTCTTCAATGACCATTTGGGGTTGTTGTTTGTTAAAGGCAGCACTTCGGATTTGGATACGATTGAACGCACCCTTGAAGTGTTCAACCAAACTACGCCGCTAATCACCCACAAGAGCGCGGCGGCTGGCAACCAAACGGACCGGGTCCAAGCGGTGGTCTCGGTCACCAACCAAACGTCTGTAAACGTGGCCAGCCCAGAGGATGCTGGTGGCCGTCAGGCGATCATAGCCGAGCTGAACGCAATTCATTTGAAAAACGTTTCCTATGACAGCCTGCCGCTAAATGAAGTGCTGCGGCAGTTGTCAGACCAGTGCGGCAGATTGCGCGATCCTGAACACATTGGAATTAATTTTTTGATCAACAACGGTCCATACCCGCCTGGCCAGCCGGGGGCTGTGCCCAACCTTGATCCGAACACGGGACTGCCAGTAGTGCCAACGGCAGAGGCAGCGGCGACTGGGCAGCAGGATGTCGGCTCGGTCATCATCAAAATACCAAGTTTGACCAACGTTTGTCTGGCCGATGTGCTGGATGCCATTGTGCTGGATTCGGATCATCCGCTCAAATACTCCGTTCAAGATTTTGCCGTGGTGTTTTCCGCCAGGAGTCCCGAAAGCCCGCTGCTTTTCACGCGAACATTCCGTGTGGACACGAATGCGTTCTATTCCAAGTTGAAAAAGCTCAGCGCCAAGAATTCTGGCGCTGTTCAAAGCGACGGTGGCGACCAACATAATGCCAGTGACTTGTACTTGATTACGTCCCAGACTGCACAGGCGACCCCGAGTTCGCAGGCCAGGGCTTTCTGCAAGGCCTTGGGAGTAAATCTTGACAATCCGCCCGGCAAGTCAGTTTTCTTCAACGACAGGCTGGGCTATCTTTTCGTGAAGGCCACCGCGTCGGATTTATATACGATTGAACGCGCCCTGCAAGTGCTTAACGCAGTGCCGCCGCAATTTCACATCAAGGCGCGGTTTTACGAAGCGCCCAAGGGAACATTGAGCGGTTTGGACAAGCTTTTTTACACAACAAACGCGACCGACGGCACGCGTATGGGGATTCTATCCTGGAAAAAAACGGTCGAGGCCTTGCGGGAGTTACAGTCGCTCAAAGGCTCTGAAATTTTGGGCGAGCCGGAGGTGACCGTGATCACCGGGCGGCAAGTGCAGATGCGGGCGACCGAAGTGATCACGGTTATTACCAATTATTCATATGCTGCCAATGGTTCAATTATCCCTCAAACTTGTATGGTTGAGGTTGGACCCAGTTTAGATGCGGTTCCCTACGAGCTGGCTGACGGCTATACAATCAATTTGACGGCCATCCCGTCCTTGACGGAATTCCTGGGATACAACTCAACACAGGGTTCGGCAGATCTCACCAAGTTGGGGAACCAAGTGCCCCAAGTTTTCCCCAAATTCCATGTCCAGCAGACCGTTTCCACGGTGAACTTATGGGACAATCAAACGCTCCTTTTGGGCGGGTTGCCAGACCGGTCGGTCGGCGGAACAAATGGGGTTTCAACTGCTCCGAGTGACAAGGAACTGCTGGTCTTGATCACCGTCACCCTCGTTGACGCGGCGGGCGCGCGCATTCATTCCGAGGACGAACTGCCGTTCGCACAGGAAGGGATTCCGTCCCAGCCGCCGTCGTCGAAAAAATGACCCGATAGTTTTTTATTTGCGCTTCAAAAAGGCCGCTTCGGCGGCGTTTTGACCGGCAGTCTGCGGTCAAAATTTTCGTTGCACGAAAAAAAATAAGTTGCGCAGACGGTGTCTCGCGGCGTAAAGAAGAGCCGCAACATGGGCAAAACTCTCATCATCGCCGAGAAACCGTCCGTCGCCAGCGACATCAGCAAGGCGCTCGGAAAATTTCAAAAGCACGACGATTATTTCGAGAATGACGACTTCGTCATCTCGTCTGCCGTCGGGCATTTGCTCGAACTGATCTGCCCCGACGGCGTCGAGGCGGCCAAGGGCAAATGGACGTTTAAATGCCTGCCGGTCATCCCGCCGCACTTCGATCTGCAGCCCATTGAACGCAGCGAAAACCGCCTGAAAGTCCTCAAAAAGCTCATCAAGCGCGAGGACGTGACCGCCCTCATCAACGCCTGCGACGCCGGGCGCGAAGGCGAATTGATCTTCCGCAACATCGTGCGCTACACCAAGGCGAAGCAGCCGGTGCAACGGCTCTGGCTGCAGTCCATGACCCCCACCGCCATCCGCGATGGCTTTACGCAACTGCGCACCGATGCCGAAATGCACCCGCTGGCCGACGCCGCAACCAGCCGCGCCGAGGCCGACTGGCTGGTGGGCATCAACGGCACGCGGGCCATGACGGCGTTCAATTCAAAACAGGGCGGTTTCTTCAAGACCCCCGTGGGCCGCGTGCAGACGCCGACGCTGGCGATTCTGGTCGAGCGCGAGCAACGCATCCGCAAGTTTGTGCCGCGCGATTTTTGGGAAATCATCGGCACGTTCGACGGCACCGGCGGCCAGTACACCGGCCGCTGGTTTGATGAAAAATTTGCCCGGTCCGAGCAGGACGACCAACTCAAGGCCGAGCGCGTCTGGGAAAAGGAAAAAGCAGAGGCGCTGCGTGCCAAATGCCTGGGCAAGCCGGGCATCGTCACCGAGGAAAGCAAGCCCAGCACGTCCCTCTCGCCGTTGCTGTATGATTTGACGAGCTTGCAGCGGGAGGCGAACTCGCGCTTTGGTTTCAGCGCCAAGAATACGCTGGGCCTGGCGCAGGCGCTTTACGAGCGGCACAAGGTGCTGACCTATCCGAGAACGGATTCGCGCGCCTTGCCGGAAGATTACATCCCCACGGTCAAGCATACGATGACAATGCTGGCCGGGGTGACGGGATATTCGGCGTTTGCGGACCAGATTTTGAAAAGCGGCTGGGTACACCCCAACAAGCGCATTTTCAACAATGCCAAGGTTTCAGATCACTTTGCCATCATCCCGACATCGCTCTCGCCCAAGGCCTTGAGCGAGCCGGAACAGAAGCTTTACGACCTGGTCACGAAACGGTTCCTCGCGATTTTTTATCCGGCGGCGGAATTCCTGGAAACGACCCGCATCACGCGCGTTGAAAGCGAGCCCTTCAAGAGCGCGGGCAAGGTTTTGATCACGCCGGGCTGGCTGACGGTCTATGGCAAGCAGTCGGATTCCGACGAGACGCCGAGCCTGGCCCCGGTGCAGGCGGGCGAAACGGTCAAGACCAGCGAGGTGGAGGTGAAACAAAACGTCACCAAGCCCCCGGCGCGTTACTCGGAAGCGACCCTGCTGTCGGCCATGGAAGGCGCGGGCAAGCTGGTGGATGACGACGAATTGCGCGAGGCGATGAGCGAGAAGGGGCTGGGCACGCCGGCCACGCGCGCGGCGATCATCGAGGGTTTGATTTTGGAGGAATACGTACACCGCGTCGGGCGCGAGTTGCAGGCCACGGCGAAGGCGTTTTCGCTGATGGAGCTGTTAAACGGCCTCGGCATCCAGGAATTGACGAAGCCGGAACTGACGGGGGAATGGGAATTTCAGTTGAAAGAAATGCAGCGGCGCAAGATCAGCCGCGAACAGTTCATGCGCGAAATCGGCGACATGACGCGCCGCATCGTGGACCGCGCGAAACAGTTCGAGCATGACACGATTCCCGGCGACTTCGGCACGTTGACCGTGCCGTGCCCGAAATGCGGCGGCGAAATTCACGAGCGCTACCGGCAGTATCAATGCACGAAGGACGGCTGTGATTTTGCGATGTGGAAAACCTTGTGCGGCCGGATGTTTGAGCCGGAGGAAGTTGAGAAGTTGATCACGGAAAAGCAGATCGGCCCGTTGCAGGGATTCCGCAGCAAGCAGGGCTTTCCCTTTGCCGCCGTGATCAAAATGAACGGCGAGCACAAGCTGGAATTCGATTTTGGCAACACCCCGAAGGACGGGGAGGCGGCCGTGCCGGTGGATTTCACCGGCAAGGAACCGCTCGGCAAGTGTCCGCGCTGCGGCGCGCAGGTGTTCGATGGCGGGATGAACTACGTTTGCGAGAAGCAAACCGGCCCGACGCCGACGTGCGATTTCCGCACCGGTAAAATCATTTTGCAGCAGGAAATCGCGCCCGAACAGGTGAAGAAGCTGCTGGCGGAGGGCAAAACGGATTTGCTGAAAGGTTTTATTTCCAACAAAACCAACCGGAAATTCGAGGCGTTCCTGGTCTTGAAAGACGGCAAGACGAAATTTGAATTTGTGCCCCGTGAACGCAAGGGCAGGGGAAAGTCGTCCGAGCCGCCGCCGAAGATTGATTTCACCGGCAAGGCGGAAGTGGGCAAATGCCCAAAGTGCGGCGGCAAAGTTTTTGACACCGAGGCCGGCTACATCTGCGAGAAATCACAGATGGAAATGAAGCCGTGCAAATTCAAGATTGGTCGGGTGATTTTGGAGCAGCCAATTGAACCGGCGCAGGCAGCCAAAATTCTCGCCACCAAAAAGAGTGATTTGCTGGACAAATTCATTTCCAAGGCCGGCAAGCCGTTTCCGGCCTTTCTGGTAATGGATTCAAAAGGCAAAATCACCTTTGATTTCCCGGAGCGGGAGGAATAGACGTGAAACCCGAAATCCGAAATCCGAGTCCCCGAAATCCGAGAAGCCAGAATTCCAAAGTCTGAAGTGAATTTTACGCAGCGTTTCGAAACGTGAGATTGGATCTGATTCGACCTTCGGGTTGTGGATTTCGAGGTTCGCTGGCGCCTCACAGCCCAATCGCCGGGCCATTCGTTAACCGGCTGGCAAAAGGAAAGGTAAACGTCCGCTTCGACATGGCGAGCGCCAGGCCAAAGTCCAACATGGCCTGATTGCCATTGGTGGTGACGGTGAGCGGCGGGAGGAGCAAATTGGCCGCCGCGCCCTTGAGGCCGCCCACAAAATTCTGCCAGGGGCTGTTGCCGGCATCCTTCCGCTTCACCGAAGCCAGTGTGACCTCCATTTTGGGCGGGTCGGATTTCTGCCGGAAGGTGAGCGTGTTGACCCGCGCCACGGTCTCATTTTCGTAACATAGCACCCCATTGCGCATTACAATGTCCTGCAGATCAACGCTCACCGGACTGGGATGACCGTGGCTGTTGAACCGGACCCGCATTTCCGTGACGACGGGCTGGCCGTTGGTCAGCAGACCTTCAATCTCAATCGTACCGCAGCCGGCGCCTTGCACGCTGATTGCCGTGAGCTGGTGCGCCAGCGGCTTGCCGGACTTGAGGTCCTTTTGACGCCGCTGGATGATGACCGAGTGGTCGAAAACATTGCGCTCCAATCCGTCGCCGACGAAATTGAATTCGCACGCGGCGTGAAAGACCATGCCGTTCGTGCGGCAATGGCAGGAAACCACCTGCGCGCATTGCGTGTTGCTGGCATTGGTGGACAGCGAAACCTGCTCCGGCGAAACCAGCGGCACGAAATACATGAAGTGGCTGAGTGGATTATCCAGCGGCTTGCCGGTGTCATAATCAAATTGCAGGGTGGGGCCGGTCAACGCCGCCATCAGCCGGCCGGCCGAGAGCAAAAAAAACGCTGACAGGATCAGCAGACGGGGCGCGATTCGGGCCGGTTGAAAAAGCATGTCGGTGAATTTTCCACAACCGCGTTTTGATTTCAAGCATTGAGCGGCGGCGGGAGTGGTATATTTTTCTGCTGGAGCGCGGTTTTAGAATCTGCGTAAAAAATGCCCTGAGCAGTTCGTCCTCGTTCTCGATTTTTCAAAATTTTCGAGGACGAGGACGAGAACGAGGAGGATGGGGAAAGCATTTTTTGCACGCGGCCAAATGCCGCTCCATAAATAAACATGCAGCTTCATTTCAAAGAATCAGGGCAGGGCAGGGCGGTGATCCTGTTGCACGGCTTGTTCGGCTCGTCGGACAACTGGCATTCCGTCGCGCTGCGGCTGGCGGAGACGTTTCACGTCTTTGCGCTGGACCAGCGCAACCACGGCCAGTCGCCGCACAGCGCGGAAATGGATTACCCGGTGATGGCCGCCGACGTGGACAGATTTTTTGCCGCGCGCGGTCTGGAAAGTGCGCTGGTCATCGGCCATTCGATGGGCGGCAAAACGGCGATGCAACTGGCGCTGCATTTTCCGCAGCGGGTGCAGAAGCTCGTCGTGGCGGACATGGCTCCGCGCGCCTACGCGCCAGCGCATGACCAGATTTTCGCCGCGCTGCTGGCGCTGGACCTGCCCCGGTTCCAGACGCGCGGGCAAATCGAGGAGGCGATCGCGCCGGAAATCCCCAATCCCGTTCTGCGCCGGTTCCTGTTGAAAAACCTTGGCCGCGCCCCCGCCGGCGGATTTTTCTGGAAAATCAACCTGCGAGACATCGCGGAAAATTATTGGCGGCTGCGCGAGCCGGTTGCGGGCGCCGCGCCGTTTGCGCGGCCCGTTTTGTTCATCCGCGGCGGCAAATCGAAATACCTTCTACCGGAAGATGAGCCGCTGATTCGCGAATGGTTTCCGGCCGCGCAAATCCAGACCATCCCGACGGCGGGCCACTGGGTCCACGCCGACCAGCCGGAGGAGTTTTTGCGGCTGGTGCTGGATTTTTTGTGAAATGAGGCGGCGGCAAGGGAGCCGGGGTGTCTCCTGCTCCTGCTCAAACCCATTGCAGAGGAAAATATCAGACTGGAAAAATCTGCTGTTCTGGTGCATAGATGATGAATCATGCTGGCAACTCCAGAACTCATGCACGAAGCGGCGCAGTTGGCGCGGGTGAAAAAACTCCTGCCGCGCTGGCGCGACGTGCCCCTTTACCGGGCCGCGCCGGCCGACGACTTTTTCCGCCGGCCGCTCATTGGCAAGCGCGAGCTGCGGGAAAATTTCCCGAACAACTTCCTCCGGCCCGGCCAGGATCTCGACACGCTGCTGGCCGGCCAGTCGGTGGAACTGGAACACACCTCCGGCAGTTCAGACGAACGCACGGCGGTGTTGTTTGGCCGGGGCTGGTGGAACGAGCAGGAGGCGCGCGTGCTGCGGCTGAACCGGTTTGTGGCCCAGGTGCTGGAGGCGCATCCGCGCGCCCGGCGGGCAACGCTCGTGCCGCCGGTTTGCAACGGACTCGTCTGCTTTTCCAATTTCACCTCCAGGACCGCGCGCACGGTGGACGCCACGCTGTTTGTGAACCAGGCGCGCATTCCCTTCCTGCTGACCGAAGCCGAGCTCGTGCGCATGGCCGGCGAAATTTTGGAATGGTCGCCGCAGTTTCTCGATCTCGACCCGGTGCATGGCGCGTGGTTTGCGCTATACTGCGAACGGCACGGCCTCACGTTTCCGTCCGTGCGATTCATTTTATGCAGCTACGAATTTATGAGCGTGGCGCATCGCAAAATATTGCGGCGGGTTTTTCGCGTGCCCGTGTTCAATTTGTATGGCTCCACGGAGACCGGCCATTTGCTCATGGAAAACGAGCGCGGCGAAATGCGGGCCAGCCTGGAAAATGTCTTTTACGAGATTGTGGAACCGGATGCGCGCGGCGTGGGCAGCCTGGTGGTGACGACCCTGACCAACGAAGTGATGCCGCTCGTCCGCTACCGGATTGGCGATCTTGCCGAACGCTGTGAACAGCCTTACGCAACGGATTACCTGGTTCATGGCCGCGCGCGTGACGCGCTGCTGCGCCGCGACGGACAGCGCGTGACCACGCTGGAAGTGGACCGTTGTTTTGCGGATGCCGAGGGCATCTTGCATTATCAACTGCGGCAAACGGAAAATGGCGGGTGTCACCTGCAGTTCATTCCCGACCGCGAACCGCCGACGTCCGAAACACTTAATCGTGTGACCGCGCAATTGCGGGATCTGTTGCAGCTTGAAAGCCGCCTTACCACCGAGTCAGTGAAGTTGTTGCCGCCGCTGACTTCAGGAAAATTCCGGCTGACGGGCCGGGCCGGAGATTGAACAGATTGTTTTTTTGCCAAACCCAAGGCAGGCTCGCAAGCTCGCCAACCTTGGGCTGAATGATTGAACTCCGTTGGAGTTCTGGCGGGAACAAGCCGTGGCGTCTTTTCAGATGGTCATGCGCTGTTTCAGATAAAGTTTGACCGTGTACGCCGCCCTGGTTTGATATGGAAACCGCCTCAGAAATGCCCGCCGAAATCCACGACAAGTGGATCGCAAAATTTCTTGTGCATCTCGCGACAGACCGTGGCGTCTCCGTCTTTACGCAGCGGAATTACCGGCAGGCGCTGACGGAATTTGCCCGCTGGCATCAGGACGAGCGCAAATCGCCCGCCGCGTGGGACCAGCTTCAGCGCGATGACTTCCGCAGTTATGTGCGTTTTCTTGGCCGGAATCATCTGAGCCGCGCCGCCACGCAATTGCGTTTTTCCGCGCTGCGGACGTTTTACCGGTTCCTCATCCGCCACGGCGTCATGGAAACGATGCCCATCAAAAACCTGTCGCTGCCGAAACTGGAAAAGCGCCTGCCGCGATTTCTGACCCAGCAGCAGATGGTGGATTTGCTGGCCGCGCCGGCGAAGCTCCTCGATACGCAGGCGGAGAAAAAGGGGCCGGGCCGCCCGATTTCGGCGGAAGTTTGCCGGCGCGATGTGGCGGTGCTGGAGACGATTTATTCGTGCGGCCTGCGCATCAGCGAATTGTGCGGTCTGCGCGTGGAGGACATTGATTTCAACGAACAAGTCGTGCGGGTTCGCGGCAAGGGAAAAAAGGAGCGGCTCGTGCCGGTGGGCGCGCCCGCGTTGACGGCCATTCAAAATTATTGGGGCAGCCTGTTGGAGCCGCCGGTGGGGATTCAGCCGGTGTTTCGCGCCGACACCAGCAAGGCCGCGCCGCTGTCGCCGTTGCAACTGTCGCGCCGGCTGAAAAATTACCTGGTCATCGCCGGCCTCGATCCCCATCTGACTCCCCACAAGCTGCGGCACAGCTACGCGACGCATCTGCTCGATGCCGGCGCGGATTTGCGCAGCGTGCAGGAATTGCTGGGCCATGCGCATCTGGCCACCACCCAGGTTTATACGCACGTCACCACCGAGCGGCTGAAAAAAGCCTACAACGACGCGCATCCACGGGCGTAGCGTCAGGCATCCCTGCCTGACGTAAAGGGCGGCAGCCCTGCCGCCCGGCAAGGCGTGGCCAGGCCTTGTGCCTCACAAATCTTCCCACGTTCCTGCTCGCGGGAGGTTCTCTCCGCCGGGCTGAGCGCCCGGCTCTCCGGCAGGCAGGGATGCCTGCCGCCACAAACTGGGGGAAACTTTGCCAATTTCTGTAAAATAAATTCGTTTGAATTCCCGCCCCCTTCCCCCAAAATTAAACTTAGGAAAATTTTTTTGATGGTTTTTGAAAATGAAAATTGATTTTGCATTTCGTCCGCGACTGGTGGACACGCTGAAGCACTATTCCGCGGCCGCTTTCATGACCGATCTGACGGCCGGGTTCACCGTTGGCATCGTCGCGCTGCCCCTGGCGATGGCGTTTGCGATTGCTTCCGGCGTCAAGCCTGAGGCCGGCATTTTTACGGCGGTCATCGCGGGTTTTTTGGTTTCGGCGCTCGGCGGCACGCGCGTTTCCATTGGCGGGCCCACCGGCGCCTTCATCGTCATCCTTTACGGCATCTATGCGAAATACGGCGCGGAAAACCTCGCCATCTGCACCATGATGGCCGGGGTCATTTTGTTCATCATGGGCGCGGCGCGTTTGGGCACCATCATCAAATTTATTCCCTATCCGGTGACGATGGGGTTCACCTCCGGCATTGCGGTGCTGATCTTCAGCACCCAGATCAAGGATTTTCTGGGCTTGACCGTGGAGAAGGTGCCGTCGGATTTTGTTGAGAAAATGCGGGTGCTGGCCGGAAATATGGGCACTTTTCAATGGCCGGCGCTGGCGCTGGCCGCAGGTTCGCTGGCGATCATTTTGTTCTGGCCAAAAACCTGGCAGCGGCGCGTGCCGGGGTCCATCGTGGCGTTGGTTTTGGGCACCGCCGCCGTGGCGCTGTTGGGGCTGCCCGTGGAAACTATTGGCACCAAGTTTGGCGGCATTCCGCAGGCGTTGCCGCATCCGCATATTCCCGCGCTTTCCTGGGAAAACATCCAGCACCTGTTCCAGCCGGCCACCACCATCGCCATGCTCGCGGCCATTGAATCGCTGCTCTGTGCGGTCGTGGCCGATGGCATGATTGACGACCGCCACGATTCCAACCAGGAACTCATGGCGCAGGGCATTGCCAACATTGTAAGCCCGCTCTTTGGCGGCATCGCGGCGACGGGCGCAATTGCCCGCACTGCCACTAATGTGAAATGCGGCGGGCGTTCGCCGGTCTCGGGCATGGTTCACGCGGTCACGCTGCTGGGGATCATTCTGGTGGCTGCGCCGCTGGCCAAATTCATTCCGCTGGCCACGTTGAGCGCCGTGCTGGTGAACGTGGCCCTGAACATGGGGGAGTGGCACAATTTTGCGCGCCTCCCCAAATGGCCGCGCAGCGACGCCGTGGTGTTCCTGACGGCTTTTGGCCTGACGGTGGTGGTGGATTTAACCGTGGCGGTGGAAATTGGCATGGTGCTGGCGGCGGTGCTTTTCATCAAGCGCGTCTCCGAAACCACGCATATTACGGCCGTGGACGAAAGCTCCGAAACCGAAGGCCCGCAGCATTCGCTTATCGGCAAAGTGGTGCCCAAGGGCGTGATGATTTACCGCATCTTCGGTTCGTTCTTTTTTGGCGCGGCGGACAAGCTGGAAACGGCGTTGAAACGTTCCGGGCAGGAACCGGAGGTGCTGGTGCTCGGCTTGAGAAAGGTGTTGGCGATGGATGCCACCGGCCTCAACGCGCTCGAAGACCTTTACGAGCGGCTGCATCGGCGCAAGAAACACCTGATTTTGAGCGGGCCGCACACGCAGCCGCTGTTCATGATGGACAAAGCGGGCTTTTTGGACCGGCTGGGCCGCGAGAACATTTGCACCGATCTGGAACATGCACTCGAACGCGCGCGGGAAATTCTGGGCCTGCCGCCGGCGCCGGAAAACGATCCGCTGCGGCTGGAGCGGGAACAAATTGAAATGGCGCGCCGCGACCTGGCGGGGGCGGTCGAACGCGCCGGTAAAGTGTTGAATGCCCCGGCTGGCACCGATTGGGAGAAATGATGAAGATTGCAAATAGCGCTTCCGGGAGCCAACATCGCACAGCCGGCAACCAGAAAATGGCATTTGGTTAACTTTGTAAAATGGGTTGCCGCGCTTTGGATCAGCCATGTATTTAAACATCATTCAACTTGCAGAATCGTTCGGCGTCGAAGAAAACGTTGTCGAGAGTTGGGTGCGCAAAGAGGGCCTGCCGGCCATTGAAGACCGTGACCGCCTGCTTTTCGACCGCAACCAGGTGGTGGATTGGGCCGCCGAGCGCGGGCTGGCGGCCAAAGCCGGTTTTCTGGCGGCTGGACGTCCTTCCAATCTTCCCGCGCGCCGGCTGGAACCGCTGTTGCGCGCCGGGGGAATCTGGCGCGACGTGTCTGCCGCCACGGTGCGGGAGGTGATGGGCGCCATCGTGGCCAAACTTCCCGGCGCAACTCCTCCCGTGCGGCAACTGCTGGCCCAGCGTCTGCGTCTGCCCGATGGGATTTCGTGGGCCGCCGTCGGTGGCGGACTCGCGCTGCCGCATCTGCGCACGCCGGTCGCGCTCGGACGCGACGCCGGCACATTTGCAATTTTAATTCTGCGCGACGCCCTGCCCTTGACCGACCACGTGCCGGATGACACGCCCATCACGCGGCTGTTATTTTTCGTGGCGCCGTCGCCACGCGCTCATCTGGAACTGCTGGGGCAGTTAAGCAGCGCCCTGATTCGTGGCGGACTGCGGCAGCCTGTGATTGACGGGGCGGCCGATGCGGAAATTTTCTCCGCGCTCATCGCCGCCGAATCGGGCGCGGCTTCCGGCAGGGAAAATCAACAGCCATGACCCCCGGCAGCCTGCTTTTGATTTCGATGGCCGGGATGATTGCCGGCTTGCTGGCGGCTTATCGTTCCCCGCGCGGCTGGCTGGCGGCCACGCTGGTCGCCGCCGCCGCCGCACTCGTGGCTGCGGTCTGGATTCTGATAACCGGCGCAACTTGGAACTGGCAGCCGGATTTTTGGCTGGGCGGCGAACAAATCCACCTGCAACTCGACGGCCTCAGCGCATTTTTCCTCGCTTTGTTGGCCGTGCTGGGCGGTGCGGGCAGTTTGTATGCGCTGGAATACTGGTCCGATAAGCGGCATCCGGTTTCCGCCCCGATGGGCCGCGCATGGTGGAACGGACTTTTGCTTTTCATGGGGCTTATTCTGCTGTCCGCGAACGGACTGCATTTTCTGATCGCGTGGGAAATCATGACCGTTTGCGCGTATTTCCTCATTACCCAGGAGCGCCAGAAACGCGAAGTCCGCCATGCCGGCTGGCTGTATCTGGCGGCGTCGCATCTCGGCACGCTTTGCCTGTTTGCATTTTTCGCGCTGCTGGCGGCGCGCTCGGGCAGTTGGGAATTGGGGCCGATGCGGGATCATCCCAATCTGGCGCCGCTGTTCTGGCTGGCGCTCGCCGGCTTTGGTCTCAAGGCCGGTATTTTTCCGCTGCACATCTGGTTGCCGTCGGCGCATGCGAATGCGCCCAGCCATGTCTCCGCCATCCTCTCCGGCGTGATGATTAAAATAGGCATTTACGGCCTCGTGCGTTTCAGCGGCTGGCTGCCGATGCCGGCTGGCGCGGGCTGGACCGTGGCCACGCTCGGGGTGATCAGCGCGGTCTTGGGCGTTGCCTTCGCGCTGGGACAACACGATTTGAAACGGCTGCTGGCGTATCACAGCGTTGAAAACATCGGCATCATTCTTATCGGCCTTGGCTTTGCCATGATTGCGTCCGCCAACGGTCATCCGGCGTGGGGACGGCTTGCGCTGGCGGGTGGATTTTTGCATATCTGGAACCACGGCTTGTTCAAGGCGCTGCTGTTTTTTGGCGCTGGTTCGGTTTTGCACGCCACCGGCACGCGCGAAATGAGCCGGCTGGGCGGACTCTGGCGCACGATGCCGTGGACGGCCGGGTTGTTCGCGCTGGGCGCAATGGCCATTGCCGGACTGCCGCCGCTGAATGGATTTGTCAGCGAGTGGCTGGTGTTTCTGGGTTTGTTCGATGCGGTTCCCGGACATGGTGTCGCCTCCTGGGCGGCGGCGCCGGCGGCTGTATTGCTGGGCCTGACCGGGGCGCTGGCTTTGGCCTGCTTTGTGAAAGTTTGCGGTGTGGTCTTTCTCGGACTCCCGCGCAGCGAAGCCGCCAAACACGCGCTTGAATGCGGCTGGCAGATGCGCGTGCCGATGCTGACGCTCGGCGCATTGTGTGCGGCCATCGGCCTCGCGCCGGCCTTGTTCTGGCCGGCGATTGTCAATGCCTCCATTGCCTGGCAACCCGTATGGCCGGACACCGCGCCCCCCGCGCCCGTGCCATTGGTTACGCTTGGCTCGTTTAACCTCGCCCTCGTCGCCCTGGCGGCGCTGGCGGTCATCGGCCTCTGGCGCCAGATCAAACGCAACGGGCTGGCCCGGGCTGGAACGTGGGATTGCGGTTACGCCGCGCCCACCGCGCGAATGCAATACACCGCCGGCTCGTTCGCCGGCATCATCACCGGCTGGTTTGAGTGGATTTTGCGGCCGCAACGGCATTCGCATCCGCCCCGGGAAAATTTTCCCGCGCATTCCAATTTTGAAGAACACACGCCGGAGACGGTGCTCGAACAGGTCGTCGAACCCGCGGGTGCGGGCGTGATGCGGGTTTCCCTGCTGGTGCGCCGGCTGCAACATGGCCGCCTCCAGGCCTATATCTTTTATCTGCTGGTTGGCCTGGCTGCGCTGGCCGTGCTCGCGTTGATGGGAGGATCCAAGTGAAAAGCCGAAATTCGAAATCCGAAATCCGAAAGAAGGCCGAAATCCGAAATCCGACAAAACCGAACCTGGCGAGGAAGTTATTTCGGGCTTCGGGCTTCGGATTTCTTTCGGGTTTCGCGGCTTCGGAATTCGGATTTTACCTGCCGGAGGTGCCTTCATGATTGTGGCCCTCGACATCTTCCTGCGTCTCGCCATCTGGCTGCTGCTGGCGCCGTTGTTGCCGGGCATCATCACCAAGGTCAAGGCGTGGGTCGCGGGCCGGCGCGGGCCCCCCGTGCTGCAACTTTACTACGATCTCGCCAAACTCTGGCGCAAAGGCATTGTGTTGAGCACGGCGGTTTCTCCCGGACACGTGGCCGGGCCGGCGATTGCGTGGGTGGCCCTGGTCGGGGCCGCGTTGCTGCTGCCGCTGGGACCGGCGGGCGCGCCGCTGGCCTTTCGCGGCGATGCGCTGCTGTTTGTCTATCTGCTGGCGCTGGCACGATTCTGCACCGCCAGCGCGGCGCTGGACACGGGATCGGCCTTTGAAGGCATGGGCGCGGCGCGCGAAGTCAGTTATGCCGTGATCAACGAAGCCGCCATCATTACCGCGCTGCTCGCGTTAACCGTGCAAACCGGCAGCATTTCGTTGACTACCATGCTCGCGCCGCCGGCGGCGGGCGCAGGCGCGGCCCTGCTGGCGGCAGGATTGTTTGGCGTGCTGCTCGCGGAAAATTGCCGCGTGCCGTTCGATGATCCGAACACGCACCTGGAGCTCACCATGGTCCACGAGGCCATGGTGCTGGACCACAGCGGTCCGCCGCTGGCTGCCATTTTTCACGGCGCATCGCTCAAGCTGCTGCTGTTTTCCGTGCTGCTGGCGGAATCGGTTTTGTCCGTCCAGGAACTCTCGCCGCTGGCCAAGGCTGGCTCGCTGGTGGCCGCCCTGCTGGTCATTACTGTCGCGGTGGGACTGGTCGAATCGCTGCTGGCGCGGCTGGCGTTCCGCCGGGTGCCGTTGCTGTTGACCACGTCGTTTCTGCTTTGTCTGTTTGCGTTGCTGGTCGCGTGGAAATGAAGCTGCTATGGCGAACACACTGAATTTATTTATCGGTCTGGCAATGGGATTCAACCTGCTGGCGCTGGCGAGCAGCCGGCTGCCCTCCGTGATCCGGGCGGCGGCGCTGCAGGGCATGGTGCTCGGAATTTTGCCGCTGCTGATGGAACATGAATTTCAATGGATGGTGGGCCTGGTCGCCGTCGGCACGATTGTCGTCAAAGGCTTTGTCATTCCGCACCTGCTGCGGCGGGCGTTGCGGGCGGCGAACATTGACCGCGAAGTCCGGCCGCTGATCGGTTTTGTGCCGTCGCTGCTGATTGGCGCGGGGGCGACGATTGGCGCGGTGGCCCTGGGCGGCGCGCTGCCGCTGCTGCCGGAACATGCCGGCTCGCTGCTGGTGCCACGCTCGCTGCTGGTGCCCGGCTCGTTCGCCACGGTCGTCGGCGGATTTCTCATGCTGATGGGCCGCACCAAGGCCATTTCACAAGTCTGTGGCTACCTGATTTTGGAAAATGGAATTTATTTGTTCGGCCTGCTGCTGATCAATTCGACGCCGATGCTCGTTGAGGCGGGAATTCTGCTGGACCTCACCGTGGCGGTGTTTGTCATCGGCATCATCATGGACCGGATTCAAAAGGAATTCGATTCCCTGGACACCAACAAGCTGACCACGCTGCACGAATGAAGAGGAAAATAAAAATCCGAATTCCGAAATTCGAAATCCGAATCCCGAAAGCCGTGCGGGCCAATTTGAGGTGCAACCCCTCCTGGACCCGTTCATTCGGATTTCGGCCTTCGGATTTCATTCGGCTTTCGGCCTTCGGCTTTCGGATTTTTGCTTTCGGATTTCCATTTGGCCCATTCGCATGAAAGAAATAGCGCTCATCGCCGTGCCGCTCATTTTTGCCGCCATCGCCTTTGCCTGGCCAGCGGAACGGACGCGGCCCTGGCTGCTGCCGGTGGCGGGCGGTTTGCACGCCGCGCTGTCGGTATGGCTGCTGGTGAATCCGCCTGCGCCGGTGCCGGGTGCATGGTTCGGTTTTGATCCCCTCGCCCGGGCGGTGTTGCCCATGATTTCGCTGCTGTTTTTCGTGTGCTCGATTTATGCCATCGGCTATTTGCGGGTGCGCGTGGAGCGGCGCAACCGCCTGTTTGTTTTTGCGCTGTTGATTCTGCTCGGCTTTTTGAGTCTGGCCGTGCAGGCGCAGCACCTGGGCCTGCTATGGGTGGCGGCGGAGGCGGCCACGCTGATGACCGTGCCGCTGATTCATTTCAACGGCACGGCGCGCGCGTTCGAGGCGTCCTGGAAATA
>Ga0181520_10002427_pt1 | contig 34565 bp, 31 predicted proteins | sample PEATcosm2014_Bin_29_FD_132451 | JGI IMG/M metagenome (GOLD analysis project Ga0181520, IMG submission 132451) | Peatland microbial communities from MTU Mesocosm Facility, Houghton, MI, USA - PEATcosm2014_Bin02_30_metaG | ecosystem: Environmental > Terrestrial > Soil > Wetlands > Peat | place...
CATGGACGCCGACCTGCAGGACCCGCCCGAGGTCGCGCTCGACCTGGTCGCCAAGTGGAAGGAAGGCTACGAGGTGGTCTACGCCGAGCGCCTGTCGCGCGCCGGCGAGAGCGGCTTCAAGCGTTTCACCGCCACGCTGTTCTATCGCCTGATGAACGCGCTGAGCGACGTCGAGATCCCGCCCAACGTCGGTGACTTCCGCCTGGTCGACCGCAAGGCGCTCGACGCCTTCCTCGCCATGCCCGAGCGCGACCGCTTCGTGCGCGGCATGTTCGCCTGGATCGGCTTCCGCCAGGCGGTGGTGACGTTCCACCGCCCGCCGCGCGCCGCCGGCGAGACCAAGTATTCGCTGGCCAAGATGATCCGTCTCGCCGCCAACGCGGTGGTGTCGTTCTCCGACGCGCCGCTGCGCGTGGCGCTGTGGGCCGGCCTCGCCGTGTCGACGCTGGCGATCCTCTACGGCTTGTGGACCATCGCCATGTGGGCGATGGGGGCCAATCTCGCGCGCGGCTGGAGCTCGATCGTCGTGCTGGCGGCGTTCCTAGGCGGCGCCAACATGCTGATGACCGGCGTGCTCGGCGTCTATGTCGGCCGCATCTACGCCGAGGTGAAGCGCCGCCCGCTCTACGTCGTCGACAGGACGGTCGGCTTCGACGCCGCCGAACGAAAGGCGCCCGGCGACGAAGCGCCGGCGCCCAGCGCGCGCCGCGCGTGAGCGAGGGAAAGCGCGCGATGTCCGCCGCTCCCTCCGCCGCCGCGCCGCGTCCGCGGCTCGGAGCGCCCGGCTGGCCGACGCCCGCCTTTTTCGCCGCGCTGGCGATCCTGGTCGTCGCCATCCTGCTGCAGTGCGGCTACGGCCTGCTCGGCGACGTCTCCTGGCTGATCACCGCCGACGAGAAGTGGCTCGACGGCGCCACGCCTTACGCCGACTTCATCGAGATCAACCCGCCCGCTTCGCTGGTCCTCTATTGGCCGGCGATCGCGCTGGCGCGCGGGATCGGCCTCAGGCCGGAATTGGTCGTCGCCGCCTTCGGCTTCGCGAGCGTCGTCGCCGGCCTCGGCCTCGCCTGGGCGGTTCTTAAGCGCGCCGGCCTGCTCGACCGCTTCGGCCCCCTCGCGCAATCGATCGCGCTTATCGTCTTCGCCGTGCTGCCCGGCCACTCGTTCGACGAGCGCGACCACCTAGCGGCGATCTACGGCGCGCCTTTCCTCGCGGTCGCCGCGGCGCGGGCGGCGCGCGCGCCCGTCCATCCCCTGCTCGCCGCGCTCGCCGGCCTCGGCGTCGGCGCGATGGCGGCGATCAAGCCGCCCTACGCGCTGGTCGCGGTCGCCGTCCTGCCCTATCTCGTGGTCCGTCTCGGCTTCGCCGCGCGCGCCGCGGCGGTCGAGTACGGCGCGGCGGCGGCGCTCGGGCTCGCCTATGTGGCGATGGTCCCGATCGTTTTTCCCCACTACGTCTCCGACGTGCTGCCGCTCGGCCTCGCCGTCTATGTGCCGATCCGCGAGCCGCTCGGGGCGCTGGTGGCGGCGCCCGGCGCGCTGATGACCGTCGCGCTCGGCGCGGCGGCGGCGAAGCTCGCCGGCCGGCGGCTCGCCGAGCCGCTGGTCGCGATTCCCGCGCTCGCCGCGGTCGGCGCCTTCGCCGCCTATCTGATCCAAGGCAAGGGCTGGATCTACCAGGACTATCCGGCGTTCGCCTACGTCAGCCTGGCCGCCGCGGCGGCGCTCGCGCTTCGGCCCCAGCCGCCGTCGCGCGCGGCGATCGGCGCCTTCGCCTGCGTCGTCGCCGCGCTGGCGCTGAAGGCGATCGGCCAGCAGCCGTTCGTCATCGTCTTGGTCGCCGCCGCCGCCGCGGGCTTCCTCGCCCGGCGGCTCGAGGCGGCGCGCGGCGCGCCGCCGCTGGTCGAGATGGGCGTCGCCGCCGCCCTCGGCGTCGTGGGCGGCCTGTTCGTGCTCAACGGCGTCGAGACGCCGACGATCGCCCGCGCGCTGGCGACGCTGGGGCCCCATCCGAGCGTCGCGGCGATCTCGGAGAGCCTCGCCTTCGGCCACCCGATGACGCGGCGGGTCGGCGGCGTCTGGGCGCAAAGCGTCCCCAGCCTGTGGATCACCTCGGCCGTGCGCCGGCTGATCGACGAGCATCCCGGCGACGCGGCGCTCGCCGAGCGGCTCAGGCCCTATGTCGAGGCGGACCGCGATCGGCTGGTCGCCGACCTCGAGCGCAATCGCCCCGACGCGATCCTGGTCGGCAAGCTCGGCACCCGCTTCCACGATTGGGCCTGGAGCGACCCCAAGATCACGGCCGCGCGCGCCGGTTACCGGCTCTACGCGGTGGAGCCCGGCCCGGCCTTCCCAGCCGAGCTTTACGCGCGCGACGACCTGATCGCGCTGCGGCCGACGCTGCGCGAGGCGGGCGCGGAAACGGTCGCTCCGTGAGGTCCGCACGCGCCTGGACGCGGCGCATTGGAAACCGTATAAAATCTCTCGATCGAGTCGTAACATGCGGCGGGTTGAGACGAAGGCGCAGGCGCGGCGGCCGCCAAGCGGCGCCCTCGCGCCAAAGAGGCGTTGGCGATGCTGACCAATAAAGGCAAGTACGGATTGAAGGCGATGGTGCATCTGGCGGGCATGCCGGTGGGGCAGCCTGCGCTGGTCGCCGACATCGCCGAAGCCAACAACATTCCCAAGAAGTTCCTCGACGCGATTCTCGGCGAGCTGCGCACCGCCGGGCTGGTCCACTCGAAGAAGGGCCGTGGCGGCGGCTACGCGCTCGCGCGCAGCCCCTACGAGATCATGGTCGGCGAGATCGTCCGCGCGCTCGACGGCCCGCTGGCGCCGATCGCCTGCGCGAGCCGCAAGTTCTACCGCCGCTGTCCTGACTGTGCGGCGGAAGTGCAATGCAACGTGCGGCTGATGATGATCGAGGTGCGCGACGCCATCGCGCACGTGCTCGATAACCGCTCGCTCGCCGAGATGCGGGCGCTGACCGAGACCGAGGAAGGCGCGCTGGTCTACCAGATCTGAAACGAGGCGTCTCTGCCCCAGCGGCGGGGCGGGGCGAGCGCAATCGCCCGGCGGGGCGCGGGACGCCGCGCTTCAGCAAGACGCGCGAGCGGCGCCGCTATGTCGGCGGCGCGCGAGGCCGGCGGCCGCGAAAGGCGCGCGCTCAGTGGCGATATTGTTGGATGCGGGTGGTGCGTAGGCCGGGCAGGCCGAACTGGTCGATCGACACCTGCCAGGAAAGGAATTCGTCGACGGTGAGGGTATAGCGCGAGCAGGCCTCTTCGAGCGACAACAGTCCGCCGCGCACCGCGGCGACGACCTCCGCCTTGCGGCGAATGACCCAGCGCTTGGTCGAGGTCGGCGGCAGATCGGCGATCGTCAGCGGGCTTCCATCGGGACCGATGACGTATTTCACTCTCGGCCGAAGGGTTTCGTTCATTGCACTCTCACACCCGAACGCAAGTCCAATGGCCGCAAGCTTACGGCCCGCCGCTTAAGAATTGGCTAAACGCGCGAGTGAGAATTTCATAACAAATCGTTTCGAAAGGCCATGATTTGCTTCGACATCGTCGCCCCACGGCGCCGCCCGCGCCCCCGCCGGGGCGCACCCCGCGGAAGCCGGAACTGCGCCTCGCGCCGCTGGTCTGCGGGCCGGCGATGTCTATATAACGACGCGTCTGGCCGAGAACGAAAACCCCATGTCGACCCTGCAAACCGCGCGATCCGCCGCGGCGCGTCCGCTGAACAGCCTGGGGCTGCCGAAAGCCCCGGCCGACACGCGCGTCGTCGTCGCCATGTCGGGCGGGGTCGACTCCAGCGTCGTCGCGGCGCTGCTCGCGCGCGAGGGCTACGAGGTGATCGGCGTCACCATGCAGCTCTACGACCACGGCGCCGCGACCCACCGCAAGGGCGCCTGCTGCGCCGGCCAGGACATCCACGACGCGCGCGACGTCGCCTGCCGCCTCGGCGTGCCCCATTACGTGCTCGACTACGAGACCCGCTTCCGCGAGAAGGTGATCGAGCCCTTCGCCCGCGCCTATGTCGCGGGCGAGACGCCGGTCCCCTGTATCGCCTGCAATCAGCAGATGAAGTTCGCCGACCTGTTCGAGGCGGCGCGCGACCTCGGCGCCGACCTGCTCGCCACCGGCCATTACGTCGTCTCGCGCGACGACGGCCGGGGCGGCCGCGCGCTCTACCGCGCCGTCGACCCCGAGCGCGACCAGAGCTATTTTCTCTTCGCCACCACCCGCGAGCAGCTCAAGCAACTGCGCTTTCCGCTCGGCGGCATGACCAAGCCCGAAGCGCGGGCGCTGGCGCGCGAGATCGGCCTCGCGGTCGCCGACAAGGCCGACAGCCAGGACATCTGCTTCGTGCCCACCGGCCGCTACAGCGACATGATCGAGCGCCTGCTGCCCGGCGCGGCGGCGGCGGGCGACATCGTCCATGTCGACGGCCGCGTGCTCGGCCGCCACGCCGGCGTCCTCCACTACACCATCGGCCAGCGGCGCGGCCTCGGCGTCGCCGCCGGCGAGCCGCTCTACGTCGTCGCGCTCGACGCGCGCGCGGCGCGGGTGGTGGTGGGGCCGCGCGAGGCGCTGGAGACGCGGCGCGCGCGCCTGCGCGACCTCAACTGGATCGGCGACGGGCTTCTTTCCGAGCTGCCCGCGAGCGGGCTGCCCATCGGCGCGCGCGTGCGCTCGACTCGCCCGCCCGCCCCAGCGCGGCTGCTGCCGAGCGGCGAGGTCGAATTCGACCCGCCTGAGTCGGGCGTGTCGCCGGGGCAGGCGTGCGTGTTTTACGCCTCCTGCGACGCCGACGCGCGGGTGCTCGGCGGCGGCTTCATCGTCGGCGGCTGAATGTGCGCCGGCGCAGACGAATCGAGCGAAGGAGGGGCGAGAATGGCGGCGTTCGAGGAAGACGAGGCGATCGGCGCGAAGCGCGTCAAGGCGCCGATCCACCAGATCGGCCAGCCGCTCGACGACCTCTCGGCGCCCGAGCTCGCCGAGCGCATCGAGGCGCTGAAGCGCGAGATCGCCCGGCTGGAGAGCGCCATCGCCGAGCGAGAGGCGACCCGCCTCGCCGCCAGCGCCTTCTTCAAGCGCTGAGCGGCCGCGCCGCCCGGCGCCCCATTTCGGCGCGCCCGGCCCGCCGCCTCGGCAACGTCTTATTAACGATTATCATTTATGAAGAAATTCGACCCGATGTTCGGGTCCTGAATGGCTCCTTCCGTTCGACTTCTCGCATCCGATTTTCCTTCAGCCGCCTTCGGGCGGCTGCTTTTTTTCGCGTCTTCCGCTGCGGCGCGCGCTTCGTTAACCTTACCGGTAGGTAAACGATCCATCGCCGTTTCGACGCGTTAGTCTTACGTCAGCAGCGCGAGCGGCGCGCGCCGCCATGGCGGGCCGCCGCGCCGAGCGGAAAGGGTTGCAAAGATGGACGCCTGCGACGAGACGAGGCGCGATCCGCCGGCGGGCGACGAGACGCTCGCGACGCCGATCCCGTTCGTCCGCCGGCTCGCCGCCTCCGAGGCGTTCACGGCGTTGTTCAAGGAAGGCATGGCCCTGGTCGAGGACACGGCGGCCTATCTCGACGGCCCCGGGCGCGAGGAATCGCGCCGGCTTAGCCGCCCGGTCGCCATCGCCTACGCCAGCGAGAGCATGCGCCTGACGACGCGGCTGATGCAGGTCGCCTCGTGGCTGTTGTTGCAGCGCGCGGTCAACGAGGGCGAGCTGACGTCGGCGCAGGCGATGTCGGAGAAGCATCGGGTGCGCTTGGTCGATCAGGGAATCAGCTGCTGCGCCGACTTGTTCGAGGCGCTGCCGCCGACGCTGAAGGACTTCGCCCTGAAGTCGCTGCGCCTGCAGGCGCGGGTCGCCTACCTCGACCGTTCGATCAGCGCCGCCGACGACTTCGCGCCCCCGCCGCGCATAAGCGCCGTCGCCGTCCAGGTCGAGCGGCTGCGCCAAGCGTTCACGCACTGAGGCCGCCGAGGCGGGCGGAGGCCATTCCCGTCCAGCCGGGCGAAATGGCGCCGCCGGCGCCGGCCCTTGCGCCGCCGCGCTTTTGGCCGCATTGCTCGGCAGCTTTCGCCTGCTTCGGATTCTCGCCGCGCCATGGCCGCCGCTCCTGACTGCCGTCTTTATTTGATCACGCCGCCGCTCAGCGGCGCCGATCTCGACGCCTTCGCGCCGCGTTTCGCCGAGGCGCTCGTCGCGAGCGGGGCGGCGAGCGCGCTGGCGCGCGTCGCGCGCGGGGCGGAGGGCGACGCCAAGCGCATCGTCGCGCGCCTGGTCGCGCTCGCCCAGCCGCTCGACGTCGCCACGCTGGTGGAGAACGACCCCCGCCTGGCGGCGCGCGCCGGAGCGGACGGCGCCCATGTCGACGGCGCCGGCGAGGCGCTCGCCGACGCGCTGGCGAGCCTTCACCCCGAGCGCATCGTCGGCGCCGGCGCGCTCGCGCTGCGCGACGACGCGATGGTCGCCGGCGAGCGGGGCGTCGACTACGTGATGTTCGGCGAGCCGCGGCCGGACGGCGCCCAGCCGCCGCTCGCCGAGACGCTCGAGCGCGTCGGCTGGTGGGCGGAGATTTTCGAGACGCCCTGCGTCGCCTACGCCGCCGCGCTCGACGCGGTCGCGCCGCTGCGCGAGGCGGGGGCCGACTTCATCGCGCTTAGCGAGGCGGTGTGGCGCGCGCCCTCCCCCGCCGACGCGGCGGCGAAGGCGCGCGCGCTGATCGCGCGCGGTTGAGGAGAGGTTGCCGATGCAGACGACCCGGGCATTGCTGGCGGCGGCCACGCTGATGATCGCGCCGGTCGCCGTGGCGGCGCAGACCTTGGCGCCGACGTTGACGCCGCCCCCGGCGCCTGCCGCCGGGCCGCAGCCCGACGTCGCCTTCGGCGCCTACCAGCGCGGCTTCTACCTCACCGCCTTCCAGGAGGGGATGAAGCGCGTCGCCGCGAATTCGAAGGACGCCGCGGCGATGACCCTGATCGGCGAGATCTATCGCGACGGCTACGCGGTCAAGCGCGACGCGGCGGAGGCGGCGCGCTGGTATCGCCTGGCGAGCGACCTCGGCGACCGCGAAGCGGCCTTCGCGCTCGGCGCGCTGCTGCTCACCGGCGCCGAAGGCGTCAACAAGGACGTCGCCGCCGCCAAGGCGCAATTCGAGCGCGCGGCGGCCAAGGGCCAGGCCGGCGCGCTCTACAACCTCGGCGTGATGGCGCTCGGAAACGACGGCGCCGGGCAGGACTTGGCCAAGGCGGCCGATTACTTCCGCCGTTCGGCGGAGGCCGGCGACAACGACGGCGCCTATTCCTACGGCGTGATGCTGCGCGAAGGCAGAGGCGCGCCGCTCGACATCGCCGGGGCCGCCCGTTGGCTGAAGCGCGCCGCCGACGCGGGCGTCATCGCCGGCCAGGTCGAATACGCGATCATGCTGTTCAACGGCGTCGGCGTCGCCAAGGACGAAGCCGGCGCGGCGAAGATTTTCCTGCGCGCGGCGGCGCGCAACAACCCGATCGCGCAGAACCGCCTCGCCCATCTCTACGTCGCCGGCCGCGGCGTGCCGAAGGACCTAGTCGAGGCCGCGGTGTGGAACCGCTTCGCCCAGGCCGCCGGCCTCGACGACCTCGAGCTCGACGCCGCCACCGCCGACCTCACCCCTGACCAGCGCGCGCAGGTCGACGCGCTGGTCAGAAGGCAGGCGGTGTTCTAGGCGTTCGAATCTCTCACCTGCAACGCGGTGGGATCGCCGCTGTGAAGGCCGGGTTCGACCCTAAGCGAAAATCGCCGTCTTAGCCGATGACCGTCGCCCGCAAGCTTGAGCGGGGCATCCGCGAGACCCGCTCCGATCGCCAGACAAATGATCCCAGGGTCCAGCCGCCGGCCCTCGCGCCTGAGGATTGGTCTTCCCCTGGACGCCAACGACCATCTGTCGCCATGCGCCAGTGCTGGCCGCGGCTGCGCGAAGCGAGGCCGCTGACCGAAGCAGGGCGAAAAAGTGGCGCCAACCTGGCCAAATCACAGCTTTACAAGCCGCCACTGGAGATGTACCTACGCGGACCGGTAACGGATGCGTGATCCAATGACCGCATGATGTCCCCGTTCTGCGGGAGTATCGCGTTGCTTAAGATATTGTTGCGGTCGTTGAAAGCTCCTCTGTCGTCCGCGTCGTGGCGGCGGCTTATCTCCCACGCGCACCGGAATGTCGGCGCGGCGCCTCCAACCAGAACTATCCTAGTCAAGCCGATTAAAAGGTACGTGTATCACAAGCTTGGTACGCGCGGTCGCTCGAAATTGCTCAAGGGGCACCATCTTTACTTCTCGAGAATGTTCTCTGACGCCGTCTTGTTCGAGCTGTACGAAAGGCATACGGTCGACGTAGCGAGGTTGTACGCGCGAAAATCAACTCAGTTTGTCTTGGAACTTTACTCGTCAGAAAAGACTTTAAACGAGCGCGAAGGCGAACTGGTCCTCGGCATTAGGGAACCACACTCAGATTATTATCTCTGTCGACTCACGTTTCTCTTCGCCGCGCGGGGAGGAGGCGTCGCGCTCGTGATTGGCGGCCTTCAGGGGCCGTGCGGCGGCCATAAGCGCGACGTGATCGCCGCGACCCGGCTGCTATCTGGCCTGCGGCCCAAGGACGCTGTGCTGCTTGCCGCGCGGTCGCTGGCTCGCGAGCTCGGCGCCGAAACACGGGCGGTCGCCACTGACGCTCTCGTGTTCCGAAACAAACGGGGCGGATTGAAGTTCGCCGATCACGACGGCTATTGGCGCGAGCGCGGCGCGGTCCAAGAGAGCGCGCAAGAATTTCTTTTTCCCGCGCTTATCGCCGAAGACCAACCGAGCGTCGGCCGCGCGGAGATGAAGCGGGCGATCGTGGTCGGCGCGTGCGCTTTCGTCCGTTCCAGCTTGCGTCTGCAAAGCGGCTCGACGGTTAGCGGTCTCCATTCGCCTCTCCCGCGCTCGTCTCGGGCGACAAAAGCGATCGCCTGAGTCGGCGCGGGAGAGGCGGCTCGCTCGTGGGGCTATCGGCGCATCACAGCCAACGCGACCCGTTTTGCCAATCGACCGCTCTGCGCCCGCTTGAGCCGCCCCTGCGCTGATACAAGCGTTGGAAACGCGCCACCAGGGGCGGCGAAGCGATCGTCATCGCAAGGAGCGAAGCGACGAGGCGACGCCTTTCGTCGCCTTCTCGTCCTCTTGCGACGATTCCAGCGCCGCATTCTCACGCAAAGGCCAGTCCCGGTAAGCGTAGTCGATAAGGTCCCGCGAGCTCCAGGAGGTCAGCCCATGGAAAGCCCTCGATCGCCGCGCCGTGCGCTTTCTTGCGCGGCGAAGCGGTCGGTCAGCGCCAGCTCGAGCGCCGTCACAGCGATCAGCTCTCCCGCCTTGACGAGATCGAAATCGAGCCAAGCGAGAATGTGCAGCTTCTACGCGCGTTCGAATTTCGTCGCCGCGATTTCAGCGACGGCGCGGCGCAACCCGAGGCCGAGCACGAAGTCCCGCCACTCCGCCAAGGTCGAGAACTCCACATTGCTGACGCCGCCCGGCGTCGGCCACGACGCGACCAGCGGCCCCAGCGACGGATCGCGCGCGTCGGCGATGGACTCGAGGCAATCGGACGGAAGGGGCATGGGTCGATCAAGCGTTGACGGAATGTAGCGCTGTCGCGCGCGACTGCCTAACAGCGCGCCGACCCTTGGCGCTTGCTGCGTCCGCACGCGGCTCCTATCGAGACATGCGGCGAACCCTCGACCGATGAAGCCCGAGATCGCCGACCGAACGCCGGCGACGACCGCGCCCGCCGGCGCGCCGGCAGGCGCGTTCGTGGCTTGCTTGGCGGCGCCGGCGCGGCCGGCTATAAATTGGCGATGGCGCGGGCAAAGGACATGAGCGCGAGCGCGGCGAAGCGGACGGCGGCAAGCCCGCCGCAGCGCGGCGGCGCCGCAGGGGACTCGCTCGAAGCGGCGCGGCGCCGGGCGGACGCCGTGCTCGCGCGTCTCGCCGCCGCCAATCCCGAGCCGAAGAGCGAGCTCGAGCATTCGAACCCGTTCACCCTGCTGGTCGCCGTCGTGCTCTCCGCCCAGGCGACCGACGCCAGCGTCAACAAGGCGACGCGCAGCCTGTTCGCGCTCGCCGACACGCCCGCCAGGATGGCGGCGCTCGGCGAACAACGGCTGGCGGAACGGATCAAGACCATCGGCCTTTATAAGACCAAGGCGAAGAACGTCATCGCCCTGTCGGAGGCGCTGCTCAGCGACCACGGCGGCGCGGTGCCGCGCGACCGTGAAGCGCTCGAGGCGCTGCCCGGCGTCGGCCGCAAGACCGCCAACGTAGTGCTCAACGTCGCCTTCGGCGCGCCGACCCTCGCGGTCGACACCCATGTCTTCCGCGTCTCCAACCGCATCCCCCTCGCCCGCGGCTCAACGCCGCGCGAGGTCGAGGACGGGTTGATGAAGATCGTCCCCGAGCGCTATCTGCCCCACGCCCATCACTGGCTGATCCTCCACGGGCGCTATGTCTGCAAGGCGCGCGCGCCCGCCTGCGCGAATTGCGCGATCGCCGGCCTCTGCGCCTTCGAGGGCAAGACAGCCTGAAAAGAAAGCGCCCGCGCCTCAGCCGAATTCGGCCGAAGCGCGGGCGAGGAAGGCGCGGTTGGAAGGGGGGGGCGCCGCGCCAAAGCTTGTCAGGCGACCGCGGTCCCGTTGGTCGCGTAGAGGGTGCAGCCAGCGCTGGCGAGCTGCTTGATCGTCTCGGTGAAGGTCATCGCCAGCGAGCCGGAATAGGCGGTGTTCCAGGGATTCTGCAGCGTGACCGTGCCGGCGCTGGCGTTGACGCCGATCACCTCGTACATGTGGTCGCCGACCAGGTTGCCGTTGTTCGCGTTCGGCGTCGACAGGATGATGTCGTCGCCCGCCTTCCAGTCGGCGCCGAGCGTCGACATCAGCGAATTGAGCGACGCGGTCGAGGTCTTCGAGCTCAGCGCGTAGGTCGTGTAAGAATCGTCGGTGATCTCGGTCAGCGCGTAGGCGGTGCCGCCATTGATGTCCTCGTAGGCGTCGCCGGTCGTGTGCCCGCCCGCCTGCGCGGCGGCGGTCTGCTCGTTCAGCTCGACGAACGCCTTCTCGACCAGCGCCACCCACGAGGCCGAGCCGTTGGCGAACTCGAGCGTCGAGCCGTTCGCCCACTCGTAGCCGCCGCCCATCACCGGCAGCTCGTCGTTGACGGTGACGTAGTCGGCCTGACCGTTGATGTAGAAACGCACCGAATAGGCGCCGTTGCCGTCGCTGGCGATCATCGACTCGATCGCCGACGGATCCTGCAGCGCGGTCTCGCCGAGCGACGAGACGAAATAGCAGTCGCCGAGATAGCCCTGGTTGACGTCGGTGTACTTCGGCGTTCCGCTGGCGCCGTAGAGCGGCAGCGCGGACGCCTTGTAGGTCGGGTTGAGGTTCGATTCGCCGATCGCCGACAGGCTCAGGCTCGGCAGATCCGTGCCGAGGAACCACTTGCCGATCAGCTCAGTGACTTGGGTCTGAGTCGACGTGGCCGAGAGGTTGCCGAGCTTCGTCGCCGTCGAGGAGCCGCCGTTCCAATAGGCGTTGGCCGAATTGCCGTCGATCACGTCGTCGGCGAGCTGCTGGACGTAGCTCGACACCGTGACGCCGTTTTTCGCGTTGAGCATCGAGGCGAGCGTCTGCAGTGTGCTGAACTTGGTCGCGGTCATGCCGCCGACCGCGGCGTCTTGCAGGATGGTCAGCATCGCGTTGTAGCTCAGCGAATTGTTGACCATCAGCTTGGAGACGTCGGCGGCGATGCCGGGGTCTTTGAGCTGCGAGACAATGCTGGACGAGGTTGTCGTCGTCGTGGTCGTCGTCGCCGCGGCCGAAACGGTCGACCCGGGGGACGAGGGGCTGACGCCGGGGACGGCGCTCGTCGCCTTGGCGAGCGGCGCCGCCACGAACAAAGCCTGCTCGGAGAGGTCGGCGGACGCGACTTCGCGCCAGACCGGCCCGCCGCCGCCGAAGGCGACGGCGCCGCCGCCAGCCGCGGCGCTGTCGTAACTTGCGATCGGCGAAGCGCTGAAACCCGTCAGACTCTGATCGATGGCGGAGACGCCCGCGGTCACGATCGGCGGCGACAGCAGGATGGTCGCGGTCGTCGAATAGGGAACCGACCATTGCGCGCCGTCGTAAGCTTCGACCGAGATCGTCTCGCCGCCCGCGCTGGGGCCGGCGACATAGGCGATTCCGGCGAGCTGCGAGGCGCTTACGCTGAACCACTTGCCGTCGGGCTGCTTCACGCCGTCGTAAGTGAAGTAGCCGCCTCCAGCGCCGTCGTCGCAGAAAGCGTACTCCGTGATCTTGCGGCCGCTGGAATCCGCCGCCGCGCCGATGAACTCGGCGCTGGCGATCGATTGCCCGTCATACAACGTCTGCGACTTGAGGGTTAGGAGGATGCTCATCGACGTCCCGCTCCCGCCGTCGGAAAGGCCCGGATCGGCGTCCCTTTCGGCCTCGCCGTCGGCCGGGACCGTACGGCAAGGGCATTGAAAAACCCTATCGAACACAGGTTAAAATTGCGCGATAGCGCGCGGCCGCGAACATCGCCGTGGCGGCGGAGCGAACGCTCGGCGCAAACTTGCCAAGTTTGTGCGGCGTCAAAGCGCATAGCCTCCAGCGATTCAACAACAATTCACCACCTACGGGTACGCTTGGCTGCGACCGCCCCGACTTCGCCGCGCGCTTGGCGTAGACGAACGCGCTTGCGTCGCAACGCGCAAAAAAGGTCCGAAATGGCTTCAGCGTCGACGGCAGACCAAGAACGTCCGGATACGCCGCCCGTCGACCCGGATCGGCGGGCGGCGCGACCGAATGTCTTCGCCGAGGCGGCGGCGCGCGTCGACGCCGCTTTCGCGTCGCCGCCCGCCGACTCCGGCCTCGTCGCGCTGGCGATGATCGCCGGCTATTACCGCGTCGCCGCCGACCCCGCGCAGCTCAATCACCAGCTCGCGCTCGGCCGGCGCGCGACCGGCGCCGACGACCTCGTCCGCGCCGCCAACCTGCTCAAGCTGAAATCGCGCCTGATCGTCGGCAAGCGCGCCCGCAGCCTCGGCGTCCTCCCCTCCCCGGCGATCGTCGGCCTCAAGGCGGGCGGCTTCGCCATCCTCGGGGCGACCGGGGTCAAGGATCGTGTGCGGCTGATCGATCCCGTCGCGCGCGGCGTGCGCGACATGACGATCGCGGAGGCGGAAGCGTTGTGCTCGGGCGAGGTCGTGCTGGTCACGCGCCGGCTCGGCGGCGCCGGCGCCGATCCCGCCAGCTTCGGCTTTCACTGGTTCCTGCCCTCGCTCGCGCGTTACCGCCGGCCGCTCGCCGAAGTGATCGTCGCCTCGCTGTTCGTCCAGGCGTTCGGCCTGCTGACGCCCATCTTCTTCCAGCTCATCGTCGACAAGGTGTTGGTCCACAAGGCGTTCTCGACGCTCGCGGTCATCGTCGTCGGCATGCTTGGCCTCGGCGTGTTCGAGGCGTTGCTGCAATTCCTGCGCGCCTATACGCTGAACCACACCACCAACCGCATCGACGTCGAGCTCGGCCGGCGGCTGTTTCATCACCTTTTCCGCCTGCCGCTTGCCTATTTCGAGACGCGCGCGGCGGGCCAGACGGTGGCGCGCGTGCGCGAGCTTGAGACCATCCGCTCCTTCCTCACCGGCCAGGGCCTCTCGTCGCTGCTCGACCTCGTCTTCGCCGTGATCTTCTTCGCGGCGATGTTCGTCTATTCGGTGAAGCTGACCCTGATCGTCGTCGCCTCGATTCCGATCTATCTCCTGATCGCCGGCGTGATCCGGCCCCCCTTGCGCGAGCGCATCAACGAGCGCTTCAACGCCGGCGCGCGCTCGCAGCAGTTCCTGGTCGAATCGATCGTCGGCGCCCAGACCCTCAAAGCGGCGAGCGTCGAGCCGATCATGCAGGCGGAATGGGAAGAGCGGCTCGCCGCCTACGTCTCCGCCTCGTTCGACGCGAGCGTGCTCGGCTCGGCCGGCCAGGGGATCATCCAGTACGTTAGCAAGGCGACGACGGCGCTGGTGCTGTTCTTCGGCGCTTACGCCGTGATCGAGGGGGCGATGACGGTCGGCGAACTGATCGCCTTCAACATGATCGCCGGCCAGGTGGTGCAGCCGATCCTGCGCCTGTCGCAACTGTGGCAGGACTTCCAGCAGGCGCAGGTCTCCGTCGCGCGGCTCGGCGACATCCTCAACGCCCCGCCCGAGCCGACGCCGCACAATCTCCTCACCATGCCGCCGCCCGCCGGCGCGATCGAGCTGCGCGGCGTCACCCTGCGCTACCGCCCCGACGCGCCGCCGGCGCTCTCCGGCGTCTCGCTGGCGATCGCGGCGGGCGAAGTGATCGGCGTCGTCGGCCCCTCCGGATCGGGGAAATCGACGCTGACCAAGGCGATCCAGCGGCTTTACAGCCCGCAGTCCGGCCAGGTGCTGCTCGACGGCGTCGACGTCGCCCAGCTCGATCCCGGCTGGCTGCGCCGCCAGATTGGCGTCGTGCTGCAGGAGAACATGCTGTTCAACCGCACCATTCACGAGAATATCGCGCTCTCCGACCCCGCCATGCCGCGCGCGCTTGTGATGCGCGCCGCGCGGCTCGCCGGCGCCGACGAGTTCATCGCCAAGCTGCCGCAGGGCTACGACACGATGATCGAGGAGCGCGGCGCCAACCTCTCCGGCGGCCAGCGCCAGCGCATCGCCATCGCCCGCGCGCTGGCCACCAATCCGCGCGTCCTCATTTTCGACGAGGCGACCTCGGCGCTTGACTACGAGAGCGAGCGCATCATCCAGCGCAACATGCGCGCGATCGTGCGCGGCCGCACGGTGATCATCGTCGCCCACCGCCTCGCCGCCGTGCGCGATTGCGACCGCATCGTCGGCATGCGCGACGGCGAAATCATCGAGGTCGGCTCGCACGAACAGCTGCTCAAGCGCCCCGACGGCCTCTACGCGCGCTTGTGGGCGCTGCAATCCGAACCCGGCGGGACCTTCGCATGAGCGCAAACGTCAAGGCCGCGCCGGTCAACCAGCCGGCGCGCCGCCCTTTGGAAGTGGCCAGCCGATACCGCGGGTTCCTGCCGGCGGCGCTGGAGATCCTCGAGACGCCGGCGCCGCCCTTGCCGGTGGCGACGATGCTGACCATCTGCGCCTTTTTCGCCCTCGCCGTCGCCTGGGCGTTCATCGGCCGTCTCGACGTCAACGCGGTCGCCCCCGGCAAGGTGGAGGCGGCCGGCCGGGTCAAGGTCATCCAGTCGCTCGACCCCAGCAAGGTGGTGGCCATCCACGCCGAGAACGGCCAGCGCGTGAAGGCGGGCGATCTCCTGCTCGAGCTCGACCCTTCCGAAGCGGTCGCCGACCAGCGCGCCGCGTTCGAGGCGCTGCAGGGCGCCCTCGCCGAGGCGGCGCGCCGCCGCGCGGTGGTCGAGGCGGCGCGCGCCGCCCAGCGCGCCGCGGCGATCGGCGACTCGCCGATCGCGCCGCTGGAGGCGCTCGCCGCCGACCCGCAGGACAGGATCGTCTGGGAAGAGGCGTCGCCAAAGGACGCGCGCCTGCGCGAGGAGGCGGTGCTGGTCGCCGACCTCGCCCAGACCGCCGACGCGCTGCGCGCGCTCGATAAGCAGATCGCGGTCAAGCAGGCGACCGGCCAGCGCCTGCGCATGAGCATCGCCTACGAAAACGCGCTGATCGACACGCTGACCCAGCGCGTCGCCACCCGCCAGGAGGCGATCGACCTCAGGGTCGGCACCAAGATCAACCTTTACGACGCCAAGGAGGAGCTGCAGCGCTCGCAGGCGACGCTCGCCTCCGACCAGGGCCAGCTGATCGAGGCCGACGCGTCGGTCGGCGAGCTGCAGAGCGAGAAGATCAAGGCGCTGTCGCAATTCGTCGCCGACAACGAGAACAAGGCCGCCGAGGCCCTGCGCAAGGCCGACGAGGCGCGCCAGGCGCTCGCCAAAGCCACCGCGCGGCTGTCGCACGTCAAGCTCTATGCGCCGATCGACGGCGTCGTGCAGCAGCTTTCGGTGACCACGCTCGGCCAGGTGGTCGGCGCCGGCCAGCAGCTCGCGGTGGTCACGCCGACCGACGGCAAGCTGCAGGTCGAGGCGCTGGTCGCCAACATCGACATCGGCTTCGTCAAGCTCGGGCAGGAGGTGGCGGTCAAGCTCGACGCCTTCCCCTTCACCCGCTTCGGCGCGCTGCGCGGCAAGGTGGTCGGCGTCGCCTCCGAGGCGGTCGACGAGCAGGCCGCCAAGCGCACGCTCGCCAACGCCACCGCGCCCGCCAACCTCGGCGGCGAAGCCAGCGCGCCCGGCCAGCCGCAGAGCTTCGTCTTTCCCGTCACCGTGGCGATCGACGAGACGGTGATGCGCGTCGACGGCGCGACCATTCCGCTGACCCCGGGCATGACCGTCGCCGTCGACATCAAGACCGAGAGCCGGCCGATCATCAATTACCTGTTCTCGCCGCTCGCCAAGACCATGTCCGAGGCGATGCGGGAACGGTAGCGCATGCCGCAATCAAGTCGAGGCGGCGGCGCGCCTCGCCTTTTCGACGCGCGAGCGGGAAGAAGGCGAGGATGAGGAGCGCGACGCCGCGAAACCGGGATCGCGAAGCGCGCAAAAACGGAGAAGGCGGCCCCGAACGGACGCGTTCCGCTCGCGCGCTTCAAATCGAGCCGTTGTCGTTCGGGGGGAGAAACGCCGCGATGGTACCGCCACCCCGGATCGAACGGGGGACCTCTAGATCCACAATCTAGCGCTCTAACCAGCTGAGCTATGGCGGCCCTCAATCGCGACGGGGCGGAACCTAGAGTCAAAGCCCCACGGTTGCAAGGGCCGCGGGGCGCGGTTCACCTGACCTCGGGCGGCGCGCCGATCACCTCGGCCTGCGCCTCGATCGCGCTCCGCTCCGCCCTGAGGTATGCGTTGTGCAGCGTCAACGCCTCATGGAGATCCTTGACCTGGACCAGCGCTTGGACGAAATCGAAGCCGGCGTTGACGTTGCGCGCGGCGAAGCCGATCAGCTTGGCGCCCGCGGGCTCGGCTTCGGCTTCGCTCGCGGCGGCGGCGAGCGCCTCCCGAGCCGCCGCAACGAAGCTTTCGAACGCCTTGCGCGCCTGATCGACGCTGCGTTCGGCGAAATCTCGCAGCTCGGTGGGAATCTCCAACGCGACGTTGACCATGGCGTTCCTCCCCGCCTCCGCCTCGGATCGGCGTTCCTCGATGGGGCGTCACCATAGTCGAACGCCTATTGCGGCGCCACACGAGGTTGCGCCGCCACGGGAATCTTAACCCTGCGCGCAAGGCGGGCCATTCTCCACATGGACGAGAAGCCTGCGATGGCGTTAAGGTTTTGCTAAGCATGGCGGAGAGATCGACGATCGGGTCGATTCGATCTCGCCGCCGATCCGTTCAGTCAACGAGACCGCTTCGCCGCCGATGGACGCCGCCGACCGAGCCGCCATGAACGCGCAAGAGGCCGCCGCCCTTATCGCCGGCTGGCCTTTCGCCGAGCGCCTCGACCTCCGCTCGCTGGTGGTCGTCGCCGCCGACGCGCCGACGCGGGTTGAGTACGCCGCGCCGGGCGCGCTCGCGCTGTTCGGCGTCGACGGCGTCGGCGCGCTCGCCGCCGTCGCGCTTTCGCCGACCAGCCCCGGCGCGCGCCGGCTGCGCCGGCTCCTGGAGACGCTCGCGCCCGGCACCCCGCCGCGCGCCGAGTCGCTGCGCTTCTACCCCGGGCGGTTGCCGCTCCACGTCGAGCTGATGTGCGCGCGGCTCGCCTCGCCCGAGGGGCGCAGCTTCCTCATCGCCGCCGCGCCGGCCGCCGCCGAGTCCGGCGCGCCGCCGCCGGCGCCCGCGAGCGAGGCGGCCGCGCCGCCGGTCGAGATCGCCGCGCCGCGACGCTTTCTCTTCGCCCTCGACGTCGACGACCGCTTCGGCGAGCCCGATCGCGCGTTGGTCGAGGCGGTCGGCGACTACGCGCCGAAGCCCGGCGAGACGCTCGCGGCGCTATCCGCGCGCGTCGGCCTCGACGCCGGCGGCGAATTCGCCGCGGCGGTCGGCGCGCGCCGCACCTTTTCGGCGCTGCGCCTGGCTTGGCCGGCGCCCGACCGCGCCGGCGCGCGCATCGCGCTGATGTCGGGCGCGCCGCGCTTCGACGGCGAGCGCCGCTTCGCCGGCTTCGCCGGCTTCGGCCTCTTGACCGACGAGACGGTTCCCTTCGAAGCGCCGTCCGTCCCGACCGCCGCCGACAACAGCGCCCCCGCAACCCCGCCGGCTGAAGAATTGGCCCCGCCGCCGGCCGCCGCGAGCGCTCCCCCGCCCGCTGCGCCCGTCGCCGAGCCCGCGCCTTCCCCGCCGCCGGAGGATCGCGGCGGCGAGATCGTGCTTCTCCGCCAGCTCGCCGCGCAACCGGCGAGCCCGAACGTGGTGCCGCTGCGCCCCGGCGCGGCTAACGCGGTCCCGCCGCCGCGCGGCGAGGGCGACGAACGCGACGCCGTCGAGCTGACCAGCTTCGAGCGCGAGGCCTTTCGCGAGATCGCGCGGGCGCTCGGGGCGAAGCTGCCGCTGGCGCGCGAGGACAAGCCCGGCGGCGCGCCGCCGCCCGCGACCGCGCACGGCGCGCCGGACGAGCCGGACGGCGAGGCCGCCGAGCGCGACGCTTTCGCGCTGCTCGACCAATTGCCGATCGCGGCGATGGTGCTGCGCGGCGGCGAACCGATCTATCTCAACCAGACCATGCTCGACCTCGCCGGCTATTGCGACCTCGCGGCGTTCCGCGCCGCCGACGCGCTGACGCGCATGTTCAAGGGCCGCGACGCGCAGATGCTCGCCGAAGCGAGTGACGGCGGCGCGATCCCGGTCGTCGCCGCCGACGGCGAGGCGATCGTCGTGGACGGGCGCGCGCAGCCGATCCAGTGGCGCGGCGCGCCGGCGACGTTGATCGCCCTGCGCCGCTCGCTGAGCGCCGAGCGGGAGGCCGAGCTCAGAGCCCTCGAGCGCGAAGCGCGCGCTCAGGAAGCGCGGGCGCGCGACCTCGCCGCGGCGCTCGACGCCGCGGCGGACGGCGTCGTCTCGATCGACGCCGGCGGCCGCATCCTCGCGCTCAACCGCGGCGCCGAGGCGCTGTTTGGCTACGACCGCAAGGAGGTCGCGGGCGAAAGCTTCCTCATGCTGTTCGCGCCGCAGAGCCAAGGCGAGGCGGCGGACCGCTTCGAACGGCTGAAGCAGGGGGAGGCGATCGGCGCCGACGACGGCGAGCTCGTCGGTCGCGACCGCCGCGGCCAAGCAAGGCCGCTCGCCGTCGCCATGGGCCGCCTCGCCGAGCCGCCGGCGCCGCCCCGCTTCTGCGTGCTGACGCGCGACCTGACGCAGACGAAGGCGAGCGAGCGCGCGTTGGAGGCGGCGCGCAAGCAGGCCGAGGAGGCCAACGCGCGCAAGACCGATTTTCTCGCCCGCGTCAGCCACGAGGTGCGCACGCCGCTGCACGCCATCCTCGGCTTCGCCGAAGTGATGCTGGAGGAGCGCTTCGGCCCGATCGGCAACGACCGCTACAAGGACTACATCAAGGACATCCACGCCTCGGCCGAGCACGTGGTGAGCCTCGCCGACGACCTTCTCGACCTGTCCAAGATCGAGGCGGGCAAGCTCGAGCTCGTGTTCGCGCCGGTCGACGTCAATCGCGTCATCCGCGAATGCGTTTCGCTGATGCAGCCGCAGGCGGCGCAGGAACGCGTCATCATGCGCCTGTCGCTGCTCGACAAGCTGCCCAACGTGATGGCCGACGAGCGCTCGCTGAGGCAGATCCTGCTCAACCTGATGTCGAACGCGGTCAAGTACAACGAACCGGGCGGGCAGGTGATCGTCTCGACCGCGCTCGACGACGCCGGCCACGCGGTGGTGAGGGTGCGCGACACCGGCGTCGGCATGAACGAGAGCGAGATCACCGCCGCGCTCGAGCCGTTCCGCCAGATCGCCGGCGCGCGCCGCGCCGACGGCGCCGGCCTCGGCCTGCCGCTGACCAAGGCGCTCGCCGAAGCCAATCACGCGGATTTCTCAATCAAGAGCCGCAAAGAGCAGGGAACGCTCGTAGAAGTCGCATTTCCGAGCGTGAAAGCGGCCCAGTAAGCTCCCCGGCCGGCGGGTCGGGCGCTGCTTAACGGAAACTTGGCGATCCTCTTGAATTCGTCGGTTGAATTAAAGCCGCATTAGCACGCGCCAATCTATCCATAGGCCCTGGCGGAAGGTTAGAAACGGCGATTGTGGCCATGTCTCGCGACCTGCTGGGTCAGTTGGTGCGTCCCGCCATTCGCGACCATAGCGATCTGGCGCGATTCACCTGTGGCGTCACGGCGCTCGCCTTAGCCGGCGGGGTCGGCGCCGATATCGCCAACCAGCTTGTCTTCTTCATCGATTGGCAGACCAGCCTGCGCTCGTGGTTGATCACCGCGACCATCTGCGTCGTGGTCGCCGCGCCAATCGCCTTCGCGTTCGGCAAGTCCCACCTCGAACTCTACCAGGCGAAGCTCGCCGCCGACGTGTTGAGCCGCACCGACTCGCTGACCGACCTGCCCAATCGGCGCGCGCTGATCGAGACGACGGAAGCGAGCCTGCCTAACGTGCTGGCGCTGGCGATCTTCGACATCGACCGTTTCAAGACGGTCAACGACACCTATGGACATCTCGCCGGCGACGCGGCGATCCGCGCCGTGGCCCGGATGATGGCTGCAGACCTTGGCAATCTCGGCTGCGTCGCCCGCGTCGGCGGCGAGGAATTTGCGGTGCTCGCCTCGGGGGTGGCGATCGACGAGCTGGCGCGGCGGCTGATCGCCTTCCGCGACCGCCTGCGCGCGACCCCCATCGTTGTCGGCGAGCTGACGATACGCCTCACCGTTTCGGCCGGCGTCGCGCTGCGCGACGACGACCAATCGTTCGACCTTCTCTATTCGGACGCCGACCGGGCGCTCTACCAGGCGAAATCCGGCGGCCGCAACCGCATCCAGTTCGCCTGCGCGCCCGAGGCGCCGCGACCGGCCGCGGCGCGCCGCGAGCCGTCGAAGCGCGAAGCGGCGGCGCGTCGCGCCTGAGCCCTCAGTCCGCCCAAGCCGCGGGCGCCGGCCGTGGCGGATCGTCGGCGAGCTCCAGCGCCCAGTAAACGCCGAAGCGCGTGCGCGCGTCCTTGGCGAGGGCGATCCCCATCCGCGTCGCGCCCCGGATTTTCAAGTTCGCGTCGTGTTCGGGCGACCCGCGCCAGCCGGCCATCGCCGCGTCGAGCGAGTAATAGCCGCCGCCGAGATTCTCGCCCGCTTCGCCGGCCGCGATCCCCGCCGCGGCGAGGCGCGCGGAGAAAGAGCCCGCTACCGTGTGCGACAACGCGTCGGCGGCGACCATCGCGTCGGCCTGGCGCTGCGCCATGGCGACGAGCGCCGGGTCGAGCCGCAGCGGGCCGAGGCCGTTCTTGGCGCGATAGGCGTTGACCGCGGCGACCGCAGCCTGCGGATCAAGCCGCACGGCGGCGAGCGCGCGCGAATCGACCGGTCCGCCGGGCTCGGGCGCCTCGGCGCAGGCGGCGAGCGCGAACGCGCCGAAAAGCGCCGCCGCGCCAAAAAGCGCGCGGCGCGCGAACGAAAGTTGGTTCAACGACGGTTTTCCCCGATTTAGCTCCCCTCGCCCCAACACGGGCGAGGCTCGGGCGCTGCGTAGCCGAAAAAGCTCCGCCGCAGCAAGGCGTCGTCGGAGCGCCCAGCGGCGCAGCCCGAGCGCGCCGCGCGTGGGCGCGATCCGAGCACGGCGTAGGAGGCGACGCGGTTTTGCAACGGCCGCGCGGCGCTCACGGCGTCGGCGCGAACGGCGCCGGCGCGATCTCGCCGATCGGCGCGACGTCGACCGCGGCGCTGGCGGTCGCCTCGGCGGCGCCGTCGATTGCGTAGACGTCGTCGCGGAAGGAGGCGCGCCCGTCCGCGTTGGCCCAGCCGGTGAGATAGACCCAGACCACCGGCGTCGGCTTGACCAGCTTGATCTCCTCGGGGAAGCCGGTCTTCGTCTCGGCGCGCAGCGAATCGGCGTCCCAGACGCCGAGCGGCGCGCCGCCTGTCCCGTCGAGCAGCCAAGCGGCGAAATCGTAAACGCCCTGCACGCGCACGCATCCATGGCTCAAGAATCGATAATCGGCGCCGAACAGGCGCTTCGACGGCGTGTCGTGCATGTAGACGGCTTGTTTGTTGGGCATGTCGATGCGGATCGCGCCGAGCGAATTGGCGGCGCCGGCGTCCTGGCGCAGCGTGTAGCTCGCGGCGCGCTCGGTCGTCCAGTTGATCGACTTGGGGTCGATCTCCACGCCCTTGCCGTCGAGGATGCGGATCTTCTGGCGCGCGAGATAGCCGGGGTCCTTCTGCATCCGCGGGATGATCTCGTTCTTGATGATCGAGACCGGCACGGTCCAGGTCGGGTTGAGGTCGATCGCGCGGACATGGGCGGCGATCTCCGGCGAGGGATGATCGACGCCGCCGACGATCGCGGCGTAGCGATGGGCGACCACGCCCCCCTGCACCGCCTCGACCGACGCCGCGGGAAGGTTGACCACCACGTAACGCTCGCCGAAGGGAAAATTGAGCGGCGCGAGGCGGCGCACGCTGGCGGCGAGCTGGGCGGCGCGCCGCTCGGCGGGAATGTTGATCGCCGTCAGCGTCGCGCCGACGACGCGGCCGGTCGGGCGCAACCCCATCCGCGCCTGGAAGCGCTCCACCGCCTGGGTCAGCTCGGCGTCCCAGGCAAGGTCGGAAAGGCCGCCCGAAGCGGCGCTGGCGGCGAGATCGCCTTCGATCGCCAGCCGCTTGCGCAATTGCGCCACCGCCGGCCCCTTCGCGCCGGGCTTTAGCGGCGCGAAATCGGTCGGCCAGCCGCCCGCGGCGGCGATGCGCGCGTAGCGCTCCGCCGCCGCGGCGGTGGCGAGCGCGGTGTCGGGGCCAAGCGTCGGCGTCGGATCGGTCGACAGCAGGGTCTCCGACGGCGGCGGCGGCGGGACCTTGGGCTTCGGCTTCGCCGGCGCGACCGCTTCGCCCGGATAGAGCGGCGCGGCGGGCGCCGCGGCGACGCGCGCGGCGGGCCGCGTCAGCGGCGGCGGCTGGGCGAGCGAATCGGCCGCCGGCCGCTCCTCGGCCGACGCGCCCGCGCTAACCAACGCCAGCCACGCCAGACCGGCCGCCATCGTCCTGCAAAACGCCATCGTCACCCGTCCGAAGCCGCGCCGGCCCTCGCGCCTCAACCCCTTTGAACCACGGGATGGTTACTAAATTCCCATGAAGGCGAAGGCGCGGCGCTTTCACGACGCGGCGACGACGATCACGTGCAGTCGCCGCGGCCCGTGCGCGCCGATGAGCAGCGTCTCCTCGATGTCGGCGGAGCGCGACGGGCCGGTGATGAAGTTGAGGGCGCGCGGCGACGGGCGCGCCGCGCGCAGCCTGGCGAACGCGCTTTCGTAGTCGCCGACCAGGTCGGCGGCGAAGAGGACGACGATATGCGTCTCGGGCAGGAAGGCGAGCGTCGTCGGATTGTCGGCGCCGGAGACGAGCGCCAGCGTTCCGCTCTCCGCGACGCCGGCGAAAGCGGCGCTCGCCGCGTTGGCGTCGTCGCCGTCCGAGGGCCCGCGCGAGATTTCGAGCCCGGCCGCCTCCCACGGCAGGGCGGCGAGCCGCGCGTCGTCGCCGACGCGCAGCGTCGCGGGCAGATGATTCTCGGCGAGGAAGCGCGCGACCTCGGCGGGAAGATCGGCGAGCGCAGCCGCTTCGACGACGCTCGCCTCAGCGCGCGCCGCCTCGGCCTTGAAGGTCGCCAAGCGCTCGGCCGCCTCGCCCCGTCCGCGCCGTGGAATAATTCCGGTCGGCGTCGCGGCGAGGCGCGCCTCGACCGCCGCGCGCCGCGGCGCTTCATTCCCGGTCACGCCGAGCGAACGGCGGACGGCGGCGAAAATCTCGTCGCGCGCGTTCATTTGACCCTCCCGCTCTTCGCCCGCCATCGGCTCTGGAACGTCGCGCCCTGCGGCGCGGCGAGGTCGCGCGAGCGGGTCCAGCCGCTGGCGAACGGCAGCCAGGAGAAGCGTCCGCGCGCGCGGCCGACGAGCGCGAGCGCGCGCGTCGCCAGGCCGGTCGTCAGCCGATAGAGCGCCGGCCGCTTGGCGAAGAACGCCCACAGGCCGAGCGCGAAACGCTCGCCGGCGGGCGTAAGAGCGCGCGCGAAGGCGCGCTCGCGCCACTGGCGCAACAGCGCGGGCAGCGGGATGCGCATCGGACAAGCCGCTTCGCACCGCCCGCACAGCGTCGAAGCGGTCGCCAGCGCGCCGCCCTCGGCGACGCCGATCAGCGACGGCGTCAGCACCGCGCCCATCGGGCCAGCGTAAATCCAGCCGTAGGCAAGGCCGCCGATCGTCTCGTAGACCGGGCAGTGGTTCATGCAGGCGCCGCAGCGGATGCAGCGCAGCATGTCCCTGAACGGGCCTCCCAGCATCGCCGAGCGGCCGTTGTCGACCAGCACGACGTGCCATTCCTCCGGACCGTCCGGGTCGCCTGGCCGGCGCGGGCCGACGGCGGCCGTCGTGTAGACCGCCATGCCCTGGCCGGTGGCCGAGCGCGCGAGCACGCGCAAGATCTGCGCGACGTCGTTCAGCGTCGGCACGACCTTCTCGATCGAGGCGACGACGATGTGGACCTTGGGCAGGACCTGGCAAAGGTCGCCGTTGCCCTCGTTGGTGACGACGATCGCGGCGCCCGTCTCGGCGACGAGGAAGTTCGCGCCGGTGATTCCGACGTCGGCCGCAAGGAACTTGGCGCGCAGGATCGCGCGCGCTTCGGCGAGCAGCCGCTCGGGCTGCGACAGGTCGCGGTCGGCCGGCAGGTCGCGGTGAGCGCGGCGAAACGCGGCTTCGTAGTCCTTCCGGGTCAGGTGGATCGCCGGCGCGATGATGTGCGAGGGTCGTTCCTCGCGCAGCTGCACGACGTATTCGCCGAGATCGGTCTCGACCGCGGCGATCCCGGCGCGATCGAGCGCGGCGTTGAGGCCGATTTCCTCCGAGACCATCGACTTGCCCTTGACGACGGTCTTCGCGCCATGCGCCTTGCACAAGTCGACGATGGTCGCCGTCGCCTCGGCCGCGTCGCGGGCGTAGTGAACCTGACCGCCCGCCTCGGTCGCCTTGCGCTCGAACGCTTCGAGATAAAGGTCGAGGTGCGCGAGCGCGTGGTCCTTGATCGCGCGGGCGCTGTCGCGCAGCGCCTCGAACTCCGGCAGCCGCGCTGCGGCCTCGGCGCGGGCGGCGATCAGGCTCTGCACGTGGGGCGAGAGGCCGCGCAGGCGTTCGTCGCCGAGCGCCGCGGCGATGTTTTCGCGGAAGCGCGACGGGGTCGCGGCGGCGGTCATGGCTTGACCCTCGCGGCGGCTTCGCCGATCGGCGGCTCGTCGCTCACGCCCGCGAGCACTTCGGCGACGTGGCGCGCCTTCACCGCGCGGCCCTGGCGTTGCAGCCGGCCGGCGATGTTCATCAGGCAGCCGAGGTCGCCGGCGATCAACGTGTCGGCGCCGGTCGCCGCGACATCGGCCGCTTTGCGCTCGACGATCGGGCCGGACAGCGCGCCGTGCTTGACCGAGAACACGCCGCCGAAGCCGCAGCACGCCTCCCCGTCCTGCAACTCGACCAGGCGCAGGCCCTCGACGCTGGCGAGCAGCGCGCGCGGCTGGCTCTTCACCCCCATCTCGCGCAGGCCCGCGCAGGAATCGTGGTAGGCGGCGACGCCCTCGCAGCGCGCCGCGACCGCCGTGACGCCGAGCCGGTCGACGAGAAAGCTCGTCAACTCCCAGCACTTGTCGGCGAAGGCGGCCGCCTTGCGCAACAGCTCCGGCTCGTCGGCGAACAGCTCGGGATAGTGCTTGGCCAGCATGCCGGCGCAGGAGCCGCTCGGCGCGACGACATAGTCGCAGCCGGCGAAGGCGTCGATGGTCTTCAGCGCGATCGCGCGGGCGGTCGCCCGGTCGCCGGAATTAAAGGCGGGCTGGCCGCAGCAGCTTTGCGAGGGGACGACCACCTCGCAGCCGGCGTCCTCCAAGAGCTTGACCGCGGCGAAGCCGACGCTCGGACGCATCAGATCGACGAGACAGGTGACGAACAACCCGACGCGGATCGGGGGCTTCTCGGTTTCGGCCGCCACGGCGTTCTCCACTTTCGGCGGGCGCCGCGGCGCGCAAACACGGCTTTACGCGCGCACTTGTCGCTCGCCGCGCCCGACCCTAAGCTTGCGCCATGATCCCGGATATCGCCACACGAGTCTACAACCACACCTTCCGCATCGACCCGATCGTGCGCACTCTGCTCGATACGGACTTCTACAAGCTACTGATGCAGCAAATGATTTGGAAGATGCACGGCAATCGGCGGGTCACCTTCGCCATGGTCAACCGCGCGAATAGCGTGCGACTCGCCGACGTCGTCGACGAGCGCGAGCTGATCGACCAGCTCGACCACGCGCGCACGCTCCGGCTCGCCAAGAACGAGCTGATCTGGCTCGCCGGCAACACTTTTTATGGCACGAAGCAGATTTTCGAGCCCGAATTCATGGAGTGGCTCGCCGATTTCAGCCTGCCCGAATACGAGCTCACGCACCGCGACGGCCAGTACGAGCTGCGCTTCGCCGGCCCGTGGACGCATACGACGATGTGGGAGATCCCGGCGCTGGCGATCATCAGCGAGCTGCGCGCGCGCGCCGCCATGCGGGCGATGAGCCGCTTCGACCTCGACGTGCTCTACGCCCGCGCCAAGGCCAAGCTGTGGAGCAAGGTCGAGCGGCTGCGCGTCCTCGCCGCTGAGGGGACGCTGCGCATCTCCGACTTCGGCACGCGGCGCCGCCACGGCTTCCTGTGGCACCGCTGGTGCGTCGAAGCGCTGCAGGAGGGTCTCGGCGACAGCTTCATCGGCACCTCCAACGTCAAGCACGCGATGGACACCGGCGTCGAGGCGATCGGCACCAACGCCCACGAACTGCCGATGGTCTACGCCGCGCTCGCCGACGACGAGGCGAGCCTGCGCGACGCGCCTTACGAGGTGCTGCGCGACTGGTCGCGCATGTACGGCGGCAACCTGCTGGTCATCCTGCCTGACTGCTTTGGCACCACCTCGTTCCTCGCGCGGGCGCCCGACTGGGTCGCCGACTGGAAGGGCGCGCGGCCCGATTCGAAAGAGCCGATCGCCGGCGCCGAAGAATTGATCGCCTGGTGGAAGAGCCGCGGCCGCAACCCGCGGGAGAAGCTGATGGTGCTGTCCGACGCGATGGACATCGACTCGATCGAAGCGTCGGCGAGGGCGTTGCGCGGCCGCGTCAACCTCTCGTTCGGCTGGGGCACCAATCTCACCAACGACTTCAAGGGCTGCGCGCCCGCCGGGGTCGACGGCGAGCTGGCGGCGATCTCGATCGTCTGCAAGGTCGCCGAGGCGGACGGGCGGCCGGCGGTCAAGCTGTCCGACAACCCCAACAAGGCGCTCGGGCCGGCCGACGAGATCGATCGCTACCGCCGCGTCTTCGGCGCCGCCGGCATGCAGGCGGCGCCGGTGCTGGTCTAAGGGCGATTTGAACTGACCGCCTTTGACCCGTCGGTCGCGCCGGGGCGGCGCGCCTGCCAGGCGACGTGGGCGAGCGCCATGTCGAAGGCGAGCTCCAGCGGCCGGTCGGACTTGGCGCTACGCGACAACAACAGGCCGCCCTGCACGGCGCTCAAGACCGCGAGCGCGATGTCGCCCGGCGCGGCCTCGGCGGCAAGCTCGCCGCGCTCGCGCATGCGGACGAGCCCCGCCTCGATGCGTCCGCGCCAGATCTCGAACGCGTCCTCGACCGTCGCGCGGGCGCGCGTGGCGCTCGGCGGCAACTGATAGACCAGCGCGCCAAGCGGACAGCCGGTCCGCTGGTTGAGCGCCAGCACGGCGTCGCGCCAGCGCCGCATCGCCGAAAGCGAGTCGAGCGCTTCGAGCAGCGGCGCGTGCGCGCCGAGCACTCGCTCCGCTTGCAACGCCGCCGCTTCGCGCAACAGCGCGTCCTTGTTGGCGAAGTAATGGTAGAGCTGCGACTTGCTCGCGCCGCTCGCCGCCATCACCTCGTCGAGGCTTATTTCGCCGACGCCGCGGGCCGCGGCGAGGTCGGCCGCCGCGGCGACAATGCGCCGCCGCGTCGCGGCGCCCCGCGCCGTCAGCCGCCACCCGCTGCGCTTCGTTTCGCTCATGCGCGCATCCATACGCCAATTGGACTTGACAGTCCAGTTTTCGTCCGCCAGGACTGGACCATTCGGTCCACAATAAGGAGAATTGCTATGCCGCTTCTGCGCAATGGCGAGACCTTCCCGCGCCTGTTGCTCCGTAAGCTCGGCGGCGGAACGATCGAGCTGCCCGACGACCTCGGCGGCGCCTACGGCGCGGTCCTGGTCTACCGGGGCGCCTGGTGCCCTTACTGCAACGCCCAGCTCGCCGCTTTTGCGCGCGCGAGCGCTAGGCTCGACGAGGCGGGCATCAAGGTCGTCGCCTTCTCGGTCGACGACGAGCCGACGACCGCAGCGCTCGCCGCCAAGCACGGCGTCCGTTATCCGATCGGCTTCGGCGCCAACGCCGACGCGGTCTCCGCACTGATCGGCGCCTACGTCAATCGCGAGCCGCGCTACCTGCAAACGACCGGCTTCGTGCTGGCGCCCGATGGAACGGTGGTCAACGCCGTCTATTCGTCAGGGCCGATCGGGCGCCTCGTCCCCGACGACGTCGCCGGCCTCGTCGCCTACCTGAAGTCGAAGGCCGCCGGCGCGTCGGCGGCGGCCTGACGCGCGATCCTGCCGACGGCGCTACGTCTCGGCGCCCCCGGCGGACATCCCGGCCGCGGCCGAGACGGCGCGTCGCCGGCGCCCCGGCGCAGCCGTTCATTGCTTGCTTGGCGGCAATTTTGCGCGAGAGGAATTCGAACTCAAGGACGCGCCGCAGGCGGCGCGCCTTCGGCGCGTCCTTGAGTTCGAATTCCTCTCGCGCCCACGCTCCGCCAAGCAAACAATGAACAACTCTGCTCGACGTTGGCGGTGGACGCGCCAAAGCCGCTCGGCGAGTTGCCTCGCGCGCGCGTGGCGGCGTAGGCTCGCGGGCCAGCAATCAAACGGGAGCCCCCCGCATGACGACGTCGTTTGCGGTCATCCGCGCCCGCGCGGAGCAGCGCAAGGGCGGCGCCGCGGCGCTCGCCGCGCTCATGCCGCCGGCGCCGGACCCAGTGGCGCTGACCGCGCTCGCCGACGACCGCGCGCTGGCCGAGATGGCGCGCCGGGCGTTCTGCGCCGGCTTCGCCTGGCGCGTCATCGACCAGAAATGGCCGGGCTTCGAGGCGGCGTTTCTCGGCTTTCAGCCCGCCGCGCTCGTCCATCAGCCGGACGAGTTCTGGGAGAAGCTGGCAAGCGACGCGCGCATCGTCCGCAACAGCCCGAAGATCCTTTCGGTGCGCGACAACGCGCGGTTCGCGCTGGACATCGCGCGCGAGCATGGAAGCTTCGGCCGCTTCCTCGCCGCCTGGCCGAGCGCCGACGAAGCGGGTCTGCTTCTCCTCCTGGCCAAACGCGGCGGCCGCCTCGGCGGCCTCACCGGCCAGATGCTCTTGCGCTCGCTCGGCTGGGACGGCTTCGTCCTGTCGCAGGACGTCGTCCTCTGCCTGCGCGACGCCGGGCTCGACATCGCCGCCGACGTCAAGTCGAAGTCGGACCTCGCCAAGGTCCAGGCCCAATTCAACGCCTGGGCGGCGGAGACAGGGCTTCCCTACGTCCATCTGTCGCGCATCTGCGCGATGTCGATCGGCGACAACTACGCCGCGCGCGAGCGCGCCGAAACGGGCCTCGGTCGCGCCGGCGGTTCAGAGGCGTAAGGACGCGGGTTCGGCGACGCCCGAGCCGTGACTTCCCGAAGGAGCGCGAACCGAACGTCTTGAATGCGCTGCGCAGATGGCCGCTTCGCGCCCATCCCGGTCGGTCCCGGCCGGTGCGGCGCATTTCGAAAGCGGACGCTTCATGCCGGCGAGGCTCTTTCGGTCCGAAGCGCTGACCTGACCCTAACCTTGCTTGGAGGTAGAGCCGTGGCCCTCGAGGAACCCGCTTTTCGGACAGTTCCTCAGGATAATGCGTTCGAGATTCGGGACTATCCCGCGCTCGTCGTCGCCAAGGTCACCGTGACCGGCGAGCAGAAGGAGGCCGTCAGCAAGGGCTTTCGCCTGCTCGCGGGATACATTTTCGGCGGCGACAGGCGGCAGCAAAGCATCGCCATGACCGCGCCAGTGACGCAGGAACCGACCACCGAGAAGATCGCGATGACGGCGCCCGTCACCCAAACCCAGACGGCTGGAGAATGGGTTGTACGATTCACGATGCCGAGCAGCTATTCGCTGGAGACGCTTCCCGAACCAAACGACTCCAGAATTCGTCTGCGCGTGACGCCGCCCGCCCGGTTCGTCGTCATCCGATTTTCTGGTCTGGCCCGGCCGGATGACGTCGCAGCGAAGACCGCCGAGCTATCAGCGTGGATGCAGCGCCGCCATTTGCGTCGTGCCGGTCCCGCTTCCCTCGCTCAATACAATCCGCCGTGGACCCTTTGGTTCATGCGGAGGAACGAAGTGACGATCCCGATCGAACCTTAACGACCGATTCTCGAGAAGTCCCCTTCACGGGTTGGACTCCTCACATTGGCCGGGGTCGGCCGTCGCGCGGGTGGCCGCCGCTCGCTCTTGGCGATGTCCGCAAGCGCTGCAGCGCAGGACTTCGCGTTGGATCACGCGGGTGGGATCGCCGCACCGCGCACTGGGCGGGCCAGGAACGCGCTCGGCAACATCAATGCCGGAGATATGCACATTTAGACCCTTATCGAGCATTAGCGTTGTCGGCGACAACGCGCCGTTCAAAGAGGAAACGCTGGTCTGCGGCGACTTCGTGTCCGCCCCGCAGGGCGCAGGAGTCTTTCACTGGCAGTCGAGTGTCTCGTGAACGTTCGAGGCGAAGTGAACCAGAACGTGGCTGGGTTCGTATCCCCGTCCAGGTGGGCCCCTCAGGCCGACTTGGAGACCGTTCGTCACTTGGACCAGGAATACCCCTTCGCCATGAGCAACAGGGAAGACGCCTCCTTCGAATTGACCGACAACGGCGCAGATGACCGACGCCCGGCTTCTGCGCGCGCCGCCCGCCTCATCGAACGCCTCGTTTCCGGGCTGCGCGCCGGGCAATTGAGGATCGTTCTGCCGTCGGGACGCTCGATCGATTTCACCGGCGGAGAACCAGGGCCGCATGCGACCCTGATCCTTAACCGCTGGCGGCCGCTTCGCCGATTGATCCTTGGCGGCGCTGTCGGCTTCGGGGAATCGTATGTCGACGGCGACTGGACGAGCCCCGACCTGGTCGCGTTCATGCGCCTTGTCGCGCGAGACATGGCGGCTTTCGACCGGACGATCGCCGGCTCGCGGTTGTTGCGAAGCGTCGAGCGGCTGCGGCTTCTCCTGCACGGCAACTCGCGGCGCGGCAGCCGCCGCAACATCGTCGCCCATTACGATCTCGGCAACGCTTTCTACAGCGCGTGGCTCGACGAGGCGATGCAATATTCCTCGGCGCTGTTCGAGAGCAACGCCGATACGCTCGAAGCGGCGCAGGCGCGAAAGCTCGCCCGCATCGTCGATCTCATGCGGCTCGAGGGCGGCGAGAGCGTGCTCGAGATCGGCTGTGGCTGGGGCGGGCTCGCCATGCGTCTGGCGGTCGAGAAGAACGCCCGCGTCACCGCCGTCACGCTATCGCCCTCCCAGCGCGATTGGGCGAACCGTCTCGCGGCCGCCAGCGGCCTCGCGGACCGCATCGACGTGCGCCTGCTGGACTACCGGGACGTCACGGGAAGCTTCGACCGGATCGTCTCGATCGAGATGCTGGAGGCTGTCGGCGAAGCCTGGTGGCCGACTTACTTTCGCACGCTCGCGGACCGCCTGAGCCCGGGCGGACGCGCGGTGCTGCAGGCGATCACCATCGCCGACGAACGCTATGAGGGCTATCGCCGCGCCCCTGACTTCATCCAGAAACGCGTGTTCCCCGGCGGGTTCCTGCCTTCCCCCTCGGCGCTGAAAGCGCAGATCGTCGGGGTGGGCCTCCGCATCGCGCACTGCGAGACATTCGCGTCCTCCTACGCGCGCACGCTCGCCGAATGGCGCGCCCGATTCGTCGCCGCTTGGCCGAAGATCGCGGCGCAAGGATTCGACGAGCGCTTCCGCCGGCTGTGGACCTACTATCTCTGCTATTGCGAGGGGGGATTCGCGGAGGGCGCGATCGACGTCGGCCTCTACGTGATCGAACGCGAACCCGTCTGAAGACAACCCGCTCGGCCCCCTGATCCGAACCGCCTCAAAATACGTAGTCGCGTTCTGACATAGTTCCAGTCGGAGACGATGATGACGAGCCGTCGGGCTTTTCTCGGGCTTTTCGCCCTAGCGGCGGCGGCGCTCAGTGCGCCTGCCGCGGCGTTCGAAATCCGGCCCTACGATGAGGCAGTCGCTCAGAAGGCGATCGAGTCCGGCCGGCCGGTCATCCTTCACGTCTATGCGCCGTGGTGCCTGCAATGCCACATCGAGGCGTCCATTCTCGACGGCCTGAAGACGGATCCTGCCTACGACAAGGCGGAATTCTTCCGCGTCGATTACGACAACCAGAAGGATGTCGTCGCCAGGCTCGCCTGCCCGCGCTCGACCGTCATCGCCTACAAGGGCGGCAAGGAGGTCAAGCGCATGTCCTGGGGCGTGACGCAGGCCTCAGTCGTCGACGTGCTCAAGGCGGCGATGTGACGCCGCTCGCCGCTCTGCCGCTCGCCTTCGCGGCTGGCGTTCTGACCATCCTCAGCCCCTGCGTTCTTCCGCTCGCGCCGATTGTGGTGGCGGGCGGCCGCCGGCACGGCCTTGCTGGATCGCTGGCGCTGGTCGCGGGACTGGCGCTCACCTTCGGCGTCGTAGGCGGCGCGCTCGCGTCGTTTGGCGTCGAATTCGGCGACTTGAGCGTTCTTCGCGCCGTCTCGGCGCTCATTTTGCTCGCCATGGGCTCGGCGCTGCTCGTTCCCGCCATCGGAGACGCGTTCGAGCGACGCCTCGCGCCAGCCGGCCGGGCCGCCGACGCGCTTCGCGCGCGGTTGCCGCAGGCCGGGCTCCTTGGCGAAGCGGCGACCGGTTCGGCGCTCGCCATCGCTTGGGCGCCCTGCGCCGGGCCGACGCTCGGCGCTGCTTTCGCGCTCGCCGCCGAAGGCCGTTCGCTGGCGGCCGCAATGGCGACGATGGGAACTTATGCTTTGGGCGCCGCCGGCGCGCTCCTGGCGATCGGCTACGGTCTCGGCCGCCTCGCCTCGCGTAGCCGCTGGATCGCTTCGGCCGCCGGTTCGGCGGGCCGCGTCGCTTTCGGCCTGCTGCTGGCGCTCGTCGGCCTCGCCGTGCTCACCGGTTTCGACCACCGCATCGAATCCGCGCTCGTCGCGGCGCTGCCGGACTGGCTCGCCGCTGTGGCGACGACGCTGTGATCACGCCCGTCGAGCGCGTGAAGCGTTCGCGGCCGGCCCAGCGTGACCACGGCCGAGATAGGCGACGCCCTTCAGCCACAGGCGCGCCGCTTCCCAATGGATCGCCGTCATGGTCTTGATCCCGATCGCCGGGACGGCGAATCCGGCCCGCAGCAGCGCGCCGTCGCTCAGTTCGCGCCGCTCGGCGGTCAGCGCGGCGCGGAGCGTGACGCCGTCGCGGCCGCTGGCGCGAATCGCCACAACGACCTTCTCGCCTGGCGGCGCGACGCGGAATTCGTAGCGCAGGCCCATCGGCAGGAAAGGCGAGACGAAGAACGCCTTGGCGCAGCTCTGAAGTACGCCGCCCGGCGCCGGAGTCGCTGGCAGCACGTAGCTGTGGCGCTCGCCGAAGGTATTGTGGACCTCGTAAATCAGCGCCGCCAGGGCGCCGTCTCTGGCGTGGCAGAAGTAGATGCTGAGCGGATTGAAGACGTGACCGAACGTGCGCGGCATGCAGAGAAGCCGGATCGCGCCGCCATCGAGACCGACGCCGCTTTCGGCGAGCAGCGCCTCGGCCTGCGCGCGCAGCGGCCTCGCGCTTCCGTCGCCGTGATCGCGGTCGTGGAGGCTGAACAGAGCGCGCCGGTTGTGCGCGAAGAGGTTGAGCTCGGCGTCGAGCCGCGGCAGTTCGTCGAGGTCGATCAGCAGCCAGTAGAGCCGATAGCGGAAGAGATGCGGCCGCGGAGTCAGGCGACGATGGAATACCGAGCCAACATAGAGGCCTGAGGCGAACGTCACGCCGCGGCCTCGCTACTCGGCTGCGTCGTCGGCGCCGGCGCCACGATGCGTGAGGATTCGTCCGCAACCGTCCACGGCCGCCTCACCCCGCCGAGTTGTTCGGCGACGGCGAGCCCGGCCTGGAGTCCGTCCTCGTGGAAACCGGCGCCGAA
>Ga0181520_10002428_pt1 | contig 34560 bp, 33 predicted proteins | sample PEATcosm2014_Bin_29_FD_132451 | JGI IMG/M metagenome (GOLD analysis project Ga0181520, IMG submission 132451) | Peatland microbial communities from MTU Mesocosm Facility, Houghton, MI, USA - PEATcosm2014_Bin02_30_metaG | ecosystem: Environmental > Terrestrial > Soil > Wetlands > Peat | place...
GAATTTGAGGAGAAGAAACGTCAAGGTGGTCCAGGAGACCAGGCACTTCGACGAGGTAAGGAACATCACCGTCTCCATAAGGTCCAAGGTGGGCGCTCACGATTACAGGTACTTCCCCGAGCCGGATCTGGTGCCCCTGCGCGTGGCTGAGTGGGTTCCTAAGATCAGGGCAGAGCTTCCTGAGCTTCCTGATGCCAAGCGCCAGAGGTTTGCGGCCCAATACGGCCTCACAGATGAGCACGCCAAATCCCTGACCACCGAGATCAAAGTCGCAAACTTCTACGAGGCAGTGGCAGCCAAGGCCGAGCCCAAGATGGCTGCGGTATGGATCGCAGATGTCCTCAAGGGCGAACTCAACTACAGGGATCTCGGGATTGAGAGCTTCAAGCCCGAGGATATGATCTCGGTGGCGAACATGCTTTCAGCAGGAAAAATCACCGAGGACGTGGCGGTCCAGATCATAAGGACTATCCTGGACAAGGGAGGATCTCCCGAGGAGATAGTCAAGGCCCAGGGCCTAGGAAAGGCAAGGGACGAGGCCGTAGCCATAGCCGTTCGCGAAGCTCTGGCTGAGTGCCAGACAGCCATTGCTGACTGCAAGAACGGCAATCCCAAGGCCATGAACTTCATAGTGGGCCAGGTTATGAAGAAGACCAAGGGAAGGGCCAAGCCCGCCGAGGTCCATAAGCTGGTCAAAGAAGCGGTGGAGAAGGTTTAATTTTTTACTCCACCGATCTCCTTTTTATATATGACAGATTTATCCTTAAACTAATCAGTCCTGAAACTGAAACTAATCGGATCCTTTATGTCCTAATGTTTTTGTAGTCGATAATAATTGCAACTATTGATTAAACCAAAAAGGCACGAATGCATAAAGAGTTTTAACAGCAATAGACTAACGACCGATAAAATGATGAGGGAGGTACTTTTGAATCCAGCATACGATAAGCTTATTTATGCATGTATATGTCTATTCTATTATTTTCCGGCAAGCCCTGCCAATCTCCGCTCTGTCCGTTTCCACTGGCAGTTACTTTGTACCTAATGCTGCCATCCAGCCATGTGGTGAAAATGCCGCTTGAATCTGTATTGCCGCTGTCGATTTTAGATGAACCGTCATATACTTCCACGTAGGCATCCTGGACGTAATTGCCAAGGCTATCACGCACAAATATGAGGTATTTGTCCGATGCCGGGGCTTGGGTGATAAGGATTGCCAGAATAGCTATCATGGCTAATAGATATCTCATCATCATGGAAGACACTCCCTGCTCAGTGCACTACATCGGCAGCTATTAATATCTATTTGTGGTTCATGGATTCCATTAAATTACCTATAATATTGCTAAATCTACCACGATTTTACCTAAAGATCATCAAATTGTGCTTTAGGATGCCGATGTCATAAATTATATATAGTTAGGCCATTAAGGTGAGCTGAGTGATAATATACGAAAATCATATTAGCACCTATATTTCTATTATTAATTATAGTAGTATTAAATATAGAAGCTGCAGCAGAAAAGCCTTATGCGCAAAAAGTAGTCTTGGCCAGCGAGATTATAGACGAAATCATAAATAACGCTGAGGTAAACTACGATAAGGTTTTTATTAAAGGCGACATATATCTAAATCGAACTGACGGTAACTATAATATGTATTACACGTCTCCCATAAAAATTACCAACTCTACGGTAGAAGGGAGAGTAACCCTCAACTCCGTCACCTTCAGGGAAAAGGTGACCTTTGATAACGTTAAATTTCTCGATAATTCCTATTTCATCAACAGCGTATTTCTAAAAGATGTTGAGTTTACCAATTGCAAGTTCTATTTCGCTAACTTCGGAGAATGCAGGTTCGATAGATCTTCTGACTTCAGTGGGTCTAGCTTCGATATGGGAGCAAATTTTAAAAATACCAGGTTTATGAGCTATGCCAACTTCAAGAACTGTATGCTTAATGGGCTCGTAGATTTTCAGAACTCCGAGTCCGATCGCGTTTGCTTTGACAACGCTAACTTCACGAATACCGCCTATTTTACAGGAAGGGAGTTCAGAAATATGGCTAGATTTGTTAACACGACTTTTAAAAATGCGTATTTTATCTTCTGCCGGTTCAATTCCCTGCACATGGATCACTCCAAGGTTAGAGGGGCCATCGACTTTCGCAAATCGACCTTCGCCAATCAAACTATATTTACAGATACCCATTTCATGGGATACGCCAATCTGCAAAACTGCCTCTTCATGGGACCCCTTGACCTTGGAAACTCCACCTACTCCAAGGGGTGTACTTTCTCCAGGTCCCTTTTTGATAAAAACGTGGACTTCTCCAGCGCCAGGTTCCTGAAGGCTGCTGATTTCAGCCAATCCCAATTCGCCGGGGAGGGCCGCTTCTTCCAGGCGGAGTTTTTAGATGACGCTGACTTCTCCATCTGCTCCTTCAATGATACTCTAGACCTAGGGCGCTCTACCTTTCACGGACAGGCCAATTTCATGAACGCCGATATGAGGAAGGATATACTGGCCGAGGACGGGCAATTCAAAGGCCTGCTTAACTTAAACAGAACTAGCTATCGCCGGTTTTTCGTCAGATGGGATTCCATCAACCACCTTCAGTACAATGAGACATCCTATAACTTATTGGTAAGCAACTTCAAGAGCCTAGGCCTCTTCGAGGATGCCAATAAATGCTACTACAAATTCATGTGCGAGAGGGGCAGTGAGACCAACTACCAGGCTTATAAGGGCAAAATAGACAGCCTTTTTATCTCTGTTTTCTACTTTTTAGCGTGGATCCTATATGGCTTCGGCACGAGACCGGAGGTTCCCCTAGCCTGGTCTATCTTCCTCACCGTGGGGATCTTTGCGCCCTTCTGGTATCTGAACTGCGGGGAGGTCCCAGGCGGCATACTGGAAAAATATGGGTCATCGGACAAAACGAGCTTGAGAGAGAAAGGTGACTTTAAGCAAGCCCTCAAGCTCAGCTCCTCGATTTTCCTTTCGGGGACTAAGATCTTCATAGATCCACCCATGATTCCGGAGATGTTGAAGAGATCCAATCCTTGGATAAATAGAATCTATCTGCTGGAAAGGACACTAGGGGCGGCCTTCTTCTTCCTCTTCTTTTTAGCCATAAGTAAGACGATAATATTTAATTAAGGTGGAGAGAACGAGGAAAGGATAGATATAATGTATATAATGGCGAAGAGATAGTGGGGGATATGTCCTGACTAAACATGCTTTTATATGGATAGCTTTAGCCATCTTCCTCCTCACATGGATAAAACACGGCAGCTCGTAACCTGAGCGTCTCCAATGTCAATGCCTTGTGATTGAATAGCGCCTGGGCACCGAGAGCAGCGCAGGTGCCTCCCTATCAGAGGTAGGCGCGCCCCAGGCAGCAGCCACCTCCGCAGGGACCGAGCTTGCAGCTTATACCGATCAGGCGCCGCCGTCCTCCAACCGTGGGGCGCTGATGGCAGCCGGTCTGGATTCCAGACCGCCATCGTACATTTTACTAAGACGGGTCCTACCTCGGGGGAATGCTTTCTAAGCGATTTCTAATTGAGAAAGCCATTCTTTCAGAAAGCCCTTCTCCTGGACAAGGATCTCAAAATCAGGACTATGAGCATGTACTTGGCACGTATCCGAAAGATTATATTCATCGTTGGCCTCATGGAGGCACTGGTCGATATACATGTCAGGCTACTGGGATCCTCACATAGAGCGCATGCCTCCAGAGGAGCTGCGCACCCTTCAAGAGGATAGGCTGAAGTCCTTAGTTCGCTATGTTTATGATCACTCCGCGTTCTACAGGCAGAGGTTCAAGGAAGCCGGGGTGGAGCCAGGCGACATAAAGACCCTGGATGACGTAACCAAGCTCCCCTTCACCAAGAAGGTGGACCTCAGGGACACCTACCCTACGGGCATGTTCTGCCTTCCCAGAAGCTCTGTGGTGAGGTACCACGTCTCCTCCGGTACCACCGGAAAGCCCACTGTAGTTGGCTACAACAAGGGCGACATAGACACCTGGGCCGAGTCCCTGGCCAGGGCTCTGACATCCATAGGCCTCGGTCGGAGCGACGTCATGCAGGTCTCCTACGGCTACGGCCTCTTCACCGGCGGCCTTGGCCTCCACTACGGTGCGGAGAGGATAGGTGCTGCCGTCATACCCGTGGGCGTGGGAAGTACCGAGCGCCAGATCATCCTCATGCAGGACCTGGACACCACGGCCATCGCCTGCACCCCCTCCTACTTCCTCCACCTGATAGAGGTGGCGGATAAGATGGGCGTAAGCATCAGGGACGACACACAGCTCAAGGTCGGCATCTTCGGCGCCGAGCCCTGGTCCCTTGAGACCAGAAAGAGGATAGAGAGCGCCACGGGCATCAAGGCCTACGACATCTACGGCACCAGCGAGATCTCAGGACCGTTATTCACCGACTGCAGCTGCAAGAACGGCATCCACGTCTGGGGGGACATGTTCCTGACCGAGGTTTTGGACCCCAAGACCGGAGAGACCGTGGAGGACGGCGAGCGCGGAGAGCTGGTCTTCACCACCCTGAACAAATTCGCCATGCCACTCATCAGGTACAGGATAGGGGACTTATCCATCATGGAGACCGAGCCCTGTGAGTGCGGAAGGACCCATCCCAGGATCATGAGGATCTTAGGCCGGACCGATGACATGCTCATCATCCGCGGCATCAACGTATTCCCGAGCCAGGTGGAGTCGGTGCTCATGGGCATCCCCGCGGTCGGAGACCACTGGCAGATCATAGTGGACAGGGATGGACCCCTGGATGTCATGACGGTCAGAGTCGAGCTCGTGGAGGCAGGCTTCAGCGATAAGATCAGGGATCTTCTGAGCCTCAAGAAAAAGGTCTCAAAAGAGCTAAAAGGCGTGCTGAACATAGCTGCCAACGTGGACCTGGTCGAGCCCGGAACCATCCCGAGGTCAGAGGGCAAGGCCAAGAGGGTCATAGACAACAGGAATATTTAGGAGGAACTTGTGGTGGCTGAGCTCAAGCAGATCTCCCTCTTTGTGGAGAACAAGCCCGGAAGGATGGCCAAGGTCTCCAAGACCTTGTCCGACGCTGGCGTGAACATCAGGGCCATGACCATAGCCGAGGCCGGTGACTTCGGAGTCATTCGCATGGTGGTGGACAACTCCGAGAAGGGCTACCAGGTCCTCCGCGATAGCGGCTTTACCGTATCCATGACAGACGTCCTGGCGGTGGAGATGAAGGACGCCCCGGGAGGGCTGTACGAGATAGTCAACGCCCTGGGTGACAACGATATCAACGTCGATTATGCCTACGCCTTCGTCACAGCAAAGGCCGAGAAAGCCATGCTCATCCTCAGGGTGGACGACATAGGTAAGGCCAGGAAGGCTCTCATATCCAAAGACGTGAAGGTCGCGTCCAAGGAGGAGATTCAGAGACTTTAATACCCCTTTATTTCGCCATTTCTTTTTGCACTCCCGGGTCGAGCTTTCCATTTGCTACTATCAGTAAGATAATCTTTATAATAGGGTAAGTTAGTTTACTCCTTAGTGTTTGCTGTGAAGTTTAACTACCAATGATCAAGCCCGATGTATCTCTTAGGAAACGCATAGAATTATCCGGATTAATGCAATCTCTGGAAAGATCCAGGGGGCACAGCCTTTTAATTTGTTACAACCCTAGCCTTTCCTATGATTTCCGAGAAGATGGCCGAGAGGATCTGCTACGACTGGATCAATGCCTGGAACGACCGCCGGATGGAGAACCTGCTATCCTTATACTCCGACGATGTGGAGCTCACCTCCCCCATGGTGGTCAAGGATCTCAAGAAGCCCATAGGCACCATTAAGGGCAAAGACGAAGTAAGGCGCTACTATTCCAAGGGTTTCCAGCTCTATCCTGACCTTCAGTATGATCTGCTGCAGTCCTTCGCAGGCGTGGACAGCATACTGATCTATTACCACGGAGTTGACGGAAACCCCACCGCATCCTTCATGCCCCTGGACTACGATGGTCTGGTGAAGAAGGTCGTAGTGCATTACTACCATCCACGGGATTGATGGATTCCTACGCCTCTCTTTTGGCTGGCCTCCGTTAGCTTTTTGTCAGCTATCCGATGGAATTTAGCCTGCATTAGACCTCTGGGCCCTCGTGTAATACCCCACATAGCTGCCTATCGCTAAACTTCCTCACATTTGTGATGGACTCAGCCGTTTGCTTTTGCCCTTGGTACCAGAGGGATGCCAAATTTATTTGATAAATCTTTATTCAAACGTAGTGCAATATCCATTAGAGATGATTTAAAATGAGCGCTTCTAAATCAGTTGTCAAGATGCTTTTGGCTATCTCAGCCATCGTTCTGGCAGCCTCCTCCTGTCTGGCCTCCCAAGCCCCTGCGCAGGTGGTCGATGTCAGGAACCTGACCGTAAATCTGGGCCAGGACTTCACTGTCACAGGCAACTCTGTAAGTCCCCTTTCTGCGGGATTCACAGGCCAGAACATGACCATCATAAGAACCTCCAGGCCCAACGACGGCAACGTCACTGCCCTTCTGGTGTCCTTCTACGGGGATGATCTCCAGAGCACGAACTCCACTGCGGTTGCAAACCAGCTTGGGAGCCAGTTCCTGGGAAGGCTCATCTACTCCGGAGCTAAGGAGCTATCTACCTGGTCTGTTACTAGCAGCCAAGGATAGAACGTGGCAGTCAATAGCTTTAGCTTTGCAGGGTCCAACGCCACCATATCCTCTGCCGATGTCACCCTCTTGTACCTGGGCGGGAAGCACCTACGCTGGAATGGTATAGACCCTCGATAAGAATACTACAGGAAGCATCATAAGCACTATGGCGATCAGCTGAGGGTGTATCCATCAAATAGATCCGTTAGTCCATCCATCAAGGGAATTATTAAAACAAGTGACCCAACCAAGCCACAGAACCTATGGCCAAATAGATGACGATCAGGCCATAATATTGGCCGAGCCATATTTTTTTATTATGTTTTGGTCATATTACTATCGGACATTTTCCCCCTGATATATCCCCGAGTAAACCTTTTCCACCTGGTGATCAAGCCTCATGAAGACGAGCTGCAAAAGCCTGGCGTTCTTCTTCAGCCTGATCCCCGAAGGGTTGTGGACCACCAGAAGACTCTGGCTCCTGCCCCTGTAGCCAGGGTCCCAAAGGGCGGTCTCCAGGCTTGCCCCGCAGCGCAGGAGGCTGGACCTGGGTCTGGCCAGAGCTGCCACATCCCTCGGAATGTTCACTATCTCGTTGAAGGTGACCAGATAGGATCCAGGTTGGAGGTCGATCCAGCCGGCCTCGCCGAACTTTAGCTCCTGGGTTGCCGGAAGCTTTCTTTCGCTGTTATCGTAGGCGATGACTCCTTGCGATCTGAACTCCTCTATTTTTTGCAGCGTGAGCTCCACGCCGCACATCTGGGTCTGGACCTGGGGATCTATGGCCGACTCCAACATGCTCTGGGCCTGGGCGCCTGTAAGAATGGTTATATTGAATCCTCCTGGAGCAGAGGAGTGACGATATGGTCTATTAAGATCTTTGCCCTTTGCGGGAGAACCATTATGGGTTGCCTTTTGGGGGATTTTTCTAAAAAGGCCAGCTGTGGCATAAAACTCTGGAAAGACCTATTAACCATCTGGTAGACTAATATTAGCAGGTGCTAAGATGTTCGAGTTTTTTGCCCGAGTCTACGAGATCTTCTTTCTGCCCATAGCAATTATCGCCCTTCTCCTAATTATCGCCATACCTTTAATCTTCATCTACCTCTTTCTCCGGCTCTCAGAGAATACCTTTGAGCAGATAGGCTTCGATCACTGGCATGCCACCATGGCCACCTTCGGGGCGATAATAGGAAGCCTCATAGACATACCCCTCGCCTCAAGCCCTGTATCATCCTATCCAGGATGGTTCATCTCCCCCTTCGGATCATCGTATCCCACCACCTTCCACCCGGTCTACCTGGCGGTCAACGTCGGAGGCTGCCTTATACCCATGGCCCTCACCGCAGAGCTGCTCTACCACAGAAGGACTAATCCCTGGAAGGCAGGCCTAGGCATTATGGTAGTGGCCGTAGTGACCTACATCTTCGCCTCGCCTGTGGCCGGCCAGGGCATTACCCTGCCCTTTTGGATCTCGCCCATGCTGGCGGCCATCGCCGGCCTAGTTATTGCCAGAAGAAGCGACGGATCTCCGGCTCTTGCCTACATCAGCGGCACCATAGGAACTCTCCTGGGCGCCGATATCTTCAACCTCATGACCCCAGGGGTCCTGCCGACCCTCTCTCCCCTGAGCATCCATGCTACCAGGCCCCTGGTCCTGTCCATAGGAGGGGAGGGGGTCTTTGATGGCATATTCCTGACGGGCGTCCTGGCGGTCTTCTTAGCTGCGGGAATCGTATGCCTCTTCCATGGCTCCTGCGAGGGGGACTGACCATGCACAATGGCAGGAACATGGTAGGTCAAAGATAGTGGTATCTACATGTGGACCTGAGAAGGGGTCTGAAATAGAAAATCCAAGAGCGAATATGAGGACTGGAACCCGAGGATTGGGATCCTATGAAGATCCGCTGTGAAGAAAGCGAGAATTAAATTAAAGATTATTACCACCAGCCCATCCATAGCCGATCCATAATCCCATTCCTGCCCAGGGTCATCGACCCTGGGGCATTTTACGAGGTTTCCTAAGCCGACTCTTCAGTTTTTCGCCAGAATCGCCAGCTTCATCTCTTCTTCCTGGCTTCATCATGCCCGGGTGGTAGAGTCAACGCCACCAGGCTCTGAGTCAGTTGAGCCACATGACTTCTCAACCAATTAATCTCCCCCTCTTTGGATTTAATCGCTACCTGGTGCACCCCTAACTCGTTGCGTGCTGATTCAATCTCGACCACATCAGAGCGTCTTGATTCTAACAGGGTATTCTTGACGGTGAGTTCTGCTTCCGCTGATGTTAAATTATCCTTTAATTGCATCAGCTCGACTTGGGCCTTATTCACTTCTTGGTCATACTGATTAACGCCGCTCACAAATGAATCGATCGCATCTGAGGCCATCTGAGATCTTGATACCTGCCGGATATGCACCAATTTATCAAGCTTCCGTATTGCTGAATCCGAGGCAGACGCTGTTATCCTAGGCATAACTTCTTAATGGCTGATGCAATATCTGAAGATACGAATCACTCAGCATCTAATCTCATCTCTACGAGGTTGATTGTGCTGGTCCATTATGTAACCTGTAAATGGGTTTTATAGCAGGGTTACCTAAGACAACCGGTCCAAAGTTGAGCCCGTAAAATCGATTTTAAGGCCATAAAAAAACAAGGCGGTGGGGGGCCCCCCCTATTGCCATTCTCCTGTCTCCTAAGAGTTTGCGATCCTAGTTAGCTTTTTATGGCATCTGACTCTACCACGCCTCCTGGCCTGGAGGTGGGGGCAAATGGGAATAAATTACTGGTAAAAGGGATTTATCCTGGGATGAGGACTGAGCTATGACGGATATAGGGCTCGGACAATTTATAGAAGATTCGGCACACTACCCTCGATGTATGTTTCGATGGTTTGATCCGTCTTGCTTCATTCCTGATCTTTTTGAGGTGAGTTCAGTTATAGTTCAGTTATTTCCACTAGTTTTTTGGGTTACGAAGTTATCCTTGCTTTTTTCTTTTATTACCGCCTTCTCGCCATCGGCACTGGTCAGGGTATATGTAGTGGACCCGTCGGGCTCGACTTTGTACCCTAGAGATACTACATCATTTCCGGCATCATCTCTCAAAATTATATCGCCGGCCGTATCATTCAACTCGGTGGTACTATCCAAAAACAGGCCGCTTTCATCCCTATTTCTCCTGCTGAGATGGACCCTAACTTTCGGATCTGGACCAAGAGTGTACTCCGGCAAGGTGACCTGTGTTCCATCTATAATGAGGCTCCAATCCCCTAAGCTCTTGTTTTCATTCAGGCCATTAGCTATTTCGATAAACTCATCATTTCCTGAAACCATAATCCCCGAAAAGGCCTATAGATCCTGGAATCATCAGAGGCGTACTATGGTCTATAGCGTTCTTTTGGGCCATTGCACATGTACCTATTGCAGCAAGTGCTATCAATGTAAAAATAAGTTTTGCATACTTTGCCATTAATATCATTCCCCTTCTGTTTAGTTCATACAACTGCGCCTAATTATATTTATTATCTAAAAGGTTACCAGTTCTTTACGGGTAGACTCGCTTCTCCCTAGGTAATCGTTTTTCAACCTGATTTTTGTATGCCCAACTGCGGATTCTATATGCGGCATTTGTCGAATTAAAGCATTTTAACGAATATAACTTTTTTAGCAAATCCGACATTCTGGACCTTGCCCAGAGGTAGTTGAGGATAAGGATCGCTTGAACTATCACCAGAAGGGGATTCCCATTAGGTGCAGCGCTATCACTATCACCAGGATGGCTCCGATTATGCCGCCAATGCCGCAGATGATTATCACCGGCCAGCTATAGCCGATCCCCAGCCCCAGGAAGGCATTTGCCAGGAAGAGCACTATAAGCCCAGTAATAGCGTTAAAGATGAATTGCTTGATGGAATTGAGGATAAGGACCACGCCAATGATTAAGGCCAGGATCATTATCACAAATTCCGTTTCTATTACAGGCATAGATCCTATTACAGCCATAGTCACCCTCTAGGTAACTGAGGTATTTAAGAAGTCTCCTTGAATCTCGATATGCTCCGTCTCGCTCTCCAGCCTGTGAAGCTCCTTGGTATCCAGGGATAGGGGATCTATGTGCACCAGGAGGATGGCACCCCTGAGGGCGATGTCGTCCCTCTGAGACTGGATGAACCTGAGGACCGTCTCGTAGTTGCTCTGGGTTATGAGGTACCCCAGGCCCTCTATCAGCACCACTGGATAGCTGGCGTTTTGCAAAAAGTCCGAGAGGATGGAGCTAAGCCTTGGGAAGTTAGTCGGGTCCACGGTCCTATAACCCACCTCGCTCCTCTGAGTCATCCAGACCACCTTGTCTGAGGATATGCCGAACCTCTCGCGGAGAGTCTCCGGATTGTACCTACTTATGCAGAGTCCGTCCATGCCGTGGTTTACGAGATCGCTGAAGAGCTCAAGGCTTCTGGCTGGCTTGGAGGCCTCTATGACGTAAGTCGTTCCTGGGATCAGCACTAGCTCGTAGGGACTTCTGCCGTAGCTTCTCATGAGTCCTCTAACAGCTGCCATCAGGTCAAAGATCTGATCGTGCCTCCTGATAATGCGATCAAGCTTTCGTAGGGAGACGAAAAAATCCCTTCGGACCAGTACCAAGCGATCAGGTATCCTTATGCCGGCTCCATTGGCATTTCCGTGGGCCTGATCCCTTACGACCTCTTCCATATCTGGATCACAGGAGGCGCCCTCGATTTGAACTGTCTCCCAACGCTCCATTTTTACGCCCTCGAAAAAGCTTCCATTTCTTATGGTTGAGTTGGCCTCGGATACGACCTCCCTTCGTACAGCGTCGCTCAGCTTGGAGAGCATGGCATCGAAGAAGATCTTGAGCAGATAAGCTCCCAGGGGTCCGAGGGCGAAGAGCAACTCTCTGACCTCATTTACGTCAGAGCCGAGCTTGGCGTGGACGAGCTTTGGCCTCTCGAGGAGGGTCAGCCTGGAAGGAGAGCCTCTAAAGAGGGCCTCTATGTGGTAAACGAAGTCCACGACATCCCTGTCCGGGACCACCCCTGCATTCTCCCTGACAAGGTACTCAATGCTATCTATGAGCACTATGCTGTTCTTGCTCGACTCCACAAAGGATCTGATGGTCAAGAAGAGCAGAGGAAGATTGGTAGCCGCAATATAACCGTCCCCACTCCTGTTTTTGGTTATCCGGATTATGGGCGTCTCCTTGATGCCCCACCTTCTTCTGACCTCTTCAGTGTCCTGAACGGTGAGGCACAGCCCCTCGATGCCGTGGTTGATCTGATCTGTGAAGACCTCGAAGGCCTTCTCGGGCACTACGTAGATGGCCCCGGCCTTGAGCTCATAGGCGGACTTGGTGGCCTGGGTAGCTTCCACCACGGGTTTTACGCTGATTCTCTCCTCAGCTGCGATCTTGGCAGCCTGGGCCCCTACGGACCCTGTCAGGGTCTTCTCGGCCTCCGTCCAAAGTATCAGGAGCTGCCTGGCATCGATCCTTTCCCTGGTGGTACTTAGGCGGGCCAAACCTGCATCCACCGTAAGCTTTGCCCTGTCCTCGCCTATGTACCTGGCCAGGGTATCCTCCAGCTCGTCCACCGTTCCCATGGTGATGACTCCCGTGATAGGTGTGGAGGGCGTAGTGTCGTGTACCCCTACGAAGCTGTCGGTGATCTTGGACTCCATGGGGCTTGGCTTGCTGCCCAGGGAGACTAGGAGGTAGAGGCTGATGTTGAAGAGGAGACTCCAGAACATGGAGTTGGTCCAGATGTCAAGGCCTGAGCCAAAGAGGGAGGTGGGCTTGAGGAAGGCCAAGCCTAAGGGACCGTTGGATATCAGGTTCTGGTAAAGCCATCCATCCCGCCCTAGAGAAGGTATCAGGGCAGTGTAGATCCAGAGCAGTAAGCCTACAGTCATGCCCACTATAGCTCCCTCACGGCTGCCTCTCTTCCAATATAGGCCTCCCAAGGCCGCCGGTGCCAGCTGGCTCGCCCCGAGGAAGGCGACGGTGCCGATCTCCGCTAGATTGCGGTAGGGCATCTCTAGGGAGTACAGGTATCCCAGAGCCACCACCAGGAGGATGTTCAACCTCCTAGCATTGAGGAGAAGGGTCGGCATGTTCCGTCCCCCTCCTATGCGTCTCAGAAGGTAGGGCATCTCCACATCGTTCAGAAGCATGGTGCCTACGGCTACCGATGCCACCAGGATCATGGAGGTAGCGGCAGAGAGCCCCCCTAAGAAGACTAAGAGTGCCAGGAGATCCAGGCCGTGTGCATAGGGTATGGATACCATGAAAAAATCGGCGGGTCCCGGCGTGTTTAATATCAGCCCACCCCAGGCAATGGCCGGCACGAAGAGGTTCATGAGAAATAGGTACAGGGGAAAGAGCCACATGGCCTTCCTGATGTGGCCTTCGTCGTAGTTGAAGACCACCTCGGCGTGATACTGCCTGGGGAGGAGAAGAGTGGCGAAGAAGGAGATCACGGTAAGGGTGAACCACATGGTGTAATCGACATCGACGAGCTCAGGATATCCCGGCATGGCCGAGATCTTCTCCAGGATCTGCACGTAGCCTCCGAAGATGCCGTAGGTGATGTAAAGCCCCACCACGAGGAATGCCGACAGCTTCACCAGGGACTCGAAGGCCACCGCAGCTATGAGCCCCTCCTGCCTCCCTAGCGGGTCCAGATGACTCGCCCCGAAGATGACGGCAAAGGCCCCGAGGAGGGCCGCCACAACAAGCTTCGTCTCCAAGACCACGCCGAAGATCACCTGGGAGCCGCTGACGATCTCCAGGGAGTTGGATATGGCTATGAGCTGAAGGGCAACGTAAGGAGCATTTATGAGGAGGCTGAAGATCGCAACTATGGCCCCAACTGAATAGCTCCTGCCGTACCTAAAGCTTATGAAATCGCTAATGGAGTTAAGCCTAAATTGTTTTGAGACCGCCACGATCTTTCTGAGGAGAACCCACCCCAGGAGCATGGCCAAGGCCGGTCCTAGGTAGATGGGAAGGAACTCAAGGCCAGTGGTGGCGGCCCTGCCAATGGCACCATAGAATGTCCAGGCCGTGACGTAGACGCAGAGGCTCAGGACGTATGCATAGGGATTGGAGACTATGCTTCTGCCCTGACGGCTCCTGTGCACGGCGTACTGGGCTACGCCGAAGAGGAGAAGAAGGTAGAGGATCATGGTTACCAGAGCTACGTGGGGTGCCAGGGTCATGGATGCCACCTATCAAAGGCGTAAGCTGCGACTACTATGAGTAGCCACACTACTATGATGTAGACCAGTATCGAAGGCCAGCCAAAGATGGTGGGGCCGCTGTATGCTAGAGCCATGGCAGGCCAGTTGAGCAGTACTACTCCCAGGGCAAAGAGAAATATCCAGAATTCATCCTGGCCCAGGAGGTCCTTTGCGGATAGAGCCATGTTTATAAAGACCCGGATAGACAGTCAAGCCTCTGGTTGAGATATCTACGGCGTGCTTCCCCTAGAGGTGGGACGTGCCCCCCATCTTACCGATCTCCAGGGATCTTCTCCTCACCAGATTTACCTCTGTGTTGGGAAGCAATATAACTCCATCTGCCACGTGGGCCACACAGCTAGTGTAGGGAGTATCCTACAGGCCTCCCCGGTTATAAGAGCGGCTACGTTCTTGCTCTTGAGAAGAGTGCTGAGAGCTTAAGGAGGAAACGCCTGTAATCGTCTTTGAGAACGTCCTCCAGGACGGTGGAGTTGTCTATGGCCACCATCCTGGGCTTGAAGCCATCTAGGGCGTCCTCCATGGGCCTGAGAACATCGCCTGCGACAGAGGCCTCTTCCACAGCCTCACCCAGGTCCACGTACTGGATCATCTCCTCTAAGTACTCGGGCCTGATGAACTCGTAGGTGGATATGAACTTGTGCGCCCACTCGGGATGCCCTCCGAAGATGGCGAAGAAGACGCCACGCTCTCCTGACCTAGCACACTCGCATGGAAACTGATTGCAGAAGGTGGTCTTACCCATGCCTATATCCCCTGCCACCAAAGTTATCGATGGAAAGGGCAAGCCACCTCCCAGGCCTTCGTCAAGCCCCAGAATTCCGGTCTTTATCCTGTCTATGGCAATCGCAATACAATCTCCCGATAAATTTAACTTTATAATATTTCAATTATTGTAGTATATATTAGTTGTTACCTCTGCATCCGCAATCTCCAGGGAACCACCTCCAGACTCCTTTTATACCAGGAGGATCCCTTTTCTGCCAGTGAGATGATTTGATCCTCAGAGATGCTTACACAGGTGACATAACCCCGGAGATGGCGGGAAAAGAGGTCACTTTAGCAGGATGGGTCCATGAGACCAGGGACTTAGGTGGTATATTCTTCCTGGTGCTGCGCGATAGGAAAGGCTTTGCCCAGGTGACCCTCTTCAGGAAGAAGACTGCCCCCGTCATCCTCAACACCGTCAAGACGGTCAGCAGAGAGAGCGTCGTTCAGGTCAAGGGACTGGTTAAAACCGAGGCCAAGGCCCCCGGAGGGTATGAGATCATACCCACCGATGTGAAAGTTCTGACCCCCGCTGAAGTGCCCCTGCCTATGGATCCCACCGGCAAGGTGGACTGCGAGCTGGACACCAGGCTAGACGTCAGGTACATAGATATCAGGAGGCCCTGTGCCCTGGCGATCTTCGAGATAGAAAGCGCAGTCCTCCAGAGCCTCAGAAATCATTTCTATAAAAACGGCCTGACTGAGGCCTTCACACCCAAGATCGTGGCTGCCGCCACAGAGGGCGGGACGGATTTGTTCCCCATAAGCTACTTCGAGCGCGAGGCCTTCCTCAATCAGAGCCCTCAGCTGTACAAACAAATGCTCATGGCCGCTGGCATGGACAGGGTCTTTGAGATAGGTCCTATCTTCAGGGCCGAGGAGCACGACACCCGCAGGCACCTGAACGAGGTCATATCCGTGGATGTGGAGGTCAGCTTCGCCGATGAGAACGACGTCATGAATATCCTGGAAGAAGCGGTGGCTGGGGCATATTCTTATGTTAAAGAGAACTGCTCAAAGCAGCTCAAGGCCATAGGCTTGGACCTCCAGGTGCCCAAGACCCCCTTCAGAAGGGTTACATACACCGAAGCCCTGGAGCTGGCCGGCGAAGCCGGAAGAAAGAGCATGAACTGGGGAGACGACCTGAATACCGAGACAGAGAGGTTCCTCGGAGAGAAGATAGGGGAGCACTACTTCCTGACCGAGTGGCCGTCGTCCATAAAGCCCTATTATACCCTGCCATATTCCGACCGTCCCGAGGTCTGCAGGGGCTTTGATCTCATGCATCCCAGAATGGAGCTGGCTTCGGGTGCCCAGAGGGTTCACGATCACAACCTGCTGGTGGAGAGGATCAAGGGCAAAGGTCTACAGCCAGCGGGCTTCGAGTTCTACCTAAAGGCCTTCAGGTACGGCATGCCGCCTCACGCAGGGTGGGGACTTGGGCTGTCCAGGCTGGTCATGACCATGCTCAACCTGGACAACATAAGGGATGCAGTGCTCTTCCCGAGGGATAGGAGAAGGCTTGTCCCGTAAATTTTTATTTTTGGTAATCGCGCACAACTTGCCCCTAAACATAGCTTGTCTAAACTTAACTATTTCTTATGTTCTTCTAATTTAATTGGCATAAGCGTATAATGTACTGTCTTTTCAAAGAGACATTCATTTCGGTTATTATTTTTGTTATTATACCTCCATCCCATTTCTTTAAAGTAAAGAATGAATTTATTCGGCGACATCCCAGGATGTTTTATTAATCGTTCCTTAACAAAGCTCCAGAATCCTTCTACGCCGTTAATATATACCTTCCCTTGTTTAAACCTATATTTATGACCGGTATTTAAATGCTTATATCAACAAAACATTAATGAATCATAGATTCTCCGTAGATGTATGGTTTTTCAAGGCTATGATGTCCTATCATTAAAAGTAGAGAGTCATAACCTAGCAATATAGTTGAGAATTTGAGCTTTTTTCCTTACGAAACTTAATATATTGTCCACTGTAACTTATAAAAATCGACGTCGGAACGGATAGAAGAAGCCAACTAAAACTTAGCGTTCAATATCGTTCCTAATCGACCCATAGACGACCCCTCTTCTGGGAGCTTTGGCAAGGTCTTGGAAGGCCATAAAAGGGCTAATAGCTTGATTTCAAGGTTTAATCTGAAGATTTCTAAGGCTATGCGCGCGTGGTAGCCTCGTACCCCGCGTTTTTTAGCATGAAACCTTGCAACTGCTTTTTTAAAAAACGGGCTTATCTGCAGTACCACAGGGGTAGTATGGTGTCGCGGCATTGCACGGAGGGGGAGGAAACGCACATAATTGAAGAACATTCGGACGCTCGTAGACTGCCCTTTTTTAACTTTTCATCAATTTCGTAGTCTAGCGAAAAGTATTCATGTTAATAATGATAAATAGTGGGCCTAGAGGAGATCTAGAGAGTATGGAAACGAGGGGAACGGTATTGATCGCATACCTTCTATTCTGGGGGGACCGCATTATGGATAATCTCTGGATTGAAGGGCTTGGTTAGAGATCGATAAATCAATAATAACATGTGCCAGCAAAAAATTACTCCCCTTCATAGCTATTGCTTTTCACCATAGCGTTATGAAGATATACCTTAAATCTTATCGTAATCGCTTACACCTTTTACATCCCCGTTAATCTTGATATCGTCCAAAGCTCTCTGTAAGGACTGCACCAGAGAATCTAGCGTTTCTTTATTAGGAAGCATGGTAGAAATCGGCCTGCTCCAGCACGTAGGCTATAACCGCTAACATTGGCGCCTGGTTCCTACATCATCCCTAGGCCACCAGCATCCCACTACGCCCAGGCATCGATGCTCCTGTTCCGTAACATTTCCATGAGAGGCTCTGCGCCTTTCTCAAATAAGGATAATTGATGCCACCCATTCCAAGTCTGTAATGATTTTAAAAAAGGTGAATCTCGATAGCTCTATCAGCAGTAGAGATACTGATGCACCATATATGCTATCATTATTCTATTTTCAGGAACAGCTCCCCTTTAGCCCCGCAAACCTGACAGACTGCAGGCACTTCCTTCTCTATGGTATTGCCACAGTAAGGACACACATAGTAGGGACATGCTTCGCCGGACCCAAGGCTGCCTAAAAGCTTCTGATATAACTTGGAGTGGACCTTCTCGACCTCGTTGGCATAGTGGAAGGACATCTCGGCATCTTTCTTTCCTTCAGCCTTGGCAGTCTCTATCATCCCAGGGTACATCTCCTCCCACTCGTGATTCTCCCCCAAGAGGGCCGTCTGGATGTTTTCTTTGGTAGATTTGACGGCATTGAGCGCCCTGAGGTGGTTACTGGCGTGGATCTCCTCTGCCTTGGCTGCAGCCCTGAACAACCTTGCCGCCTGAGGATAACCCTCTTTATCGGCCTTGGATGCGAAAGCCGTGTACGTTCTATTGGCCTGAGACTCGCCTGCAAAGGCCTCCTTTAAGTACTTCTCTGTGTTGGACATAAACGTAGGCTCCGTTATGTTCTACTATCACCCATCTATATATCTATGTCTTTTATATCCATATCTTAGTTAGCCATCATTAGTAGCAAGCCATCTACAGGTAGGATCTCTGTTGAAGCATTTAATTCCAGGAAGGGCAAGGCTGATGCTCTATTCAGCGTGAAAGGCATGTGCTAAGTTTACCGAGGGGATCAAGGGGTATAAGAATCCTGCACGATATCTCCCTGCCCCGCATCATCCGGAGCAGCATAAGGAGGCCAGCTATCCCACATATCCACAACAGCCTCCACAAACTCCCTGGCTTTATCCTCCGACCATTCATCAAGGGTGTTGCCAAAGAGTAGTTGCTGCTCATCCTGGCGGACGAAACGACTGTAGTCCTCAGTGCTCTGGAGCCATTCCAGGATGCTGAAGACGGTGCTTTGATATTCAGGGCGGAAATAATAGTTGGGGACGTTATAGAACAAGCTTTCCAGGAAGCTGGAAGAGGAGACCAGGCTTTTAGGGATTGCCCCGTGCTCCGGCAGATGGACCCGGATGTTCTTGAAGGCCCTGATAACCGGCTTGAACAAGCCTCCCTGTTCCCGAGGTGGAATCAATTATGGTAATCTCCTATTGTATGCCTGGAGTAGCCCACTGCATCGCCTATCTCTTGATAAGTCACTCTAGGATAGTCCTTTAACATTTCATCCACGATTTTCAGGGCCTCGGGGTATGTGATCCAGGATTGAAGATGCCAGAAGGTTCGAAGGTTCCTTATCCTCTAGGGCGCCCTAGAGCCACTAGGCCCTAATGTCCATGAGATCTAGGGATATAAATGGATTTAAGGTACAAGGATCCTACGACCTCCGAGGGTTAAGGCTCCTGAGATCCTGATGGAAGCCTAGACCACCATGAACAATGCAAGGGGATAATATTAAACATAGGGAAAGATAACCCTAATACACAAGTAACCCTTAAGAATATCAAGTTTATAGATGGATGCCCTTCTATTGGTGGAGCTATTGTCAATAATGCTAGCCTTTCTATGACTAAATGCCTTGTCTTTAATAGTACTGCAGATAGTGGCGCCGGTATTAGTAATAGTGGCACTTTAACTTTAGAGGATTGCGGATTTAGAGATAATGGTGTATCGTATAGGGAGGGAGCTATTCGTAATGATAATGGCACTGTGGTAATGGATGGATGTACTTTTAGCTCGAACTATGGTGGAGGGTCTGCCTTATTTAACAGTGAAGGGCATGCGGTTCTAAACGATTGTGAAATTAAAGAGAATGGAGGAGACGCTAGTATCTTTACAATAGGGTCCTATTTGCAACTGGATAACTGCTCAATACATGATAACTATGGAGCATGTTTTGGCGGGAGTATCATGATATCACCCATGTGTATTAAAGGGGCGACCGACCTGTTGATGCTACTGTTACTCCTGAGTAGAAGCACTCTGGCTTCAGCTTGTTGCAGCCAGAATAGCGCTGTAATCAGGCAGGTATCTGGAGAGGAGTTGAGATTGATGCTGAAGGAGGGAAAACTTGGCAAAGTACAATATCCTACTGGTCAGCAAAGACGCTTCCCAAGGGACTCTCGAGTCTTTGCTGAGTAATGTAGGAGACGTATGCTGTTATTTGACGTGCACCGCTCCTGGTTTTTCTTATAGCGGTCATGCATGTGGCGCCACGTGTCCATCTCCTCCTTCTTGTCAGGGTACGGGTATGATACGGACATGCTCGGGGTGCTGTAAATGTTGAAGAAACTACTGTTATTGATATCGAGCTTACTTCCCTTGATTTAGACTGTTCGGGGTTCATCTCTCCTCCTCGAAGAACTTATTGGAGATTGCGTAAACTTTTCTAGTCTTTTTATATCTAGAATTATCCTTGATCCAAATGGTTTTTTGGTCCCTATTTTGTTTCGTTGATTTATCTTTCTCCACTAAGAAATCATTTTAGTTAATATATGTTATAAAATCGCTCTTGGAGATGGTTATAAACTCTCCATGACCTCGCAGATGTTGGTTTATCTCTTTGAAAAGAGTCCCCAAATTAGTATAAAAGATCCCTCTATCATTATCCTTCCAGCCTACCTTAACAGACCCATCTATACATTCAGGGGTATCTTCCATATCAGCCCAATAGATCCGTCCTTGATATTCCAGCTCATTAGAAGCTTCAGCTATCTTTTTTGAGGGCTCTCCAGCCTGTTCCTGGAGAGCTTGTTCGTCGGCTACTTGATTGAATATCTCCCAAGCATCTTGAAGGATCTCGGTTCCTTCATTCTTGGTTAGGGATCCCTGAGACACAGCAAAGCTGATGAATGCGTTAAGTCATAAATGGAGATGGGAGATAGCTTCGTTTAGCCTGTCGTGTCTGGTTTTAACGCTCGCTTTCTTTGCGGCTTCGTCTCTGAGACGCGAGAAAGCTTTTTTAAGCTCTTTAGGATAATCATCCATCTGAGATGCTAAATATTCGATATAGCCTTTCATAGCAAAATTGAGCAAGCCATAGCTGACTTGGGCTTAAGATAGCCTTTGCAAGTCTATGTCTCCTTGCTGGATTCTATGGATAAAGTATCTAGCTAAGGAAGATCCAGTCAGAGGCATAACTTCACCTGAGCACAGAGCCAGGCCCCTTTGAGGAAGCCCTTCTCTAAGGCTTGTGTCAACTCGCATTCTGTCTTTGCCGGTTCGGTCACCCTGGTATCCGCCCTAAGTGATCTAAGACCCCTTCAAGCTTTGTACGCTCCCTTGGATCATGGGCTTGATACAAATCGTCTACAGACAACACCGTATCCTTTGCTAGGAAAGCCGGCTTCTCGATAGAGTTAGCGGTATCTCTGAAACTCGCGGGCAAACCCTTGGGATCGAAGCTTCCAAAATGAGATAAGAGGAGGGCTGTGATAGTGCTTTTCCGGGCATCGGATTTGCCCCATATGTAGAATAATAATAGTGAAGGCTCTATCCCGACTTGTCTTAGGGGTTCACAGAGCGGAGCCAGATAGACCAAACTCAGAAGAGAAAGCACGATCTTCTTAGGCCCAATCTCTAAGAGGAAGAGGAATGCCCGTACAGCCTATTGAATATTCTTCGACTCTTTGGGCAGGGCATATCTCTTGAGCCTATCGGTGATTTCAACCTCTACGGCATCAGAACCTACCGCTCCCGCAGAATGGAGGTAAACCCAGTAGATCGATTTGCGCTGGTCCACTCATCTGGATCCAAATCGGTTGGAGCATCAGCCAATGCTGGTTGTTGGGCAGCCGTCCGGCGCGTTTGGTGCAAATTTTTGGCTATGTGGTGGATCATTTCAGATAGCTTCAAGAGCATTTTGACTATGCAACTTCCCCAACCTACTTTTTTGGAACGAATGGTCTGATGCTAAATCGATAGCAACAGCTAGCTGAGACGATCCGGTTGGCAAGTTAACAAAACTTGGCAAGCCCTCGCACTGAGGGCATAGAAGTCGGGCCTTGGCTTCTATGCCCCCTCTCCATCCGGCGTCCTCCTGCTGGCTGGATGTGTTGGCTCAGGAATAGGACTTGCTTTTTAGACCTGATAAGCTGCTCGAAAATCCCTGCCACGGCACGACTATAGGGCCTGTGAAGATAAGAAGCTTGGCAGGAAATCAACAACGAGAAGCCATTTTTACATGGACTTAAGAAGGAATAGGATAAGAAGCCATAACTAAAAAATTTTAGATAAGAGATCCGATAAAGGATATCGGACCCTTATATACAGTGGCTATTTAACGGTGAAGGATCGGCACACAGCTGCAAACTGATCCTTTGTATATGTGGCTATAACATCACCATCGTAGCGAACCTCATTAGGAGCATGCATTATAATATATTTGCCATTCTCCTTCGAATAATCAATATATCCTCTATATGTGTATTCAGGATTACCATATTTATCGATCCCATCTTGGTATACATTAAATAGCATATGCTTGCCATCATCGGTAGCCATCTTTTCGAAAAGATGCCCAGGACCGATGGAACTTTCAGCAAAATCTTGGAAGTCTTTAAATAAAGCAGCTTCGCTTATATAGATGGTAATGATAGGTTTGGTGGCCCCTGGTTTGATTAAATTTAAAAAGTTACCACCAGAACCTTGTCCTGGCTCTGCAGTATACGGAAAATCGATCTGAACCGTTCCAATATTCGATTCTAAGGTCTGGATTTTTGCCGAGGCCATACCCATAGGCAGCATCACCAATAGGCACATGAGGTATAACTTTAGCTACATTGAATATAGTTAGCTACATTACTAAATAAATCTTTACGAACGCATGTCCTAAATCAATCTAGCTTAAATCTGGTCCTGACCAGAGTATGTTGAGGATTAAAAAATGACAAAAGCAACGAGCAAAGCCCCTGATTTTGTCTCGATTAAGTATATATCAATGGAAACTAAACGTCTCGCTGTAGCAAAAGTAGTGCGGGAGGCGCGAGTCGAACGCGCGAACCCCTGCGGGACTGGACCCTGAATCCAGCGCCTTTGACCACTTGGCAACCCCCGCACACGGAGCACCTCTCCTGTTGCACTTGTAGTATATAACAATATCCGTTACCCGCCCCCTTTCGCACCTCGGGCCCGTCCGAAACGGCCGGCAAACCACATATCCCGCCAGACAGGAATATACATATCGGCAGAGGTGGTGACGATGATGAGGATGCACTACCTACAGCACGTTCCCTTCGAGGACATAGAGAACATCGAGGGCTGGGCACAGGACAGGGATTACGATATATCGAGAACCCTCCTCTACGAAGACGAGCCCCTTCCTGCCATGGATAAGTTCGACTGGATAGTGATCATGGACGGTCCCATGAACATCTACGAGCATGATAAGTACCCCCTGGCTGGTCCGGGAGAAGGATTTCATCAAGACTGCAATTCAAGGAGGTAAAATCGTCCTGGGCATCTACCTCGGCGCCCAGCTCATAGCCGATGCCCTGGGAGGAAAGGTCAGGAAGAACAGCCATAAGGAGATCGGTTGGCACAAAGTGAGCTTGACTCCTGAGGTCTCAAGATCAAAGTTCTTTAAAGGTTTACCCAAAGAATTCACCGCCTTCCAGTGGCACGGCGATACCTTCACCATCCCATCGGAAGCCATGCGCACGGCCTGGAGCGAGGCCTGTGCCAACCAGGCCTTCGAATGCGACAAGGCCATAGGCCTCCTAGTTCCACCTGGAATCCTCTAGAGATCGCATAGATCACCTGATAAAGAACTGTGCCGATAGAGCTTAGACGAGGGAGCTTACGTTCAGACGCCCAAAGAGCTCCTATCCAGAATAGACAGGTTCCCTGAGGTCAACGGCCTCATGACCATCTTCATAAAGAATGTAGAGAAGGAGGACAGGCAAAATCACAGAATACACATGGACTAGTATATACACCGGTTTGACAGGAGCAGAATATCGTGAGGATAGAGACCAAAGTATACCTCATCACCTACACCATCGCCTTCACCCTTTGCGGCAGCTCGGATGGACCTGACCGTGATGCTGGGATCTTGAGCATTAGAATTAATAAGGTTAATAAAACTATGATCTGGCAGAATCCTCGGCCAGGGCACCTCGTCCCCAGTCCATGGCATCATCTGCCGGCCCGGACAGAGTTATCCTTCCCGTCTCCAGGAGGCTGGCTCTGTCGCCGATGCAGGCCACATTCCTCAGGTCGTGGGTAACTATGATGCTAGGTACCCGGCACTGGTGAATGGTTTCCCTGAGCTCCTGCCTCATGACAGCCTGCTTTCTCACGTCCAGGGCCGAGAGGGGCTCGTCCAGGAGAAGAACCTCAGGCTCAATGATAAGAGCCCTAGCTAAGGCTACGCGCTGCTTTTGTCCTCCCGAGATGCTAGAGGCCCTGGCCTTCCTGATCTCCCAAAGCCCCGCTGCCTCCAGACTATCTTTCACCATAAAATCCACCTCGCGGGCTGGGATCTTTCGGGTCCTCAGGCCGAAGGCCACGTTATCGTAGACGCTCATGTGGGGAAAGAGGGCGTAGTTCTGGAAGACGTATCCGATGTTCCTTGCCTCAGGAGGGACGTTCACATTCAAGTCCGAGTCAAAGAGGGCCCTTCCTGATTGATGGATCGTCCCTGCATCTGGGTCCATGAGGCCCGCTATAAGATTGAGGACGGTGGTCTTTCCGCAGCCGTTGTCCCCCACAAGCAGGAGTATCTCGCCGTCGTCCACCGAGAGGCTGACCTCCAGGTCGAAGTCCCTCAGCTTCTTTCTTACATCAGTTTGAAGCATTCTTGTACACCCGGCGGGTGAGGACCTTTACCAGGGCGATGACCAGGAAGGATATTATGACCAGTATCAATGCCAAGCATAGCGATACGTCCAGGTCTCCCTGCATGGCGGTGTAGATGGCCAGGGGCATGGTCTGGGTCCTTCCCTGAAGGTTTCCCGCGAACATGACGGTGGCGCCGAACTCCCCCAGGGACCTGGCAAAGGCCATGATGGCCCCGGAGATGAGGCCGTTTAGAGCTAGGGGTATTGTCACGTGGAAGAAGGTGTAAGTCCTGGAGGCACCGAGGGTCCGGGCCGCATTCTCCAGGGAGATATCGATATCTTCGAAGCTGGTCCTGGCCTGGCGTATGTAGAAGGGTGACGAGACGAAGACCTGGGCAAAGATCACAGCCAGGGTGGTGAAAGCTATGCTGAAGCCAAGAGCATTGAGGTAGTGCCCGAGGAGTCCCATCCTGCCAAAAGCCATGAGAAGGGCAATTCCTGCCACCGCCGGAGGCATGATCACCGGCAGATCTATGAGGGAGTCGGCCAGTTCCTTTCCGGGATAATGAAACCTGGCGTGAACGTAGGCTATGGGCGTTCCCATGACCACCACTGTAGCTGTGGTCAGGGCCGAGGTCATGAGGCTCAGCCTCAGGGCATCGGTCACCATAGGATCGTGAAGAGACATGATGATGGCATCCAGGGGGCTCTTGAGGAAGAGAGAGGCTACAGGCAGAGCTATGAAGGCCATGGCCAGTATCAACAAAGCACCCAAGCCCACCTTTAAGCCTGCCGCCTTAGCCCTGGAGAAAAGGTCGCCGGTATCTACCTCCTGATCTCTGCACTTAAGGCCTCTGTCGTATCCGATCTTTGCCTGATCCGTTGCCATGGTTCACCGTTAATGGGAGTTCAACTGCGATGCATGCCCAGGCGCTGCTGGTATAAAAGGATGCCAGGGCTTTTCAAAAAAATTCCCTAGCCGGAGGTACCCTGCCTCAAGATTCAAGGAGAGACAGGGTCAAAGCCGTACTTCTGGAGTATTGTCTTTACCTTCTCCGACTCCACCAGATCTATGAACGCCTTGGACTCATTGGTGTATTTGGACCCATTCAGTATAGCTAAAGGATACTCAGCTATTACATTGTCCTTATCCGGTATCTCCATCTTGGTGATCTTGGAGGAGAGGGCATCAGTCACATCCGATTTGCAAGATATGCCGGCGTCAACCTCGTCCAGGGCCACCTTGGATACGGCGTAGTTGACATTGGTCTCCTTGGATACAACATTGACCAGGACCTTGGCCTTGAACTGAGGTCCCAAGGCCGTGTTATTGGCGGTCTTGTTCAGTATCTGAAGGGTGTAGTCGCCTATAGGCAGAATCGGCTGCCATCTTATCCAGGATCTTCATGGTCAGGTTGGTTATGGCCAGGTCCTTGGTTCCGGGGAGGATCTTTACCCCAGGCCTTGGGAACGATGACCACCTGCCAATTTCTGGCAAAGGCGGATGTAGTGCTGTTGTTCAGATAACCCTCGGACCTCAGAGCCTTAAGATTCGTATCGTTGGCCGAGGCCAGAACATCAGCATAGGTCCCGTTCTCCAGCTGAGTCCTCATGATCTGGACTCCATCGAAGTTGAATACCACGCTAACGTTGGTCTCGTTCTGATAAATCCCCCCAGCTCCTAGAAGGAACTGCTGAGCCCAGCAGCGCAAAATATGGTTATCTCCTTGGGCTGATTAGCACTCATCCCCCTCGGTATAATCAGGACTGATGCAACCATTATTGCGGCGAATAAACGCCTATCGATCAAAGGCCATCACCAACCTATTCAATCGTTGATCGTTCTCTCTATGTAAATACATGTGTTTACTGTTAGGCCATAATGTTAACGCATCTGTTGAACATATGAATCTTGCGCCTAGATGATATGGAGATCTCACGATCAGGTATTCAACCGCAGAACTAAGGAAGCTAAGGTAGATATGGATACGTTATAGCCTTGAAATGCCCATAGATCTGCCTTAGCAGGAAGCGTTGACGCCCTGGAAGGGGTCAGTATATGGACCCCACGTCCAAGAGCACATTGGTCAGGGCATCCAGGAGCCTTCCGGCCCCCTCGTACCCCAGGATCAGCTGCCTGCCGACCCCCACCCTATCGGAGTTGGGCAGACCCACCCTGACCAGAGGAATCTTCTCCTTCTTGGAGATCTGGCGGCCGTTGGAGCTTCCTACCAGGACGTCAACGCCCACCTTCTTTATCTCGGCATGGATATCCGAGAAGTCCACGCCATTTAAGACCCTGGACCTGGGCGATATCACCTTCACGGCCTCCACGAAGTCAGAGCTATTGGACCCTGTGGCAACGATAGCAGGGATTGCTCCAACCTCGCAGAGGAGCTTGGTCACTCCCAGAGCGATCTCGGTGTCGCCAAAGACCGCAGCCCGAACCTCGGCCAGATACTTGTGAACATCCACCACGGTATCCAGAAGCCGTCCCCGCTCCAGATCGTACTTCCTGGGAAGGCCAAGGCCCGTTAGCCGCTCCACCTCTCCGATAAAGAGATCGGTATTATCAAGGCCGATAGGCAGGGGCAAGGCTCTGTGAGGCACTCCAAAGGCTTCCTCCAGGTATCCCCCAGCCGAAGGCGTCTGAAATCTACCGCCTAAAGTCAGGATCTCCCTGGAGCGGGCCATATCCACCACATCAGCCAGGGGAGTTCCGCCCTCTGGAATCCTGGAGAACCTCTCAGACCTGGGACCGTCGAAGGTCTCCGATATGTCGGGGACCACAATGCCGTCGCATCCCCAGTCCTGCAAAAGCTCCTTCAGATACCGGACATCGGCAGGCGAGATCACTGAGCCCAGGATCAGGTTTATCCTATCACCAGGCGGTCCCCTGACTGCCAGGGCCTGGACTATGGCCTGTAGGGTCTTGGCATATCCCTCCTCGTGAGACCCAGAGTAGCTCGGGGTGGAGACGTGGATGATGGGCAGGTCTCTGGCCGAGGGCTCCTCCTGCCTGAACTCCCTGATGATCTGGGCCACGTCGTCTCCTATGGTCTCGGCCAGGCAGGTGGTGGCCACGCCTATGGCCTTGGGGCTGTATCCTGTCATAAGATTCTTCAAGCCCTTCTTCAGGTTGGCCGCACCTCCGTAGACGGCTCCTTTCTCGCTCAGGGCCGAGGAGGCGATGTCCACGGGCTCCCGGAAATGATGAGCCAAATAGAGCCTCATGTAGGTAGCGCACCCCTGGGACCCGTGAAAGAGGGGCATGCAGTCCGCTATCCCTCTGAAAGCCAGGACCGATCCCATTGGCATGCACATGTGGCACGGGTTTACAACCGAATAGCTCTCAGACATTTGCTCCAGCCTCTCCTGAGCTGACGTTCTGTTTTGACCTCGCATCGACGCTCCATGCCGCGGGGCTCGGCCGCTCCACAGGAAGCTTCCAGACGGGGCTGTTGATGCTGAGATCAACCTCCCTAGCAAAGGTTACCATGCCGTCGAAGCCCTCGAAGCTGGTGGTCCTGTCATGGTTGAAGTCGCAGAAGGCGATTCCCAGTTTATAAGATAGGAAACGCTCCTTCACTCCCGCCACCAGGAGATCAGCTTTTTGCTTTATCAGCAGCTCTCTCAGCTCAAGGGGATTGGCATCATCTATGATCACAGTGCCGTCCTTGACTATGCAGCTTATCTTCTTGTAATCGTCTCTATCTCCGGTCTGAGTGCCGATGATGACCACCTCCATGCCCAGCTCCTCAAAGCCCCTAACCAGGGATACGGCCTTGGCTGCCCCTCCCATGTAGATGGCAGCCTTCTTGCCCTCAAGCCTGGAACGGTGCCCTTCTATGGCGGGCTTGACCCTGGTAGTTTCCCGAAGGATTATCTCTTCGGCTTTAGCCTCAAGACCGAAGAACTTGGCCGCGGTTCTCATGGCCTGGGATATATCAGAGAGGCCAAAGAAGCTGATCCTCCTGTAAGGTATGCCGTACTTCTCCTCCATCATCTTGGCCAGGTGGGTCATGGAGCCACTGCACTGCACCAGGTTCAGGCGGGCCTTGGGTGCCCTTTGAAGCTCTCTGACCCTACCATCGCCGGTGAAGGCCGCTACTACCTCCAGCCCCATCTCTTCCAGGAGAGGCTTGACCCTCCACAGGTCTCCGGCCACGTTGTACTCACCTAGGAGATTGACGGATCTGGGCCCTGGCTCCGAATCCGAAGGCTCTCCTACCTCCATGAGATCCATGAGGGCCTGGCAGGCAGCCTTGTAGCCTTCGTTCTTGTTGCCCTTGAATCCCTCAGACCTGACGGGTATCACGGGAATTCCTAGCTCCTGAGTTGCGGTCTTGCATACGGCTCTGAGATCGTCTCCAATGACTCCAACAATGCAGGTGGAGTAGACGAAGACCGCAGGAGGATGGTACTGGGCCACAAGCTCCCTTAAGGCCCGGAATAGCTTCTTCTCACCCCCAAAGACCACGTCCAGCTCCTTCATATCCGTGGAGAAACTGGTCCTGTAAAGGTCGGGCCCCGAGCTGCTGGCTCCCCTGATATCCCAAGTGTAAGCGGCGCAGCCTATGGGCCCATGGACCAAGTGGAGAGCATCGGCCAGGGGGTTCAGGACGACCCTTGCCCCGGAGTAGACGCAGGCTCTCTGGCTTACTGCTCCAGCCAGGCTCTCATTGCTGCAGGAGAGGGCAGAGGCACCATCGGTGCCATCTTTTCTCTGGATGTGACCCTCCCTGCCCTCGAAGATTTGAATGACGCTCATATCACCTCAGAGGACCATCTCGAAGTTCGCATCATCGGAATCCCTATCCCTGCGCTCCAGAAAGGTGTTGCCTATAATCTCAACGAGGCGGGCGGCTCCGGCGTAGCCTACTATCGGGAAGTAGTGGAGGTTTGCCCGGTCGGTGATGGGGAACCCAACTCTTACTAGGGGTATATCCTCAGCCTTGGCGATGAGCTTGCCGTAGGTGTTTCCAATCAGCATATCCACAGGATGATTCTTGACCTTCTGGTGGAGGAGGAAAGTATCTCCAATCATGGCCTCGCACTCCGGCGCAACCTTCTGCACCTCCTCTGCGAACTTCTTATCAGGGGTTCCGGTCAGGGCAAAGACGGGGTTCATGCCCATCTCGACCAGGAGGCTGAGCATGCCTATCACCACATCCGGATCCCCGAAGATAGCAGCGCTCTTGGCGTGAAAGTGGATGTGGGCGTCGGTCATCATATCCACCAATCTGCCCCGCTCGTACTCCAGCTCCTGAGGTATAGTAACGCCCATGAAGCTAGATACGTTCATCACTAGCTCATCGGTGTTGTGTATGCCTATGGGCATGGGACCGATGATGGCAGGGATGCCAAACTTGCCTTTGAGCACCATGGCACCTGAAGCTCCGGCGGTCCTTCCAAGGGCTACTGTCCCCCAGGAGTTTCCTGCATCGATCAAGTCCTGGACCTTGGTCCCACCCGGCGGGTAGATGCCTCCTGATTCAGGGGTGAGAGGGGCGTCGAAGACGTCCGTGGTGTCCGGAAAGACGATATGTGGAATGCCCATCACCGTCAGGAGCCTCTTGATCTCCCTGATGTCCCCAGGGTCCACGAAGCCCGGTATCACATTGAGCTTGTCATTGGGCTTGGTCTTCCTGGGGAAGCTCTGGGCCAGGGCCTTGACAGCATTGTCGTATCCGGTGATGTGGGACCCCACGTAGCTTGGAGTGCTGGCTATGACCACCCTGACCTTCGGGTCGAAGAACTCCTCTTCCTTGATCCCTTCCATGAAGGACGAGACATCGTCCCCTATGGTCTCGGAGGAGCAGGTGGTGTTGATGGCCAGCACTTCAGGGTGGTAGATGTTGATGACGTTGTCCACGGCCTCCTTCAGGTTGTTTCTGCCGCCGAAGACCACCGAGTCCTCGGTGAAAGAGGATGTGGCGGCGAGGGTGGGCTCGCGGTAGTGCCTGGCCAGTACCATGCGCAGGTAGGAGGAGCAGCCCTGGGAGCCGTGGGTTATGGGCATGCAGTTGTGGATGCCCTTGTAGGCCATGATGGCCCCTATGGGCTGGCAGATCTTGGCCGGGTTTATGACCAGGGTCTCTCTAGGAGTGATCTCTTTGGGCGTGTAGTCAAGCATGGGTCTTTTCCCTCCAGGGAGGGGTTATGAACTTCCAGGTGGGGCTGTTTACGGACATGTCTATGTCCCGGGCGAAATTCAGGAAGCCCTCAAAGCCTGTATAGGGACCACTGTAATCGTAGGAGTGCATCTGCCTTGAGGGAATGTGCATCTTCTGGAAGACGTACTTGTCCTTGATCCCCGAGCAGAAGAGATCAATTCCAAGATCTTTCACCAGGCGCTCGCACTCGTGGTGAGTGTAGTCATCTATCATGACCTGGCCCTGCTTCATGTGGGGCAGCAGCCCCTCGTAGTCCATAAGTCTGGGAATCTTCTCCTTCTTTCTCTGGATCTCCTCGTTATCGTAAGGCGGCACGACGCCTGGCTCACGCTCGTAATGGATGTCCTCCAGCACCTTGGACCGTCCGGAGTGGACGAGGGTCGAGAGGGCCTTTCTACCTTCATAATCGTCCCTGTGGGCGAACTCATACCCGGCCACCACCACATCCATCCCTAAGGTCTCGAACATGTTCCTGACGTGGTGGGCGCGGGACCCTCCCACCAGGATCATGGCTCTCTTTCCCTGGAGTCTGCGCTTGTACATCTCAACGATGGGCTGAATCCGGGCCATCTCCTCGGCTATGACTGCCTCCGTCCTTCGGGTCAGCTCGGTGTCATCGAAGAAGACCGCCATGTCCCTCAGGGTCCTTATGGTATCTTCTATACCAAGATAGTTCACCTTCAGCCATGGTATGCCGTATTTCTCCTCCATCATTCTATTCGTATAATTGATGGACCTGTGGCAGAGCAGTATGTTCAGCTTGGCCCTGTGGGCTTTGGCGATGTCGTGGAAGCTGGCATCACCCGTGAAGGGGCTCACTATCCGGTATCCTACCCTCTCCAGGAGCTCCTTGATCACCCAGTAGTCGCCGCCGATGTTGTACTCGCCAAAGACATTAACGTCGAAGGGGCCTGGGTCCTCCAGCTCCTCGGTGCCTATGAGGTTATCCATGAGGGCATTGGAGGCTATGTGGTGGCCTGCAGACTGGCTCACGCCCCTATAGCCCTCACAGCGGACTGGGATGACCTTGATCCTCAGGTCATCCTGGGCCTTCTTGCATACCGATTCGATATCGTCGCCGATGAGGCCTATGGGGCAGGTGCAGAAGACCGATATGCACTCCGGCTTGAAGATGGAGTAGGCTTCCCTGATGGCCGCTGCCAGCTTCTTCTCAGCTCCAAAGACTATGTCCGTCTCCTTGACATCCGTGGAAAGACAGTACCCGGCAAAGCAGTCCCTGCCCTCCTCCGGTCTCATGAGGTTTCGGCGTGTGCCCCAGGTGAAGTAGGCGCAGCCTATGGGGCCATGAGTGATGTGAAGGATGTCCTTGACGGGGCCGAAGACCACGCCCTTGGACCCGGCATAGGCGCATCCCCTGTTGGTGAGGACGCCTGGGATGGTTCGCTCATTGGCCTCGATCCTCTGCTCCACCTCGCAGGCATCCTTGACCACCACGTGCTTCCTACGGATCTCGGTGGTCTTCTTGGGGAGTCCGTGGAGCATGCCCTCTATCACTTTCTTGCTGTCCTCTACAGTCACGGTTTCTCTTTGTGTGCCGCTCATGAGATAGCCTCGTTTCCTCTCGCCCCGGTCCTTATCCTCACAGCCTCATCCACTGGACAGACGAAGATTCTTCCATCGCCGAAGTTTCCTGTTCTGTTCACTTTAGTGATCACAGCCACCACCGCAGGCACGAACTCGTCCTCCACCATGAGGGAGATCATCCTCTTTGGGAGATACTTCATGCGCTTCTTATCTGACTGATCGAGCTGGGAGGGAGAAGGTATCTGCAGCCCCTTTTGCTTTCCCCGTCCAGTCACTTTATATGCGGTGATGGCGGGTATGCCTATAACCTCCAGAGCATCCTTCGTTGCATCCATCTTGTTCATCTGAAGGATGGACAGGACTTCTTTCATCAAAGCCCCCTGGTCCCAGTCCTTATGGTGTAGGCCTCATCGACGGGGGTGACGAAGATCTTTCCATCACCGATGTTCCCAGTTCTGGCGCTCTCCTCGATGATCTTCACCGCAGGCTCCAGATTCCCATCATCCACCACAATCATGAGCATGGACTTGGGCAGGTTGTCGTAAACCACGTTTCCGACCTTGATGCCTTTCTGCTTGCCCCTGCCGAAGACGTCCATCCTGGTCAAGGCTACAAAGCCCCCGGCCTCCAGGGCGTCGGCCACCTTATCCACGGTCTCGGGCCGTATCACTGCCCGGATCATCTTCATTCCACTACACCCCACTCGGCCATGACCTGCTCCAGCTCTTCGTACTCCATGGGCCTGGGTACCACGAACATCTCGTTCTCGTCCACGGCCTTGGCCAGACCCAGGTAGGCCTTGGCCTGGCTGGAGTCGGGGACGTATTGGACCACGGTCTGCTTGTGAATCTCGGACTGGTGGACCACGTTGTCCCTCGGGATGAACTGTATCATCTGACTGCCAATCTTCTCGGCGAAGTGGGAGACCAGCTCCTTCTCCCGGTCCACGTTCCTGGAGTTGCAGATGATGCCCCCCAGGCGAGTGCCCCCGGACTCGGCGAACTTCTGTATACCCTTGCAGATGTTGTTGGCAGCGTAGAGGGCCATCATCTCCCCAGAGGCTACAATGTAAATCTCCTGGGCCTTTCCTTCCCTGATGGGCATGGCGAATCCGCCGCACACGACGTCGCCCAGAACATCATAGAAGACGTAGTCCAGGTCATCGGTGTAAGCACCTAGGTTCTCCAGGAGGCCAATAGAGGTGATGATACCACGACCTGCGCAACCCACGCCCGGCTCAGGCCCTCCTGACTCCACGCAGCGTATTCCTCCAAAGCCTGTCTTCATCACGTCTTCCAGCTTGACATCGCCTTCCTTCCTCAGAGTATCCAGGACGGATGGCTGCTTCTTTCCGTTCATCAGGAACTTTACCGAGTCTGCCTTGGGGTCACAGCCTATCTGCATGATCTTCTTGCCCATGGTGGACAGAGCTGCGGTTAGATTCTGAGTGGTGGTCGACTTGCCTATTCCGCCCTTTCCGTAGATGGCTACCTGCCTCATGTTATGTTCTCTCCGTTCTCCGTATCCATTCAGACAAATAATGCGGGCTCATCGCCTTCCGCATCTTTTCAACAGACCCCACATCGATCAAAGGAGGGCGATCGGGGCCAAATCTGCGTTCGTTAATTCCGTGCTGGGCCCGTCCCATAGGGGATAGGGCGATTTTCTTCTATAGGGCATACTGGGAGGAGCTGCCAGGCGCCTGAGATGGACCAGGCCCTTTAGATCTCCCAGGGATTTTGCAGGGAATATCAATCCTTCACCTCCAACATCCCGATAAGATTCGAGAATTATATTGAATTATTTGAGAACTGATCATAGATATTCATAACCATGATAAAAAATTAAGTGCTATTAAGTGTTATTAGGACTTTTGAATGAATATTGAGGAGAAGAAGGACAGAACAGACCACAATATCAAGCCCCATGCCAAGCCCAACATCAAGCCATTAAAACGCGTAGCCCAAAAAAAACCTTGAAGAAGGATCATGCACTCTCCGGCCTTGTCATCAGGGGCGCCTTTAAGAAGCAGGAACTTTCAGGGGATGTCAGAAGCCCCAAAGCTTGTACTTCCCAGCATCATCGCAACGGCCCAAAGGCACAAGGCCCGCCTGATCCATCGCATAGGTACCTCTATCCACATAACGCGCAGTCTCACTGCGAATAGAGCAGGTTTACAGATTTAAAGAGATAGTAGGCGAGAGATCGATGGAGGCTGGCCAGGAGGCCCAAAAAATTAAGCGCTGCCTAAGCCGACGCCTCAGGCCACCGCGCCGCAAGGATAATCTTGTACTGGCCGTCGTTCATGATAAGCTGGCCCTGGCCCACGAGGCTCTTTTCATGGTCGGTGATGTTTAAGGTGATGTGGCAGGCCACA
>Ga0181520_10002429_pt1 | contig 34551 bp, 26 predicted proteins | sample PEATcosm2014_Bin_29_FD_132451 | JGI IMG/M metagenome (GOLD analysis project Ga0181520, IMG submission 132451) | Peatland microbial communities from MTU Mesocosm Facility, Houghton, MI, USA - PEATcosm2014_Bin02_30_metaG | ecosystem: Environmental > Terrestrial > Soil > Wetlands > Peat | place...
CACCCCGCGATGCCACACCGCCCCCCAAGAAGCCGCACCTCGCGCCCACCGCAACGTCCCGTCGCCTTGCCACCAACGCAGGCACGTGACAAACTCATGGGTTGGGAAGCTATACTGTTACGCCCCGTGATGACGCAAAAACGACTTCCGACCCCTTTGCGGTTCCCCGCAAGGAGCTTGGCCCGTGATGACGCAAAAACGACTTCCGACCCCTTTGTGCGCCGCCTTTGTGCGCCTTTGTGCGCCTTTGTGCGGTCCCCTTTGTGCGGTCCCTTTGTGCGGTCCACCACGTTACCCAGCGCGGCAATCGTCGGCAACAGACCTTCTTTCCAAGCCTGCGCAGGGTCTCAGACTCCGCGGCGTCCATGGGCGGCTTGCGATGGGCGTCGCTCATGGTGTTGCCTTCCCCTTGTCAGAACAAGGTCGGCACGCCGAAGTGATGATTTCGGAGTTCAATGGCTGGCCCGCGCGTACCCTTGTCAACGCTTCACCCGCCATGTTACCATGACCGGCGCATGACTCAGGGCCGGGGTCGCTAGCTCTTTCCCGTACGGCTCTTTCATCCGCGACTCCTTGCCGGTTTCGACCGGCGCTTTCCCCGACCCCTTTATGTCTCTCAAGAACAGCCGTTGGAGAGGGTTATTCCGCATGAGACGCCGAGTTGATCGTCACCACAGGCCGAGATAAAATAGCGATTGTGGCGGAGAGAGATTGGGCCGTTGGTCACGGGAAGGCGAAAACCTAGGGGGATAACGGAACCGATGGCGCAGCAGCACGATCCTTCTGGACCCGCCGCGTCAACAAGGCCATTGCAAGAGCCTTTCGGCGGCACGGTTGCTGCGGCGGGAGATTGGCGGTCAGAAGTTACGCCGCCGACGGCAAGTCGGCCTTTTGCTCGTTGGGAGTGGCTGTTTCTCGGCGCCTTGGTGATTACGGTGCTCCTGGTTTATCAGCCGGTCTGGCGGGCTGGATTCAACTGGGATGACGAAGGGCACGTGACCCGTCCCTCGTTGCGCTCGTGGTACGGCGTGTACCGCATTTGGTTCCAGTTGGGGGCCACGCAGCAATACTATCCGCTGCTACACACTGCCTTCTGGGTGCAGCACAAGTTGTGGGGCGGTAACCCGTCTGGCTATCACATCGTGAACATCTTGCTACACGCGTTGGTGGCCGTGATGGTGGCATTGGTGCTGCGCCGGTTGGCGGTCCCGGGGGCCTATCTGGCGGCGGCCATCTTCGCCCTGCATCCAGTCCACGTGGAAACAGCGGCGTGGATCTCGGAACTGAAGAATACCCTCTCAGGTACGTTCTACCTGGGTGCCATGCTAGTCTATCTGCGCTTCGACGAGGCGCGCAAAAGGCGATCCTACTGGGGTGCACTGGGCCTGTTCGTTCTGGCGCTGGCGAGCAAGACGGTAACGGCAACGCTGCCGGCGGCACTGCTCGTCATCTTTTGGTGGCAGCGAGGACGGTTATCGTGGCGTCGCGACGTCATGCCGCTCATTCCCTTTTTTGTGTTGGGTGTGGCGGCCGGCGTGCTGACAGCCTGCGTGGAGCGCACATTGATCGGGGCCGAGGGCCCTGCCTTCGAAATGACGTTTGTGGAACGCTGCTTGCTGGCGGGCCGGGTGGTGTGGTTCTACCTGAGCAAGCTCTTCTGGCCAGCGGATTTGGTCTTCTTCTACCCCCGCTGGCGGGTTAGCCAGGCGGATTGGTGGCAATACTTATACCCCGCCACGGCACTCTTGCTGTTGGCCGGCTTGTGGGCGCTGCGGCGGCGGTGGCGCGCGCCGCTGGCGGGACTGCTCTTCTTCATCGGGACATTGTTTCCCGTGCTGGGCTTCCTCAATGTGTATCCGTTCGTCTTCGCCTTCGTGGCCGATCACTATCAGTATTTGGCCAGCCTGGGCATCATCACCCTGACGGCAGCCGGCGCCGCATTGCTGCTCGGACGTTGGGGGCTGTGGCATCGTCCGGCCGGAAATCTGTTGTGCCTGGCGTTGTTGGCAATCCTGGGAACGGCTAGCTGGCGTCAGAGCTGGATGTATACGGACCTGGAAACGCTCTACCGCGTGACCATGGACAGGGACCCCGAGTGTTGGGTGGCGCCCTACAACCTGGGGACTTTCCTGAGTCACGCCGGGCGGCTCACCGAAGCCATTGCGCAGTTTCGGCGCGCCGTAGAGATCAAACCCGATTACGCCCTGGCGTACAACAATCTCGGCTCTGCGCTCACCGAGTTGGGCCGGTTCGACGAGGCCGTAAATAATTTTCAGCGCGCCGTGAAGATCCAGCCGGACTTTGTCGAGGTGTACGGCAACCTCGGAACGGTTCTCGGGCAGATGGAAAAATTCGACGAGGCGATCGCCTGTTTTCATCGGGCGTTGGCAATTCGGCCCGACTACGTCGCGGCTCATTCCCATCTCGGTAACACCCTGGTGCTCGCGGGCCGGCTACCTGAGGCCATGGCGCAATTTGAGGCGGCCCTGGACATTGATCCGAGCGACGCCGAGACGCACTGCTATTTGGGCAACGTATTGGCCCGTCAAGGCCAACTCGACGAGGCGATCGAGCATTATCGGACGGCATTGGAACGGCAGCCCGACAGCGCGGAGTTCCACTGCCGGCTCGGCAGTGCCTTAGCTTGCCGAGGCCGGTTCGACGAGGCGCTGGCCAGTTGTCAGAAAGCATTGGAACTCCAGCCCAACAATGCTTTCGTCCACAACAGCCTAGCGTTTGTCTTAGTCGGCCAGCGGCAGTACGATGGGGCCATCCGACACTATCGCCGAGCGCTCGAACTCCAGTCCGGCAACGTGGAGTTTCAGAAGAATCTGGCTTGGCTGCTGGCGACCTCCCCGGAGACCAGCCTTCGCAACGGCACCGAGGCGATGGAACTTGCCCTGCACGCCAATCAGTTTTGTGGGGGAAAGCGCGCGGACATTCTCGACACGCTGGCGGCGGCGTATGCCGAAGTCGGCTGGTTTTCGGAAGCCGTGGTGGCCGAGCGCAAGGCCCTGGAGTTGGCCTTGCGGCAGAGCGACCACGTCTCGGCGAAGGCGATGCGGGCTCGGCTCGCGTTGTACGAGAGCGGACGACCTTATCGGCAGACGCGGTAACTGTTCACATCCCGGGGAGCAATGAGGGGGGCCGATTGGTGGGCAAGGTGAGCTTCAACGGCGGCGGGCGACCCGGTTCGCCAGTTAGCGTAGCAAAAGGGCTGGCCTGATTTCAACGGAATTTAGGCGTATAGGCAGCCCTGGCCTTGGATGGGACGGGCAGCTCGCCAGTGACGGCTTCCTTTTTCTGCCACGGGAGCGCGGGGGGGATGCAGTTCTCGTTGCGTTCCCGATAAAATGGTTCTGTTCCTTTCTTCCTTGGATTGAATTGGATGTCTTATGCAGACCGCGACACGCTGGTATCACTTGATCGCTTACTTCTTCGGTGGGGCTTTCCTGGCCAACACGATCCCCCATCTGGTCAGCGGCATTTCGGGCAGTCCGTTCCAGAGCCCGTTCGCATCGCCACCCGGCGAGGGCTCGTCCTCCGCGACGGTCAACGTTCTGTGGGGAATGTTCAATTTGGTGGTGGCTTACGTATTGGTGGCCCGAGTGGGCCGGTTCGATTTGCGGCAGACCATGCATGTCGTTGTTTTGGGGCTCGGCATATTGGTCATGGCACTCATGCTGGCCCGGGCATTCGGAAGGTTTCACGGCGGCGCACTGTGATGGCACGGCGCCCGAGATTGCGGCGGGACTTCGAGTTGCCGATGGGCGATTTGTAAAGCACGTTCCTGCGACGGTTCTTCTGTGAATCCGAAGGCGCACAAAGGGGACACTGATTATGGCAACCTAGGCGGTCGGTCGCCGGGGTGCCTCGTTTGCTAACGCTGTGGGACCAACGTCTCACCTCTCCGGCCGAATCGCGATGCCCCGACCGAGATCCACACCGCTTCGCTCACCCAAATCGGCCCCGTTGATGAAAAGCCGATAGCGGCAATCCGGCTCGGCATGGCGAAAGACGACCGTCGCATTGCGCTGCCAGGCGAAGGGGCTGGAAAGTGTTAGCTCGATCCGGCCGTCGCGAACCGTGCATTGGGTGAGGTTCAGCCCGTTGACGCCCACGCCGCGGCCGGCCGCCACGTCGACGATCGCGTCGCGCAAAAAGTCCTCGTCGATCTCGATGCCGGCCATGCCGCTCCCCTGGCCCCAATGAAAGCTGCTGATCGACCGGTTGCCGCCGCCATAGCCGCAGTGGGCCCAGTTCTCCGACGGCGAGACGGGAAACTGCGCCCGAAGGGCGGCCACGCCCCGCTCCAGATACTCCACCTTGCCGGTGGCGCGATAATAGTCCAGCAGGATGTTGCCGCACTGGCTCTGCCGCGCGTCGGACCATTCGGCATCGGAGTTTTGCGTGGTGAAACCGCCCAGCAACATGGTCGGACAAGAGAGGGCGTTTAGCACGGGATTGGTCCAGCACTGCTGATAGAGCAGCAGATAGTCGAGCAGCGATTCGCCCTTGGCCAGGTAGCGCTGCTGGCCGGTGGCCCGATAGGCGGCCAGATAGGCCGCCACGGTCTGCCCGAGCGCCAGATTGTTGGCCGGCCATTGCCCGGACCGCGCGTCAAACGTAATCGTGCGGGGACTGCAACTGAAGAAGGTCTCGAAATCGTACCACTGCCGCTGGGGAATCACATTTTTCTGCAAGAAGTCCAGCCCCTGGAGCGCGGCCGCGAGGCAGCGCGGGTCGCGGTGTTGTTGGTACAGCTCCAAGAGGAAGAGGGCCACCGGGCCCGTCTCGGCCTTGACGGTCCGCGAGAGTTCTTGGTCCACGGAACCGTCTTCGGCAAAGCGCGTGGGCAACATGCCGTCGGCCGCCTGCCGGGCGATCATGAATTGGGCCAACCGCTCACAGCGGGGAAGGATGTCCGCGCTGCCGGGCAGTTGCGACGCCCGCCAGCGCAAGAGCCAGTACCCGGTCCAGCACATGTCGTAGCCCAGAAAGCCGTCTTTGATGCTGGCCCCGCAGCCGTCGCCGGCCGCCCAAACCGTCGGTGCCCCCTTGTCGGCCGGCACGGCGATGCACTTCATCGCGCCGTCATGGCCGGGGCTCTTGAGCGCCAGCTCGACCGTTTGCCGGGCCAGCGCCAGCAGTTTCTTGTCGCCCGTGCGCCGGGCATAGAGGGCCATGCCATACGACGTCCGCAACGAATTGAACCATGCCGAAAGGTAGACCGAGGGCCGGGGCCCTCCCCAACGAATCGTCTCCACGCCGCCGCCGGTCGAGCCGTCGGGAAGCGGCACAGCGAGCCATCGCCGGGGCGATTCCTGCTGCCAGACGGCCTTTCGCCACTCGTCCCAGAGGGTCAGCCCGCGGAACTCGGCGGCCACGCCCGCCTGCTGGGCGGCGGCCGTCGCCTGCTGGGCCCGGCCGAAATGGTTCCAGTGCCACCGCACCGCTTGCCGATACGCCTGGCCTGGCTCGGCCGCGGCCGTGAGCAAAACATAGTAGGCGTTTTCCACCGCCGCGTCGGTGTTCCACGTTCTGGCCGGATCGGCCGCGTAGACCGAGTGCCGCGCGAACCGGGCCGGCAGGAAACCGACGGAAAGCTCCGGCCCGCCGGGCACGTCCAAATCCAACGTGTGGTTGCAGCGTTCCAGCTCACTGCGATGCAAGACCGCGAGGTCGGGAACGATGCCCAAGGCCACGCGGCCGTTTTGCACGAGAATGAGCGGGGCCTTGTACTGGGCATCCGGCACGAAGCCCCCGACCGACGGCGCAAACGACCATTCGGCACGATGCGAAAACCGCAGCCGGTCGAACAACTGATGCAGCGACGCGCGGCCCGCCGGCTCGAAGCGGGTCACCACGCGAATCCACGAGCCGTCTCCGTCGATCATCAAATGGCGGATGACGCGGTGGGGGCCGACCGTGAACTGTTCGACGAGCGTGCCGCCTTCCAGCGAAACGGCCGTCGCTTTGCTCGGCAGGGCCGACGTTGCACCGGCCGCGATCACGGAAACCGGGCCTTTGGCTTGTCCACGGCCGCTGGTGGCCACCTCGATCCACCGGTCGCCGTTGCGGGCCAGGTAGCGTTCCTCCACGGAGCCGTCTTTCATTGCGGCTTCGATGGCGACGTTTTCGCCCCGCAGCACGACCGGCGGCCGCGACTGGGCACGGGCCGTGGTGAGCAGGGCCCCGGGCTGGGCGAGGATCGCCATGGTTCCAAACAGCAGGGCAAACGCAATGATCGTACGATGGCGTGTCACGGCAGTCGGCTTCCTTTAATTCCCGGGCACTTTGAAACTGTACAAGTGCGATCCCGTAGCAAAGTAAATGCGGCCGTCCAGGTAGTCTCCGCCGGTCGAGATCGGTACCGGCGAGTGGGCCAACACGTTGATCTTCCAGCCTTGGGGCTCGATCCGCGTGATGGCGCGGTGGAACAGCGCGTAAATCTGGCCCTTTAGCCCGCGCACGAAGACACGCGGTCCCTGGCTATACGCCGGCGCGACTAAGCTTTTGTCGATTGGCTCGCAATGGACGATTTTCTTGGCCGCCGGATCGAAGACGAAGAACTGACTGTCGGCGAAGCCCCAGACGAGCCCCTCGGGCCCGAGGCACAGATCGACGTAGTTGCGGACGCCGGGGATTGCCGCCTCGTGCCACGTGATCCGCTTGGTCGCCAGGTCCAAGAGATAGAGCTCCGCCTGATCGGCCTTGCACTGGCCGCCCGTGCCGGGGCTGATCGTGGTCCCGCCCAAAAGCTTTCCGTCGGGGAGCGCCACGAGACTCATCGTCGACTGCTGCGGGATCAGGTTCTCGTGGGTGAGCAGGACCCGCGTCGCCGTGGGCCGATCCCAAAAGAGCAGGCCGCTGCCGGTCAAGCCATAGCCGGGCGTTCCGGCCAGCACCAGCGTTCGTCCGTCCGGATGGGCCAGCAGCTTGTGCGGCCGATTGATGGTAGGCGCCGAGTCGGTCAAAAAGATCGGATTGGAACCGCGCTTACCCGGCTTGGTGTCGAGCCAGTCGGCGCAGGGATTCCACTCGAGCAATCCGCCGCCGCCGTAGACGCCGGCAAAGAACCGGTCGCCCTGCCGCGCCACGGTGTTCCATTGGCCGAGGGCGACGTGGCGGGCCCAGCCGTCCGTCTTCGGATCGTAGCGGAAGAACCGCATGGGAAAGCAGGTGCCGCCGCAGATCGTGCCGTCGGGTGCCGCGGCCACGCCCATCACGTCGGCCCCTTCGCTCCGGTAGTCGAAGTGGAGCGTCTTGCGATCATGGGTTCGGGCATCCTCGATCGTCGCGACTTGCTCGACCAAGTCAAGCGTTTTGAGTCGCTTCCCGTCGGGAAAAACGCCGTGGAACAACGACTGGCTGGCGGCAATGATCGGCTTCGCCGCCGGCGGCTTCGCATTCCGCGCTGCCACATGCCCTTGGTAGAGCATCATCCATTTCTGGTCGCCGTGGGGCCCATTTTGCGTATAGACCTTGCCGTCGACGGCGCGAAACAGATCGACGGCTCCGTGCCGACGCTCCGTCTCGGCCAACAGCGGCGTGGCGATGCCGGTCTTCACATCCAAGGCGAGGATTTGGGTGGCGGTGAAGCCCAGCCCGATGTAGACCCAGCCGGTGTCGTCGACCGCCGCCGCACGGGGATACATCGGCCAATCCTGCTTGTAGACGTGGCCGTAGTCGCGGAGCTCGCGGCTCTTGGGATTGAAACTGACGATGCCGCACTTTGGATAGGTTGCCGACCAGATCACCCCTTGATCGTCCTCGGTCAGGCTCATCGCCATCTGCGGCGCGGTCTTGCGGCAGAAGGTGAAGGCCCGGCGGCAGGGATCGAACTCCAGGAAATAGCTGCCGATGTGCGTGTAGAACTTGTTGCTTGCGGAGAGCAGGGAAGCAAAAGGAGCATCGTTGGGCAGCACCGGTAGCGGGAATTCTTCGGCCTTGCCCGTAAGCACGTCGAGCCAGAGCAGCTCGTAGCATTCGCGGTGATCCATGAGCCAACTGAGGACGATGGGATGCCGCTGGCCGTCGATGGTGGCCACGGTGCCGCGCGGCATGCTGCTCGGCGTGGCCACGCCGTGGTCGGCAAATCCCTGGCCGAGGTCCTTGGTGGCCGAAAAGGCCGGATCGATCCACAGAGAGCAAAACAAGACGGCCAGGCCGAGGAAGCGTCGCATGGCGGATTCCTGGAGCGGGTGATTCGAAGGGTTGTCGGGCGGCGTCCGCGGAGTCGACGCCGGGCGGGACCTATGCTCTAATGTCGCGGCCGGCCCGCAGAAAGTCAACCGTTGCGACCCACGGCGTCCGAAAGACCACGAAGATGGCTTTGCCTGCGTCCTCTCTGCATCCCGCCGCCCTGCCGCCGGACGAACTGCTTGCCCAGTGCGAGATTCGGTTCCTCCGCCGCTCGGGCCCGGGCGGGCAGCATCGCAACAAGGTCTCGACGGCCGTCGTGCTCGCACACCGGCCGACGGGCGTCAAGGCCGAGGCGAACGAGCGGCGCAGCCAGGCGGAAAATCGGACCGTGGCGCTCCACCGGCTGCGCGTGCAGTTGGCGCTGGAAGTGCGGCATCAGCCGGCGGCCCCGCCCGGCCCTTTGTGGCAGTCGCGGCTGCACGGCGGGCGGATCGAAGTGAGCCTGGCGCATCGCGACTTTCCCGCGCTGTTGGCCGAGGCGCTGGATGTGCTTGCCGAGAGCCGCTTCGACCCGAAGCCGGCCGCCGCACGGTTGCGATGCAGCGCGTCGCAACTCATCAAGTTTCTCAAAACCGAGCCGCGCGCGCTGACGCAGGTCAACGAGGCACGCCGGCTGCAAGACTTGCATGCCTTGCAATAGCCACCGGAATGCGGCGAGTTTTCTGGCGATGTTGCGACCACGGAAAAGGCCCGTAAACAGTCCGACTGCTTTTGCGGGTTTTGGAGTGCGGCGATTTATCGCCGCTCACTGCCCGTGCCGATCAAGCGAGCGGCTCATCGTTGGTAGATTTGTCTGAGCGAAACACATCGCGTTTGCAATGGAACACAAAAGCGTCGATAAATCGCCGCACTCTAAAGCCAGCCGCATGCAGGCCGCCGGAAAACTTGCCTTTTCGCCCCATATCGGTATATTGGGGCTTGCGCGCCGTTTGCGATTCGCCTCGCCCCATCCTTCTGTCCTCGAACCATACCGGCCGGGAGCATTGCCATGAATTGCCGAGACTCTTGCGTTTCGCGACGTCGTTTTCTGCAAGGCATCGCGGCGGCGGCGACGCCTGTCATCGTATCGCCCGCCGTGTTGGGCGCCGGCAAGACAACGCCGCCGAGCGAACGCGTCACGGTGGGCATTATCGGCATTGGCAAGATGGCCGGCGACTATCACCTGCCCAGCCTGCTCGGCCTGGCCGACGTTCAGGTGGTGGCCGTGTGCGAGGTCGACACCACCCGCCGCCTGCATGGCAAGCAAGTCGTGGAGAAGCACTATAGCAAGCAGCGCCCTTACAAGGGCTGTGCCGTCTACAACGATTTCCGCGAGTTGATCGCCCGCAAGGACGTCGACGCGGTGTGCATCGCCACACCCGAGCACTGGCACGCCATTCCCGCCATCGAGGCCTGCAAGGCGGGCAAGGACGTGTATTGCGAGAAGCCCTTGACGCTCACCATCCGCGAGGCCAAGCTCTCGATCGACGCCGTGCGCAAGCATGGCCGGGTGTTCCAGACCGGCAGCCAACAGCGGTCCAACATGTTTGGGCAATTCCGCGAAGCGGCCGAGATCATTCGCAGCGGACGCCTCGGACAAATAAAGACCGTCACCGTCGGCGTGGGCGGGCCGAGCAAGTGGTGCGATCTGCCCGAGGAGCCCATGGAGCCGGGCCTGGACTGGAACCTCTGGCTGGGGGCGGCGCCCCAGCGTCCTTACAATTCCATCCTCAGCCCGCGGAAGGTGCACAACCATTTTCCGGCCTGGCGATCGTATCGCGAGTACGCCGGCGGGAGTCACGCCGACATGGGCGCGCACTATTACGATATCGTCCAGTGGGCCCTCGGCATGGACCACTCCGGCCCCGTCGAGATCATCCCGCCCGCCGATCCAAAAGCGGGCATGGGCTGCAAGTACATTTATGCCAACGGCGTGGAAATGACCCACGGCGGGCCGGACGGCTGTTTCTTCACCGGCACCCGCGGCACGCTCTACATCACTCGCGGCAAGCTAGTGAGCGAGCCGGCCGGCATCGTCAAGGAACCGCTAGGAAAGAACGACGTGCACCTGTTCCGTTCGCCGGGGCATCATCGCAACTGGGTCGATTGCATCCGCTCGCGCAAGAAGCCGGTGGCCGACGTGGAAATCGGCGCCCGGTCGGTAACGGTCGTGCATCTGGGGAATCTGGCCTATTGGCACGGCCGCCGGCTCCGCTGGGACCCGCAGACATGGCAGTTTGTGGGCGATGACGAAGCCAACACGTGGCTCGACCGTGAGCGCCGCGATCCGTGGCAGTTGCCGAGCATTTGACGGGCAGTTCGCCTATTTCCCGCCGTCGCGGCTGAGAACCTTTTGGGCCTCGACGGCGATCAACGCGCCCAGCATCGCATTGCCATAAACCGAGGGATGGCAGCCGTCGGGGGCGAGCTGCGTGGCCGCGTTCTTGTCGCCAAACCCGCCTCGCCGGGGCGTCGTGTCAATCACAAAAACCCGCCGATCGCCCGCACTGTTGCGCGAGGCCACGGCGGCGGCCACTTCCCGTGTGTGCCAGCCGATGGGCGGCGTCACGCAAAACACCCACGCCGTGGGACACGCCTTTCGTACCGAGACGAGCCAGGTGAGGTAGGCGGCCGTGATGTCCATCTGCTTGCGCTCGGGCCCTTCGCCCTGAAAGTCGTTGGTCCCCATGCAGCAAAAGACATAGTCCGGCTCGGGTAAGAGCCGCCCATCGGTTAGACGCGAAGCCGCCGCATCGAAGCGATCCCAACTTTGCGGCAGCGGCGGCAACGCCATGGGCTTCAACATGCCCTGGCCCCCCGAGCCCAGTTGACCGTATTCGCAGTCGAGGGCGGTGGCCACCACCGGAAACCACGTCACCCGGGCGTTGTTCAGCATCAAGTTCGAGTAGTAGGGGCACAGGCCCTCGGAGCAAACCCCCTCGGTGATCGAATCGCCGAAGCCGATCGCCCGTTTTGGCCGCGCGGGGCAGCGAACCAGCGAGCCGCCTTCGTCCAGCACGAGTCCCGCCAGCCGCAAGTGCGTGGCCGACGATCCCCAGCGGTCGGGCCACAGCCGGCTGGAACGAAAGTAAAACTCGACCCGATGGGGCGTGCCTTTGTCGAGCTTGCTGGCCACGGGGAGCGCTGCCAGTTTGTCCCGATTCGTTAGTTGCACGGCTTGAAACTGGCCGCCGTCGATCGAATACTCGACGACCGGCATGGCCTCGGGCGGGCAGTCGCGGTTGGCCGTGCCGTCGATCATCACGCCCAGGGTTGCCGAGTCTTTGCAGGCGGCCCGGAAATAGGCCGCCGGCATCATGGCCTCGGCCCGCGCGGCTTGGCCGTCGCCGGAGAGCTTCCAGGCGTAGGGGGCCAAGAGGATGCGGGCGTCAATGATCGGAAAGTGGCCCGCCGGCGAATGGTCCGCTGCCGTGGCAACCGTGGCCGTCAACCACGCGGCTGCGATTGCCGCCCAACCAAGGATTCGAGTGATCGTTTGACAAGGATTTCTAGGTGTCACAGTTGCTCTCCCGCAAGAATGGTCCGCATCCGAGGTGTAATCTCGCCAAAAGAAGATGATGTATGGATACAGCCGTCTGGATATCATGTCAACCCGCCTCGGCGCACCGTGGTTGACACCAGGGGGGCCGATCACGATAAAGAACAGATGCAACTTCATCGGCGGAGCGTGTTGCGGGCGGTTTTCGGCTCGGCACTCGGTTGGGGCCTCGCGGCGCTGACGGGGGTGCTCGGCTGCTGGGCGGCCGCCATCTCGCGACTGATGCGGCCAAATGTGCTCAACCAGCCGGCGAGCACGTTTCGGGCCGGTTTTGCCGCTGACTACCCGGAAGGCCACGTCGAACCCCGCTTCGGGCCGAGCCATGGCGTTTGGGTGGTCCGCGGCCAAGGGGGCGGCCGGTCACGGCTCTATGCCCTCCGCACCACCTGCACGCACCTGGGTTGCATCACGCGCTGGGAAGAGAGCCAGCAGAAGTTTCGCTGCCCCTGCCATGGCAGCGGGTTTTCCAAAGACGGCATCAACATCGAAGGACCGGCTCCCCGCCCCCTGGAACGCTGCGCGATCCGGCTCTTGAGCGACGGCCAACTGGAAATCGACCGGGGCCGAACGTTTCAGGAGCAGCTTGGCGAGTGGGAGCGGCCGGAAAGTTTTGTGGAGATGTGAGAAGAGGGTTCGAGGTTCAGGGTTCAGGATCATGAGTCGATCGCGTGCAAGCTGTGCGTCCTCGATTCCGAGCCTTGAATCGATTGGCCCTGACCACTGACCATTGACCACTGAACCCTGAACCCTATGTTCCGCGACTCCCAACTCTGGAAAAGCATCTTCCGCCATCCGGCGCCGACGGACCGGCAAGGCCGCGTTCGGGTGATGGTCGGCACTTTCCTGTTGCACTTGCACCCCACCTCGATCAAGCAGCACGCCCTGCGGCCGAGTTTTACCTGGTGCATGGGCGGCATCACGTTCCTGCTGTTCCTGGTCGAGACAGTGACCGGCGTGCTCTTGATGTTCTACTACCGGCCAACGATCGAATGGGCGTATCACGACATGCTCGACCTGCGCGACGTGGTCTCCTTCGGCATTGTCCGGGAAATCCATCGCTGGGGCGCCCATGCCATGGTGATTACCGTCATGCTGCACATGTACCGCGTCTTCCTCACCGGCAGCTACAAGCCGCCGCGGGAGTTCAACTGGTGCCTGGGAGTGTTGCTCTTGGTGTTGACGCTCTTGCTGTCGTTTACCGGCTACCTGCTGCCCTGGGACCAGTTATCGGTGTGGGCCGTGACGGTGGGGGCCAACCTGGCCGGCGACGCCCGCTTCCTGCTCCTCGGCGCCCGATCGGTCGGCGAAGAGACGCTCAATCGGTTCTACGTGCTGCACTGCATCGGCCTGCCGCTGGCCGCCCTGGGGCTGATGGGCGTGCATTTTTGGCGGGTGCGGAAGGATGGGATTAGCGGACCGCTGTAAAGCAAGGGGGAAGGCGGAAGGCGGAAGGCGGAAATGAAGACCATCATTGACAATATGCTCAGTCCGGCCACGGTTTTTTGGGGCTCGCTGGCGGCGCTCGCGGTGTTCTACCTTGGCCGGCGGTGGTTTGTGCGGCCCGTCGTGGCGCTCGTGATTCTCATCCTTTCGCTGGTGTTTCTGGGGTTCTCGGTTTGCGATCCGCAGTTTGCCGCCATAGCGCTCGCACCGGACAACATCCCCATCGTGGCGATGCTTTACCTGCTGGGCTTCTTCACCTGGCTGGCCACTGCGCAGGCCGTGGAGAACGATGGGCGGATGGAGCGGGGCGAGCCGCCGCGGGAGAAGGATCGCGAGGCGCGGGTGTTCACCTGGCCCGACCTGGTCTACAGCGAGCTGATTTGCATGGTGCTGGTGATGGCTCTGCTCTTGGTGTGGTCGCTCTTGGTGCCCGCCCCGCTGGAGCAGCCGGCCAGTGCGGCCCTGACGCCCAACCCGTCGAAGGCCCCCTGGTATTTCCTGGGCATCCAGGAATTGCTCATCTACGGCGATCCCTGGTTGGTGGGCGTGGCCGTGCCGTGCCTGATGGTGCTGGGCTTGATGGCCGTGCCCTATCTCGATTTCAATCCCGAGGGGAGCGGCTACTACACGATCGCCCGGCGGCGGGTGGCGTATTGCCTGTTCCAATTCGGCTTTTGGCAGTTGTGGATCCTGTTGATCGTGATCGGCATCTTTTTTCGTGGGCCGAACTGGAGCTTCTTCGGGTTGTACGAGGTCCGCGACCTGCAAAAGCTCCCCGCGACGGCGAATGTCCAGTTGCCGAGGTTCGTAGGGATGACGATTCTCGCGGTCTATTTCCTCGGCCTGCCGCCGCTCTTGGGCCACACGGTGCTTGCCGGCTTTCGTCGCCGGATGGGGCTGGTGCGGTTCACGATTTTCATTGTGCTCCTCTTGTTCATGCTGGCCTTACCGCTCAAGATGCTGCTGCGCTGGACGTTCGGGGTGCAGTACGTCGTTGCCTTACCGGAGTGGTCGCTCAATTTCTGAGCGGCTATGTCGAGGGAAAGGAAACGCCTCAGCCGTTACACAAAAGTTGACGTATTCGGGCCCCGGAGGGGCCGTCGACAGTAGCCCAGCGATTCATCGCTGGGTCCGGATGCTCGCAAGAACCAGCGTTTGTCCCGGAGGGACAATTGAACGATGGCCTCCGGTACCGCGTTTCAATCGTCCCTCCCGTGGACGAGGAACCATCCCATGTTGTTCATTTTCCCAGCACTGAAGTGCTGGGCTACTGTCAAACGTCCCTTCGGGACGAGCGCGAGATGATGCGGTCTGGCGTCGAAGCCGAATTCGCTACACGTACAATTGCGACTTGCCTTTGGGCAGATCGAAGCATACCACCAGGCCGCCCCGCTGACGGAGGAAGGTGCCGGCACGCAAATCGAGCAGCCGGGAAACCTCCCGCAATGGCTGCGGCCGATCGCCCAACAGAAGCCGCGGCACCGCACCATCGTGGGCGGGCACGGAGAGCGTGAAGTTCGCGGCGGCAAAGGGGGCCGCAAGCCGGACGACGTCGCCGCTGCGATCGATTCCCGTCAACTGCCGGGCCGCCCAATAGCGGGCGATCTCGCTCACCTTCATCCAAATCAGGTTCTCGTAACGGGCGTGCAGCCGGGCGACCACCTCCTGGAAAATCTTCAAACCGGTTTCCGCTCCGCCAAAATACAGCCCCGGCCAGTGACAGCAGAGGACGGCCGGATCGCCGCGGCCGATCACCTCGACCAGCCGGCCGCGGTGGAGGTCCTTGGTGATCAGGAAGTCGGGCGAGCCGCGCGTCATGCCGTCCCAGCCGCCGAACCAATCGGCCGTGCAAGCGATGATCGATACGACGCACCGCGGGCTGGCCCCTTCCAGGTCCGCGGCACACTGCACCAGCGGGGCCACGCTTTGGCCGCCCCTCTCAAAAACGTCAAGAAAGTAATAGGGAATCTCGGTCTGAAACACGTGGCGGCAGGCCTGCAGCACAGCCGGGGCAAACGCCGCCCGCGAGCCGCTGCCGAACGTACCCGGCGAGGTGACCCCTTGGCACGGCAGGTCCACGTTCTTGAGGATTTGCAGGGCGTAACCCGTGTACTCGGCCAGCTCGTCCACGGAGCGGTTGTCGCTCCAGTGCCAGTTTTCCATGAACCGTTCGCTCGGCTCGGCGAACGGCCGGCCGGTCTTGACGTCGATTACCCGGGTGTGCGAGATCATCTCGGGCGTGATGTCCCAATCGGGCGTCATCAGCTCGCGAACGAGCCCGAGGCTGTCGGCAAGCTGCCGGTGCGTCCAATCGGGCAGGACACGATCGAGCCAGCCGACGCAGGCCGGATAGGGAATGACGCTGTACTTGCCCTTGATGCCCTGCTCGCGACACCAAAGGCCGAACTTGCGGACGAAGGCGTCGGGGATTTCCCGCGGCGTCTGCTGCCACGGCTTCTGATAGCCCGCCTCTTGCGGGCGGACCTGGCCGAACTGGGGCATGGCAAAGTGGGCCAGATTTACCAGGCAGGTCGAGTCGTCGATCAGGAGCGAGACGGGCGTCCGCGCCTGCGGGTGGAGGACGCGGACGTCCTTCGTCTGATGCGGTCGATCGCCCCGCGTCTGCGACCATCCTTCCGCGCCGGTGAAGCCGAGTGCCGAAAGAGCGACGCCCGCCGTTCCAGCCTTGAGAAACTCGCGTCGGTTTTGCTGCCGCATGGCTCGCCTCGCTTTAATGCGGACTTTCGAAGAGGACCATTTCGCCGGCGCCCAGCGGCCCAGAAAGAAGGATGCGGCCCGATGCGAACTCGTCGACCTTCCAATTGCCGTTCGGCGGGATGGACGGCGGAACCTCGGCATTCAAACGATCCAAGCGGACGATGCGCCAGCGAGTCGGCTTCGCCGGCGTGAAGTCTTTGGGCGTCTTTAGGGCAACGGTCTTCCTCTCCGGCCCGCCTACCGTGCGGCGGTCAAAGAAGGCGGCCATCAGCCTTCGGCCGTCGCACCAGACCGTGCCCACCAGAGCTTCCGGGGCGCCGCCGGATAGACAAGCAACCGCGTCCTCGTCGGCCATCGCCGGCAGGCTGGTCGTCCGCCCGGAGAAATCCAGGAAGGCGGTCCAGGTGGCGATATAGTTCGCTTCTGGCGGCGTCATAAGGACCCAAAACGGCGCGCCGAAGCTGCACCCCCGGGCCAGATCGAGCATGATTTGCCGCGTCCAGCGCGGCCGGTCATGGTCGGCAAAATAATCCATGCTCGACATCGCCGAGCCCAGGGCCTTGCCGGCCAGAAAATCGATGTCCGACATCTTGTCGGTGTTCTCCATCAACACGCAGTTGGCCAGCAGCTCGCTCGGCGAGCCGCCGGCATCGTTGACGATGATCGCCATCTGCGGGTATTTCCGGCGAAGGTAAGCGGCGATCTCCGCCTGGGCGCGGAGGGTGCCGTGGGCCAGTGTGGTTCGAGGATTGCTGCGGCAACAAACCTGGTTGGGGCCCATGCCGCTCCAGCCATAGTCCCACGAGAGACCAGAGGGCTGGTAATAATCCACGGCCGCCGTCACCTGGCCGACGTACCAATTGCGGAAGGCGTCCCGGCCGTAATCGCCGTAGGCCCACGTGAGGAGGCGAGTGCCGAGCTTGCCGGCCAAATCCTTCGTGAAAAAATCTCCCTCGGCAACCGGGCTGTCGGCCGAAAACACAGCCCAGGAGCTGATCTGTCCCGCGGTATCATAGGCCACCCAGCTCTTGTCCGGCTGGCCGCCCGAGCGAAGCAACTCGGGCATGATGAACTGATTGGTGTAGGTGCAGGGCCGCAAGCCCAGGGCCTTGAGACGTTGCACCTCGGCGCGGAGCGGGGCGGCCGAAAGCGACAGGCCATAGTGGTTGTACCACTTGCCCGAGATGGGATGCGAGCCGTCGACGGCAAGCTGCACGTCGAACCAGAGATTGGGGAGATTGAATCGCCGCAGTTTCTCGCAGACCGCGTCGAAGAACTTCGCGTCGGCCTTGGCGTTCATGCGGCTGATGCGGAGGTCGGGCATGCCTACGCCGCCGCCGGCCGGCAACACGCGCGGCGCAAAATTCCTAACCGGAAACAGTTCGCGGGTGAGCGGGTCGCTGCTGGTTGCGTGGGCGAGATACCAGCGGAGCACCGCGGAAAAGTCGGTTTCGGCTTTCGGGAAGCTGAAGGCCGAAAATTCCAGGCTCCGCGTCTCGCCCTTCCGCCAGACCTTGGGGGCCAGCGTCACTGCCGGCAGGGAACCGAAATTGCCGGGCGAGAGAACCATCCGCTGGCCGACGTCCATGCCGCCCCACAGCACCTGCCGATCCCGGCCGTCGAGAATGCCGAAGGGATAAAAGTTCCAGCCGCCGGTCGTGTTGGCCACGGTGGCGTCGTCCGGATCGGCGATAAACGGCAGCCGCACCGGGCCCGGCTGGCGGGGATCGAGCACCAGCCAGGGATTGCGGGGGAAAAGTTGCCGTTGCCACGCCGCCGGCCGAAAGGGCATCCCCAGCCCTATTTCCACCGGACCGCGGAGATCGCAAAGCGCGGTGAGCCGGCCGGAAATCGAGAGCCGATTCTCGCTAAGCGTGAGCACGAATCGGGCTTCCACTTCGCCGCGGCGCGGCCCTGCTTCCGGAACCATCAGGCAGCGAAACTCGCTGCCGGTTTCCTGGGTCTCTGGCTCGCCCGGCTTGCGGATGAAACGGACCGGCTCGCCGTCGGGAAAGTCGCGGAGGTAGAGGTCCACGGCCCGGGCCGACTCGGGCGTCCACACTTGCGGCGTGGGCCGCAAATTCGCCACCTCGTGCACGACGCCCGACTGCGGGTCAATCGTCACGCGCCAGTCGGCCGAGGTGAGGCTTAATGTCTTTCCGTTGAGTTTCGCCGCCCGCGGGGGCGGAATCGCCCGCTCGCCGCCGAACGTGCTGCCGGTAACCCTGATCCAGTCGAACTCCATGGCGACGTTCGGCTGGCCGACGTCCAGGATGATGGGCATCGGGGCTTGCGGGATCCTGGCGGCGTCCGTAAGTTCGCCCTGCAATCGGTTGTCGAGATAGACCGTCACGCGCTTCGGCTGCCACACGATCTTGACGGTGTACCACGCGTCCGGCGGGGCCCGGAACGCGATGCCGGCGTATCCGCTCTTGCTGTCCCGGGCGAGCATCGTCTGCCAGCCGCCCGGTTCGCTCATCAGGCTCAAGCTGTTGCTGCCCCAGGGGGCGCGGGACATGAACCCGAAATACTGGCTGCCGGTCGGGCGAATCCGCACCCGGGCCTCCAGCGTGCCATAGAGGAATCGCTGCCGTGAGGTGAGCCGCACGCCGCTCAGCGGTTCCTTGAGCAAGAGCACGCCGTCGCGGACGACGGCCCCGGCCGGCGGCGGCTCCTGCCAGAGCCGCAGCCCGCCCGTCTGGGCCGTCCAGTTCTCCGGCTCGAACGTGTCGAAGCGATCTTCCCAAACGCCCGCATCGGCCGCGGGCAAGCACAACAGCAGCCCGGCCAACAGGCAGTAGCCGAACGCCCTCATCGCCGGCCCTCCGGTTCGCGCTACCACGCCTTGGTCACGCCCGGGGTGGCGCAGGCGTAAATGCCGTCGGCGCCCGGTTTGACCAGCGTCTTGCCGTTCCAGGCCAGGCTCTTCGGCGTCAGATCGAGCTGCGACCGGAGGGCCTCGTCCCATTTGACGATCTGGCCGGAATAGGTGGCCATGCGGCCGAGGATGGCCGTCATCGTGCTTTCGGCGGCCGAATCGGCTTCGTTGTACGGCTGGCCGGCGGCAATGGCGGCCAGGAACTCGTCCATCTCGACCTGGTGGCCGTCGGGACCGCGCTGCCAGCGTTGGGGCTTCTTGCCGGCGATATACAGCGTGCTCGTGCCGTGCCCTTCGATGTCGACGTGGCCCTTGGTGCCGTGGGCGTGCTCGGCGAAGGAGTCCCAACAGCCCGGGATGTGACGGCAATAGCTGAATGCCTTGACCCCATTGGGATAGGTGAACTCGACGGCGTGGTGGTCGTAGATTTCGCCCACTTCCTTGCCCACGCGAACCTGCCGACCGCCCATGCCCTCGGCCTCCACCGGATGCCCCTGCGCCATCCAGTTGCAGACGTCGATGTCGTGGACGTGCTGCTCGACGATGTGATCGCCGCTCAGCCAGGTGAAGTAATACCAGTTGCGGACCTGGTACTGCATTTCCGTCTGATCGGGCTTTCGCGGGCGGAGCCACACGCCGGTCGAATTGAAATAGGCCCGCAGGAAGGTGAGCTCGCCGATGGCCCCATCGTGAATCCGCTTGATGGCCTCGCGGTGCTTCACTTCATGGCGCAGATGATGGCCCACGGCCACGGCCAGCTTCTTCGCCTTGGCTTCCTTGTTGGCCTCCAGGATGCGGCGCACGCCGGGGGCGTCGGTGGCCACCGGTTTTTCCAGAAAGATGTGCTTGCCAGCCTTCACCGCGGCCTCGAAATGCATGGGGCGAAAGCCCGGCGGCGAGCAGAACAGCACCAGGTCGACCCCGCTGGCAATCGCCTGCTGGTAAGCGTCCAAGCCGGTGAAACGCCGCTCGGCCGGCACGTCGACGCGATCCTTGTACTCTTTCTGAAGGGCAGCGAGGCTCCCTTCCAGCGAATCGGCGAAGGCGTCGGCCATGGCCACCAGCTTGACGTTGGCCTTCGTGCTCAGCACGTTCGCAGCCGCGCCGGTGCCGCGTCCGCCGCAGCCAACCAGGGCGATCTTGATCACGTCGTCGCCGGCGGCGTGGGCGCTGCGGGCCAAGGGGAGCGCGCCGACCATTGCGGCGCCGGCGGTGGCGGCCAGCGACGTTTTGAGGAACTCACGGCGGCTGGGGTGCTGCTGAGACGAGACGTGCTGTTGTTGTGTCATCGGAAGTGCTCCTTTTGGCAGGAATTGCGTGGTTTTGTTAGCGGGTGAGTGAATCATCAACCGAGGTCAAACGTCGCAGATCCGCGCCGCCTGGCGCAGCGACTGCATCGGATCGCGGGTGGGAATGAACTCCTGACCGACGTAGCCGGTATAGCCGGTGGCGACGATCGCCCGCATGACGGCCGGGTAGTTGATCTCCTGCGAGTCGTCGATTTCGTGCCGCCCCGGCACGCCGGCCACGTGATAGTGGCCAATATACTGGTGATACTGTCGGATGCGGGTGATGAGGTCGCCCTCCATGATTTGCACGTGGAAGACGTCAAACAGGATCTTCATCCGCTCCGAGGAAATCCGCTTGCACACCTCGACGGCCCATTCGATCTTGTCGCACATGTAATCGGGCTGGCCGATCATCCAGGTGGGCACCCGGCTGTTGATCATTTCCAGGCAGAGGTTGACCCGCTTGCGTTCCGCATGGCCGATCACCTTCTTTAGCGCCGCCACGGTGTTTTCCAGGCCGACGTCGTCGGGCATTCCCCGCCGCACGCCGGAGAACGTGATGACGTTGGGGAAACCGGCCGCGGCGGTGACGTCGATGGCAGAGCGCAATTTCTCCAGGCACGAGGCATGGTTTTCGGGGTGGCTCAGGCCCTCGACGAACCCATGGGACTGCGTCATGGGACAGACCAGGCCGTGACGCTTCAGAATGTCCCACTCCTTCGGCTCGACGATTTCGATGCCGGCCAGGCCCATGGCGACCGCGTGCCGGGCCAACGTTTCCAACGGCATGGGCTCATAGCACCAACGGACCGCGTCCTGCTTGATCCGTCCCTTGGTGATGGCCCGCTCCGCGGCTTGCGGCGAGCATGGCTCGGCCCCGCGGGCTCCTACGCCGCTCAACGCGGTGGCCGCCACGGCGGCGGCGCCCCCTTGCAGCAACGTTCGCCGACTAAGCTGATTTCGATGCGTAGGCATGATGAGGACTTCCTGTTTGGGTCAACCCCGGGTCATCCTGAGCGCAGCGAAGGATCTCGCCCTGGTATCAGCCGGAGATTCTTCGCTGCGCTCAGAATGACTACCGCATGACGCTCAGAATGACTGCCGCGTGAATTGAACATTTTATCCTGTCAGAGGCCGTTCTTTCGCTCCGCCTGCCACGTCTTCCACGTGTTCATCGACCGCTCGAGGTAATCGCGGGCGTCGCCGGAAAGGCCGTAACACATCACGCCGATGGGTCCACGATAGCCGATTTCACGGAGCGTGGCCAGCAGCCGCTGGTTGTCGAAATCGCCCCGGTCGAGCGGCAGGATCAAGCCGTCCGTCCAGCTTTTCGAGCCCACTTTGGCCCCGTTGATCGTCACGACGAAGACTTTCGCTCCGGCCGCACGCAGCAGAGGGCCGTAATCCTTGTCGCCGTCCACGGCCAGCCAGTGGCACAGGTTGAAGTTCACGCCGACTTGCGGATGATTCACTTTCTTGACGATGTTTAGCGCAAAGGGCACGCTTTGCGCCCAGTTGCCCACGTGATTATAGACGGAGATGCGCAGGCCCGAGGCGGCCGCCAAATCGCCGAGCCGGCGGAGCATTTTGAGCGCCGGATCCACGCCCCGTGGATCACCGGGCGGAAAGCCGCGGAGTTGCACGGAGAGGATGGCCGGCCGGCCCTTGAGTTTGCGGACGCCCTCGCCGATGCCGGGCGGATTCGATCGCGGATCAAACGGCCGGGTCAGGTCGGCGACGGCCTCGAACAGGCAAATCTGTAGCCCGGCCGCGTCGAAGATGCGCAGATTCTTGTCCAGGTCGTCGCCGAGCCACAGTGGGTAGGCCGCGCCGTCGAAACCCAGCTCGCGAAGCATTTGGGCCTGCTCGGGCAGCGAGCGGTGCTTGCTATCGGCCACGTTCATGCAGAACGCGAAGAGCTTCGGCGGCTGCATTTCATCCGCGCGGCCCGTGGGCCCCACGAGCAGCGCCCCGAGCAGCACCGCCCCGCAAGCCCCTGTTCGAATACATCGCATGGCCTGTTTCCTCCGGTTCGAGATGATCGGCGAATATCGGTCTTAGAAGCTCTAACAAAACGTACTCCTCACGCTCCGCGTGAGGCCAATTCGAACACAGCGTCCCTCTCGCGGAGCGAGAGGAGTACATTAAGTTCCTCGTTGTGTTAGAGGTCCTTAGTAACCAAGCACGCGGCGGACGAACTGGCGGCTTATTTTCAGGCTTTCCCGCAGCGGGCGGGTGGGTTTGAAATCGCCTTCGTGGGCCAGCTCGACCACGGCGTCACCGTGGAAATGGATGTCCTTGAGCGCCTGGGCAATGGCCACGTAATTGGTGACGCCTTCGCCCATCGCCTCCGACCAGCGGCCGTCGGCCTTCTGATCGCGGAGGTGCATGAAGACGACCTGCTTGCCAAAGCGGCGGAGGAAGGCGGCCGGATCGACGCCGCCGCGGACCAGCCAGTTCAGGTCGGGACCGAGCTTCACGTCGGGAATCCGCGCCAGCGTGCCGCGGAGGTCATAAAGGTTGTCGACAACCTCGTAGGTGTGATTGTGCAGGTTGAGTACGACGCCGTTGGCCTTGCCCAAGGCGATGATCTTCCGCAGCAGCTCGGCTTGGGCGTCGAACTGGGCGGGCGTTTTCTTCTTCGGCGCCGGGCCTACCGAGGTGCCCAACGTACGGCCGCCCAGCTTGGCCAGCCGCGTGATCGTCAGCTCGGCCTCTTCGAGGATCGCCTGGTGCTGCTCGCGATCCCACATGGCGCCGCCGAACGACATGCCGATGACCGCCAGCCGGTGCTTGTGCGAAAGCTCGGCGATTCGTTCGACTGCGTCGTCGGGATTCAGGGCCGTATGGATCAGCTCGATGCCGTCGAAGCCGGCATAGCTCATGTCGGCGAAGATCTGCGGCAGGATGGGGGTGATATCGTAGTTTGGCAGCTTGGCGGCATAGACCCAGGGGTGGGCCCCCACCATGACCTTGCGCGGCTTGCCGGCCGGCGCGGCCAGCGCGCCGTTGGGAATCGCCGACGACGCCAAAGCAGCTGCCGTCGAAGCAAGAAACTCACGCCGTGACAACATGATGGTTTCTCCCGGCAAAATGTCTTCAAACGCCTTTCGCTGCTCACCCTCACCCTAACCCTCTCCCGGCGGGAGAGGGGACCGGTCGCTCAAAACGACAGCAGCACTTGCCAAATATACATGTTCGCCAGACCGTCGATGTGTTCCCAGGCTTGGCGGACCAGGTTTTCATCGCCGGTGATGGCCGGCAATTCCTTGCGTTTGTCTTCCCAGGGGGCGACCACTCCGGCCGCCTTCCGGCCGGGAGCCGGCACGAGCGGCGCCTTTGTGGCCGGCGGACACGCGTCGGCCACCAGTTTGCAGGCCGACTGCAAATGGCCCGACGAATAGACGCCGTAGTCCCGCGTGGCCTCGGTCATCGCGCGGAGGTTCTCCACCCGGCCTTCGTTCTGCACGATCGCGCTGGCGTCCATGATGTAGCGGCCGTCGCGGGCGACGCCCTCGATGATCTTCTTGCAATGCCGGCGGACTTCGTCCGGCGAACTGTAGGCCAGCATCACGTTGGGCACGCCGCCGCTCAGGCAGAACCGCTCGCCGAGCACCTCGTGAGCCTTGAAAATGTCCCCCTGGTCGACGTGATAAATCATGCTCTGCTCGGGCAACTCGGCGAACGATTCCAGATGGTAGTCCCACTTGCCTTCGGCATAGAAAAGGGTCTGGTGCCCGTCGGCCCACAGCTCTTCGATGATCGGCTTGATCGTGGGCCAGTAGATGTTCTTGAAGATCTCGGGCGAGACGAAGGGCACCCCGCCGCGGTGCATCCAGTAGCCGATAGGCACGAACTTTTGCGGATCGGCGCCCGAGCGGGCCACATTGAGCAGGTGCGGCATGAGCGCCTCGCAGGCGGCCAGCACCTTGTCGCGGCGTTCGAACAGGTCCTCGACCAGCCCCAGGTAGCCGCGGAGCTTGTCGGCGATGATGTCCATGGGGGCCTTGAGAATGCCGGAGATGGCCGACACCGTGCCCGATTCGCTCCGCAAGCGGGCGTTCTGCTCGGCGAAGGCGCCGAAATACTCCATCATCGCCATGCCGCCCTTCAGCAGCGACAGGTTGTGGGCCTCGGTGACCGGCTCGCCCGCCGGCTGCATATGGGCCGACACCCGCGGCAGCCAAACGTTCAGCAGGAAGCCGTTCGGGTCTTCGATCAGTTGATCGTACTCGTCGGGCCGCATGAAGGCATCGTTCTGGGGCGGCTCGCGGTACTGAAAACCGGTGGTGGGCGGAATGTGGATGCCGGGAATGCCGTAGTACTTCAGGCCCATCGCATCGGTCATCGCCGTCCACACGTAGACCATGTTCGACACGACCGCGTCCCAGTCGAAATCCGCCGCACACTTCCGCGCGGCGGCAAACGCCTGGTGGTAATCGTGCGCCAACTCCTGGCACGTGTAGCCGGCGTAGACGCCGGTGAACTCGGCCACGAAGGGGCGGATGGGAACCATGTCCGGCTGGCCGCCGCGCATGGCGGTCACGTAGCGGTCGAGCCGCTGCTGGTAGCGGGCTTCCATGGGCGACGCTGACGCAGAATCCTTTGGCATCTCGAAGATCCTTTGGAAATACGTTTCTACACTTTCAATCCGCTCAGATCGACTTCAACGCGCCGGTTTTCCTTGAGCAGTTCCTCCATCGTCAGCCGGCCGTGCCTGAGGGCGGCCTCGCGGCCGAGGATGCAGGTCAGGCAGCCGTCCACCGCGCGGCGGACCGTCGGGTTGTCGTAATGCCCGCCCACGAGCACCTCGTTGTGGAAGCGGGCGATGTTCCGCACCGCGCCGGCCTCGTAGAGGTTCACCACTTTGCCGGCCATCGGCTTCTTGTGGCGAACGTCGAGGCTCGCCTGCTCCGTGTAGTCGATCACGCCCCAACCGTTCTGGCCGTAGGCCGTGCAACGGATGTAGCCGGGGGCCGTGTTGGGCAACGCCATGCCGGAATGCTCGTGGATGAGCCCGTCGCCGTAGTCGTAAACGACGGAGATGGAATCGTGGCTCGTGCCGTGCGGGTCGGCGCGGAAGATGCGCGACGAGCCGCTGGCGGCGACGGGCCGCCGCCCCAGGAGCCAGATGGCGGCGTCGATGGCGTGGATGTCGTAGGAGTTGATGAAGCCGCCGCCGATTTCCATGTCGTTGTCCCAGACCAGGTTCTGCAGGCGGCTTTCGATGTTGGCCGTCTTGGGCGGATCGGCGCGGCCGCCGTTGTAGCCCTGCGTGCTCACCTTGGCGATCTTGCCGATCTCGCCGCGGCGAATGCGCTCGGCCACGCGGATGTTCACCGGATCGGTGGGCATCTGGTAGTCGACCAGGTACACCCGCTGCTTCTGCGTGGCCGCTTTGCCGGCGGCCTCGATCCGCAGGCAGCCGTGCACGTCGACCGCACATGGCTTGCACATGTAGACGTGCAGTCCCGCGGCCACGGCGGCGGTGGCCTGCTCGGCCAGAAAGCAGGGGGGCACGATGAGCGCTACCGCCTCGACGCCGCTTTCGATCACTTTCTGGTAGCCCGACAGGCCGGAGAAACGGCGGGCTTTGTCCACGCCCAACTCCTCACCGGCGCGATCGACCACGTGCGGAAAATAATCGGCCACGGCGTGCAGTTGGTAGCCGCCGTGCCGCTGGAACAGGTGGCCGATCCAGTTGCCCCGGCCGCCACAGCCAACGAGGCCCAATTTGATCTTGCGGCCGGACGTCGCGGCTTCTTCGGCGGCCAAACTGGTCGCCGCGCCCACGAGCGGCGCCGCTGCCGCGGCGGCCAAGGTGCCGCCCAGGAACTGGCGACGCGAGTACTCGCCCAACTGCGCGATTCGCAAATGCTGCGGATTCATCGTTATTGCTCTCCTTGATTTTCGAACCAGACGGGGCCGCCCCACTTGCCGGTCACGACGATGTCGGGTTTGCCATCGCCGTTCATGTCGGCGACTTCCACCGTCATGCCGGACCCGATGCCCTTGTCGTAGGAAATCACGTGCTTGGTCCACGCGGGATTGGGACCCTTTTTCAGCTTGTAATAGTAGAGGCCCAGCGGCTCGAACGCCCCCGGGTCGCCGCCGTTGTGGGCCAGGAACCGCTTGCCGGTCACGAGCTCCGGAACGCCGTCGCCGTCGAGATCGGCCAGGGTAATCGAATGGGCCTGGGTCCACGTCTTGTCGATGACGTGCTGTTTCCAACTGATCTTGCCGCCGTCGCGGACCTGCTCGTACCAGAAAATGCCGTGGCGATGCGCCGAGCTGGTGATGATGTCGGGGAGCCCGTCGCCGTTCACGTCGTAGACCCAAATCTGCGGCGTGTGCTCGGCCTTGCCGTCCAGCCCGCCCAAGGCGAGCGGGTGCTCGATCCACTTGCCATTACGCGGATCGGCCGGGGCCTCGAACCAGGCGTTGGGGCGGATGATGTCGGGCCGGCCGTCGCCGTTGACGTCGCCCACGCCGCCGCCGAACTCCATCAACTTGTTGGAAACCACGTGCTTGATGAAGCCGCGCTTGCCGTCCGGACCCGTACCCAGCTCGTACCACACGGTTCGCTGCACGGCGGGTAGAATCACGTCGCTCTTGCCGGTGCCGAGCAGGTCCCACGTCTCGCCCGTCTCGAAGTTGCCGTTTTTCTCGATGATCGTTTCCTTCCACAGCCCGCCGGCCTTGCCCGGATTGCGATACCAGGCCGAGTGCTGAGCCATCCAGCAGCAGGAGACGACGTCCAACAGTCCGTCGCCATCGACGTCGATGGCGATGTTGGCAAAATCATCCCAGTAGCCCATGCCCCGCTTGTCGACGCCGGGGCCGGTCATCTCGCGGATTTTCTGCGGCTTCCAGTCGGGGGCCAGGTAGAGATAGGGCCCGGCCACGACGTCCAGCTTGCCGTCGTTGTTGAAGTCGCCCACGCAGCAGGCCTCGCTGCGGAAGTTGCCGATGCGGTGCATGACGAACTTGAGTTCTTTCTCGCCGCTTTGCGCCGAGGCGGCGGCCGGCCAGAGCGCGGCCGTGGTGGCGAGCAGGAGGACGCCCGTGATGAATCGCAACATGTTTGGTTCCTTTCGTGAATGGTTTCGCAGCCGTTTAGCCGGCGTGCTTGAACGCCGCGTTGCCGAACAGTTTCTTGGCCGCAAACGCGGCGTTCAAGCACGCCAGCTAAACGACATCTGTGAACGATTAACTTCGCAATCAGACTACCCGATTTCCGGCAGTTCGTATCCCTTGCGCCGCGGCCGGGACCGCAGCTTGTTCGCTTCGTCGTCGCCGAGGAACTCTTCCTTCACCGGGTCCCAGTGCAACTTGCGGCCCAGTTCGCGGCAGATGTTCATCAGGTGGCAGACCACCGTGGCCCGATGGCCGACCTCGGCCGGGGCCACGGGCTTTTCGCGGGTCCGCATGCAATGGACCCAGTTGCGGATATGGTCGCCGGCGATGCTGGCGTATTCCGACTTGTCGGCGGGCCGCGGCGCGCCGTGGAGCAACTCGCGGGGATTGGCCGTCAGTTTGTTGCGGTTGATTTCGAGTTTCCCCTTTTCGCCCACGAAGATGGCTCCCAGGCCGGGTCCCTTGCCACGCGGGATTTTCACTTCCAGCAGCGTGCCGTTAGGATACCGCATGGTGACGATGCTGTCAGGCCCCGGTCCGTCGGGCCAAATTTCCGTGGGATCGGTGTCGTCGGTGCCCAAGGCCCGCTGCACCTGGTCGAAGGCGTGGGCCCCCCAGCCGGTGACGCCCCAGCCCAGCCCGCCGCCGTCGTAATCGCGGTACCGGCCCCACAGGCCGAGGCCCGGATGCAGCGTCGGGCTGTACGGCACCAGCGGCGTCTGGTTGCACCACTGGTCCCAGTCCATTTCGGCGGGCGCCGCCAGCGGCGGCAGCGCCGGGAGCCGTTCGGGTCCGAGGAAGTTCGGGCAAAGCACCGTTTTTATCCGCCCCAGCGCCCCGTTGCGGACCAGGTCGCTGCCGAAGTTGTTGATGGGGATCGACCGTTGCTGCGTGCCCACCTGGAGCACTCGCTTGTACTTCCGCTCGGCGCGGATGAGATACTGCCCTTCCTCGATGGTGAGCGTGAGCGGCTTTTCGGCGTACACGTCGAGCCCCGCTTGCATGGCCTGAATGCAGATGAGCACTCGGGCATGGGTGGGCGTGGCCACAAACACCCCGTCGAGCTTCTCCTTGGCGAACATCTCCCGATAGTCCTGATAGCGGGCGCAGTTTTCGGCGACAATCGAGTGGGGAAATTGTCGCGCCACCGGCAGGAAGGCGGTGATTTGCCGCCGATCGCAGTCGGCCACCGCCACCAGTTTCAGATCCGAAGGACTCTCTTGGATCAGGTCGTGGGGGCGGCCGCCGGTGCCGATCAGCCCGACGCGAATCTGCTCGTTGGCGCCGGGCTGGCCCGGACTGCCCAGGACGTGAGACGGAATCAGGTAGGGCAGCGAGATTCCGGCCGCGGTGGCCGAGGTGGTGCGGAGAAAGCTCCGCCGGTCGATACGCGTGTATTTCATGGCATTAGCTCCTGTTGGTCACCGTCAGTGGCCCCGGAGCGACAATTGAAAACGGGCACTGAAATAACGTTTCAATCGTCTCTCCGGGACTCACAAAGATCGTACACACACTCTTTCCCAGTAATGAATTGCTGGGCTACTATCAATCGTCCCTCCGGGACGGAAAACATCTGGAAAACACTAACCGATCTCCGGCAATTCGTATCCCTTGCGCCTCGGCCGCGAAAGCAGCTTGTTCGCTTCGTCGCAATTGGTGAATTGCTCGGCGACCGGGTCCCACTTCAGGGCCTCGCCCACCTGGCCCACGTCGCGAACGATGTTGACTAGGTAGCAGAGCGTGCTGGAGCGTTGCCCATACTCGATATCGGCGTTGCAGCGTTTGCGGGTCTTGATGCACTGGGCCCAGTTCTCGATGTGGTAAGCGGTTTCCGGCCGCTTGATGGGGCCGGGGTTGTCGGCCGCGCGGACGATCTCTTTGGGGTTGCTGGCCAGCTTGTTGCGATTGATCTCGATCTTGCCTTTTTCGCCGACGAAGATGGCCCCCACGCCCGGCCCCCGATCGCCATCCAAATGCAGTTTCAACTCCGTGCCGCCGGCGAACTTCATCGTCACCTTGGCCCGCGGACCGGTAATCTTGGCCATACTGTAGTAGTCCGCGCCGGTATCGCTGGCGACGACTCCGCCGACCGCGCTGCTATCGCCGGTAGGGCGAAAGCTGAGCCCGCCGACGGTCTGGCCGCCGACGAACTTGCCCGAGTCGCGCATGGCCAACGGTTCTTCGAGCAGGACTTCCACAGGGCCGGTTTCGTCGGTGCCCAAGGCGCGATTGATCTGGTCGTAGGAGTGGGTGCCCCAACCGGTGACGCCGAAGCACAGGCCGCCGCCATCGTAGTCCCACCACTTTCCCCAACCGTGGTGGAGATCGGGATCATAGGGCCGCAATTCGGCCTGGTTCGTCCACCGCTCCCACCACGGATCGACGGGCCCCTTGACGTTCTGGGACGAGGTTTTCGTCCAGCGGAAAGGGCCGACGAAGTTGGGGGCCAGCACCGTATGAATCTTGCCAATCGCACCGTTCTTGACCAGGTCGCTGGCCCAGTTGTTGATCGGTATCGAGCGCTGCTGCGTGCCGACCTGCGTGACGCGGTGGTGTTTCCGCGCGGCCTTGACCATCTGCCGGCCCTCGGCAATCGTCAGGCACATCGGCTTCTCGATGTAGGCGTCCATGCCCGCCTGCATCACCAGGATAGCGATCCACGCCCGCGCATGGGTCGTGGTCTCGATCATGACGCCGTCGAGATTCTCCTTGGCGATCATCTGGCGGAAGTCGCCATAGACCGTCCAGTTCTGCTCTTTGCCCACCCGCTTGGCAAAATCGTTGCCGCGGGGCAGAAAGCAGTCGCACACGGCGGCGATGCGGACGAGCGGGACAGTGAAACACGTATTGGCGACCTGGCACGCCCGGCCTCCGAGGCCAATGATGCCCACATTCACCCGTTCGTTGGCGCCCGGCCGGCCCGGACTGCCCAGGACATGAGAAGGAATCAGACAGGGCAGCGAGATTCCGGCCGCGGCGGCCGACGTGGTGCGGAGAAAACTCCGCCGGTCGATGCGCGTTTGTTTCACGGCGTTGGCTCCTGCTGGTCACCGTCAGTGGCCCTGGCGGGGCCGTCGATAATAGCCCAGCGATTCATCGCTGGGTGTAAAGGTCGACGCAAGCCGGTTTGTCCCGGAGGGACAATTGAAACGGGCACTGAAATAACGTTTCAATCGTCCCTCCGGGACTCACAGAGATCGTACACGCATTCTTTCCCAGCAATGAATTGCTGGGCTACTATCAGTCGTCCCTCCGGGACGGAAAACATCTGGAAACGCTATCCAATCTCCGGCAATTCGTATCCCTTGCGACGGGGCCGCGAGAGAAACTTGTTGGCCTCGTCACAATTCGTGAACCGCTCGGCGACCGGGTCCCACTTCAGGGCCTTGCCCACCTGGCCGGCGTCGCGGACGATGTTCACGAGGTAGCAGAGCGTCGTGGCCCGCTGGCCAATCTCGATGTCGGCGTTGGCGCGTTTGCGGGTCTTGATGCACTCGGCCCAGTTCTCGATGTGATACGCGGTCTCCGGCCGCTTGTTGTGACCCGGGTTGTCCGACGCGCGGACAATCTCCTTCGGGTTGCTTGCGATCTTGTCGCGGTTGATCTCGATCTTGCCTTTTTCGCAAACGAAGATCGCCCCCAGGCCGGGTCCTCGATCGCCGTCGAGGTGGAGCTTCAATTCGGTCCCGTTGGCAAACTTCATGGTGACTTTGGCCCGCGGGCCTTCCAGCTTGGCCATGCCATGGTAGGGCGTGCCGGTGTCTTCCTGAGCCACCAGGCCGCCCGACCGCAGTTGCGGAGCAAACTTGCCGGTGGACATCACCTTGACCGGCTCTTCCAGCAGGATTTCCAGCGGGCCGGTATCGTCGGTGCCCAGCGCTCGGTTGATCTGGTCGTAGGAATGGGTACCCCAGCCGGTGACGCCGAAGCAGCGGCCGCCGCCGTCGTAGTCCCACCACCAATCCCAGCCGTGGTGCAGCCGCGTATGATACGGCCGCAGGACGGCCTGGTTGGTCCACAGGTCCCACCAATTCTTGCCCGCACCCTTGGGCATCGGCTCGGCAGGGCAGTCGACCCACTTGTCCGGCCCGACAAAGTTCGGCGCGAGCACGGTGAGGCACTTGCCCAGCGCGCCGTTCTTGACCAGGTCGCTGGCCCAGTTGTTGATGGGCATCGACCGCTGCTGCGTGCCGACCTGCGTGACGCGGTTGAATTTCCGCGCCGCGTTGACCATCGCGCGGCCCTCGGCAATCGTCAGGCACATCGGCTTCTCGATGTAGGCGTCCATGCCGGCCTGCATGGCCAGGATGGCGATCCACGCCCGGGCGTGGGTCGTGGTCTCGACCATCACGCCATCGAGCTTTTCCGTGGCGATCATCCGCCGGAAGTCTTCGTAGGTCTTCCAGGTCTGCGGCCGGTTGATCCGTTTGGCGAAATCGTTGACGCGGGGCGTGAAGCAATCGCAGACCGCGGCCAGGCGAACCTGGGGGACGGCGAAGCACGTTCCGGCGATGTCCTGGGCCCGGCCGCCCAGGCCGATGATGCCGACGTTCACCCGCTCGTTGGCGCCCGGCTTGTTGGGCCCGCCGAGGACGTGGGAAGGAATCAGATACGGCAGGGAAACGCCGGCCGCCGCGGCCGTGCGGAGAAAACTCCGCCGACGCATACGGGTATTCATGGGATATTCTCCTGGTTAGTGACTTCGGTCATGCTGAACGGCTCCGGTCATCCTGAGCGGAGCGAAGGATCTCGTCCCGCATGTCGGCCGGAGATTCTTCGCTGCGCTCAGAATGACGGAATTCTTGCAACGCATTAGTCGAAAAAGTCTTTGATGCGGATGTTCTTGAACTGCACTTTCATGGGCGGGCCGGGATGGAGTTGCAGCGAGAGGATGCCGTCCCACGCCCCGTTGCGGTCGATGACGTCCGACATCACCACGCCGTTGATTTTGATGATGATCGCCGGGCCGCGGGCGATGATGGCACACTCGTTCCAGCCGTTGGGTTTGATCAGCTTCTGCAACTCGGCCGCGGGGGCCAGGGTGGTCACCTTGCGCTGGCCATTCTCTTCGATCACCAGCAGTTGGCCGCGGACGGTCATCACCGCGCGTCCGTTGCACTCGTAAAGGGTGCCGCTGCAAACGGGCCCCACTTCCATGTCGGCCTGATAGCCGCGGATGTCCCAGTGGGGCAGCCGCTCGCTGCGGAAGTTGATGCCCGAGTTGCCGAACGAGCCCTGGAAGCGGTAGCTGGCGCGGAGTTCGAAGTTGTGCGGTCGGCCGCCCGTCCAATACATATAGGTGGGATGATCGAGCGGCTTCTGCTTGGTGGTCTGGCCGGTGATGGTCCCGTTCTCGACCGACCAATAGCCCGGCTCGCCCTCCCAGCCGGTAAGGTCTTTGCCGTTGAACATGGGCTTGAAACCTTCTTCCGCATCGGCGGCCGAGGCGGGCCGGAAGGAAGCGGACCATTGGGCTACGATGAGCAGTCCCGAAATCGTCGCCAGGGTGAGCATGCGTGGCATGGAAGGGTCTCCCGGGTTGAAGACGGTGGCTCGGCCGCGTGGGGCGTCCAAACGCCGTTTGGCGGGCCGGCGGCGGGGTTTGCGCGGGGTGTGAACGCGGGACTCGGCAACAAGCCTGAGTCTAGTAACTCGCCCGGGGCGAGTCTTGTAATCTATAGGCACGAAATGGTATTATATGCGCATGCAGCCCGCCAGCACCCTGCAGCGCCGCTTCGTCGAACGCCTCGCTCATCCCTGGGATTTGGGCCAACTTTTCGATTATCTGCCCGATACCTATTTTTATGCCAAAAACGTCCGCGGCCAGTTCGTCATGGTCAACCGGGCGCTGGCCGCGCTGCTGGGGGGCTGCGATCCCGAGGCGATGATCGGCAAGACCGACCACGATTTCAGCCCTCGCGACATGGCCGACCAGTACGTGGCCGAAGACCGCCGCGTGATCCAGACGCGGCAGCCGGTCACTTACCAGGCGTGGCTGATCGGCGATCATCGCGGCGGGCTGAAATGGTACTTGTCGAGCAAGATTCCGTTGTTCGACAAGGCCGGCAAGGTGATTGGGATTGCCGGGGCGATGCGCGACGTCGAGAAGGCGAGCGACCTGTTGGCGCCCTACCGGGAGATGGAGGCCGTGGTGACGCATTTGCTCACCCGTTACGCCGAGAAGATCGACTTTCACCAACTGGCCCGGCTGGTGCCGCTCTCGATCAGCCAACTCGACCGCCGTTTCAAACGCCTGTTTCAACTGACGCCGCAGCAGTTCTTGCTACGGGTGCGGATGAACGCGGCCTGCCAAATGCTCACCTCGACCGACCGCCGCATCTCGGACATCGCCCTGCGGATCGGCTTCTACGACCAGAGCTGTTTCACCAAGCTGTTTCGGCGGCAGATGGGCGCCACGCCCACGGCCTATCGCCGCAAGTATCACCGCGGTCTGTCGGCGGAGTTGGAGGCGTCACCGAGAGACTGGTGAATTGCTATTTCTCCCCCTGGAACCACACGTATTTCCATCCCGCCGCCGGCAAAACGATTTCCAGCGAGCCGTTCTTCAAAGGCAGTGCGGTGCGGGTGAGGCCATCCACCACCGCGCCGGGCGCGTCGACGCCGAGCGCCTTCCAGTCGGGTTTCAGCGTCGCCCGCCCTTCTTGCCGGCCCAGGTTTGAAATAATCAGGAGCGCTCCACGGCTGGGATGCCGATACACAGAGGCAATCCAATCCTTGGGCAGTTCCCACCGCGGACCCTCGCGGCTGAAATAGGGAGTGAAACGAGCCTCGCTCCGCCCGAAGTCGTCCATCAGTTTCCATAGCGATTGGCTCAACGGCAACTCATCTTGCCAGCAACGCACCAAGACGTCGTGCGGCAGGCTCACGGCCAGCCCGTTGCGAAAGCCGCCCATTTGATAGGCCAGCAAATCGCCGGGCACTCCCCAATTCACGCCCATGAACTCCGTGCGGAACCGATCCAGGGGCAAGGCATCGCGAGGAAAAGGGGCCGCCGAGAGTTGCTCGCCGTTCCAATAGCTCGTGGCGAAGCCGAGCGCCCCGCTATTCATGCAGTCGAAGACGTGGCTGTCCACGATGCCGTCGGGTTTCTTCCCCTTGACGACCGCATAGAGCCGGCGAAACGTGTCGCGCACGGCGAAAACGGGATACAGGGGGACTTTCGTGCCGTCGGCCCGCCGGGCCTCGCAGCCGTGCAGCGAGTTAGGCAGCCCGCGGGAAATGATCTACCGTAGAATGAGCGATTTTGGTAGAAGGCGTCTTTTTGGTGGAGGAATCGTGGGTTTTGTGTCTCAGGGACGAGACTATGGCGACAGAATTGACGG
>Ga0181520_10002430_pt1 | contig 34538 bp, 33 predicted proteins | sample PEATcosm2014_Bin_29_FD_132451 | JGI IMG/M metagenome (GOLD analysis project Ga0181520, IMG submission 132451) | Peatland microbial communities from MTU Mesocosm Facility, Houghton, MI, USA - PEATcosm2014_Bin02_30_metaG | ecosystem: Environmental > Terrestrial > Soil > Wetlands > Peat | place...
CTTGGTATATGCGTGCCTTAGGGCAAACCACGCGCGCCGCCTCAAGGATGCCGAGCACGCCAACCGCGTCGGAGAGCGCGGTATAAAACGGGATATCAAACGAGACACGCACATGAGATTGTGCGGCAAGGTTATAGATCTCGTCGGGCTTGACGCGCTGGAGCACCGAGAGCAGCGAGTGCATGTCGGTCATGTCTCCGTAGTGCAAATAGAGATGCCCGGGCTTGCCCTTGTGCACGTTGGGCATATAGAGGAGATGCTCGATGTTGTGGCGGTTAAAGGTCGAGGTGCGGCGCACGAGGCCATGCACTTCGTAACCCTTTGCAAGAAGGAACTCAGCCAAGTATGACCCGTCTTGTCCGGTAATTCCCGTTATGAGAGCTCTCTTTTTCTTAGCCATATAAGCAATACCAGAGAACTCTATCACTTAGTGTAAAAAACTCCAAGAAACGAGCGCTTGTAATTTAATTTTGAGCAATTGCCAATATTTGCACAAATCGGTCGAACTTCGTGGGTTCCGGATAGTCAATCATAAAAGGATTGTACCCGAACCAAAGCGTCAGCATATTTACAAACCACCTGCCCGGTTGCCGCCGTTTAAACGGGCGCACGGTATAGGTATAGATGCCGAACCAAAATATATGATGGGTGAGTTTTATCTCAACATTTGAAAAGCTAACTCCAAGCATCTTGTGCAGTTGTGTAGGAAAAAACTCTTGCACATGGTTTGGATCAGTGGGAAACTCCGCGGTGCGATACGGCGTCGTCAACACAAATTTGCCGCCCGGCCTCAGCACGCGCCTCGCCTCGGCGATCATCCGCTCGGGAAACTGTACGTGCTCTATCACCTCACAGCTCACCACGTGATCAAAACTATTGTCAGGGAACGGCAGCTCATATGCAGAACCTACAATAAATGTACAACGTGATTTTATACTAGTTGAGTGCAGGTTGTGCTGTGCCAGCTCTATGCCGAGCCGCTCGTTGTCGATACCTATTACCTGCGCCCCGCGTTGCGCCATGCAGTAACTTAAACACCCGTCTCCGCAGCCGAGGTCGAGGATCTTTTTGTCGCGAATATCGCCCACACTTTTCATAATCCAGCCGTAGCGGGCCTGCTGGTTGGCATTAAACACGCGCAGAGAACGGCTCGTCATCTCACGCCAGTGCATACTTCCACGCTCTTTGTATTTAACAAACTCTTTTTCCATAATTATTCGATTCATTTTTCTTTATTAAACACAAAACACCCCCCCATAGCATGTTTGCTGTTTGCGATGCTTCTGTCTTTAGAATCAAGAAAAATGGACCACTTTCCGTATAGCTTTAGTGGAAATCCCACTAGTTTTGCAAGCATGGGATGCCGGTATAAATGAAACCGATCGATGCAATAGCGGATACGCATTTGCGCCACGGTAGAAAAAAACCCTCCTCGTTGTTCTTCAAGAATTGTCTCAAAACCAGCTGATTCAAAAATATGTTTTATGCCATAGCGCGTATAACGAAAGTAATCAAAAGGCTCTTCATGGAGCTCGTTCGTCTGGGGCACCGTAACAATCGCCACACCTCCGGGCGCAAGCACGCGATATATTTCTTGTGCCGCTTTTACGGGATTGCTCAGATGTTCAAACACCTGCGTGCAAATCACACTATCCATACTCTCGCTGGAGAGCGGGATGGCATCGGCACTGCCTACGATATCCACCGACTTTGCATGACGCACATCCATCCTGGTGCAAGTATCGAAGCTAAAGTAATGACTGTATCTATCTACTTCTCCGGCACCCACATCCAGCACCCGTCCGCGCACATAAGGAGCGACGCGCTTAATTTGTTGAATGAGAAGGTATCGGTCGGGTTGAAAAATGTATGCCATAGCCTCGCTTATACTAATAGAGTTTCTCGTAAGCGTCTATAAATCGCTTTAGAGAGAATTTGCCTATCGCCCGCTCATGACCGGCACCGCCAAACTTATGCGCCAGGTCTTTGTCGTTGAGCACTATCATTATTTTTTCGGCAAGCTCATCGGTGTTTTTTGGATTAACAATGTACCCGGTTATACCGTTTTCTACCGCTTCGGGTGAGCCGCCAAAGCACGTTGCCACTAGCGGCTTGCCCGCGGCCATCGCCTCCAAATTGACGGTGGGAAACGGGTCGAGATAAAGGGACGGCACTACTACTACATCGGCTAGGTGATAAAAAACAGGTACTTCGTTGTAAGGAATATTTGACTGAAACAATGTATATGGCTCCATGCTAAACCGCTTCAATGCCGCCCTCATACCATCATCGAGGCTCGTACCCACCACCAACAGGCGAGCATTGGGAATCACGGCAACTACTTTTTGCATTGCTTCCAAAAGTACCTCGCTTCCCTTTAGCCAGGTAAACCGGCCGACAAAAAGCACGGTGCGGGCAGTATCGAGGCCGAGGCTGCGGCGCAACGCCTGCACATCGCCTTGTTTTTGGAAACTTTCGATGTCAATGCCATTGTGTATGACAACAACATTGCCAATCCCGTTTTTGACCAATGCTTCGCGCAAAGCCTCGCTCACCGCAATAACTCTATCGAGTTTTTTAACATAGTGCCGAATGACCATAGTGCGAAACGGATTGAAGCGCCGTTTAGCTGACACAACATTCTCCCGCCATGAAATCTTGCGGGGACGGTCAATTTTTCCATAGGTAACGCTCATCACATCGTGTGCGGTAAGGAAAATTTTGGCGCCGCTGCGCTTCGCAAGAGCCAAGGCGTAGTACGACACATACTGATGAACATTGTGGAAGTGAACGATGTCGGGGCGCAGTTGTGCAATTTCTTTTTTAAACTCAGAAATCACCCGAGGATTATACAGTCCGACATAGGCCCGCCAGCGTTCGTGATAGTTTGTATACACGGTATACACCCTCAAACCTTTGTACTCATTCCATCCGGTCGAAGCTTTTGTATCTTGAGTCGTCGTAAAAACACACACCTTATACCCGCGCTGCTGCATCCCTTGGGCATGCACGTATGCGATTGAGTGTGCACCGCCCCAGCTGTGTGGCGGGAAGCCGTCGGATACGATAAGGATTTTTTTCATGAGTGCTTTTTGCGAGCCACGTATCGGGTGTAAAAATCTATATACGTTTTGACCGTTTTGTCCCAACTAAAATCTGCATAGCGCATCTTAGCATTTCTCGAAAAAACATCTATGTTGTCGATGACTCTGCTTATCTTGTCGGCTATATCCTCCGGGTCTTCTTGCCGGGCAAGTAATCCCGTTACTCCATCGGCAATAGCGTCCTCGATGCCGCAATCACGGCTCCCCACTGCCGGCTTGCCAAATTGGTACGCCTCGGTAATGACCGCGCCAAAACCCTCAAAGTGATGGGTCTCTTCTTGGTTGGTTGAGGCAAGGACAGACATGGTGCTCTGCGCATACAAACAGGCAATCCCCTTATCATCGACGTCCGGCAACATGAGCAGATTACCGGTGAGGTCATGCGCATGCGCATACGCTTTAAGAGCGGGGACATACGTTGTATCGTCGGCACTTCCTGCCGCGATAAACAAAATATGCGGGTACTTTTTTTTAAGAATCTCGGTAGCCTTAAGCGTATACAATTGCCCTTTCCTATCTTTTATCGCCCCTACAGTGAGCAAAATTGGGTAGCGCTCGGGAGTGACATTGTAGTAACGGCATAGCGCTACGGTTTCTTCCGGTGAGGGTACGGGCAGCACGGGAGTCCCAAAATGAACAACGGTTAGCTTATCTTTTGGAGCGCCTGCTTTTAGTAATTCCTGCATCGTGTAGTTGCTGATGCAAAAAACTTTTTTTACTTTTCGGTATACCAGCCGCATGAGCCACCGCTTGTGGGCAGCATACAAAGGCGCAACCGAGTAGGTCCCGACGCCGTTCATAAAAAAGGGCGCAGGGCGGCCTATCGTGGCGCCCCACGCATACACGCCAAGCGGCCATCCTTCAAGCGCATGCACCACATCAACGCCCCGAGCCCTGCGACGTACCATCAAAGTATTTTTTATAAGCGCCCACAGCGCGTACGTGTGCAACGGCGCCAATTGATAGACGGGATATGAAAGCCCTTCGACTGTATCTTGCGAGCACACCTCCACCTCCACACCACTCAAGATGAGATTGTCGATGATGGCTTGGGCGTGGCGGCCCCATCCACTCCGCTCACCCAGCGTCATGGTAAGAATAAGGACCTTCATGCGCATACTATATAATAAAAATTGTTACTTCCGTAAAAACACATAGTAGCCGCTTGTTTGTTTTGAGTTGAGTTTGCCGGTCAGCTTATCAAGCAAAAAGGCAAAGTCGCCGCATGCCTGCCATCGCCCCAAGGGCGAGAGGCGCATCAGCGTCTCAAAAGCGCCGCGCACGTTTTGAATTTCAATAGTACTAAACGGTTTAAAAAGATACTCAAGCGAGTCTCGCGTGTATCGCCAAAAATCGCCGTAGTAACCCCGCTCGGCGTGGTAGTAGTACAAAAACGGCACGTACACCAAACAATAGCCGCCGGGTTTGAGCGTGCGATATAGCTCGCTTGCCGCCTTAAAAGGATTCTCCACATGCTCCAACACCGCAATGCACACAATCGCCTCCTGCGAGTTATCGGGAAGCGGGAGTGCTTGGATATCTCCCACCAGGTCGGGATGATAGGTGTCGACGTAGTCAAGGATTTTATAGGTAATGCCGCGCTCTTGTATCGTATGCATGATCCATGCGTTGTGCGGGTCGAGTCGATTATTACGCGTAGCGTCTATGCGCAAGCCGCCGCCAATATCAAGCACTTCGTGCGCGTTTTCAAATATGCGCAAAAGTTTTTCCTTAAAAAATTGTTCCCAGGGCCTAGTAAACATGTGGTGTTGCCCGCTTACTATATCGCAATTTTTGGATCGTAGCGATTCTCCCCGATTGTGCGGCCCGCGCAAACCTACTATACTATCTGCAATGCAATCACCAGCTGCGGGAAAGACGGCGGAAGAAAAATTCCAGGATGCCAGCGATTGGGAGAGTGTGCGCGAGATGAACTATGCAAACACCACCATCGCCCGCGTGATACCGGGTGGTAGCGTACTCGATCTCGGCTGCGGCAACGGGATGCTTCTTGCAGAGATCGCAAAAAAGGGAGCAACGTGCACCGGGATAGATCTTTCTGAAAAAACTGCCGCGCTTGCGCGCGAGCGCGGGGTGGATTGCCGCGTCCATGACCTCACCGAAAGGCTGCCGTTTCCCGACAACAGTTTTGAGCATGTGATCCTGCTCGACGTGCTCGAGCATGTGTACTACCCCGGCGAGGTTTTACGCGAAGCAACGCGCGTCTCAAGCAAGTACGTTTACATCAGTACGCCAAATTTTGTCTCGCTTCCGGCGCGCATACAGGTTTTGTGCGGCAGGGTCCCTGAAAATAACAAGCCACGGATGGGCCATGTATATTGGATGACGCAGGCTGTCGTCTCTGGGCTCGCGCGCCAGGCCGGGCTCGTGCTCGACGAGTCATATAACAATACGTTTTGGGAGGACAAGCCGCTCGTCGGCAGTGTTACCCGCGCACTCGTGCGTGTCTGGCCATCGCTCTTTGCGCTTTCATTTGTCGCACGGTTCCGCAAGGTTTGAGGCACGCTAACGCACACCCGGATTGTAATCGAGCACATATACCGACACGTCAGGGCCGAAGGAGGGTGACCCGTACAAGAGCGCAAGGACATGAAACTGCTTGCTGGTATAGTCGCTGTCAGTAAAGAGACCAGTTTGCCCCATCCCACTGCTGCCGGTAAACTCCTTTACCAACGTCTTACGCGGAAGCAGCGCGTCCTCCGGAGCTGTCCACGCGTCTTCAATGACATACACAGGACCGGTGCTTCGTGCGAGCGCTTGCTGTATGAGGAGTTCCTTCGTCGACGTTGCGGTAATTGTGTGGAGAGTGACAAGCGCAAAGGGATGGGTGGCATACTGCCCGTCTTGTAGAAGCACCCGGTCGTTAGCGCGCAGAGACTCGGGAGCAAGTTGGTTTTGCATGGCGAGTGATACAACGGTCCCGGAGAGACGCAACCCTTCCGAGTCGTCAATGACGGTGCTCCCCGCGGGGATGTTTGCTTCAATCCAATCATATGCCTGCACGCGCGTATCACCGCGCAGAAGCAGAACTTCGTAGCGGCCAAATACCGCTCCCGCATATGCAAGGAGTATGATGACGATGATTGCCACTCCAATCCGGACATTCCGCAAGCCCAGCCGGGCTGACAGGTGCCATACACCATACGCAGAGAGGAGCGCCAACACGGGGATGATCGCTACAAGATAGCGGGCGATAGGGCCCATGAAAAAATACATTGGCACTGCGGCAGTCACGAGGAATAGTACAAGCGAAATGAATAGCAGAATATCTTTACGCACGAGCAGCATGCATAGGCCTATTGCGCTGCCAATACAAAGAGGCGTCTCAAAGTTCCACAGCACGCGCGCGTAGTATGAGAACAAGGGTTGGAACGACCGTTGGCTTGCGAGATTAACATGGTGAATGACCTGGATGTAAAACGGGTACGGATCCACAAGCACGAAAAGTCCCGCCAGGAGGAGGAGCGGCGCCCCGACAAGGAAGCCATTTATGCAGGCATCGCGTATGCTCTGCATGACACTCGCCTTGGTGTACGAAAAGTATACGATGATAGCCGCAATGAGCGGCATGTACCACGTGAGGTAGCTGAATCCAAAAGAGCAACCGAGTGCCGCGCCGGCGGCAAACAAAAACCGCACCCTTGTGTTAGGCCTGCCGTTGAACGCTTGGTAGGTACACAGCACCGCCAACAGGCTACACAACGTGCCCGGCGTCCAGTGGCGCGCGTTACTGGCGATAGCGGTGCTCAAGAAGCTTGTCGCGAAGAAAAGCGCCCCCAAAAGCGCAGGGACCTCGTTTTTGAAAAAAGCACGGCCGAGCTTATACACGACGACAATGCTCGCAATACTGCACAAGACGACGAAGGTGCGCGCAACATACCACAGTACTGACGGATCAAGCGTTATGAGCGCCATAAAAGCATGCAAGCCGGGCAAGTGCATTGCGACGTACGCTACGGCAAGCGTCGGGATAAAAAGCAGTGTGTAAACATATGCGAGGAGTGGAGGCTCGTAAAGAATAGTAAAACTGCTCTGGTGGAAGACCGGGAGTACCGTGTGGAGATTCAGCATCAGGAGCGCTCCGTACACGTTCGTCTCCTCGTCGCCGATTACATGGAACGGGAGACCATAGGATACCGCCGATAGACGGATCAGGAATGCTCCCAATAGTATTGCGCCAAGAAGAAGCGCGCTGCGCACAAATGGAAAATCTATATGTCCAAACCGGGCAATTGCCTTAAATTGCGCGAAGGTCGTCGCGGCGACAACCTCTTTTCGCGGCAGGAGCATATCATCGCACTCGGGTGTTGCGCGGCCGGGCCCTATGGTGTAGGCATATGTAAATCCGGCCGCTACAACTGCGGCCCGCACCGATTGAGAATATGCCCCGTGCGGGTAAGCAATGTGCTCGCACGGGCCAAACATCCGCTCGATGACCTGTTTTGACTCCGCAAGTTCGGCCGCCGCATCAGCCGTTGGAATCTTTGGCAATCGCGGATGTGTTACCGTGTGTGCCTGTATGTCGACGAGACCCGACGCATGTATAGCACGGAGCTCCTCCTCATTCATGAGCGGCAACGCTGTTTTGCCTAATTTCCACTGCGCGCCAATCTTCCCCGTTATCACAAAGACGGTGGCGGGAAAGTGGTATCGCTCTAATATCGGCAACGCATGCGTGTAGTTATCGCGATAGCCGTCGTCAAACGTAATGGCTACTGTATTGCGCGGGATAGAGCCGGCCTTGCGGTATGCGGCAAGTTGGCTGAGCGACACTACATTAAATTTTTTTTCTTTCAGCCAGCGCATGTGCTCTTCAAATTTTTTTGGCGTAATGGAAAAAATGGTGCCATCATCGCCGATCGAGTGATACGCGAGAATAACCGCGCAATTACGCGGCGCAGGGAGCATGCGGATTACTGTGGACACTGTATCTTTTACGATGCCTTTGAGTGTGCTCATGATTGTTTGGTAAGAATGGAAAGGATATTTTCTGCACGAGCCGACCATGAATAATCGGACGAGTAATCAATATTAGAGCGAGCCGTCGATGCCCTTTCGATTGCAAAAGCGAACGAGCGCGCATCTCCCGGTATAAACGCGATGCCCTTGTCTTTTAAAACCTCGGCAATAACAGGAAGATCGGCATAGACGATAGGCTTTCCTGCGGCGAGATATTCCCAAACCTTCATCGGAAATCCGTACTGCCGAAAATGCGGCAAGTTTGGATATGGGATGACAAGGATATCAAGTGCGTGTAGATATTCCGGAATCTTTTCATGTTTCTGCGCATCAACAAATATGCACCGCTCAGACAATCCGAGCACGCGTGCCCGTTCTTCATATAGCGCCTTTTCGCCTCTTTTGGCGCCGACGCAAACCATGCTATATGAGTTTGGTAAATACTTTAGAGCTTCAATCATGAGGTCAATTCCCTTCTCCATGTCGAGCACGGTAAAGTAACCAGTATAGCCATACAACGTGCGTTGTTGGGGCAAACCGAGGCTCTTTTTGAGCGCGGGAACATCCATATTTTTTATTGCATCAAACGCCGAATAGTCAACGCCGCCATATACGACATTCGTTTTATACGCCGCATCCGGCACTTTTTTTACCATAGCCGCACGCAATGTTTGGGACGTGGCAAAGATGACGTCGCTCCCGCGCATTGCAAACGCATCTTTAAACGAATCGGTCATAAGATGCCAATCGGTAGCGATGCGATAATGCGCCCGAAAGAGCCTGCGCATGATAATTATAACTAGCGCAATATTGAAATCGTTGGTCATAAATGTGCAATCCGAACAATGCGCTGAGTCGTTTCGAACATAGCGCAGAAACCACCAGATGAATGAAAGCGTGCGATTAGGAAGCATCGGTGCAACTTCACACACCTGTAAACCAGCAAGGTCTGGCGAAGCAGTGTTGACCACGAGTGTCGTGTCAATTTTTTTCGAAAGCGCCTGACACAATTTGCGCACATAGAGATAATCCGCCGTGGATGACGGATAACTCTTCATCGTGAGATAAAAAATGCGCATACGCAATTGCTTCGCTCTTGATGGTACACTATACCACGATGCAAAAAATACCCGTTTATATAGGGGCATTATTTGACGGCGTGGGGACCGACGTGCCGGCGCTGTTCCCCAATTTTGGCGTCAGGTCGCGGCAGCAAGACCTCTTTTTTGATGCCCCGGCACATTACCTTACCGAAGCGATTTTTGATATCGTCGACAACCCGGCACAGGCCCGGTTTCTCCTCATCCCGTACAACTATTTTAACGCGGTGCGGACGGCAGGATACATCGAACGTTTTATAGCGCTCTCCGAGCAATACGGCAAAAAAATAATCGTGTTTGTGCAGTCTGACTTCCATGACCCAATTTCGATCCCCCATGCAATCGTGTTTCGGACATCGATATATAAGCGGGAGAAAAAAGAGCACGAGTATGTCATCCCGCCAATGGTAGAGGATTTGTCGCGTACGTACACCGCTCCGATCCGCACAAAAAGTACAAAGCCAATTATCGGTTTTTGCGGGTGGGCCGGATTTAGTTCACAAAAAGACCGGCTCAAGTTTTATATCAAAAATATGGGCAATAACTTAGAGCAGCTGGCACGATGGGACAGCACTCGAGCCGTGTACAAAAAAGGCATCTACTTCCGGCAAAAAGCGCTCGCCGCGTTGCGACGCTCGCCGCGCGTGCAGACAAATTTTATTATACGCACTTCGTTCTCCGGCCATGTAGACACCATTGCACAGGATCCGCAGGTGGCGCGGCTCGAGTATGTGCAAAACATGCTCAATGCTGATTTTGTATTAGCGCCCAAAGGTGATGGAAACTACTCTCTTCGTTTTTATGAGGCATTGAGCCTGGGCCGGATCCCGATCCTTATCGATACCGACTCCGTGCTGCCTATCGAGGACGAACTGGCGTACGATGATTTTATCTTGCGCGTCAGGTATCGCGACATCAATCGTCTCGGCAATATCGTAGCCGATTTTTATAACCGGCTTTCTCCAGATGAGTTTGCGCGCATGCAGGAGCGCGCCCGCGCCGCCTTTGCCGAGCATCTCCGTGCCGACGCCTTCATGCCGCATATAGCGGCCATCCTCGAGCGCGAGTATCAACTATAAAAATTTGTATGACTTTTGAAAAAAAATATTACGAAATGGCAAAGCACAAAGAAAGCAAGTACGATGTGTTTCCCCGCCGTGAGATGGCAGCGTTTCTCTCCAACAATCTAAAGAGTGGGTCGGATATGCTCGATGTCGGCTGCGGCATCGCGGGAGTACTCCATTACATCCCTGCAGTCCGGTACACCGGTATTGAAACGTCCGAATTTGCGCTTACCGAAGCGCGAATAATCTGGAAAGATCGCGAGCATACGACCTTCACAGTAGGCAAAGCATACGAGCTGCCGTTTGAGTCAAATCGCTTCGATTGTGTGCTTATGATGTATAGCCTTGAACATTTTATAAAACCGCAAGAAGCCCTCAAGGAAGCCATCCGCGTGTTAAAACCGGGCGGCCATCTCGTCATTGCAGCGCCGAGCTTCGAACTGCCTATCTTCAACTGGCCGCACCCAACATTGGCACACCAATCGCTGCGGTATAAGCCGTACTGGTATCGGCTCCGGTTCTTTCTTGGCTGTTGTGTCGATGCTATCGGACTCCTCTTTGGACGCCGCGTGTTTCGGACGCTTTCGGAAAATTACACGTCAGCCACCGGCCGCTTCGAATTTCCCGATGACGACTTGTGGCACGTGGTTTCTGCGTGGGAAGTTATCGGGTTTCTTGAAACAAACGGCATGCAACTCGAAAAATTTTGGGAGGACATACCGCTTGCGTCGCGGCGACACGCTCGCGCTCTTCGTCTCATCCGGTCTATTCCAACACTACATTATTTTGGAACGCCACTAGTTGCATCCTTTAAAAAAGATTAGCGCATCGCAGACAATATGTGTGGGATGAGATTTGCAAGCGAGTGCTCTTGTATCACTTTATTCCGGAGCGTCGCCACCACGGCGGCTTTGTCTGAGCGATTCATAAATTTTTGAAGCGCATCTGCCGCATCCTCGCTCCTGCCGCTTTCGACATACAAACCGTAGGGCGCAAGAAGGGGCGCAAACGCGGGGTTTGTGGCAAGAAGCGGCACACCGCACGCAAGCGCCTCGAGCCCGGCCTTATCCATATTGCCGGTAGTACTAAAATTCAACACAATATCCTGCTCACACAAAAATGCCGGTAGATCGTGGTGTGCAATTATACCTATCATATGCACATCGGCGCTATACGGCCGCTTTGCAATTGCGGCCTGGAGCTTCATGGCATACGCCTCCTCGGCTTTGGTAACGGGAGCGCCCACTATCGCAAACGTAAAAGTTTCCTTCCGCGCGTACAGCACGTCAAGCATGGACAACATTTCGATGAGATGCTTACTCTCCGCAATGCGGCCCGCCGTTGCTATGCGCAAGCGTGTGCTCTCGGTGTGCATACCGGGTTTAAATCGCTTGGTGTCGATGCCATGGCCCATCGCTATAAGCTTAGGGGTAGGTATCATAAAGCTCGTATCGGAAACACTAAACACATGAGTCACACGCTTAAGCGCGTGGTACAGCTTCCACGTGACACTCTTGTGCGCATACCATAGCGACACCGGTTTATGCCACCAGCGCCACAAAAAACTTCCCAGTAGTATGTACTCGGGATTCATGTGGACAAAAACCGCGTCGTAATTTTTGCGCTGCGTGTATATGTATTTGTAAAAACGAAATACTCTCGCGAGGCGCGACGAGCCTTTTTCTTTGCCGAGTGAAAATACTTTTACATTGGAAGGAAGCGCGTGCTCGCCTTCTTGCAGACATATAACCGTCACCTGCCCGCAGTGTTTGGCAAACTCCGTTATCCAGCCGCAAAAAAAACCGAGGTTCGAATCCCGATCGTCCACTATTTGCGTGATAATAAGAAGCTTCATACGTATGCTACTCTAAGTTTATCGTATCTTTTACCTGATACTGCTTGGCGCCTCGCGACTCGTAGTAGACGCGCATGAGCATCTCGCTTAAAATGCCCATCACCAAAAAGTTGAGCCCGGTGATAATAAACAGCGCCGTTACCACCGGCAGAGGCGTCTCCACAAAATGCAAATGCCAAAAGAGCCGGAGTGCAATGGCCAACGTGCCGGTAAAAAGCCCGAATGCAAAAAGGATAAACCCGATGCCGCCAAAAAAGTGGATCGGGCGGTCCATGTAGCGGTCAAGAAATCGGATGAGTAAAAGATCGAGCAGCACTTTAAACGTGCGGCCGATGCCGTAATTGCTTTTGCCAAAACGGCGGCGCTCGTAGCTCACGGGAATCTCCGTAACGCGTGCGCCCTGCCACGCAGCATAGGCGGGTATAAACCGATGCATCTCGCCATAGAGTGGCACTCCTTCGATGGCTTCGCGACGGTATGCCTTGAGCGTGCAGCCATAGTCATGCAAAGGCACGCCGGTAATTGTTGAAATCAATTTGTTGGCGAGCATAGAAGGAATTTTGCGCGTCAACACTTTATCCTTCCAACGCGCTTGCCGCCAGCCGGAGACTACGTCGTACCCTTCGTCGAGTTTGGCCAAGAGGCGCGGGATATCGCGCGGGTCGTTTTCCAAATCACTATCCATCGGTACTAAAATATCTCCGGTTGCGTAGTCAATACCGGCGCGCAAGGCGGCGGTTTGTCCTGCGTTAACTTTAAAGTTGATTACCTTAAAACGCAGGTTGTGCGCCGCAAATTCGCGCGCGATGGCAGGGCCGCGATCATGCGAGCCGTCGTTGACCGCAATAATCTCGCAGTTAAGATGCTCCGCTTGTATCATCGCGTATAAACGTTCTACGAGGATAGGCAGATTCTTTTCACCCCGATGGAAGGGAAAAATGATGGAAATCCGGCGGTCGCGGCTTGGGGTTTCTCCCGAAATCATGGCCGTACATTAACACTTTATTTCAAAAAATCAATGATCTGTGAGGCGCGATTATGCCAGTCATATCCGACGGCGGCGTTACGTGCGCACTCCCCTTTTTCTTTTGCCAGCGTTGGATTATTGGCAACATCTTGCAATGTGTCGGCAAACGAGCGCGGACTATCGGCCGTGGCAAAAAACGCGGTGTGCTCATCAAGAACCTCGCGGATGCTCGGCAAATCGGATGCAACAATAGGCGTACCCGCCGCCATATATCCAAACAATTTAAGCGGCGACGTGTACTGAACAGAGATAACATCCCCGGCGCTATTGGGGAGCACCGCAACATCGGCAGCGCGCAGATAGAGCGGGCGCTCACTATCATCTTTGCGGCCAATAATGCGTATGGTGCTCATGTTGCCATATTGGGTGCGAAACGCCGCGATATCCTCGTCGGTACCGCCCATAAACATCACCAAAAAAGAATCCGGCAAAAAGCCGGCGGCTTGCGCAAGCACTCCGGCGCCCTTCCATGTGTGCAAATGACCGTTGTATATCAGTATCTTTTTGTCTTGCGGGAGCGAGAGCAAGCGGCGTGCCTCCTCCTTGCTTGGCAGATGTTCGTAACGAGACAGGTCAACGCCGTCGGGCGCTATCAACATGATATCGGACGCCACCCCTTGTGACATATAAAAATTTTTAAGACCCTGCGATATCACTATCATGCGCGCACCGGAGGCAAGCGCCGAGCGCACGAGCCAGTTCCACTCGCCGCGATGAGCCTCCCACGCAATCGGAATACCGAGCCATGCGCACACCGCAGCACATGCGTACTCGCGAGTGAGCACCCGTGCGCCTTTACGATGAAGCAAAACATAGAGCGCCGCGCCTATCGCAAACCAAGCCTGCATGCATAAAAATCCCACTCGCCCGGCATACACAAGATTGGGTGTCGGTATCCTGACAAACATAACACGCGGGTCAAGCCCAAACTCTTTCGGAGTCCCCTCTGTGGGCCGTGTGGGAACTACAAGCGTTACTCTCCCCTCGGCGACAAGCGCATTGCACATCTCCCGCACCTGCTTGCCGTGCGCTTTTTCGTTAGGAAACCGCATATGTGCCAGATAGTAAAGGTCCATGTGAGGCCTATTGTATAGTATTGTGCTACATTTGAGCAATGAAAATAGTCTTGGCGACTCCCCTCTATCCCCCTGAAATTGGCGGCCCCGCCACCTACACCAAAGAGCTTGCCGAGCGCTTGCGCGATGCGCATGACATCACCATCGTGGCGTATGCCAGCACGTCGGAACATATTGCAGGCGTAAAACTCCTCACGGTGAGCAAACGCCGCCCGCTGCCGGTGAGGTTGCCTAAATTTTTTTGGACGCTTATGCGGGCGTCGCGCGGCGCCGATGTTATCTATGTGCAAAATGCCGTTGCCGCGGGTTTGCCTGCCGTAATAGTCGGCAAACTTTTACGGATACCGGTCATTATTAAATTTGTCGGAGACGAGTCGTGGGAGCGGGCTACCCAGCTGCGACAAACCACTAAACATTTGGAAGAGTTTTTAGCGGCGCGCGAAGGCTCGTTTAAAATCCGCATGTTGCGGCGCGTGCAGCAATGGACATTGCGGCGCGCGAGCGCGGTGACTACACCCTCGGCTTATTTAGCCGACGTGCTCGTGCGCGAATATGGCGTGCCAAAAAACCGCGTTGTGGTTAATTACAACGCCGCCGAAAAAACGGAGGTGACGCCGTTTGAAACCCGCGTGATACCTCACCAGTTGGTGACGACCGCGCGCCTTGTGGAGTGGAAAGGCGTCGACGGCATCATACGCGCGGTCGCGCTCCTCGTTAAAAAGTTCCCCGACATAAAACTCCTCATTGCCGGCGACGGACCCGAGGAGGTGCGGCTTAAAGAACTCACACAAAAATTGAATCTTACAAATCATGTGGAGTTTCTCGGCCGCGTGTCGCGTGCCGAAACGTGGCATATCCGCAAAACCTCCGAGGTGTACGTGCTCAACTCAAGCTACGAAGGCCTGCCGCACACAGCGCTCACGAGTTTTGTGGCGGGCATCCCGATTGTTGCAACAAACACGCCGGGCACCAACGAGGCCGTGTACAACGAGCAAAGCGGGCTCCTGGTGCCTCCCGGCGACGATGCGGCGCTCGCGCGCGCTATCGGGCGCCTTTTTACCGACGAGCAATTGCGTGTCGCACTCATTGCGGGCGGCAAAAAAATTGCGGAAGAAAAGTTTTCATGGAGCGCACACCTCAATACACTGCTTGGTCTATGTGAGTCGGTTCGCTTTAAACCACGCTACTAAGCGCGTAACTCCTTCTTCAAGAAATACCTTCGGCTCCCAACCGAGAAGTTTTTTAGCTTTTGAACTGTCGGCATACATCTCGTTGACGCTTGCAGGATGGCTGGAGCGCTTGCGCACGGGCGGCGCAACGCCGGTTACCTTTTCAAACACGGCAAATAAATCCGTGAGCGAATGAGGCTTGCTGTCGGCAACGTTTATGACTTCATACCCGAGTGAAGATTCGAGGGCAAGCATGGTCGCGTCCGCAACATCCCCGACGTATGTAAAATCCCGCCTGCGGGTGCCCTCTCCCGACATTTCAATCTCCTCTCCTGTAAGAAAAGCCTTTGCCCACATATACGGGACCATGGTAGGACGGTTATTTTCGCCGTAGACGTTAAAATACCGTAGACAGATAATATGCATATTAAAGTTGTGATGGTAGGTATACGCGAGTAGTTCCATCGCTTTTTTAGTCACTCCGTATGCAGAGAGAGGAAAATCCGTTCGCTCGTCTTCTTTCCAAGGAACATTCGGATTATTGCCGTATACGGAACCCGACGACGCCAACACCGTCATCTGCACGCCGAATTCGCGGCATAACTCCAACATATTAAGTGTGCCGTCCATGTTTACCGATACATATACCCGCGGATTTTCCACCGCGGCGCGCGTATCGGCTTTAGCGGCCAAGTGCGCAACGTGCGTTGGCTTTTCTTTCTCAAAGACCGTTCTCAATTCGTCGAGGTTGCGGATATCAACTCTATATAAAGAAAAATTTTTATCGTGCAGGAAAGGAGCAATGTTCTCTTCTTTAAAGGAGGGATCGTAGGTGGTATCAAAGTTATCGACACAGGCAACCCGGTATCCTTCTTGCAGAAGCTTCCCTACCAGGTTGGAGCCTATAAACCCGGCTCCGCCGGTGACCAGTACGGTTTTCATAGGGTTATAGTAAGATACGTTTAGCATGCAGGCAAACCGACAAACACATGCGAGTAAAGAGGCGTGGGTGGAGTACTCCACCCGCGAGCTTAAGGGTGCCTCCCCAATTTTAGAAAAACTGGGGTTTACACTCGACACCACACAAGTGCACACCGGCGGCGAGCGCTACTTGATGAGCGGCCACAAGCTGGTGTTGACCGGCCGCCGCACCAGTGATAACAAACGCGTCGTGATAAAAGTTAGCAGTTACGCAAGCGGCTCTAAAGAGATAGAGGATGAGCACACCGCGCGCGAGGTGCTTAAAAAAATCAATTTTGCCTACCGCAATTTTTTTATCCCCCAAGAACTGCTGTTTACAAAAAAAGACGGCTACACCGTCGACGTAACCGCTTACATCGAGCAGGAGCGGCCGTTTATTATGCACGAGCTCGAAGAACAATTTTTCCTCGCTTTGCGCGCATTTGAGACACAAGAGGGCGTGCATGCCACCACCTACTCGCACGCGGCCACGATACGCGAAGCGTTTGGTACGATGGGCGCGCGCGAATATATCCAAACATTTAGGATGAACATGGAAGCATCCGTCGCAAACGATCGCGGTAACAAAGAGCTCGCGAGCACTATGGCCGACGCGCTCGCATTTATGGAAGAGCATCGCACTATCATCGAGCGGTACTCCGGCTTTTTAACACACAATGATTTTGTGCCGCACAATTTGCGCGTCTCCGGTAAGGAAGTGTACTTGCTTGATTACTCAGCTATTTTATTTGGCAACAAGTATGAGAGCTGGGCGCGGTTCCTCAACTTTATGATCCATCACAACCGACCGCTCGAGCTTGCGCTCGCCAACTATGTGCGCACCAATCGCGGTCCCGAGGAGTATTTGAGCTTGCGGCTCATGCGCCTCCATATCATCGGCATATTGCTCAACTTTTATACCAGTGGGCTTGGCAAAACCGAGGGCGACTTGCATGCCATGATGCGCTTGCGTATCGGCTTTTGGACACGCGTGATGCAAACCATACTCGACGACAAACCGGTACCCGAAGAAGTTATTGCGCCGTTTTTGGAAGAGCAGGAGCGTTTGCGTTCGGCAGAAGAAAAAGCGCGTCAAAAAGAAATTTTAGGATTGGAGAAGGTCCGTGTGAAGTAACGGCTTTACTTTTTCGAACAGTTCTTTATTCGCGGTCGCGACGACAGTCTGAGAAATAGGAGTGATAGCTACCGGCGCGCCTTGCATGGTATACACCTCGCCGCCTGCCGCGCGCACGAGCCCGACAGCTCCCGCCATATCCTGCGAGTTAAATGTACCGTACACTACTATATCCACTCGCCCCGCCGCCAAAAAAGCCATGTCGAGTGCGGAGGCGGCAAAGTCTTTGGTTTTACTTAGTGATTCAAGAAAAGTTCTCTTAACCGCCAAACCCCAATTCCATAAAGGCTTGTTGCGGCCAATATGGAGCAGGCCTGAAGATTTCGATAGCTCGGTAATACTTGACGTTTTAATGGGCCGGCCATTTAAAAACGCTCCCGTATGCACGTCAAAACTGTATAGCTCATCGATAATCGGGCTATAAATTGCTCCGACAATCGGTATCCCGTTTTCTAATAACGTTGCGCAGGAGGAAAAGAACGGCAATCCGCGTGAAAAGTTTGACGTGCCGTCTATCGGGTCGAGCGTCCACGAAAAACCGGTGGCATTTGCTTGTTCAACGTGTGAGTCTTCCTCCGAATAGATGTGGTGGCCCGGAAATGCCTGTGCAATCTGCTCGTGCATCATGGTATTGATTTCTATATCCGCGTTCGTAAGCAGATTACGAGGGTCGCCTTCTTTAAACGTCACATTAAGCAGCTCCGGATGTATTTTTTTCAACCGTTCACCTGCTTTGCGCACTAGCTCTACTGCAAAATCGTGATGGCCCATATTATTTTTTACCCGCGTCTTTGCCGTACACGCCCTCGAGTAAATTAATATACCGGTTATATTCGCGCAAAAGCTCGGCGTTTTTATACTCAAAACCGCGCATGGCTTGTATGGTTGCATGCTCGTCGGGGAACGCGCTTGCATACATCTCGCTCAATTCCGCCCAATCTTTGATAAAACAACTGCGCCCCGCGCCGCGGCGGTTGTACACGCCGGCCGGGTCATCCTTAAGATGCAGGTCCATGTGCGCCCCGCCAATGCGCGGGTCTTTGCCGATAGCCTCGCGCACGACCTCCCAATCGGCCCCGTGTTTGTGTACCAACTCAAAAAACATATTTGAGAAAACAATTTTAACAAAAAGGTACGCGTTGCTGCCGTATTTTATCAGCTCGGCATTTTCTGCGGAAGTTATAAGCTCGTACGGCGCTTTTGGCAAAAGCCCCATCACCGTTTTTGCGGCGGCGCGATGCGCGTCGTCATCAACCGGCATGCCCACAATGTTGCGCTCAGGGCTCGATGCATCTTTAGCCGCCGTGGTCTCAAGCAAAAATTCGGGGCTGTGGAGAACTATGCGGTCGGGATATTGCGCCTGGATAGACGCCGTCATGCCCGGCGGCAAGGTGGATTTGATCACCACAACAGCGCCCGGCCGCGCAAGTGCCGGAGTACTGCGCACGTTGCTGTCATCGTAATGCACAGCGGGGTGGCCGTCGTCGCGCACCGTTCCTGCAGGCACCGTGGCGGCGTTAACGGCAATAAACACAATGTCGCACTCCTGTATTTTTTCTTTATTGCCGGCATATTCCGGCTGTAAACCATAACGCACCACTTTGTGGCCGCGCTTTTCAAAATCGTCGGCATAACTTTTGCCGATAAATCCTTGTCCTATAAATCCTATGGTCATAAAATTATTGTAGCGTAGCCACCCACGCACGTGCCCACTCATCTTTAGTGAGGAGCGGTAACGCAAGCACACCTCGTGTATTGGAGTGTAGCGCCTCTATAACCGCTTTAGCAAGCTCGAGCTTAGGCACCACCGTGGCGCCCGCCTCGCGTGCAATACCAACATCGGGTGCCACCACAGGCACGCCCGCTGCAAGCGCCTCAACAATGCTCGCGCCCCAACTCTCGTGTTTGGAGGTTGAAAGTACAACATCAGCAGCTGCAAGATAAGCCGCCGTGTCTTGCCAACCGGGAAACTCAACAGCCAGTCCGCCTGCTGCATGCTTTAACGAAACTTCAAGACTACCTTTGCCGAGCATTATCAACTTTGCATCGTGATAACTCTTCAAAACTTCTTTAAATGTCGAAATTGCAAGTAGCGGATCTTTTTCATCCTCAAAACGGCCGAACCAAAGAATAGTTTTTATACCATGCGGCTCTCGTATAAGATTTTTAAAGCGACTCACATCTACATATACCGGCAACACCGAGATGTTTGCGTGCGCACTCATTTGTTCGACTTGCTGTTTAATTTTGTTTGATACGACACGGACACTGGTAGCTTTACCGAGCACATATTTTGCAAGCGCACGCTTAAACCAGCCGTAGACACCAAGATCGGTGTGCACTTGCACATTAAATTTTGCATGGAACCGTTTTGCCACGCGCCATGCAAAAAGCCCGCGCCAAAACGGGTCTTGCGCCGTTACCACATTCCACTGCCCGGCCGGCACTTTTGGCCACCATGTACCGCGGCCGAAGTACACTACCGCCAACTCATCGACAATACTGCGCTGCAACTCATAGCGCTCGTGCCCAGGGCCAAATGTTTTGTCGCCCGTTATCATTAACACTCTCATACCAATTTTTGAAAGAAATAAAGAAGGAAAGCATCTTGGCGCAAATATTTTTCAAACACCTCGCGCGCCATATGCTGCCTTACTTGCCACTCATCATCGTCGAGTTTGTCGTAAAACGCGCGGATATACTCCGGAGTTTTTGCAACCTCGCTCATCGGCACGCGCACCATAATTTTTGAGTAGTCGATTATCTCTTCAAGCGGCAACACGATATCGGTGTCGACCACCACCGGGATGCGCCCAAGCGAAAGTGTTTTTAAAAAGCGGTTTGAGTAATTGCCGTCACCTTTGGGCGCCAATACAAAGTCGGCATGGATGATGCTCTCCAAATATTCCTGCCGCGCCTGCGCCGGGTCGAGCTCGATGGTTTCTTTGCTGCCGGAGAAGCTGTGCCGCACGATAAAATGCGTCTCCACCGAGGGCGAGCGCTCGCAGGCGCGCATCATCGCGCGCCGCCAATATACGCCGAGTTTGCGAGCGCGCACGAGTGGGTTACCGATTGCCCAAAAATCATAAAAAATATTTTTAATATAAAACTTGACCCATCCCTTCCACGAAGGAAACGCTCCCATCCCGCAAAACGAGACGAGCGGCCGCTCTCCTTTGCCTCGCATCACAACACTCTCCCTACCATGGTCTTCGGTCGTGGTCGGCATGACAATATCCTGTGCGGTCATGTGCGAGCGATACACAGAGAGCCTAAAAACTTTTACGCGAGGGTCGAAGCGGATATGCTCGGTAAAGTCGCCGAGCGCAAAACAAAAAATCGGGATGTTGTGTTTGCCCGCCTCGTCGGCATATTTTTTGACATAGGCGTCCCGCGCGGCGTTTGTAAAATGAAAGTTGTGCGGGAGCACCACGGCAACCGCTTTATCTATCGGCACGCGCTCCACCTGATGCTCAAAAAAATTGGGTGGCAAACCTTTGTTGTAGAGGATCTTTGAAGAGTACGATGAAAACCATGGCGCCAAAGCGGTATCGCCCGGGATAGGCTCCGGTATAAAAAGAGGAATCTTACCCATGTCGAAATAGTATCCAATTAACTCACCCTCTACAACCGTGTGTGCAAGAGTAAGGTGACCAATAAAAAAGCCCGCGAATTTCCCCGCGGGTCCGACAGCGCCGATTAGTTTAGAATCGAAGCTCTTAGGCAGCCTTGAGGTCGTCGAGGATATCGACCCCCCACAGTTCGTGGTCCTCGTTGCCATGTTTGCCTTTGATGAGGATCTGTTGCCCGACCGATATGTCGGCGAGACCCTTTTCCTTCAAGTATTTCGCCGACAACTCGAACGAGATCTTAGAGTCTTCGAAGTCCAGAAAAACCCGCTCTCCAGAGGCAGATTTTCTGGCATGCTTGACTGTGAGCTTGCGGTAACCCATCGCTAGTCCCCTTTCCTCGTCCATTTTCTTTGGGCGTTTTGGCCATACCTGACCGTTTTAGCGAGTCCAGGAGATAACCCCTGCACCGAACTTAACCTGCGCTAGCATACACTATTTTGTAGTGTCTGTCAATGCCTGCTCACCTAGGACTCTGGCGAAGACTTTTTGGCTCATTTGTTTCGATATGCTCTCCCAATTAAATTTTTGCTCCACCATTTGCTTTGCATTGGCTACCACTTTTTTTGTTTGCTCGGGATTATTTAAAATATTTTTTACCGCCTCGGCAATTTGTGCCGGGTTGTCTTTATCCACCGCCCACGCAGTTGGTTCTTTATCGGGATTTTTTTTGCTATCAAAAATAAAATCGGCTAAGCCTCCCTCTTGCGTGGCAATCACCGGCAAACCCGCCGCCATCGCGGATAGAAACGCGATGCCCAACCCCTCGGTGCGGCTCGGCGTAACAAAAATGTCGGCAATTGCTCGATACTTGGCGGTCATGTCGCGCTCTACTTGGCCCACAAATGTTACGCGCTCGCCAAGCTGTAATGTTTGCACCAACTGCTCGAGCATAGGCCGCTCATCGCCATCACCTACCGGCAGTAATTTTATGTTTTGCGGCAAGAGCGCAAGCGCTTGTATCACCACATCGATTGCTTTTTGATGCACTAAGCGCGAGACACTTATAAGCAATACATCGCCAGCCTTTTTACCAACCTGTGTACGCAACGCCTCAAGCTCCTCCGGCGCATATTCTTGTTGCGGTGGGAGCGATGCGCCGTTTGGTATCACTTCAATCGCTCCCTTATAGCCACGCTTCTTTGCCCACCCTGCCAAATAGGTGGATATCGTTTGCACGACGCTCGCTTTGCGAAAGCCCAAATCGAGCAATGGCGTAAACGGGCGTATATACCAGCGTTCAAAAACTTTTTCGTACGAGTCACCGTCTTGGAGCGTGAGCACATAGGGCACGCGAAGCCCGAGCGCTCGCGCGAGCACGAGCGGGAAGAGCATATAGGTCATCATCGCCCACAGCGCGTCAAAATGTTCGCTTTTATTGAGCCGCCGCGCGCGAAACGCCGCCAGAAGCGGGAACAATATTTTTGAAAGGTATGCACCGCCAAAACCCACACGATGTACATGTACGTTTCCAATATGCTCATCAGCAAGCGCACGCGCATTAAACCTGAGCGTCACCATGTGGAACTCGATATCGCTTGGCGCGATACGGTCGGTAATCTCTTTAATCGCAACTTCCGCACCGCCAACTTGCGCGGGATAATACGCGAGCGAAAAAATGAGGATTTTTTTCATGTCGTTAGCGCGCGGATGCAATATAGTCGGTCAGTTCATGCTCTTGATGCCATCCGAGCGCTTCGATTTTGCGCGTGTCGGTATCAACAGCAGCCGATGGGCGGCTAGTCGTGCGGGCCGGCAGCATTTCAATAGCGCCGCCAAAAAGTTTTGCCACTTCTAAAATTGGGTAGCTTTCTTTAGCGGCGATGCTGTACTCGTCGCGCTCGCCTTTTTCTCCCACCAAAATGAGCCCGTTTACCGTATCGTTAACATGCGTGTAGATGCGCTCTTGCGTGCCGGGCGCGCGCACCGGCAAGGGCTCACCTGCAAGTTTTTTGCGGCGGAAGATTTCTATCACCGTGCCATACTCGCCCGCTTGCTCGCGCGGGCCATATACATTGTAAAAATACGCAACCGAGTACGGCAGGTTGTACCAATGGCCATAGTTGCGCACGAGCTCGGTGTTGGATGCTTTGGCCCACGTGTAGGGCGAGAGGTCACGCCCTGCGATGCCGTCGGGGCGCGGCGTCGCCATTTTGGTAGACGAGCCCGCATACACGAGCTTGCACTTCTTCTCTTTGTTTTTTTCTCGCCAATATTCGAGCACGCCAAACGTACCCTCCATGTTTAAGTCCCACACGAGCGCCGGCTCCTCAATGCTCTTTGCTACGCGCGAGTACTCGCCCAAGTGATAGATAAGGTCGGGCGCTTCGGGGATGAGCTTATTAATGTCTTTGGTATGACCCTCGCGATACTCCACACCGGCCACGTGATTGTCCCGCGAGCCGGTAAAATAATTGTCGAGCGAGATAACTTTGTGGCCGTCCTTAACGAGGCGCTCACACAGATGCGAGCCAATAAAACCCGCCCCGCCGGTTACTACGATTGTTTTCATACAATAAGACTATTCTAACTCAAACTCTTCGGCACCACTATCGGTTTCAGAAACTCTTTTGCGGAGCATGGGCCCCGCATATAACACGGTCCCAATCCCAAGCATGACTAACGCAAGAAGCCCAAGCGCATACCAATAGGCAGGCGACACATCGGCCAGCAAAGGCGACGCGCCGAGCGTTGATTTTATACCGCTTAACGGTGCGGATGTTTTTGTAGCAGCAGATTTTTTTGTTGAGGCTGTAGACATTACAGTTTTTGAAGATGGTGCCGGTTTTACTATTTTCCCGCTCGGCGCATCACTGCCGGGGTTTGGCGCGCCCGGTACCCAACTCACTCCATTTAAATGGAGTGAGTTGCCGTCGCCATTTGCACCCATGGTGGATGAGTAAGATACGGAGTCAACAATCGCGAGTGTTTTGTCTTTGAGCGCAAAACTCCCGCTTGTGTTGGGTAAACTAAAAGGACTTTTAAAAATCGTACCCGTATACGCCGGATAGTCGGCCAAAAACTTTTGCATATCGGCGGTAATAATCGCCGACTCTCCTGCTATCAATGTCGAAGTACCTTGCACCGGCGTGAGATTATGATTAACGCCCGACTCAAACAATTTGTACCCAGCGAGGTCGACGCTACTCGTCCCCATGTTGGTAATTTCTATCCATTCGCGCCCGGTGTCCGCACCGGGCGCGTCGTACATGATTTCGGTAAATTTTACACTCGCAAAAGCTGCCGCAGGAGTGGCAATAATAAAAAAGATAGCAACTATGGCTATAAAATTACGACTGTTCGTTGTCCAAACTTTCATCGACGGCTAGCATAGAGCGCAGCTCGTCTTCTGGCAACTTGGCCGCAGCTAGGGCCTGTTTACCCCGAGCCTCGTCGAGGGGGGCCTCGGCTTTTGGTGCAACGGCATGGAGCGTTGCTTTAAGGTCCACTGCGTGTACCGGTTTACCCTGAACATTGCCTGGGGGCTCGTTTTGAGGCTTCTTACCAAGTGCTTGTGCAAGGGCCTCTTTAAGGCTCTGGGAGCCCTCTAGAGGGGGTTTTTGAGGGGTTTGAGGCACTGTTGGCTTGTTTGGAGTACGTGACGAGGGCGCGGCTTTTTGGTACTCGGGGATTATCTTGGCCACCTCGCTTTTGATTGCATCGGCCCGTTCGGTAAGAGATTGTTGCATATGCGAAACAGGCGTGTGAGTGGGTCGTGGAGCGTATGCCGTTTTCCCCGATGCTTCGGTCGGGGTCCCGACCCCTTCGGGGCGTCGGAGTTTAACTTTTGGTTTCTCTTCTACTAATGGATTGTCATCTTGCACCTGCTGGATGACACGCTCTACCTCGGCGCGCGCCGCGCCAAATTGTGCGCGGGAGCTTGCAATCACTTCATTGACAAAACTTTGCGGCAGCGGGTCAAACGGCGGCAATGTTGCGGCGCTAAAAGGCGGCGAACCGACGCCGTCTATCATCAGGCTCAAATATATTTGTGCAAAACCCAAGTTGACCAAGTCGGTCGCCATAAACACAGGCTGGAAGATGGTTTCGAGCACCTCGGCATCAAACGGCCCAACGCGGAAGGAAATGGTCGTGCCCACGTTGCCAAACACCGCGTCGCGCACCTCCTCCTCCATTTGCTCGATATATTGGTGCGCAATAATTAAATTTAGTTTGTACTTGCGCGCCTCGGAGAGAATGTCGGCAAAGCTCTCATTGGCAAAGTTTTGAAACTCGTCGACGTAAAAATAAAATTGCGGGAGCGTCGCGAGCGTCGCGGCAGAGATGTCGGCGCGCGACATTGCTGCCAAATAAATTTTGGTGACAAGCATCGAGCCCAAGAGCTGTGCGTTGACCTCACCCACACGACCTTTAGAGAGGTTGATGATTAAAATCTTTTTGTTGTCCATCATCTCGCGCAAATCGAAAGATGACTTTGCCTGCCCCACAATGTTGCGGATCAAGGGGTTCGAAGTAAACTGCCCCACTTTGTTTTGGATGGCAGGTGTCGCCTCTTGCGTGTACCTATCGGAGTAGCTGGCAAACTCGCCGTTCCAAAAATCTTTAACGATCGGGTCTTTAACGTTGTCGACCACTTTTTTGCGGTAGTTTTTGTTGACCAACATGCGGTTAACGTCGAGCATCGTGGCGCCCGGATACTCCAAGAGTGCCAACAGCGTGTTGGAGAGGATGTACTCCATGCGGGCGCTAAAAGCGTCGACCCATATTTTTTTAAACGCGGTGATAAGGCCCGAGACCACGAGGTGTCGTTTGTCATAGCCCACATCCTCCATCACGTTAAAGCCGATGGGGTGCTCCATGTCGAACGGCGCAAAATACACCACGTCATTTTTGCGATGCTCGGGGATGTACTCAAGCAAACGCTCGGCGGTTTGGCCGTGCGGGTCGATAAATGCAACCGCCTCTCCATTGCGAATGTCTTGTATCGCCAAGTTCTCGAGCAAGGTCGACTTGCCCATGCCGGTCTTGCCGATGATGTACATGTGCTTGCCGCGGTCCTTTTTTTTAATGCCAAAAGGCACCTCCTCGCCGCGCGAGTTGGTGGTGGCAAAATAAGTTATTTTATTTGGGTCCTCCTGCATTAAGCTAATTATAGCATCACAGGCAGCACGCTTTGCTCAAAAAATAACATCACTCGGAACGGTCTTGCTCTATAAATACGGTGGTGTTTTCGACAAAGAGATTACGATGCGACTCTTTGGCCTCCCCGCCGCGGCCGAGCGTCTCGCCGCGCAGCAAAAAGCCAATCACCATAATGGCAATACCTGCAACGACTGCAAAAAAGGTGTGCCAGCTGTTGGGCACGCCCAGATACGGCTGTATAAGCACAAAGAGCCCGAGCAAAATAATACCCATTTCTTTAGACATATCTTTATATTACTCTCCCTCTACTATTACGACAAACTCGCCGCGCTGTTTACCTTCGTTGGCAACAAAATAGGCCAATACTTGCTCGGCCGAGCCGACGACCGACTCCTCGAACATTTTGGTGAGCTCACGAAAGACTCCAACCCGCCTGCTGGCGGGCAGGTGCGCCGCCAAAACTTCCAAGGCTTTCATAATCCGATGCGGCGACTCGTAAAAAATGCTCGCGCGTTCGCTTGCGACGATTTCTTTAAACATCGTCTCTCTCCCCTTTTTTTGCGGCAAAAATCCGTAAAAGATAAACGACGGCGCACGCAGGCCCGCGATAGAGATTGCCGCGGCGAGTGCACTCGCGCCCGGTATGGCTTCTATTTTTATATCAGGCAGCCGCTCTCGCACGATTGAAACGAGCTCAAGCCCCGGGTCGGAAACCCCCGGTGTGCCGGCGTCGGAAACAAGTGCAACATTTTTACCTTCTTCTAAGAGAGAAATTATTTTTTCAAACCCCCGCCCGACCGAAGGACTTCGGTCGTTCGGGCGGGCCTTTGCGCCCGTTTGATATGAAGTAGTCGGCGTGTGGATGTCGTAATGCGCGAGTAATTTTTTTGTCACGCGCGTATCCTCACAAGCGATTACATCAGCCTCTTTGAGCGTGCGCAAAGCGCGTAAAGTAATGTCCTCAAGATTGCCAATGGGCGTAGCCACCATCGAGAGCTTACCGCGAGTCACGAGAGATTCTGACTTCATGCGCCACACTGTACCATGTTTGACGTAACAATAAAAGTCTGGTACATTTTTTCTGAACCAGTTCCTGGAGGCTCGCATGAACACCCTCGTACGTAAGCCAACTCCAGTCAACGCATCTCCGTTGACGGAAGAAATCTTGCACGATATTGAAAAAGGGCTATGGTGGAAAAATCTCGAATTTACGTGCAAGATATGCGGCCAGCCGGCCTATCTTGAGAAAGGTGCAGGGAAACGGCTCGCATGCCTGGAATGCGAATTTGTTTCGTTCAACCCGACACTTCACTTTGAGTGCAAGTGAGTCCACAGCTAACTCCCTGCGCGGAGCTGGCTGTTTTTATTTTTTCAATGCCGCTTCTCCTGCTTTGTACACATCGCCGGCACCCATAGTAAAGGCGACCGTATCAGGCCCGAGCTCAGCCAGTTTTTTTGCGGTTTCCTCCATGGTGGCCACTGCACCGGCATGCCCTCCTTTTTTATTTATTGCTTCGGCAAGGGCTTCGTTTGAGACACTTCCATCAAATGCCTCGCGCGCCGCATACACCGGCAAAATATAGGCGTCATCGGCGGTTGCGAGCGCCTGCGCAAACTCGTCAAAAAGATCGCGCGTGCGGCTGTAGAGGTGCGGGTGGAAAAACACGACAATTTTTTTAGCAGGAAACATGTCTCTCGCCGCGGCGATCGTTTTAGCAACGGCAGTAGGATGATGCGCATAATCGTCATAAAGCTCGGCGCCGCCGGGCACTGTGCCTTTGTGCTCAAAACGCCGCCACGTGCCTTTGTACGCGGAGAGCGAGGCATCAATATTTGTCTCGGCGATAGTCGGGGCGATGGCGCGCGCCGCGGCTTTGGCAGCGCGCGCATTGTCTTTGTTAAACTCGCCCGGCACCAAAAGTACGGGGATGATTTCTTTGCCATACTTTTCTTTATCAATGACCTGTTTGGCCTGAGACTGTACCTCGTCGAATGCTGAAGTAAACTCCTCGGGGGTTTTAAAGTAGTCGGTGTGGTCCCACTCTATGTTGGTAATGACCAAAACCTCGGGATGGAAGACCAAAAAATGCTTGCGATATTCGCATGCCTCTACTACAAACAAGTTGCTCTTGCCCGCGCGGAAATTGCTTCCCCACTCCTCCACGATACTTCCCACTACTACCGTCGGGTCGCAATCGGCGTCAATCAGTATCTTCCCCAGCATGGCCGTGGTGGTTGTTTTGCCATGCGTGCCGGCAACGGCGACGACACGCTTGTCTTCGGCCATTTTGCCAAGTGCTTCAAAATAATTAAGTTGGGAAATATGTAACTCCGCCGCACGTGTTCGTTCCGGATTTTCCATTGGTACCGCATCGCTATACACCACAAGCTCGGCGTCGGCAGGTACTTGTGATGCGTGTTGACCGATATAAACCACAATGCCTTTTTGTACAAGCATGCGAGTAGTCGGCGATTCTTCCCTATCGGAGCCCAAAACTTGCGCACCTTGCCACGCATACCATTGTGCTAAGGCGGACATTCCGATGCCGCCAATCCCGACCATATATATTTTTTTAGGAGCAGGCATGATATTAGAGTCCAGTAACAATTTTTACGAATTGGTCGTTGCGGTCATACTCGTTTTTAAACATGCCAAACGAGGCAAAGCCGGGGCTAAACAAAACAGTGGCAGGGGACGTCGCAAGTGCTTCGGTAACCGCTCGTTCGAGATTCCTTGCTTTCACATAGTCAACTTTTAGCAATGGCTCCAGTGCATCACTGCCTGTTGTATTTTCTCCATCGAGGAGGATCACTCGGTTCACTTTGGTATTGATTTCTTGAGCCAATGGTCCGAGATCAAATCCTTTAAGTTTGTTTGCACCTCCTACGATAAGAGCAATCGGCTGCTCGACAGAACGAATCGCTGCAATAGTGGCATGCAGGGTTGTAGCATTGTTGTCATTGTATATGGTAGTCCCGTTTATTGCTCGGATGAATTGTAGGCGCCCTGGCACACCTTTAAAAGTGCTCAATGCCGCAAAAATCTCTTTATCCTCAACGCCAAACGCGCGACAGGCTGCAGCAGCAAGGCTCGCATTGAGCCGGTTATGCTCTCCTGGTATTTTCAACTCCACATCGCTGGGAAGCGTCTTTGCATTTACTACAAGCTTGTTCCCCCCCACTTTATTTTCATATCCAAATGCATCGATATACTCCTCCACTTGCTCGCTGAGCACTAGGACATCGCCAGAACCTTGATATAAAAAAATATTTGCCTTATCGTCAAAATATTTTTCCATGCTGTCCTTGTAATAATTCATATGGTCGGGCATAAAAGTTGCAAAGACGGCGATGTGCGGCGACATACGAGCCTCGCCAAAACCCTGCAGCTGCCACGAGTCGAGCTCGAGGATACCGACCGCGCCGGGGGTAACCTGTGGCAGAAGCGCGAGAGAAGAGACTCCACGAACATTGCCGCCAAGTAAAACATTTTTGCCTACGGATTTCATCACGTGCTCAATCATGTATGTGATAGTTGACTTGCCGCGCGTACCGGTTACCCCAACAATTTGTATCTCTGAAAATTCGGCAAACAAATCGGCGCTCATCCGCACCGGGATGCCGTGCTTATGCGCCTCGGCAATATACGGCGAATTCTGCGGCACGCCTGCCGCCTTAATAACCATATCGCAGTGCCTAAAATCTTCGAGCATGTGGCCACCTAAGTGGTAGGTGATGTTTGAAAATGGTTTAAGCTCTTCGAGCGAGGAGGCAAGCTCATCCTCGCTTTTTAAATCAGTAATGGTGAGTATTGTGCCAAGCGAAGCTAAAAAACGCGCGTCGCCCACGCCGCGCCCCAAGAGCCCGAGCCCCATGAGGGTAATTTTTTTGCCTTCAAAAAATGCTTTGTAATTTTTCATACGAGTACAACTTCACCCGGCACATTCGGAAACAAATCTGCAACGCGCTTACGAAATATAGCTGATTCTTTTGAAATGAGAAACTGCATGGCTCCTTGCCCTTGTATATCAAACCTGTTTGCAACTTCTGCCGCAACTGCAACCGCCGGATCGACAACCAAAGTGATGCCGAGCATTTCCTTTGCCTCTTTGGCTAAGATCGGAAACACAAGCGGATAATGAGTGCACGCAAGTATCATACCACCGTATGTTGCGCTTTTTTTGGTGCTCAATGCCGAGTGCACTATAGCCCGCACCTCCGCCTCCGGAGCATCAAACTCTATCGCCCCGGCAAGCCCGGGTATGGCGAGCGAGTCAAGTTCAACGATAGAGGTAAGTGCCCTATCATAAATACCCGATGCAATCGTCGCGGGAGTTGCAATAAGCAAAAATTTTTTGTCTGCATACTGCGTCATATATGTTGCGGTTGGCGCGGTCATTTCAATCATCGGCGTATCCTCCGCCACTCCCGCCAATACCGAAGCAGAAACACTGTTGCAGGCGGCTACAATCTGCATTGCGCCAAACTCCCTCAATTTTTCTATCCCTGCTTTCGTCAAGGCTACCAGTTCGGCTTGGGGTTTTTCTCCGTAGGGGGCATTGGTAATATCGCCGAAATACACCACATCTGCTCTGGGAGCCAATGCGCGAAATGCAGAAAGTACCGACAAGCCTCCGGAGCCTGAGTCAAAAAATCCTATCATATGCTGATTATACGGTGGGCATGGGGAGACTCGAACTCCCAAGGATTACTCCAGCCGCTTCTGAGACGACAGCGTATACCAATTCCGCCACATGCCCGTCGGATTACTTTACACTAAAATATCGATTTAGTGCATCTTTCCATTCAAAAATAGTTTGGAGGCCTTCTATCTCTTCTTTAGATATCCATCTAATCTCCTCAATTTCTTCCTTCTGTAGCGTAAAGTTTGCGGAATTATCTTTTAGCGAACATTTGTATAGTACAAAAAAGCGAGGAGTACCTGATTTAGGAATGATTGAAAAGGTATATATAGGAGCTTCTATATCAACACTATCCACGCCAAGCTCTTCTTTCAACTCACGTCTAAGACCGTCTGAGGGAACCTCGTTAAAATGAAGCCGTCCGCCCGGAAAATCCCACACATCCTCTCCCACTCCTCTACACATTAAAACTTGCCCTTCTCGTACAATAAAAGCCTTTTGACCAATTTCTCCTACAAAATTATTTTCATTGTTTATAGCCATATATCCATTGTAACAGCCAAGTGATTTAGTGGTCAGGCGTTCACTGTGCGCCGTCGCGCACAGTGCCGCACGACCCTGCCTCGCGGTTCCGCTTGCTAGCGGAACATCGCTCCGGCCCGCACCAAGCAAAAAATCTGCCGCAGGGCAGATTTATTGTCTTGGTGCGCGCTCTAGGGATCGAACCTAGGACCTTTCGAGTATCAGTCGAATGCTCTACCAACTGAGCTAAGCGCGCGTCCGTGCGATAATAACAAAAAGCACGCTACTTTGCCAGCGCGCAAAACCTGCTTGCCGAGTTATCCACACATTTCCGTTTTGAGGCCAAAAAACCCTTGCGCTCAGAGCTCATGAGCGTATAGTAAAAAAGTTTTCTGCCCCGAGACATGTCGAAGGGCAATTTTGTCAGCCAATTAATGCATGTATATAAGAAATGGAAACACAAAGTTCTGCGCGCGTGGTTTTGCATAGCGATGCACTAGACGCTATCGCACGCGACGACTCCGGCATCCGCCGGGATTATAAGAGCCAAAATGCCTGGGGCCTTTTGGCGTCTATCGACCTCCACGATTGCAATCCGGATACCATCCGGAGCGCCGAGGAGATACAGCGGTTTGTTGTTGAGCTCTGCGAGCGCATCAAGATGAAGCGTTTTGGCGAGTGCACGGTTGTCGATTTTGGCGAGGACGAGAAGGTGGCGGGCTTTTCGATGGTACAGCTCATCGAAACCTCATGCATCTCGGCCCACTTTGCCAACGCAACCAACACAACGTACTTGGACATCTTCTCTTGCAAATATTACAACCCATACGAAGCATCGGAGTTTGCCAAAGAGTTCTTTAAGGCAAAAGATTACAACCTCTCCTACACCTTGCGAAAGTAAGTACGGTAAGAGTGACAAACAAAAAGCCCCGCGTTAAAGCGGGGATTTTTGTTTGCGATAGTTCGCCTACAATTGAATACGTAAATGAGAGCTTCCACACCTTTCTCTTGTTCCGTTGTTTGCTCGTTTTCCTGCTTTGTACTTGTAAGCAGTACTCATGAACCATCAAGGCCCTGCGGTTTTGACATTGCTGTCAAAGGGCGTACCGAGTGCAATATAGGATTAGCACTATCATCCAAGTATCTTGCGATACTTATCGCCGATTCAATTCTGTGCTCAATTGAGGCACAGAACGCTTTTCATTTGAATTATTCCACGAGCAGCTTCCGCTACCCGTGCCTTGTTACGACTTACTCCCTGTCACCGAGCTTACCGTGGGTCGCTTTGCAGCGAACTTCGGGTGCTCCCGGCTCCCTTGAGTTGACGGGCGGTGAGTACAAGACTTGAGAACGTATTCACCGCGGTATAGCTGACCCGCGATTACTAGCGATTCCGGCTTCATGAGGTCGAGTTGCAGACCTCAATCCGAACTGGGCACTCGTTTATAAGGATTAGCTCGGGATTACTCCGTCGCAACCCGTTGTCGAGTGCATTGTATCATGCGTGCAGCCCAGGATATCAGAGGGACATGCTGATCTGGCGTCATCCTCACCTTCCTCCCCCGTGAGGGGGCAGTCTCGCCTGACATATAAAACAGGCAACGCGGGTTGCGTTCGTTACCCCACTGAAGGGAACAACTCAAGCCACGAACTGACGACGACCATGCATCACCTGCACAAGTGTCTTGCGAAAGGTTAGTTTCCTAACCGGTCACTTGTGTTTCAAACCCTGGTGAGGTTCTTCGTTTGCCATCGAATTGAGCCGCATGATCCACCGCTTGTGCAAGTCCCCGTCTATTCCTTTGAGTTTTAATCTTGCGATCGTACTACCCAGGCGCCTAACTTAACGCGTTAGCTTCGTCTCGAAGAGGGTCGATACTCCTCAAAACTAGTTAGGATCGTTTAGGGCGTGGACTACCGGGGTATCTAATCCCGTTCGATTCCCACGCTTTCGTGTTTCAGCGTCAGGAGTGCGCCAGTAAAGTGCCTTCGCATTTGGTGTTCCCCATGATATCAACGGATTTCACCCCTACACCATGAGTTCCCTTTACCTCTCGCATCCTCTTAGTCGTACCGTTTCCCTTGCACTTCCGAGGGTAAGCCCCAGAACTTTAACAAAAGACTAATACGACCGCCTACACACCCTTTACGCCCAGTGATTCCGGATAATGCTTGGGGCCTCTGTATTACCGCTCCTGCTGGCACAGAGTTAGGAGCCCCTTATTCATGAGGTAACGTCAATTACTTCCTCCCTCATAAAAGGTCTTTACGTCCCGAAGGACTTCATCAACCACGCGGCGTCGCTCCATCAGACTTTCGTCCATTGTGGAAGTTTCTTGACTGCAGCCATCCGTAGATGTATAGCCCGTGTCTCAGTGCTATCGGTGGGGGTCAGCCTCTCAGCTCCCCTAAGCGTCATAGCCTTGGTACGCCGTTACCGTACCAACTAGCTGATGCTGTACAGGCCGCTCAAAAAGCGGATTACTCCTTTACCCATTCGATTTCTCTCAGGGACTATCGGGAATTACCTAACCTTTCGGCTAGCTATGCCCGACTCTTCGGTGCGTACCTGTATATTACTACCTCGTCTGCCGCTGACCTTGCGGTCCGCTCGACTTGCATGCCTTATCCACGCCGCCAGCATTCATCCTGAGCTAGGATCAAACTCTGAATAAAAGATTCTTGTTAGAATCTTAATCCCGACGCTTCGGTCGGGATCCCGACTTTACGTCGGGACTCGATGAACGGAACAAGAGAAAGGTGACCAGTCTTGCGACTGATAGATTCTCTTGCTGTGCCCTGCATAGCTCGCGAGAGCGACGCAGGGTCGCCTTCCGGTGGAAAATCGGAAGGACTTCTGTGTGCTTGTACGTTGCTCCTAACACCATACAAACACGGTTTCTTGCAAACTGTGATTCATTTTTTCTCAACCCCGACGCCAAAAATATTTTTTGGGTCGGGGTCCCGACTTTTTACGTCGGGATTTACGTATTCAATTGTCAACGAACACTGCCCTGTCCAAACAAAAACCGCCCAAAGGCAGTACCAGCAGTATAGTCATATTGAGGTGAGAGTCAAGCTCCTCCAGGGGGCAAAAAAACTGTTACTCCATAAGGCTATTTTGGAGCCTCAAGCTTCCCTGCCAACGCGGCTTCTATTTGGATAAACAGC